>ERZ1026860.570-NODE-570-length-23262-cov-3.971862_pt1 | contig 23262 bp, 21 predicted proteins | sample MGYA00380160_ERZ1026860 | MGnify/ENA primary metagenome ERZ1026860 (study PRJEB33269, sample SAMEA4719796) | human gut metagenome | biome: human-associated habitat; feature: organic feature; material: feces | place: Cameroon | collected 2013-10 ... | reverse complement strand
GCGCTTGCGTCCTCCGCCGTTTCGGGTTCTTCGGGCGGAATATAAACCAAATCGGGCGAATTGCGGAAATCCTTGATGAACACTTCGGGGGCGTAAACGGGTTCCGTTTCAAACGCTTCAATCGCGGGCGAAAGGGTTACAAAGCCTTTCTTTTCAACGCCCAGCACTTGCAATCCGCGTTCGGACAATCCGTTCGGCAACAAACGGAACAGCCCGTCAATGCCGTTAAAGCCCGACGGCGTTGTCAAGTCGGCATACGAAAAGCCGCCCGTTTCCGCCAGCACAGCCGCCAAAGCGACCGCGTCGTACGCTTGGGAAGCGATACGGGGCGGTTTTTCGCCGTACGCGTCCTGATAGCGGCGCGCAAAAGCCGCGAATCCCGCCGACGGCAAGTTCGTAAACCACCCGCCGACAAGGGACGCTTCACGCGCGGGACGGGCTTCCGCCCATTGCGACGTTCCCAGAACACGGATTTCCGACGGCAAGTCGTAATAAGAGAACAAAGCCCCCAGCGAACGCAGGCGACTGCCTTCGTCGGTAACGAAAATCGCGTCGAATTCAAACGGATCGCGGACAAGCTCGGTCGTTTTCAGCGTTTCAATAGCGGTTTCCAGTTCTTCGGACGTCATTTGAACGTCTTTCCATTCGTCGGTTTCCTTGTCTTTCATCTTGACGGGCTGACCGGCGGCAACGGCTTCGCGGCTTTTTTCCAGACGTTCGACTTCATCGTCGCGCTCTTTTTCCAAATCTTCCATCATGCGCGGCATAATGGAGGAGACGGCAACCTGCAGATTGTCCAGTTTCGGGTCGTAGAAAGCGGCTTTGGTGATTTTCGCGCCGCACGCGTCAGCCGCTGTTTTGATTGCCAAAGAAATAATGTCGCCCGTCGCGTTGTCCTGGCTGAGAATGGCAAAGCGTTTATAGCCTTTGTCGCAGGCATAGCGCGTAATGTGTTCCGCCTGCTGCGACGTCAAAGAGCTGATGGTGTAGACGCCGTCGCCCAAATTCGACGGATGCGACGAAAACGTAATCACGCCGACGCGCGCGTCATGCGTTGACGGACGCACGGCTTTGACAGAGGACGAAAACACGGGACCGATAATCAGATCCGCCCCTTGACTGATTGCCAGTTCGGACGCTTCGCGGGCTTTGGCGGGAGTGCCTTGCGTATCGTAAAACTGCAAAATCAAGCGCGGATTGTTCACGTCGAACAATGCCATCAAAGCGGCATTCCGCAACGCCGTTCCCAATTTGGCCGCGTCCCCGCTGAGCGGCAGCAGTACGCCGACGCGCACCAGTTCGGGCGGTTTTTGCGCGGTTTCCGGAGTTTGCTGAACCGCGTGTTCGCCCTTTTCCGCCAAATCGGCATCCGCGGCGTTAAAAACGCTTTTATCCACGCCGCGCAGACGAATCCCGCCGCACGACGTCAAAACACCGATGAGAAAAACCGTTACCGTCTGTCGAATAAAAGTACGCAAAGAAATTGCTCCCGCTTCAAGAATGTGATTAGATGCATCTTAACCGTTTTTGCAAAGGAGTGCAAATGTCTGAACAAACTTTTATCAAAGGATTGTACTTGGTTGCAACCCCCATCGGCAATTTGGGCGATATTTCCGCCCGCGCCGTCGAAGTTTTAAAAACAGCCGACCTTATCGCGTGTGAAGATACGCGCGTTACATCAAAATTGTTGTCTTACTTGGGCATATCGGCGAAATTGACTCCGTATCACGAACACAATGCGGAAAAAGTCCGCCCGCAGCTGATTGAACGGCTGAAAAACGGTGAAATGATAGCGCAAGTATCCGACGCGGGAACGCCGATTGTCAGCGATCCGGGGTATCGGCTGGTACAGGATTGTATCGAAAACGGCATATACTTTACCGCCATTCCGGGGGCAAGCGCGGTTTTGACGGCTCTGCAGCTGTCGGGACTGCCCTCTCACCGCTGGCTGTTCGAGGGTTTCCTGCCCGCCAAAACCGCCGCAAAAGAAAAAGAGCTGGGCGAATTGGCGAACATTCCCGCGACTTTGATTTTTTACGAATCTCCGAACCGCTTGATTGAAACGCTTGAATCCATGAAAAAAGTTTTGGGTGACAGACCCGCCGCCGTCGCGCGCGAACTGACCAAAAAATTTGAACAAACCGTGCGCGGCACGTTTTCGGATCTGTTGGCGTATTACGAACAGAACGGTCAGCCCAAAGGCGAAATCGTGATTGTCGTCGCCCCGCCTTTGGAACAAAAAGCCGAAGCCGCCGACATCGACGACATGCTGAAAAAAGCGTTGGGAACCATGCGGGTCAAAGAGGCCGCCGCTTTTGTCGCCGAACTGACGGGCGTTTCCAAAAAAGAACTGTATCAGCGGGCTTTGGATCTGAAATGAACAGTGAAAAAGGCAGAAAAGCCCATAAACAGGGACATTTCGCGGAAACAAAAGCGGCGTTGTTTTTGCGGCTGAAAGGCTATCGCGTCGTCGAACGGAATTTCAAGCCGCCGCGGGGAACGGGCGCGGGCGAAATCGATTTGATTGTCAAAAAAGGCAACGTTTTGGTTTTTGTCGAAGTCAAACTGCGTCAAACCGAAACGGCGGCGGCGGAATCGGTGTCGCCTTTGGTGCAGGAACGCCGCATCAAAGGGGCGGAATATTACTTGATGCTTCATCCCGAATCGGCTGAATGCGACATTCGTTTCGATGTCGTCCTGATGACGCCGAACAGCCTGCCTAAGCATATTCCGAACGCGTTTATGGCACAGTAACCGTATACGTTTCGTGTTCCGGCACACCGACGGGAGCGGGCAGCAGGCTTTCCAAAGCATTCGCCAAACAATCGCGTTCCGCCGCGTTTGTTTCAAATGCATTCAGCGTCCCGAACGGCGATACTTCAAACCGCGCCCAAACAGGCGACTTAATCCCGCACGCCGCAAAAGTCTTCGGATTGGCGCGGATGATTTCCTGCAAATATTTTGCATAGTCGCTTTTCAATTCCATGGGCAAATACGCGGTCAAATCGGTTTGAGCGGGCGATATGTTTTGAACAAACCGCTGATAAACCTCGTTTTTCAACAAATTTCCCCGCAGCTGAATCGTCGAATCCCGTTCCATATAACGGGACAGCAAGTACAGCAACTCGTATTGCGCCGAACGGAAATCTTCGGCCTCATCCTCTTTGACGATTTTGATTTTCCATAACTCGCGTTTCGGATTTTTGGCATCGACGGCTATAACGCGCAAAAATTTCGAATAAAGGTTTATCTTTTTGTAAACGGACAGCATCCGCATCAAAGCATCGTCCGAAAAAGGCAGTTCTTCGGTTGTTCCGATACTGTATCGTCCCCGCAGATAATTTGTTTTTTGCACACCGAAATAAAGCTTTATCACAACGGCATGAGGCGCGGTTTTATCAACAATCCGATATCCCTTTTGTTTTAACAGTTCCGCCACTTTGGGATAGAACTGCCTGTATTCCAGACTGTTTTCGCGAATAATCCTGTTTTGCAAACGCAGTATCGCCGTTTTATCGGTCGGAATTTCACCCGAATACGCGTCCGCTTTTAAAATCGCGCCGCTTTCGGACGGCAAACGGCATCCCGTCAAAAGCAACAATAAAACAAGCAGTTTTTTCATCGGACGGCGCGCAAGTATTCCGCGGCGGAAACATAGCCGTCAACACCCGATTCCGTCGGAGCCAACCGCCGCAAAGCCGCAAGGTATTCTTGTTTTTGCGCCTGCAGCTGCGGAAAGTTTTTCAGCACGAAAGCTTTGAACCGCAAGTTTTCCAAATCTTTTTGCGTGAATTTGTCTTTGTTTTCGGGAACCATTTCGACATAAAACTCGTTGTCGTTGAATTCAAACAAAACGGGATTGGGGAAAAACGTATCCGTCACCGAAATCGACAGCCCCAACCCGTAAAAGAGTGACCCGATGGAATACATCGCCGTTATTTGACAGACGCCTTGCGGTTCTTCGTTGCCGAAAGATGACGTGTTCGTGTTGCAATCGGATGAAAGCGTATTTGTCGACGCAAAAACGCCGCCGCGGGAATATCCGTCTTTCACGCCGTATTCCACTTTGATTTCGGCGGTTTTATAGCCCGCTTTGCGCAGCGTCAAATGCATCACGTCGTTGCCCGACATTTCGCCCCAAAACGGCGTTGTGCCGATTTTGACATCACCCGTGTACACATCGGCAGAAACGCTGGAATCGATAAACAACGTATGCCGCGCGGGCGTGGCGCAGGCGCTTAACAAAAACAAAGACAGTAAGGCAAACAGCTTTTTCATCGCGGTTCCCTTTCGATTGAAAGCGTTATGGATTGAACGTTTTTGGCATCAAGAACCGTTTTGACCAGCAACGAATCGTTCTTTTGTATCAGCGTTTCAACCGCGCAATTCGGACAAACACCAACCTTGATTGACGGTATAAAGCGCAATCCCTTATCCGTTTCGACTTTTCCGAAAGCAATCGGAAACTTGACCTTTTTGACCGCGCCGTTCGTATAAGCGACCGTCAAAACAGCCATGCGATTGGCGACTTTTGAGGTGATTTTCAAACTTTTCAAATACGAAATTTTGTATTTTTTCAGCTTCTTGCCGTCGGGCGCTTTGGCAACGGCAACACCGTGATTGCAGTTGTCGGTATCGTATTCTTTGTAAATCTTGTATTTGTCGGAATCGTACTGTCCCGTCCATTCGCGCTTGTGTTCGACTTTGCAAACACCGGACTTCGGGGGAATCTGCTTCAAAACGGTGCGGATTTTATCAAAGAACGCCGTTTCGTACGCTTCTTTGTCAAAAAACAGATGAACGAAAAAATCCCCGTTCGGATTGTAGGATACTTTGCCCCGCAAAAAGTTCAAAGGATAATCCCAGCGCGTCAAAGCTTTCAAAATATCCTCGCGCGTCGCCGCCTGCGGAACGACGGGCAAAGTCGCGGACGGCGCGTCGAAAGAATAAGTATGATATTTGTCGCGCGCAACAATATCGACCGTTTGCCGCTGAACGGCGACGGCGGTTTTCGCTTCGCCTTTGGTTTCCAACACCAAAAAACGGGAATCCCCGTCTTTGGTCAAGCGAACGTGCTTCGCCGTTGTTTTTCCGCCGGCGGCGGCAAACTCGCCCTGAGCGGAAAGCCAGCCGTTTTTATAAGTTTCAAATCGGTGTGTTCCACGTGAAACAATGTGCTTTTTAATCGGCGTTTTGCCGATGTTTTTGCCGTCGACAAACAATTCCGCCCCCGCGGGATCCGTCGTAAAAGCAACGTAAGCGGGCTTTTCCGTCATCAAAACGGCTGACAGGTTCACATCGTCGCCGCGGCGCATATCGGCGGCGTTCAGCGCAATCGTGTATTCCAAAAATTCGGGATGACGCAAAGCGACGACATTGTCCTGATTGATTTCCACCGTAAAAGAAACAGGCGTTTTGCCTTGCTTGACATCATTTAAATAAACGTCGGGCTGAACATCGTTCAGAACATTGACCGTGACTTTGACTTTCGACGGAACAAGCTTGACCGAAACGGGCAGTTCGCTTTGCGGCAAGATTTTGATTTTTTGCTCAAACGCTTCATAGTTCGGATGATCGACGCGCAAAGTGTGCGTTCCGGCGCTCAGCGCGATTTTGATGTCGGAAGCGTTTTGCGAAAACGGCACTTCGTCAATCAACACATCGGCGGAATCCGTCGGCGCCGTCGTCAAATTCAAAACACCCGTGTTTCCGCCTTGCACGCCGATAGTCCTTTTGGCGGTTTCATCCCCGTCTTTGAAGGAACGCGGCACGCTGACGGTTGTCGAACAGTCCTTGACGACGGGATCGAAATAACGCAGTTCAACCGTCATCGGAATAACGGAGGAACGCGGATAGGTTTTACGGATGAAATCTTCGTTCTTTTTCAAAGCGGCGTCGCAAGCATCTTCCCTGTCCGTGATTTTCGCACTTTTAAAGTTGGTGCGGAACAGCACTTTGTCGCCGCTGGTGATTTTCAGCGTACTGTTGCCCGTCCGCAAAGAATTCACCCATGACGGCGCGGTTTCCGAATAAATCGGCGCCGAACATGCCGCCAACAGCAACAAAAACAGATACTTAAGCACGTTATTACAGCCCTTTACCCGTCGCCGCCAGTCCCGCGTCCCAGCGCATCAGCAGCAGCTCCGTTTCTTCCGCCGACAAAGGCTGAGAGAACAGATAACCTTGTATCACATCGCATTCCAGTGACTTCAAGATTTCAAAATGACGGCGCGTTTCAACGCCTTCCGCCAAAACGGTCAAGTTCAAAGCATGCGCCATGGCAATCGTCGCGCGCACGATTTCCAGATTTTTCTTTTCTTTTAAATCCAAAACGAACGAACGGTCGATTTTCAGCTTTTTCAAAGGAAAACTGCGTAAAACGCTGAGCGAGGAATACCCCGTTCCGAAATCGTCCAAAGCGCAACGGATATTGTTGTCCAACAGATTTTGGATGATGCGGCGGGCGTTTTTCGGGTCGAACATCGCCGAACTTTCGGTCAGTTCCAGTTCCAGCAAATACGGCGGCAATCCGCTTTTATCCAAAGCATTGTCCACCAGCCTCAGCAGCTGTGTTTCGTTATGGAACTGGCGCGCGGAAATGTTGACGGCAACGGGGACGTTGCACAATCCCATCGAATACCATTTTTGATTCCAGTTGCAGGCTTGGCTCAAGACGGTTTCGGTCAAAGCGTCTATCAACCCGTACTCCTCGGCTTCGGCGATAAAGTCCGCGGGCGGAATCAATCCGTCGGGCGTTTTCCAGCGCGCCAACGCTTCCAATCCGATAATTTGCCCCGTTCGAATGGCGACTTGCGGTTGGTAATACGCCGTGATTTCCCCGTTTTCAATCGCCGCTTTCAAATTTTTGCGCATATTGCGGTTGACCGCCGCCGCCGTTGAAAAATCGCTGCTGTACAAACGCATGGACGATTGAGCTTCCGAACGCGCTTTTTCCAGCGCCAAATCGGCGAAATTTATCAGCTCTTCCAATTTTTTGCCGTTTTGCGGATAAAAACAAACACCGATGCTGACGGAAAAATCAAATTCGACATCGTCAACCTCAACGGGTTCTTTGAACGCTTTTAAAAGGGATTCGACTTTCTTTTCGATTTCGATTGAAAACTCCACCCCCGTCAGCAAGACCGTAAAGTGATGCGCGCATGTCAGTGCCAATACGTCGGAATTGCTCAAACAACTGCGGATTCTATCCGCCACCGCCGCAATCAGCCGCGTATTGACCAAATGGGCGGAAACGGCGTGTATCTGTCCCAAGCTGTCGGGAGCAATCGACAATACGGCAACTTGAGTTTGTGTTACTTTCGCCTGATCGACGATTTTGGGGAACACTTCTTTCAGGTACGCGTAATTTTCGACGCCGGATTCCGTATCGTGGTACGCCAGATATTTCAGCCGTTCTTCAAGGCGTTCAAAAACGCTGATATCCCGAAAAACACCGATAAAAAAGCCGTCCTTTTGCGCGATTTCTATTTCCGTGCGAACAGGCGGATAATCGGGAATCGTCAGGGTTTCGCAAAACACCGTGCGGTCTTTGAGGGTTGAAAGCAGCAAGTACTGCCGCAGCGTTTCGGCGACGTTTTCGGACAAAACCGAAAAAACCGACAAGCCGCGCAAATCGTTGCCTTCTTTGTGAATCAAGGCGCAGAATCTTTCCGTCGTTTTCAAAATGACGCCCTGCCTGTCAAAGATGACGGCGGCGTCGGGCAAAGCCGCCAAAACCTGTTCGCTGAAATGACCGTTTTTGCGTTCGTCGGACGCATTCATCCAGAATCCCGTCCAAACAACAGCGCCGTCTTTGCTTTTTTTCGGGGTTGAGACACCGCACAGCCATATTGTTTCGCCCGTCGGTAAAATAATGCGGAAATCTTCGTCGCAAGGTGCCATGTCCGTTTCGGATTTCTGCAAAGCCTTTATAAACTTTTCCTTGTCGCTCCAATGAATGACATCCAAGCAACCGTCGCCGTCCGACTGCGGTCTTTCACAAAAATCAAGGCTGTCGCGTCCTTCCGTTTTCGGCAAAAAGTATGCATATTTCCCATCGGCGGATTTCGTCCGCTCAAACGGAATCACTTTCGACTGCAAGATTGCGTTTTTATAGGAAAAAACAGGTGTTGAACCGGACATGCATCCCCCTTGATATATTTCAGCGGAAACAGTGTAACACTTAAAAAGCGTTCGGTCAAACAAAGAGCTGAATTTTTCGCTTTATTCCTGCGGTTTCGGAGGAATCGGCGCTTGATGCAGCGCTTTGGGGATTTTCACGCGCACAACACCGGGCATTTTCGGCACTTTCACCATACCCGCCGGGATTTTGACGGGGATTTTCTTTACCATCATCGTTTTGTGAACAGGCGGCGGAACGGGAGTAACGGGTACGGGATTTTCCGCGGCAAGCGGCGGTTCGTCAAACGCGGGTTCGGACGGCTCCGGCGGAAGCTCGGTGTCGTCCGCCGGCAAGACATCCCTTAACAGCGCATCGATATCTTCATCGTCCATTGGCGTTTCGACGTCTTCCGTCGGCGGAATTTCGGGTTCGGGAGAAGGAATAAATTCGGAATTTTCCTGTTCGGATTCTTCTTCAGGAACGGGAATTTCGTAATCCGCTTCGGGCGCGGGCGGCTCAACCGCCGGATAATCGACAAAGGCTTCGTCCTCGGCGGCGGGAATTTCCGCATCGTAAGCGGGTTCTTCATCCGCTTGCACGGGCGGGACTGCCGGCGTGAACGTTTCGTCGGAACTGTCGTCTTCGTACAAAGAATTCAAAGAAACGCCTTCCTGTCCGACTTTATCCTCGTCATGGTCCAGTTCTTCGTATTTTTGGGAAACGGCTGTGCCGTCCAGCCCGACAACGCCCGTTTCCTGCGGTTCTTCCTCTTGGTTTCGGATAACGGGAGCATTCATCGGCGTAAAGTAATACAACGGCTCGTTTTTGACTTTTTCGATGTCTTCGCCGTCGGGAACGGGAATTGAACGGTTCGGTCCGTTTTCGTCATAAATAACGACTTGGTTTCTACCGTGTTCTTTGGCTTCGTACAAAGCTTCGTCGGACATTTTCAGCATTTCCGCAATATTGTCCGTCACCGTCGACGACACCAACCCGATACTGACCGTAAATTGAACATCCTGATTTTGCTCGTTTTTCACAACCAGCTTGGAAATTTTAATGCGCAGACGTTCGGCGACGCGGTGCGCGTTTTCAATCGACGCTTCGGGCAGCAAAATGACGAATTCCTCGCCGCCGAAACGCGCGACAATGTCGGATTCGCGCAAAGTCCTGCGGCAACAGTCCGCCAAAGCCTGCAATACCAAGTCGCCGACGGCGTGACCGTGCGTATCGTTGACGTTCTTAAAGTGGTCGGCGTCAATCATAAACAGGCAGAACGGATGATTGTACCGGCGCGAACGCTGAACTTCCTTCTTCGCCAATTCTTCAAACTGGCGGCGGTTGTAGCACTTTGTCAAAGGATCGCGGGTTGCCTGATCAAACAGTTGCAATTCCTTTTTCTTGCGGTCGGTAATGTCTTGGAAAGCCATATACAGCGCAACATCGTATTCGTAATCGAACACGCGCGCGCTCAGCAACAGCCAGAACGGTTCGCCCTGCCGCGGCTTGACCATAAATTCAAAATCATCGACAACGGGATGTTTTTCCAGCTTTGACAACAGTTCCGTTCTTTTCGACGGTTCGGCGAAGTAGTCGACCATTTTAAAGCCGGCAATGTTTTTCTTGTCCAGCCGAAACAGCCTTGCGGCGCTTTCGTTCATCAAAATCAGCTGGTCGCCCTTCAGCCGGGAAATAATAATCGGGAACGGCGACAACTGCACCATCAGGCGCAGACGTTCTTTGTTTTCCTTGATTTCCCGCACCAAAGCGTCAAACTGATGCGCCATGATGTTGTTGGAAATCAGCAACAGCCCGCACATCACCGCAATATACAAAAACGTTTCAAAAATCGGCGACAACAGGCTTTGTCCCCACGACATCAGCCCGATAATGTTGTACACGACCAGAAAAATGCACACCCAGCCCGTAACAACAAATCCCAGCGCGTTGCGCAATCCCTTGCGCCGCCACAAAGCCGCCGCCAAAGCCGCGTATCCCAGCGTCGACACCGCCAAAGACAGCTGAGCCGCCGATCCGTCGCCCGTCAAAACGACAACGTACCAGCTCCACCCCGCCGCCATCAAAAGCATCAGCGCGACGGCTGTGAAATTGGGCTTGATTCCCTTGATGCCGCAAGCCGCGGCAACCAGCAAAACGGCGGACATCAAACGGCAAGCCAAACCGGCGCAATAATAATACGTTTCGCCCAGAAAACCGACGCCGAACATCAGCAGTTTTGAAAAAAACACAAATAAAAAACCGAAAAACAGATAGCGAATCGCCAAAATCGATTCGGACACACCTTTTAAATAGCGCAGCGTTACCATAACGCCCGCCAGCGCAAACAGCATCGGGATCAAGCCTGAGGTTGCTACCATCGTTTTCCTTTTATCCGCATAAAAATATTCTTTTATCTTCTATGTTATAGTATAATGCCCTTGCAGAGCAAAGCCGAATTTGTCATAAATAGAAAAAAACATACTCTCAAGGGGTCGATATGGTTCAGGAAGACAATTCTCCCGTTAATGATCTGGATGAAATCGAAGGACTTTCGTTAAGCAATGAAAAGATTGAAAAACGCCGTTTGCGTCCCTTGACGTCCTGCTTGGATTTCGACTTGTCCCACCGCCCGACGCAAGCGCGGGACAGAGTGTCCAAAAAACGCGTTTGGGCGGGAATCTTTTTCGGTTTTCTGATGATAGGCATGGGATTGCTGGTCAATTTTACGTCGCCTTCTTCGTTTTTGGATATTCCCGACACAAACGCCCCCATTTCCATGATGACCGCTTTTTCCGCATCATGGCTGTTTGTCGGATTGGGGCTGTTCATTATCGCAACCCGCGTTATGTTGATGTTTTACGGACGCGATTTTTTCATCGGACACAAATTCGCCGCCGTCGTGATTCAAAAACCGTTTGAAACGGGACAACGGCAAGCGGATTCTTTGGACGGCTACATCGGCGTGCGCTATCGTTCCCGCATCGTCAACGTTTTGGGATTGACCTCGTTTACACAGCACATCATCGATTTACAACATCCCAACGAAACAAAAACCATTCCTTTGTACATTTCAAACAACGGAGACGGCGTTTCCAAAAAATGGGAAGAGCTGGCGCGTCAAATGCAAATGCCCGCCATTTTCAACACGGCAGACGGCATTATCGAAATAGCCCCCGAAGATATACAAAAGTCCCTGCCCGACTTGATTAAAGAGGGGAAAATCAAAGTCTGCGAAAAAGATTTGTACAAGCTTCCCCATTCCTTCAATATCGTCGAAGAAGCCGATTCCTGCCAAATCGATCCGTTGATTCGCGACAGCGCGTTTTCAAAAACGTCGGCTTTGCTGTGTCTGTGCGCTTTTTTCATTACGGCGTTCCTCGGTTTTGCCGTAACGGTCGGACACCACGAACCTCTGCCGTTCATTCCGCTGTTGCTGGCGGCGATTGTTTTGTTCGTGCTGATTCCTCTGGCGCTGTTTTTCCGTAAAAAAAGGATTGTCATTTCAAAAAACGGCATCCGAATCAAATCGAAATGGCTGGGAATTCCGTCTTTCGGTTTTCTGATTCCGATGGACAAGCTTGAATCCCTGCACGTTGTCCACAACAGCTACGATTTCAAATACTCGCTGGTCATCGGCGCGGATGGACAAACCACGCACATCGGACGCGGTTTGCCCAAAGACGATTTGAAATGGCTGGAAAACTTTATCAACGCGCATATCAAGCATTTCACGCATGCGCACTGACGCGTTTTATTTCACCGATTTGATATAGCCCAGAATCGCCGTAATCGCCGCCGGAGTAATCCCCGAAACACGCGACGCCGCGCCGATGGTTTCGGGACGGACTTTCGACAGTTTGATAACCACTTCGTTCGACAATCCGCCGATTTTTTTGTAATCCAAATCAGCGGGAATTTTTAAAGCCTCGTCTTTGCGGAAAGCGCGAATATCGGCTTCCTGCCGCTGTAAATAGCCTTTATACTTGGCTTCGATTTCCAGCTGTTCGACGACATCGCGGCGCGTATCCCGCAATTCGTGCCACACGGCGGAAAGCTTGTCCCAGTCGATTTCCGCATAAGCCAGCAAATCCATGCCGTTGCGGTGCACGCCGTCTTTGTTGACCGCAAAGCCCAACAGCTCCAGTTCACGCGGCGTCCCGCCGATATTTTCAAGCTTTTGTCGGGCTTCTTGCAAAGCGGCAAGCTTTTCGGTGAACATTTGCCGCCTTTTTTCGCCGACACAGCCGATGTCGATGCCTTTTTGCGTCAAACGCAAATCCGCATTGTCGGAACGCAGCAGCAAACGGTATTCGGCGCGCGACGTGAACATACGGTACGGCTCGTCAACGCCTTTGGTTGTCAAATCGTCAATCATCACGCCGATATAAGCATCCGCCCTGTCCAAAATGAACTCTTTGCCGCTTTCAGCCGCTTTCAGAGCGGCGTTAACCCCCGCAATCAAGCCCAAAGCCGCCGCTTCCTCGTATCCCGTCGTGCCGTTCAGCTGACCCGCGACAAACAGCCCCGACACTTTTTTGGTTTCCAACGTGCGGCGCATTTCCAACGGATCGATATAGTCGTATTCAATCGCATAGCCGGGGCGAATGATGCGCACGTTTTCCAGCCCCGCAATGCTGTGAATCATCGCGTCCTGCACGTCTTCGGGCAAAGAAGTCGAAATCCCGTTCGGATACACCGTATCGTCGTCCAATCCTTCGGGTTCCAAAAAAACATGATGAGAATCCCTGTCCGCGAATTTAACCAGCTTGTCTTCGATACTGGGACAATAGCGCGGACCGATGCCTTTAATCTGTCCCGAAAACAGCGGCGCGCGATTCATATTGTCACGAATGATTTGGTGTGTTTCCTTGTTTGTTGCGGTAACGTAACAAGCTATTTGCGGAACGGAAATTACCGTATCCATAAAAGAAAACGGTTCGGGATTGTCATCGCCCGATTGTTTTTGCGTTTTGGAATAATCAATCGTCGTTCCGTCCAATCTGGCGGGGGTTCCCGTTTTCAAACGACCGACGTTCAGCCCCAGTTTGACAAGGGAATCCGTCAAATTTTCACATGAAATATCACCGACGCGTCCGCCGACCGTTTTTTTGTCGCCGACATGCATCAATCCGTGCAAAAACGTCCCCGCCGTCAACACAACGGCTTTCGCGAAGTACTTTTTACCGTCGTTCGTTTCGATTCCGAAAACAATTTTCCGTCCGTCTTCGTCTTTATACAGCAAATGTTCGACAGCACCCGCTTCCACCGTCAAATTCGGCGTGTTGTTCAGCAGTTCGTCCTGCATGGCTTGGCGGTAAAGCTTTCTGTCCGCCTGCGTGCGCAAACCTTGAACCGCCGGACCTTTCGAGCTGTTCAGCATGCGGAACTGAATGCCCGCTTTGTCGGCAACGCGCCCGATTAAGCCGTCCAAAGCATCGATTTCGCGAACCAAATGCCCTTTGCCCAAGCCGCCGATGGCGGGATTGCAGGACATTTCGCCGATTGTTTCGATTCTGTGCGTCAATAAAAGCGTATTTGCGCCCATGCGCGCCGCCGCCGCCGCCGCTTCACATCCGGCGTGTCCGCCGCCCACAACGATTACATCAAACATAGCCTTACTTTCCTATGCAAAAGTCTTTGAAAATAATATCCAACAGCTCGTCCACGCGAACTTGTCCCGTGATTTTCCCCAGCGCCCGCATTGCCAGCCGCAAATCTTCCGCCGTCAATTCAATGGCGGGAGCCGTCAGCGATTGAGTCAACAAATTGTAACATTCATCTAATGATTGTCTGTGACGCACGCGGGTCAAGGACGGTTCTTCACGCATGGACAGAGTGTCTTCGACAAACGAACCGATGCGCTCCAGCAGAGCGTCAATGCCGTCCCCCGTCTTTGCAGACACCCAAATACCGTCTGATAACATATTGGAAACTTTATCTTTTTTATTCATCACCGTCAAAACGTTTCGGCCTTGAAACAATTTCGTTTCGGAATCGTTTTGATTTTCGGACGCATCAAAAACCGCCAAAATCAAGTCGGCTTCTTCAGCGCGTTTTTTGGCGCGGCGAACACCCTCGGCTTCAATTTCCTCATCTGTCTTTCGCAACCCTGCCGTGTCCGCAATGACAACGGGATAGCCGCGAATATCCATGTGCACTTCGATAATGTCGCGGGTTGTTCCCGCCGTTGACGACACAATCGCCACATCGCGCTGAGCCAGTTTGTTCATCAAGCTGGATTTGCCCGCATTGGGCGCGCCGATAATCGCGATTTGAAAGCCGTCCCGCAATCGTTCGCCGCGGCGTCCGTCTTTTAAATGATTGCCGATTTTGGTTTGCAAGGAAACGATTTTGGCGCGGATTGAATCGGCGACTTCGGGCGGAACTTCTTCTTCGGGAAAGTCGATGTACGCTTCCATCCACGCCAGCAAATGCACCAATTCCTCGCGCCAGCCGTCGTACAGTCCCGCCAGCGCGCCGTTCATCTGGCGCAATGCCTGCTTTCTTTGCTGTTCCGTTTCGGCATCGACCAAATCCGCCAAACCTTCCGCCGCGGTCAAGTCCATTTTGCCGTTTTCGACGGCGCGGCGGGTGAATTCCCCCCTGTCCGCCGGTCTGAAATCGTCCAAAGCCGCCAATTCTTTCAAAACAGCCGCCAAAATCGCGCGCCCGCCGTGAGTTTGCAATTCAACGACGTCTTCGCCCGTAAAGCTGTGCGGATGCGGGAAAAACAGCATCAGCGCGTCATCTATCGGCGTTCCGTCGGCAGTGCGGATTTTGGTGAAAACAGCCTTGCGCGGAACCGGATTTTTCAGCCCGCACAGCTTTTCGCAAGCAAGCTTGGCATTTTGTCCCGAAATTCTGACAATGGCGACCCCTGCTTTTCCTTGAGCGGTTGCCGGCGCAAAAATGGTCGAATTCATTTTCTATCCTTTCTGTGGCGTTTCAGCAGCACATAAAACGCGCCGTCGCCGCCGTCTTTGGGCTGAGCGTTCGCAAACGCCAAAATCAAGCCGCGGACTTCGGGTGAATTTATCCACCGCGGCAAATCGGCGCGCAGTACTCCGCGCCCGAAAAATCCGCCGCGTCCCGTGATAATCAGCAAACAGCGCAAATGCCGTTTTGATGCCGAAACAATAAAATCTTTAAACGCTTTTTCGCCGCTTTCCAGCGTATGACCGTGCAAATCCAAAGTCGCCTGCATCGGCATTTCCCCGCTGCGAAAACGCAAGCCGTTTTTCCTGTCCAGAAATTCGATGTCGCCCGCTTCCAGTTCTTTGTATTTTGTAAAGTCTTCCTGCGGTTCTTGGCGCAAGGGCTTGATTTTCAACGTCAGTTTTTTGGAAACGGAAACCGTTTTCGCTTTCGGCTGAGGCTGTTTCGACCCCAAAGGACGCACCGTATCGGCGACGGCTTGCCACAAATCGCTGTCTTCAGTCATCGGATTTGTCCGTATTGTCGGCAGAAATCAAATCGGAAAAATAAGATTCCGTAAACACCCGCCAATCACCCTGCGGCGCAGAGCAGGAAACCCGCGCATCGGCGGAAAGGCAAATCGAAAATCCGCCGTATCGCCATGCGATTAAAAACTTTTCGATTCGGGGAACAACACGCTTGACCACGCGGTTTTGCATAAACGGTTCCAAAAAAAACGGCATCAAAAAAGCGTATCCCAAAACCAAAACCGTTAAAACAATCGTTCCCGTCATCAGATTGTTGACAATCATCGACACCAGCGACAGCGTTAAAATCACCAGCAAAGGCAAAACGTTTTCCCACGGATTGAAAAACGGAGAACCGATTTTGTTCAACGCTTTGAAATCGATTTTGATAAACGCTTTTTTTTCGACAATCGCGCGCTGCAGTCCTTGAAATATCAGCAAATCCTGTCTGGTCGGCGGTTGAATGGGTGTTTTGGTCATTTTTCAGTCCTTTGGCTTTAAAATGAAATATGTCCCTTTTGATTTCATTCGTCCAGCTTCTTTTAAAGCTTTTTCGCCCGTTCCCCAAAAAAAGTCGCCGCGCACCAAACCTTTGATTGCCGCGCCCGTATCCTGCGCGGTCACCAGCCGCTGCAAAGGCGTGCCGTCGGGCGCAACCGTGTCCAGCCACAAAAAGCTGCCCAAAGGAACGAAATCCGCGTCGACGGCCAAACTTCTGCGCGGCGTCAAAGCGACGCCCATCGATCCGACCGCGTCCGTATCCTTGCCCGTTTTAAAGAAAATATAGCGTTTGTTTTTATGCATCAGCTTTTCGCCGTGCTTCGGATTTTCAATCAGCCATTTGCGAATGGCTTGCATGGAATGGATGCCTTTTTTCGCCAAATCCTTGCCGATACCGTAAAAGGAATGTCCGTTATGCCCCGCAAAGTGCAAAGAAATCCGCCGCCCGTCGGGCAGGACAAGAACGGCTGATCCCTGCACCTGCGCGGTGAACAAATCGGCTTTGTGTTCCACCCAAGCCACCGCTTCGGCGTTCGCTTTGCCGCTTTCGATTTCGCGGCGCGTAAAATAAGGCGCGATTTCGCCGTTTTTCACACGTCCGAAAATCATTTTTCCTTTTAATTCGGGATAAAACTTTCCCAAATCGACCTTGACCATATCGGCGGGAACTCCCAAAACGGGAACGGCGAATTCATCGTTTTTTTCGACGGCTCCCCTTATTTCGGGTTTGAAGTATCCCGTAAAAAGCCCCGTTTTTCCGACGGCAAAAGGACGCATTTCCGATTTGACGAACGCGCGCAAATCCGCCGAGCTTTCAAAACGCTTTTTATTCAGTTTTTTGCAAAACTTTTTCCATTCGGCGCGTTTTTTCAATACGGCGCACGATTTTTTCAAAGCGGGCAAAGCATGTATCATTTCATCGTTTTCAAAGCCGTTCAGCGCTTCAAATCCGACGGGCGTCAGAACGGTAGGCGGCTGTTTGCACGGCTTGAACAGCCAGCACGCCAGCGCGAACGAAACGATAAAGCAGTAAAAAGGAAACCTGTTCATTCTGCGGGCGTTTTGTGATGCGTTGCCGTCAGCACCCAAACGGGGCTGGACGATTTCATATCGCGGCGGAACGTCCAAACGTCCGTTACCGTTTCGATATAAGTCGGATCGCCCAAAACGACTTCGCCTTGTTCGTTTTTCAAAATATTTGTCTGTTCGGTTTCAAATTCGACGGTCAATTCAACCAGATTGCCAATCAAATTCGCCTGCGTCAATTTGATGCTTTTGAAACCGATAAGGCTGAATTCCGCCGTTTCCTTGCGCGCGGCGCGGTCATTGATGACTTTTTCAAACCGTTTGTAAATATCGCGCGACAACATCGGGGACAAGTCCGTTTTGTTGCCTTTGGCGAACGCCTGAGCAATATATTCGAACGCGCGCGGGGCTTTGTGCATAAAGTCTGCCAAGTCAAACGTCGGATGAGCTTCCTTGATTTTATTCAAAGTCTGCAAAATTTCCGCATCCTTTTCAAAATCGCCCGCCGCGCTCAAGTCCTGTTCCAAACGAACTTCAACATTGTTTTCCAGCGTTCTGTATTCGGAAATATCCACGACTTTGGAAGGCTGCGGCGTTTCGTCCTTTTCGGGTCGCGTTCCCAAAACGCTGCGCAACCGGTTTATCAACAGCAAAACAATGATTCCCAGAAAAACAATGTCCATAAATTGAAACTGCTGCATATTTTTAACCTTCCGTCTTTCAATTCCGTCCCGAATGGGATACAGTAGGATAATTTTCAAATCAGGAGAATACTATGACTGAAAATCAAACCGAAAACAATACTCAACAGCAACCCGCCATCACAATTAACGCGCAATTCGTCAAGGACATTTCGTTCGAAGCGCCGCATGTCCCGCAAATTTTCACCGAATTGAAAACAAATCCCGAAATCGCGGTGTCCGTCGACGTTCAGGCAAGCAAACTGCAGGACGCTTTGTTTCAGGTCGCTTTAAAAATTAAAGCCGAAGCCAAGGTCGAAGACAAGGTAGCTTTTTTGTGTGAAGTCGAATACGGCTGTATGGCGACGGTCAACGTTCCCGCCGAACACGTCGAACCGGTTTTGCTGATTGAAATTCCGCGTCTGCTGTTCCCGTTCGTGCGCAATATCATCGCCGATTTGACGCGCGAAAGCGGATTCCCGCCTTTGATGATAAATCCGATCGACTTTGTGGGATTGTACCATCAGCGTTTGGCTGAACTGCAGAAACAGAAAGCCGAAGAAAACAAAACACTCAACTGAGCCAAATCGGATTTTTCAGTTTTTTGACGAAAGCCTCGTGATTTTCCAGTTCGCCTTCCAAAAAAACGGGAGGACGCGGTTCAATCCGAGGCTTTTTCGTTTGTATGTCAGCCTTTTCCGCGGCTTTGATTTCCAGCGCGTTTTTCTTTTTGTCGTCAAACAGAAAAGCGGGTTCTTTGCCGCCCAGCAGCTCCAGATACACATCGGCAAGCAGTTCGGAGTCCAGCAAAGCCCCGTGTGTCGTGCGTTTGGAGTTGTCAACGCCGAAACGGCGGCACAGTTCATCCAGATTGACGCGCGATCCGGGGAATTTTTGACGCGCAATCAACAGCGTGTCGATTGCCCTGTCCATGGGAATCGGGTCGCGTTTCAGCCATGAAAGTTCGGCGTTAATGAACTTCATATCGAATTCGGCGTTGTGAATGACCAGCGGCGAATCCCCGATAAAAGCCAGAAATTCATCGACAATATCCCGAAACGGCGGTTCCTTGTCCAAAATTTCGTTGGTCAAGCCGTGAACTTTGACGACTTCCTCCGGCACGTCGCGTTCGGGATTAATCAGCTGATAATACTTGTTGCCCGTCGGCATGTGGTTTTCCAGCTCGACACATCCGATTGAAACCAGACGGTGACCTTTGTACGGGTCAAGTCCCGTCGTTTCCGTATCTAACACAACTTCGCGCATAATTCTTCCTTTATCTGCTTCAAACGCGCTTTGACGGGTTCCGTTCCGCCTTCGGTGCGGATAACGTAGTCGGCGCGTGAAATTTTATCCCGTTCCGACCAAAAACGGCCGGTTAAAACTTTATATTTCTCATCCGTCATATTCGGACGGGCGAAAACCCGCCGTTTCAACACTTCGGGCGCGGCGGTGACATAAATTATTTTGCCGCACAGCTTGTCCCACCCCGCTTCAAACAGCAAAGGCACATCCAAGACCCCGTCGGAATGATTTTGAATGAAAATCTCCGCCTTTTGCCGCAAAAACGGATACAGCAAAGCTTCCAATTCCGCCGTCGTCAGCCGTTTTTCAGCCAGCAAACGGCTTAAAACGGAACGGTCGACAACGCCGTCAACCACGCTTTGAGGGATTTTTTCGGAAAACAAAGCAACAACCGCTTTATCGGTCATCAGCGCGTGCACTTCCGCGTCCGCGTCAAAAACCGCCCAGCCCAGCTCTTTCATCAATTCCGCCGTTGTTGTTTTGCCCGCGCCCATCGCGCCCGTCAATCCGATAATCATGCGACCAACGCCCGCAGTTCATCCGTGATTTCGGGCAGAACGCCGAAAAAAGCGCGAAAAGCGGGACGCGCCTGCTCCAACAGCATGCCCAATCCGTCCGCTGTGACAAATCCTTTTTGTTCCGCCTGCTCCAACAGTTTTGTTTTCAGCGGCGCGTAGACCAAATCCGCAACCGTTGCCGACGGCTTTAACGGTGTCAAGTCGATGTCCAGTTCGTCAAATCCGTTCATGCCCAGCGTCGTCGCGTTTGCCAGCAAATCCGTGTCTTTCAAGACCGATTGCCTGTCCGCCCACGGAACAAGGACGACATTATCCCCGATAGCTTTTTTAAGGCTCTGCGCTTTTTCAAGCGTGCGGTACACCAGCCGGATTTCCGCCGCTTCGGTCATTGCCGCGCAGATTCCGCGCGCCGCGCCGCCCGTTCCCAACACGGAAACGACGCTGTTTTTCAAAGCAAAAGCGGGATTGCGCGCCGAAACATTGGCGACAAAGCCGATGCCGTCCGTGTTATGTCCGTACAATGTCCCGTCGGAGCGCACAACAACGGTGTTGACCGCCCCCGCTTTGCGCGCCTGTTCGGACAAATCGTCCAGAAAGGGGATAACCGCCGTTTTATGAGGCACGGTTACGTTAAATCCCGCAAAGTCCCGCGCATTTTCCATGAAACGATCAATCTCGCGGACTTCGTATTTGTCATAAGACGCGTTTATGCCGTACTTTTTCAGCCAATAATTATGAATCGTCGGCGATTTGGAATGGTTAATCGGAAAGCCGATAACGCCGGCTTTGGTCATTTTTTCAACTCTCCGCAAGAACGCAGACATTCCAACAGCGGCAGCAACGGCAACCCCAGTACGGAAAAGAAGTCGCCTTCGACCGATTTAACCAACTGCGCACCCAAGTCTTCCAAATAATACGCGCCGACGGAATCGCAGACTTCCTCGCCCGCTTCCGCCAAATACTCGTCAAGGAAATTGTCGGAAAAGTCGCGCATGGCGACTTGCACGACAGAGTTTTCGCACCAAATCACTTTTTGATTTTTGACGACCGCCGCGCCGTTGACCAGCAAATGCTTTTTATTGCGAAGTTTTTTCAAATGCTTGTGCGCGATGCTGAGGTTTTCGGGTTTGGAAAACCATTCACCGTTCAAATCCAGAATTTGATCCGCACCGATGACATACGCCGACGGATATTTTTCGGACACCGCCATTGCTTTTTCAACCGCCAAACGCATGCTGGTTTCTTTGGCGGACGCGTTTAAAGCGCGCATTTCGCTTTTAATCGCTTCTTCGTCGATTTGGGCGGAAACACTGGTAAAATCAACCCCTGCGGCATCCAACAATTCTTGCCTGCTTTTGCTTTGAGAGGCCAATATCAACATTTTTCAAAACTCCTGTGTATAAGTCTGACAAAATCGTCCCTTCTTTAGTTTTATCCCTTTTATGCAAAATTGTCCTGTTTTTTATGCATCTGTGCGTAATTTTTTTTCAGCAAACGGGCAAAACGGCGGTCAAAAGTTATCCACTTTATCCACATGGTTGTTCGACTCGCCACAGAATCGACGAGTCGCTTTGCTTTGAAAACAGCCGGGTTACGAATAACTTTGTCGTGAACAACTCTGTTCAAAAGGTGTGGATAAAATTGCGTCCGACTTATCCACAGGCTCTACTACCCACTACTACTTTTTTTAATATTTAATATTTTAGGCGCGGCTGACGCCGCTTTTACCCTTGACGGCGAAACCGAAAACGGCTAAATAAAGTCATCTTTTCAAAGCGGATTCCCGCTTGATTCTCCCTCAACATCACAGACACACTCATGCATTTAAAAGATTTGAAAAAGAAATCTCCCGCCGAACTGTTAAGCTTGGCTGAAGAAATGGGCGTTGAAAACGCTTCGACCATGCGCACGCAAGACTTGACGTTCGCGATTTTGAAACAAGTGTCCAAAAACGACGAAGTTTTGATGGACGAAGGCGTTATCGAAGTCATGCCCGACGGATTCGGCTTTTTGCGTTCGCCGCAATCGAACTATCTGGCGGGATCGGACGATATTTACGTTTCCCCGTCTCAGGTCAAAAAGTTCGGTTTGCGCACGGGCGATACGGTCGAAGGCGAAATCCGCGCCCCCAAGGACGGCGAAAAGTACTTTGCGCTTGCCAAAATCTCCAAAGTCAACTTTACCGATCCCGAAAACGTTCGTTTCCGTATCAATTTCGACAATCTGACGCCGTTGCACCCGACGGAAAAGATTAAAATGGAAAACGATTTGGACAACAAGAATATGACGTCGCGCATCATCGACTTGATTTGTCCGCAGGGCAAAGGACAGCGCGGCATGATTGTCGCTCCGCCCCGCACGGGTAAAACGGTGATGCTGCAAAACATCGCCCACGCGATTACGCAGAACAACCCCGAAATCTATCTGATTGTGCTGTTGATTGACGAACGCCCCGAGGAAGTAACGGAAATGAGCCGTTCGATTAAAGGCGAAGTTATCAGCTCGACTTTTGACGAACCCGCTTCCCGTCACGTCCAAGTCGCCGAAATGGTCATCGAAAAAGCCAAACGCTTGGTCGAACACAAGCGCGATGTCGTGATTTTGCTGGATTCCATTACCCGCTTGGCGCGCGCGTACAACACGGTCGTTCCCAGTTCGGGCAAGGTTTTGACGGGCGGCGTCGACGCGAACGCTTTGCAGCGTCCCAAACGCTTTTTCGGCGCAGCGCGCAATATCGAAGAAGGCGGTTCTTTGACCATTATCGCCACCGCTTTGATTGACACGGGATCGCGCATGGACGAAGTCATCTTTGAAGAATTCAAAGGCACGGGCAATTCGGAAATCATCTTGGACCGCAAAGTGTCCGACAAGCGTATTTTCCCCGCGATTGACATCACCAAATCCGGCACGCGCAAGGAAGAATTGCTGGTCGATAAAAACACGCAGTCGAAAATGTGGGTCTTGCGCCGTATTCTGATGCCGATGGGCGCGGCGGACGCCATGGAATTTTTAATGGAAAAGCTGAAACAGTCGAAAAACAATCATGACTTTTTCGAAGCGATGAATTCTTAAAAAAAACATCGGATACGTTTGTTCAAAAATTCAAAGGCGGGAGATTTTCCCGCCTTTTCTGTTCTTTTTCCCGTTGAGAATATTAATCTTGATTGGCGCCAGTCGTATCCGAGCGCGCCAATGCCAAAGAAATATCGATTTGCTTGGCAATCAAAGTCAGCGTCTTTTCATCGCAATCGCGCAGACGGTCGATAATATGAATCAGCGGCAGATTCAGCGCTTTGTCGTATTCGCGTTCCGCCGTCAAATCCGCAAACGAAATATCCAGCACATCCATAATCGCCAACAGCGTGGACAGCCGCGGATCGGCAATACCGCGTTCAATGTTTGAAATCGTATTGATCATCTTGCCCGCTTCGGAAGCCAAGTCAAACTGATTCAACCCTTTCAGTTTTCTGAACAGGGCGATTTTCCGACCGATTGATTTTAAAGTTTCTTGCTTGTCCATAGGTGTAGTTTTCTATTTTAATGTGGATTCAAACACCCCGTTAAAATGTGTTTTTAACACTTTAACTAATAGAAAATACATATTATGCTGTGTTCAGTTCGATGTTTTTAGGAGGGTGAGGCTATGACAAAACATTTTGAACGGCGGG
>ERZ1026860.569-NODE-569-length-23277-cov-71.762639_pt1 | contig 23277 bp, 12 predicted proteins | sample MGYA00380160_ERZ1026860 | MGnify/ENA primary metagenome ERZ1026860 (study PRJEB33269, sample SAMEA4719796) | human gut metagenome | biome: human-associated habitat; feature: organic feature; material: feces | place: Cameroon | collected 2013-10 ... | reverse complement strand
GCGACATCTATGAATATGCTCTCGTCGGCTCCGGTCTTGAACCTTGCGACGGCCTTAAGCTTTTGCCCCCACGCTTCAAGCGAGCTGCGGAAGCGTTTGGTGTTGTAGATCACCGGCTGCCCGTCCTGGAATATGTTGAACTCCTCGATCGGTCTTGAGAATCTGGCTACGAAATAGACATAACGTCCTGGGTTCCAGCCGTTGACGACCTTGCTGCCGATGATCGTGCGCTCGTCCAGCAGGCGTACCGTGGACCAGAGGCAATCCCATTTGAGGGTGTGGTCAAGGTCGATCATCACAAACGAACTGTCCGACTGCGGGAATGTGAACTTGAATATTCCGCTTCGCTGGGCGGCTGTCATCTCGGCCTTCACTCCGTAGTCCTTAAGGATGACTCCGTAGTACCCCGGCTTGCCCCATTCCTGGGTGTGATCGTAGGTTGATGGTTCCATCCTCGATCCGGTTCCCGGCAGGAACAGGAAGTCGCCCATATCCGGGATTCCCGTTCCGCTGAGGTGCGTGAGGCTGAATCCCTGGATGAACGGCTTGGAGTACTTGTACCCCGCCGCGCAGTCATAGTCCTTGTCGTCGCAGTCCGGGCTGATCTGAATCCCGCCGAACGGCACCTGCGGTCCCGGGTACACGTTCCCGAAACCGTCCGTTCCCACGAAAACGTTCACGTCATCGATCAATCGCCCTTTCACGTTAGGTGAGTCCTGCCGAACCACGGTTGGTGAGCTTTGTCGAACCACGGTCCCTTCGACGACAGGCTCAGGGACCTCCTTAACGCGGTCGCTGAGCTTGTCGAAGCGCCCTTCCGCGGCCACCAGAACCGAAAACCCGCACAGCACCGCCATGCCCAAAAATATTCTACGAATATTCATAATCCTTCCAACTTTCATGTAAAGATACCGAATATTTCAAACAATTCAAGCGATTCCTTAACCACCTATTATTGAATATATTCGTAAATCCTGCCAGTCATATTCAGAGAGTAACATTTCGTAACTCTCTGCTGCTCAAATCTGTCGAATAACGCTTGCGAAATACGCCAGGCGGCTTTGTGGGAAGCAATCCAGGGGTAAGATGAGGCTCCTGGATTGCTATTATGTTGCGCTACTCAGGTCTGGTGAACGAAGTGATTGTTACATTGTCAACCCCCGTGCAGTTGATAATAACATCAATCGGTGTTCCTGTCTCGAAAAGTTTTCTTGCGATAGAGAGTCTTGCCTCCTCGCGTCCTTGTTCCAGTCCTTGTTCCAGACCTTGCTCGCGTCCTTGCTTCAGACCTTGCTCACGGCCTTCCTGAAGTCCCTTTTTCCGGCCTTCTTCCAAGCCCTTGCGCACAGCATATTCCTTCTGCGCTTGAATGTCCCACTCGTTCATCTTGTCAATCTCGTATTTAAGTTTCTTCTCCTTGTCGAACGCCGCCACCTCGCACGCCTCGGCGAGCCGTCTTGAGATCCCGCCGGCCTCCTCGATCCATTCGGGGATCCTTTGGAAGCCTTCACTGTTCCTGAATATGTAGAACAGCCTGTCGAACTCCGTCACGCACTCCTCCAGCGTCTTGGTGAACAGTGTCATCTCCACAAAGATAACACTAATTGTCTGATTCGCAACCATTCCGGTGCGTTTTTCGGTAAGCTGCCAGTACGAGATAAAGTGGTCGGTGTCCCACAGCGACTCGTCATCATGCTTCAGGCGGTAGTTCAAGAATGACACTACATAAACAGGATGCAGCCCTTCATACCGCTCCCCGTCCGAAAGTTCAAGATGATAAAGCCCGGATGCGTAGTAAACACACCTCTCGAAGAAATAGTCCTCAGGATCCGCCTGCATCTCCACGATGAACGTCTTGTCATCCTGATCCACGCAGACCAGATCAAGGACCGTCTTCTTCCCGTAGGGCACGTCCCTCTGCTGCTCCCTGTCTGAATACTCCTTAATGTCTTCGACCTTCGCCTCGGGAGGGAGGATTTGGTTCAGCACCCCAATAAGGATGTCCTTGTTGTTCCTGTCCGCGAACACAGCCTTGAAGCCGACATCGCTCCGCAGATTCACGAACGGAGCAAGTTTCTGTCTCTTTTCGAAATTGTTCATAATGCTTAAATTTTAAACAAACATTTGAACCGCAATAATATGCACAATAAACGTAAAAAACGAAAAGAAACATATACGAATTATAAAAAACAGAAATATTTTTTCTTTATTCGAATATTTCGAAGATTCTGTTATGGCCACTTATGTCAATGCGACATAATTAATCAAAAAGATCCTTCAAGGTCACTTCGTTCTGAACCACGCCGCTATATTCATTGGGCTTCAAGCCGTAGGTTGTGATGAAGACGAGGTGGAGAGTCCGGCGGAGTTTGAGGGAATCACGGAATGAGTTGATCTTGTTGTCAAGTTCCTGACGGTATCTTTTGGTGATGGAGAAAGGCCCTTCCCAGAATTTGATCTCACAGAGGTCGATGACGCGGTCAGCACGGCTTATCACCATATCAATCTGTGCGCTTTCCGATCGCCACGCTGATGTCTCGGTCATTATGCCTTGAATGCCAAGTGCTTTCTCTATCTGAATATGATGACACATACATAGCCTCTCGAACGCGATCCCAGCCCAAGCGCTATGAAGTGTTGTACCAATCTGGTAAGACCAGAACGGTTTGTCCGAGGTGCCATATTTCTTGATGAACTTGTAATAGAATATTGTGTAGAAATCAGTCAGTTGATAGACGGCGTCATTCTCCTTTTTGCCAAAGGCTTTATATTTCCGTATAATGTCACAATCGTCCAGATCTGACAGGATTGTGCTGAGGCCTCCGCCATCGGGGAGACCTGTAGTGGCGATAATCTCTTTTCTGGTCAGACCGGCGTTCCTGCGGCTGAGAGCCTCGATAACCTTCATATAGTCCTCGCTGTTCTCAAACAGAGAGGCGTACAAATTATCGAACTCGCCATCCAGTTTACCTTTTCTTTTGAAGAATAGGTCATCCACGTTCTGCGCGAGGCTTTTCCCTTTCTCAAAGAGGCTGAGATAATACGGGATTCCGCCCATAATCATATAACATTCAGCGATGTCCTTTTCATCAAGGTTTATCCCGACTGTTTTGAAATAGGCCTTACATTCCGCCAAGCTGAATGGCCTGAGATAGATTTTCCCGGTCACCCTGTTATGCAGACCGCCCTTGTTCCTGAGAATCTTCTTTGTTATCCAAGATGTGGCGGATCCGCAGACAATCAGCATAAGATCGTCTTGCGTGCATCCCCAATCATTCCAAAAGTGCTCGATGGCCACTACCAGATCGCATCGATTAGTGTACATAAACGGCAACTCGTCGATGAACACAACCTTGCGGCCTTTCACTTTTGAACTTTCGATAAGCGTCTTCAGGAAGCCAAACGCTTCCATCCAGGATTTTGGGTAAGGACAAAGGGGAGAACCTTGCTTTTTGAGGGCCTCACCGAAATTGACCAACTGTGCGGCCTTGTCCTTGACCGCAAGTCCGGTCACCTTGAAAAGGAACTTATTGTCAAAGAACTGGTTTACCAGAAATGTCTTTCCTACACGCCTTCTCCCATATACGACAACGAACTCTGATTTCCCGGAATCATACAACTTCCGGATCTGCCCAATCTCTGATTTTCTGCCTATTATCTTCATTATCTTCATTATATTCCTTGATAACCTTGCGCAAAGTTAAAAAAAAATCGACTTTCCGCAAGGTTTAACTTTACAAACTCAGCGGAAAACCGGTAAAATTTAGACTTTCAGCAGAGTTTACCATCGCATAACATTAGGTTAATTAAACAAATAATATCCACATTACGTGACAGGTGAATGTCTTCAGATGAAACGAATTAGTTAAAGCAGTTCGTTGATAAGTTCGATTAATTCCCTTACGGTGATCAAAACATACTCCATTATTAACATTATGACAGCCCCGTTGCCGGATGGTGCAGGATATTCAGTATCTTTGCAAGGACCGCTGCGGCGAAAGCTTTCTGGCTCAAGGAGTTGAAGGGAGCAATACGCATCCGCCGCCTCAGTGACGAGCAGATAGAAAGTTATTTCAGCGATATGATTTCAAAGGATGAAATGCTGCCTTATCTTGAGGGCAGCGAACCGCAGGGCTACCGCAAGGGACTCAAAGAGGGACTACAACAAGCAAAAGACAAATGGCTGGCCGAAGGAATGGCTGAGGGAAAAGCCGAAGTGGCAAAGGCTATGCTTCTTGGCGGAATGCCTGTGGATCAGATTATGCTGTTCACAGGGCTGAGTGAGGTCCAGATTGAGGCGTTGCGATAAAACGCCGTGTAGATCAAACGATTGACAATCAATCACAAAAGTGAAGCCCTTTAGCTGGTGTCGGCTAAAGGGCTTCGCTTAATATGTTGTGCAACAAAGGTTTACCATCCACTGAGATTTACTTCACCTTTGCGGAAAGGGAGTACGGCTTGTCGGACGGCTTCTGGCCGCGGGACTTGTTCGGTTTGGAAGCCATAACGAACTCGATGGTGCCGCCTTGGAGAAGGTCGCCGTGGGTGATGTAGAGTTTCTTGCACTCGACTCCGTTACGCAGAACCTTCTTGACATAACGGTTCGTGTCGCTCACGCCGTCGGCCTTCACCTCAAGGGTCTTGCCGTTAGGAAGGGCGATACGGGCGTACGGAAGGTACGGAGCGCCGAACACGTATTGGTCGCTTCCGGGGCAGACAGGATAGAATCCAAGCACGCCGAAGATGTACCAAGCGGACATCTGACCGCAATCGTCATTCCCTCCCAATCCGTGGATATCAGGACGATACATCCTGTTGATGATCTCCCTCATCCAGTACTGTGTCTTCCACGGCTGGCTTGTCCAGGCATAGAGATAAGGAATATGATGGCTCGGCTCGTTGCCGTGTACATAGCCACCGATCAGGCAGTCTTTCGTGATGTCCTCGTTGGTTGCGTAGGCATATTCAGGAAGATCGTGATAGAAGAGTTCGTCCAGCGCGGAGATGAACCTCTTCTCGCCACCCATCAGCGCCATCACGCCGAAAACGTCCTGCGGGGCGTGGAAAGAGAAGTTCAGCGAGTTGCCCTCGATGAAGCCCTCGCCCATCGTCTGCATGATGTCGAAATCCTTCTTGAAGGAACCGTCGGCGTACTTTGGACGGGCGAAACCGAGTTCCGTGTCAAAGACATTCCTATAATACTGCGCGCGTGCGAGATATTCTTCGGCCACCTTGTCATTACCCGCGAGCCGGGCGGTGTGCCAGATGGTCCAGTCGTCGTAGGAATATTCCAGCGTGTTGCTGGCGGCGGTGGAGATCTTGTCGTAAGGCACGTAGCCGAGCCTCATATATTCCCCAAGCCCGGCGTACCAGTCTGCCTTTGAGGTGGTTACCATCGCCTCAAGGGCGCGGTCGCGGTCGATGTCCAGCCCTTTGGTGATGGCGTCGGCCAGCACAGGGACGGCATGGTAGCCGCTCATGCACCAGTTCTCGTTGGCGCAATGGCTCCAGACAGGAAGGAAGTTCAGCACGTTCTGGTCGTAGTGGGCCAGCATCGACTCCACCATGTCCCTGTCACGGTCCGGCTTGAACAGGGCCAGGAACGGATGCTCGGCACGGTAGGTGTCCCAAAGTGAGAACACTGTGTAATTCGTGAAGCCGTCGGCCTGATGGATCTCGTGGTCAAGGCCTCTGTATTTGCCATCCACGTCCATATAGACAGACGGGTTGATCATCGTGTGGTAGAGAGAGGTGTAGAACATTTTCTTCTCTCCCTCCGTTCCCTGGATCTCGATCTGGGAAAGCTCTTTCTCCCAAGCGTTCGAGGCCGCCGAGGCGATCTCCTCGAAAGATTTTCCCGAAGCCTCGGCCGCAAGGTTCTTCAGCGCGCCCTCCGCTCCTGTGGCGGACAGAGCAACCTTCACGGTCAGCTCCGGGTTCTTCGAAGTCGCGAACTTGAACCAGGCCACCAGTTTGCGTCCTGCCATCGCCGGGAAGTTGTGGTACTGGTCGAATTTGCTCCAGCCTCCCTTATAGTTGATCTTCTCGCGGTCCGCGTAACCATATTCAGAAATAGGCTGCGAGAAGGAGATCGCGAAGTAGGTGTAGTTGGTGCGGGCCCATCCGTTTGTGATGCGGTAGCCGGTCAGAAGGGTGTCGTTCTGCACTTGAATTTCCGCCCAAAGGGTCTTTCCGTCGTAGTTGTATATTCCGTGGATAAGATCCAGAATCACTTGGCCATCAGTGCCTTTAGGGTATGAATATTTATGGACTCCCACTCTGGTGGTTGCGGTCAACTGAGCCTTCACCCCGTAGTCGTCGAGAGTCACTTCGTAATATCCGGCCGAGGCTTTCTCAGTGTCGTGCGAGAAACGGCTGCGGTAGCCGCTGTCCGGATTGTCGCTCGTGCCGGGATTCAGTTTCAGCGCGCCGGTGGTCGGCATCAACAGGATATCTCCGAGATCGGAGTGGCCCGTTCCGCTGAAATGCGTGTGGCTGAAGCCTACGATTGTAGGGTCCGAATAGCGGTAGCCGGCGCAATATTCATAGACACGCGGCTGGTATTTGCCGTTCACATTGTGAGGGATGGTGTCCGTGTCAGGGCTCAGCTGAACCCCGCCGAAAGGCACGCACGCGCCAGGAAAAGTGTGTCCCATACCGTCGGTTCCGATGAAAGGATCGACATAACTTGCCTTGGAGGAAGGCTGCTGCGCGGCCGCGCCGACGCAGAGAAGCAGGGATATGCCTGCGTATAACCACTTAAAATTCATAGCCCAAATATACGCAAATCTATTGTTTTTTATGAAAAAGTCTCTAATTTTGTCTTTCATACTCTTATTAGAGAGTTTTAGTGCGCAACAGTTAAATCGGTTTATCGCTGATATTGGTTAATAATTTAAAGGAATATAACACTTTAATTAAACAACAATTTTATAAAAACGTTTATGTCTTTCAAAAAGATCGCAATGACGCTTGCGCTCGTCCTTTCCACCGTTATGGCCGTGGCTCAGACCAAGACCGTCAAGGGTGTGATCTACGAGGAGGAGACTGGCGAGCCTATGCCGGGAGCGACGGTCTCTGTCGAGGGTTCCACCCGAGGTGTGATGACCGACCTTGACGGCTCGTTCGAGCTGACCGGTGTCAAGCCTACCGACAGGCTAAAGTTTGAGTGCCTTGGAAAGGAGACTCAGGTTCTGCAGGTCGGTACTATGACCAACTTCGTCGTGAAACTCAAAAACGCGGCAAACGAACTTGACGAGGTGACTGTGGTCGCCTTCGGTAAACAGAGGAAGGAGAGCGTCATCGGCTCCATCTCCACGGTTGATGTCAAGACCCTGAAGGTTCCTTCCAGCAACCTCACCACCGCCCTGGCCGGAAACGTGGCCGGAGTGATCGCCTACCAGCGTACCGGTGAGCCTGGACAGGACAACGCCGACTTCTTCGTGCGTGGTATCACCACGTTCGGCGCGAACACCAGCCCTCTGATCCTCATCGACAACATCGAGCTTACTTCCACAGACCTCGCCCGCCTTCAGCCGGACGACATCGAGAGCTTCTCGATCATGAAGGACGCCACGGCGACGGCCCTTTACGGAGCCCGCGGAGCCAACGGTGTGATCTTCGTGACCACCAAGCGCGGCCAGGAAGGTCCGGCGAAGATCTTCGCCCGTGTCGAGACCTCGATCTCCGCCCCGACCGATGTCGTGGAGCTCGCCGACCCTGTGACCTACATGAAGTCATACAACGAGGCCATCTCCACCCGTGACCCTCTCGGTGAGTTGATGTACACCTACGACAAGATCGAGCAGACCGGAAAACCGGATGCCAACCGCCTCATCTATCCGGCCAACGACTGGTACGACATGCTTTTCAAGGACTTTGCCACAAGCTACCGCGCAAACGTTTCAGCGCGTGGTGGAGGCAAGGTTGCGACCTACTATGTGTCCGGTGCCTACACCGAGGACACGGGTGTCCTGAAAGTCGATAAGCGCAATAGTTTCAACAATAACATCGACGACAAGAACTACACCCTGCGCTCCAACGTGGACATCAACGTCACCCCGACAACGAAGCTGGCTGTCCGCCTGACCGGTAACTTCAGGGACTATCAAGGCCCTCTGAACGGAGGTAGCGATGTCTACCGCCAGGTCATGCACTCTGACCCTGTGCTCTTCCCGGCCTACTACCCGGTGGACGACGAGCACGTGGGGATCCAGCACATCATGTTCGGTAACTACGAGGATGGCTCCTACATCAACCCTTATGCCAACCTTGTCAAGGGCTACAAGAACTACCAGCGCTCCCAGATGATCGCCGCCGTACAGCTTGAGCAGGATCTCAAGTTCATCACCAAGGGTCTGTCGTTCATGACATTGTTCAACCTCACAAGGTTGTCCGAATTTACAGTGAACCGCCAGTTCAATCCTTATTGGTACAGGCTGGATCGTTACGACTCCTACACGGGAGAGTACCACGTCAACCGCATCAACGAAAATGGAACGGACTACCTGACATATTCCGAGAGTGGGAAGACGGTGAAGAACACGATGTACTCCGAGACCCGCCTGAACTACAACCGCTCATTTGGAAAGCACGACGTGACAGGACTTCTGGTTCTCACCGCCAGCGAGTCCCTGACCGCCAACGCCGGCTCACTCCAGCTGTCCCTGCCATCGCGCAACGCCGGCCTTTCCGGACGTTTCACCTATGGCTACGACAAGAGGTATTTCATTGAATACAACTTCGGTTACAACGGCTCCGAGCGTTTCCACAAATCCCACCGCTGGGGATTCTTCCCTTCGGCGGGTCTCGCGTGGATGATGTCTAACGAGAAGTGGTTCAAGCCGTTGACCAAGGTGGTCAGCAATCTCAAGCTGCGCTACTCCTACGGTCTTGTCGGCAACGACAACATCGGCTCAAGCTCCAACCGTTTCTACTACCTGTCGGAGATGAGCATGAACAACAGCGGTCTGGGAGCATCTTTCGGCGAGACCAGAAACGTGAGCTACAACGGTATCGGAGTCGTGCGCTACGCCAACGAGGCCATCACTTGGGAGAAGTCCTACAAGAGCAACTACGCCCTTGAACTGGGTCTATTCAAAAAGCTCGACATCATCGCCGAGTACTTCACCGAGCACCGCACCGACATATTCATGCAGCGCGCCGACATCCCTAACACCATGGGTCTCCAGGCCTCCGTCTACGGCAACATCGGCCAGGCCCGCTCTAAGGGTATCGACATCCAGGCCGACTACAAGCAGGCCTGGGCCAGCGGCCTCTGGGCATCCGCGAGGGCGAACTTTACCTACTCCACCGGCAAGTATGATGTCTATGAGGAGCCTACCTACCCTGAATCCTACCGCCAGCACGCCGGCAGGTCGATCAGGCAGACCTGGGGCTACATCGCCGAGCGTCTCTTCATCGATGATGAGGATGCCGCCAACAGCCCTTCGCAGGCTGCTTTCGGTAGCCAGTACGGCGGCGGTGACATCAAGTACACCGACGTCAACGGTGACGGTGTGATCACCAACGCGGACATGGTGCCGATCGGCTATCCGACCTCCCCGGAGATCATCTACGGGTTCGGTGTGTCCCTCGGTCACAAGGGCTTCGATGTCTCGGTGTTCTTCCAAGGTCTGGGACGCGAGTCTTTCTGGATTGACGCCACAAGCGCCTACAGCACGAAGTACAACAAGTACGGAACAGCTCCGTTTGTCAACAACGGACAGCTTCTGAAGGCCTATTCCGACAGCCACTGGAGCGAGGACAACCGTGACATCTACGCCCTCTACCCGCGCTACAGCGCCTACGAGAACCACAACAACACACAGGTCAGCACCTGGTGGATGAGGGACGGCTCCTTCGTCCGTCTCAAGCAGATGGAGTTCGGCTACACCCTTCCTCAGAAGCTTACCAACAAGATCCACATCGACAATCTGCGCGTCTACTTCCAGGGCAACAACCTCCTGTGCTGGAGCAAGTTCAAACTCTGGGACCCGGAGCTCGCCGGAGAGGGATTCAACTACCCGATCCAGAGGACTTTCAACATCGGTGTGAACGTGACATTCAAATAATCTTCGACTATGAACATGTGCAAGAATATTCATAAATCAATAGCGTCCTCCCTTGCGGCCGCGGCCTTGCTGCTGGGGTCGGCGGGCTGCAACGACTTCCTCAACGTGGTTCCTGACGACGGTCTGCCGTCGATCGAGACCGCGTTCAACCTCAGGTCCTCGGCTATCCGCTATCTGGCCACCTGCTATTCCTACATGACCCTTGAGGGTTCCATGGGCAACGACCCGGCCATGCTCGGAAGCGATGAGTACTGGGATCTTTATGGCCGTACCACGACCAACACCTCCGGCCGTGTGCCGTTCACGATGTCCTACATCGCCAGAGGCAACATGACCGCCAACAGCGTGTTCGCCAACGACTGGGCAGACATGTACAAAGGAATCCGCTGCTGTGACATCTTTGTCGACAACATCGGTAAGGTCCCGGACATGGATGAGACGGAGAAGGCGCAGTGGATCGCCGAGGTGACATTCCTCAAGGCCTACTTCCACTTCAACCTTGTCCGCAAGTGGGGACCAGTCCCGATTGTACGCGAGAGCCTCCCTATCGACTCCTCTGTCGATGAGGTTCGTGTCCACCGCAACAACATCGATGAGTGCTTCGACTTTATCATTGAACTTCTGGACAAGGCGATGCCTGACCTTCCGCTCATCAATCCATCGGTTGATGAATATGGTCGCGTCAACAAGGCCATCTGTGCCGCCTTCAAGGCCAAGGTGGCGGTCTACGCCGCCAGCCCGCTTTTCAACGGCAACTCCGAACAGGCGGCTCTCGTGGACACAGACGGAACCACGAGGCTGTTTCCGGAGAAGACAGATGATGAGAAGCTCGTCCGTTGGACAGCCGCCATGGAGGCCTGCCGCGAGGCCATCGCAGTCTCCGAGGAGGCCAACATCTCCCTCTACGAGGGCGATGACATCACCTACCGCATGACAGACTCCCTCAAGACCACTTTGACCCTCCGCAACGCATTCAACCAGAAGTGGAACAGCGAGCTCATCTGGGGCAACACACAGCCGAATCCCAGTACAATGAATATCTACCACAAGCTCTGCATGCCGATCCTCAACGGGTACACCGACATGCTCGGAGGCTACATATTCATCGGCGTTCCGCTCAAGATCGCCGAGCAGTTCTACACCGTGCACGGGCTTCCTATCGCGAACGATTCCGAATGGGCGAACATCAACCCGATGGATCTCCGTGTCGGCGATGACCAGCATGCCTACTACATCTGCAAGGGCTACACCACCATCAAGCTCAACTTCGACCGAGAGCCGCGGTACTACGCCTCTCTCGGATTCGACGGAGGCAACTGGCTCGGGCAGCTTGGCAACTTCAACGACCTCAAACCGGAGGATGTTCACTATGTGGCCTGCAGGATGGGTGGTACACATGCCAAGAGAGGCAACCAGACAGGTCCGGTGACAGGATTCTTCCCGAAGAAGCATTTCCCGATTCAGGCGACCTGGACTGGCAACAACACATTCACCGGCTCCGGCACCACATGGTACCCTTGGCCGATGATCCGTCTGTCCGACCTCTACCTCCTCTATGCCGAGGCGATCAACGAGGCGGAAGGCCCGAACGGAGCGCACAGTGGTGACCTGTTCAAGTACATCAACGCCGTCCGTGAGCGCGCGAAGATCCCTGACGTGAAGACCGCCTGGGACACCTATAGCAACAGCCCGGGTTATTACAACACAAAGGTCGGAATGCGCGCCATCATCCACAGGGAGCGTCTCAACGAACTGGCTTTCGAAAGTCAGAGGTTCTGGGATATCCGCAGATGGAAGGAGGCCGCGGCTGAGTACCAGAAAGGAATATACGGATTCGACATTGTATCCGCTTTGCCTGAGGACTACTACGTAAAGAAGTTCATCTATGAACAGAAGTTCGGACTGAAAGACTACTTCTGGCCAATCCCGACAAGCTACATTGAGATCAACCCTAACCTTGTGCAGAACATCGGTTGGTAACTTAAGAATCATCGCAAATGAAAAAAGTAATATTATTATCAACAACATTAATCGCATCTTTGCTGCTGGTTTCCGGCTGTGCCGAGGACAACCACGGCAGAATTGACCAGCTCGACAAGGGTCTCCCGGCTCCACAGCCAGTTGAGGTCACCGGTGTCAAACCAACGAGCGGTGGGGCTGTCCTCTGGGTAAGGATCCCTGATGACAAGAACATAAAAGGCGTTGTCGCCACCTATAAACGTGGCGGAGTGGAAGTCGAATCCAAAATCTCCAGATATGTCGATAGCCTGGAGGTTGAAGGCTTCGCTGACACCCAGGAACATGAGATTCAAGTCTGCTCATTCAACATCAATGAAGATAAATCAACCCCTGTCACAGTCAAATTCAACCCTTTGAAACCGGCGATACAGACTGTCACCCCGACTATCATTTCAGCCGCGGGCGGTGTCAAGGTGAAGATCACAGGCAATGAGAGCAAGGCGAACATCGCCGTCTGCATCCTTCGTGACGGGGATGTCAACAATGCCGGTAAGCCTGTCTCTGAAATCAAATGGAAGGAGGTCACGACTCTGTTCACGGCCAGTGACAGCATCACTCTAACAAGACGTGGAATCGAGCCTAAAGAGGCAATCTTCGGAGTCTATGTCAGAGATCGTTGGGGCAATGTGTCCGACACCCTGACCGCAGTGCTCACTCCGGCGCTGGAAGTGCAGATTCCTAAGTCCGGGTTCAAAGGTGCGTATCTTGAGGATGACAATGTCTTCTCTATGGAGGATGAACGCTCAACTTATCCTCTCAAAGGCCTTTGGGATGGATCCGGCGCATCTTCGACAGGCCACTTTATGGCGGTTGACAAGGTTCCTATTCCTTGCTGGTTCACGATCGACCTCGGCTGTGTGGCTGCGCTCAGCCGTATCGCGACACTCCCGCGTATCGCTTATCCGGAACTTTTCGGTGACGCGCACCCGCGCAACTTCGAGTTCTGGGGCAGCATGAACCCTTCAGGAAAAGAGGGCAAGGGCGAGCATGGTTTTGACGACTCTTGGTTCTGCCTTGGCAAATTCGTTCAGTACAAACCTTCCGGCTATAATCCTGACGGTTCAGTCGGAATTGTCACACCGGAAGACGTGGAGGCATTCAACGGAGGCAATGATTTTGAGCTGAACAGCGATGAATATCCTCACGCCTATGATCAGATTCGTTATTTGAGGGTCGTTCTCACATCTTTCGCCTCCTGGGCGATGCCTGACGCTACTGTCGGTGCTCTTCAGTTCGGTGAGGTCACCCCTTACGGTGAGGTTGTGAAAGAATCCTTATAATACTTAAAGACTATGAATATGAACAAGATAGCATTCAATATTCTGACAGTGCCGGTTTTGGCCGTTTTGGCGGTCTCTTGCGGAGGTCAGGATGAAATCTATAAGGAATGGGTCAAGAAGGGCGGCTATGACTACCCTGCGAAGGCCATTAACCTGTCCTCCGTCATCGGCTACCAAAATGTCATTGTCAATTGGGAAAAACCGATGGATCCGGCGGTCCGGACAGCCACTCTGTTCTGGGATAATTATGCGAAATCCATCGATGTGGACTATGCTGATTACCCTGATGGCAAGGTTTCCATAGAAGTTGGAGAGCTCGAGGACAGATCCTATACCTTCGACATCGTCAACTATGATGATGTAGGCAACAAGTCCCTTGCCGCAGAGATTACGGTCTCTCCGTACGGAGATGGCTGGATGGTCTCCCGCTCGGAACGAACTGTCACTTCCGCAAGGATGGACGGCAGGGACGCAAAAATCGTGATGTCCAAGGCCACCGATGAGATGGTCGCTACAAGATTCCGATACAAGAACCTTCAGGATGAGTGGGTTGAAAGCGAGACTGTCCTCAAACCAGGAGAGAACGAAGTCACTTTCAAGGATGCCATGAAGGGCAAGAGGTTTGAATATTCTTCCTCTTTCTGTCCTAAGGCCGGAAAGGATACGGTCTGGCGCACTTGGACAAAGTCTGTTGACGGCATCTCCTATCAGATTGACGGCAGCCGTTGGAATGTTACCGCCACAAACGGACAGTATTTCGGAATCAACACTCCAGATAAGATTATTGACGGCAGGTATGATCGTCCGGCATACAGCTGGCACAGCTCCAAATCTGATAATAACAAACAAGCATTCCCAAAAATCCTTTCTGTTGACACTCAGACTTCCGCCGGAGAAGAGTTCGCTTTCACGGGATTTACCTTCTGCGAGAATAACACGGCGGCATCACTGCGTTATATCAAGGATTACACAATCTATGTCGGTTCATCCTACTACAATCCTGATGATGCTGATTATCAGAAGAATTTCGGTATCCCGTTCATCGGCGGGACACTCTCCACATCTGCGGACCAATATTCAGTGAATGTGACCCAGGGCGCCACCGGCCGTTACATCGCTATTGTGTTCAAAAATTCTTGGAACGCCGAAGACGGCTTCATCGATCTTTGGGAGCTCATTCCTTACGGTTATATCCCTTCGTTGGCTGATTAACGGCGGACCAGATGAAAATGTATCATTCAATACTACTCTCGGCTCTTGTGCTTCTCTCTGCGGCGGCATCCTGCAAGGAGAAGCAGGAGCCGACTCCTGAGCCGGAACCGGAAGTGAATGCCGCCACATTCACGGCCACGCTTGACGCTTCCGCGGCCACACCGTTCAAGACATCCTGGACGGACGGTGACGCTATTCATCTCATCGGAGTCAAAGACGGCCAATCCACATCCGAGACCATCACGGCCTCTTCCGTGTCTTCGGCAAGCGCTACCTTCACATCGAAAGGAAGCATCAAGGAAGATTGCGATGAATATTACGCGTTCATTGCGGAGACCGGTGTCAGCGGATGTGATCCCGCTTCCTCTTGGACAGTCTCGTCATCGACCTCGTCAACCCGTTCAATCGCCGTGGCAAAGTGCGGCAAAGGCTCTTCAACCTTGAGCTTCAGGAATATATTCTCGTTCCTCAAGGTTGAGGTCTCCGACGCTTCCGTCAAGTCCATCGAACTGAAAGGCAACAACGAGGAAGATCTGAACTACGATGTCACGGTCTCGACTTCCGACTATTCCGTTTCCTTGGCCTCAAAACCTACGTTCGAGGCACAGAAAGTCATCAAGGTCAATGTCGGCGGGTCTGGAGACTGCTACATCAGCCTTGTGCCGGGAACCGTACTTGGACAGGGTTACACCGTCACCGCCTATGACGCTTCGGGCAAGGTTGTCAGCAAGTCTGTCTATTCCGACAAGCTCACAGTCCCGAATGGAAAAGTCATGGCAGCCGGAGAGCTTCAGCCGGAATCGGTTGAGTTCACCGCCTCGTTTGAGGACACTACGACTCCGGAATTCAAATCCACTTGGACAGACGGTGATGTGATAGAGGTCGCTTGTCTCGATGGCGAAACACTTGTAACGGAAACCATCAAGGCCACAGACATATCATCTGACGGACGTACCGCCAAGTTTGTTTCCAACGGTACTCTTCCTGCCGGAGCCTCCGGTTATTATGCAATGATTCCTGGCACGGGAATAGACGGCTGCCAGAAAGCCAACTGGTCAACCAGCAACCTTGACGGCAACACCATTGAGAAGCCGACTGTCACCGTGGCAAGCTGCGCGGACGGTTCCGGCACGCTTGCCTTCAAGAACATATTCTCGCTCCTCGCTTTCAAGGTTGACGAGCCTGCCTCTTCATACGTGGTGCTCGAAGGCAACAATTCTGAAAGGATCAGCAAGAATATGCTTGTGTCTTTCTCCAGTCAGAATGTCAACGGCAACACAACCCCCGCGTTTGAGTCCACGACATCCCTGAAGAAGACCATCGAACCGGATAAGACCTATTGGTTCGGGCTTTACCCTGGACTTAAACTCTCAAAGGGATATACCTTGAGGGTTTACAACAGCGCCGGAAAGGAGATCGGCTACTCCAAGAACAATTCTTCGCTTACAGTGGAGAAAGGGAAGATCTACAACGCCGCCAAGTTCGTCATAACAAAACCGACGGACAAGACAAAGAACTTTGACGCAAGCAACATTGTCCTTTCGCTTGGTGTGGTCAGCGATGTGCACGTCAACCAGCAGGCACAGGCGAACAAATGGAAGTCCGCTCTCCAGCAGTTCAAGGCCAAGGCTCTTGAGAACGATTCCAACGGAATGGCCGGAGTCCTTGTGGTAGGTGACCTGATTGATCAGCCGAGCGACAATCAGTTGAGCCTGTTCAAATCGTCCCTCGAATCCGAGATCGACGTGAAGAAGACACCGATGATCTATACTATCGGCAACCACGATGTCCCTAAGTATGCCTGGGCCGCCACGATGGCTTCCGACGTTGCTTATATGAGGAATATGTTCGGGAATGATTATTTCCAGGCGGACCAGGATCAGGAGATGAGGACGAAGTACGAGGCCCGTCACTGCGTCATCGGCGACTACCACATCCTGTGCGTCTCCCCGAATGGAGACCAGCCGATTGTCTATGACCCGACGGTCGTCACTTGGCTTGACAACCAGTTGGCCACCATCACCTCGGCAGAGCCTGAGAAATATGTCATCGTGCTCACCCATCCGATGATCAAGAACACCGTCTATGGCAGCCGTCTGGGCGAGGAGGGTGGAATATGGGAGTCCACACTTTCGCATTACTGGGCGACCGATGCGTTGACACCGGTACTGAGGAAATATCCTCAGGCGATTGTGTTCGGTGGCCACCTCCATTTCCCTCTGAACGACCCTCGCAGTGTATGGCAGGGCGATTTCTCCGTCTTCGGATGCGCCTCTGTACGTTATATGGCGCTTGAGAACGGCAAGTACGAGGATATGTCCAGCGCCACCGTGATGAAGGACTGCAACGACTTCTCGCAGGGCAACCTGCTCCAGTTCGACGCCAGCGGCAACATGCGTGTGCTGAGGATGGACTTCTACAACAAAGATGTCATCGGGGAACCTATCGTGTCCTCTTATCCGACATCCGACAAGGGGCACCTGACGAAATACAATCACACGACACTCAGCCTTGCCAACGCGGCTCCGTCACTGTCAACGTTAAACGTTGATGTTACAGATGGAATCGCCACGGCAAAGTGGGCCGCCGGCACGGATGACGAGTTCGTGCATCATTACGTGCTCACCCTCAAGAAGGGTGCCGCTGTCGTGACGACCATGAAGATCCTCGCCGACTTCTACAAGAGCGCCAAGACCTCCGGGATGAGGAAGGAGTGGACCCGCTCACTCGGCAACGTCACGGATGGGACTTACGAGCTGACCCTTGAGGCTTTCGACTCTTGGGACGCAGCCGCGAAACCGCTCAAGAAGACTTTTCAGGTTGGTTCTACATCCAACAGTCTTTGGACAAAAGATGAGGCTGGAAGCAAGTCTGTCTCCGGAGGCAGCGGCAACGCTTCGGAAGATTGGCTGACATATTCCAATGGCACGCTCTCTTGGACCGCCAACACCACCGGCAAGCCGAGGACGGCGACCATCACGCTTCCGGACGGCACGGCATATTCAGTGACCCAGATCTCGGCGGATGATTTCAAGGGCGGTTGGACATTGTACTCCAAGAGGTTCAACCCTAATGGAACTGTAAGCGGAAGCAATAATAAGGATGCTAAAGAGAATGTCGCGAACACCTCAGCGGTGACATTCGGTGACCCGCTTAAAAAGGAGACCCTGAAGGATGCTTCTGGGTCTGAATATACAAACAACCTTGGAATCAAGGGACTTTATCTTGAGTCTGTTTTGGATGCGTGTGTCGAGATAGACTATGAAGGAAAGGCTGTCAGATTCGGTGTGTTCTTTGACCGTCGCTCTGCACAGAAGGCTGGCGATGGAAAGTTCTGCGCCTACATTCCTGAATGCTCAGGAAAAAACATCTGGGGTGACTACAACTTCGCTCCTGGAGATAAGGCTTTTTCAGACACAAACTACGAGTGGCTTTGGTTCAAGGTCAGTGGAGACCTGAAGACAATGAAGTACCAGTATTACAGTGCAGGCCAGAAGACCAGCAACGGAAAATATTACGTTTGCGGCATCTCCATCCCGAAAGCCACTTCCGCTGATAAATCTACCATCTCTGGCAGTTATGATGTTATCTATCAGGCGAACTACAACTCCAGCAACGATGATGGGATGTACTTCAAAAGAAACTAAATATTAATCTCTAATCACAAATTTTATTCACAATGAAATCACACTTGTTAACACTGACCGCAGCGGCCCTCGCGACATTCGCGTTCGCCTCTTGCGGACCAAAGGATCCCGACTACGGCGATCCTGCAGTTAAGGTTAATCCGGGTGAGCTGAATTTCAAGGTGGACGGAGGTTCCGAGACAGTGAACCTCACCGCCACGGTCGAATGGACCGTTGAGAACTCGGTGTCCTGGGTTAAGGTTGAACCAATGGCGGGAGATCCTTCCAAGGAACTCCAGCCTGTGAAAGTCACCGTCTCAAAGAACGAGGATGTGGAACGCACCGCCACCGTCACATTCAAGCAGACCGACGGTGCCCTCACCGCGAAACTCACCATCAATCAGGAAGCATATATCCCTGAGGTACAGACCATCGACGTTTCGTCGATGAGCAAGTTGGCGAACATCTACAAATACCAGCGCTTCCAGCTCACCGGAGTTGTGAAGAGCCTCAAGTCCGATGGCTCGTTCAACCTCGTTGACGGCACCGGCTCCGTTCAGGTCGCAGGTCTCAGTGCCTCTGAGGTCGCTTACGGCACCCAGGGCGGCAAGCTTGACAATGTCAAGGAGCGCGGCACAGTCACGATCATCGGTTACTATGAGGGCGGCAAATTTGTCTATGCCTACCTTGTGAAGTATGAGGAATATTCAGAGCCAAGCCCTGACACGGCCGCTACGAAGGCATTCCCTTACACCGCCGACTACAAAACCGCCGAGAACGGGGTGGTTGTCAACAATGCGATATTCCCTTATGCGTTTGACGCACTTTGGTCTTGGAGCGCCTCGACAGGTTGGAGAGCTTCCGGCTACAAGAACGCTGACTACACGACCGAGGCCACTCTCTACACAGAGAAGATTGACCTGAAGAACGCCGAGAAGCCTATCCTTGTGTTCGATCACATCGTCAGAGATTTCGCCGGCATCGAGCTTGCAAAAGAGCAGACTTCCCTTTGGGTAAGAAAGGATGGAGGCAGTTGGAATCAGATAGCCATCACATTCTCCTATCCTGATGAACTCGGTTCAGAGGTGATGACTTCCGAGGAGATCAAACTTGACTCTTACATTGGTTCTGTAATCCAGATCGCTTTCAAGTATGTCAGCGACGAGAGCAAGAAGGCCGGTACCTGGCAGATCCTCAAGGTCGAGGTAAAGAAGAGCGAGGAGCCAACCCAGCCGGACAACTCATCCGGTACAGAGGACTATGACAAACCGGGTTGGGACTGGAACAAGTAATCCTTAATTGAATACAAGATGAAAAAGACTATAAAAATGCTTTTCGTGGCCGCTCTTGCGATAGCGTCAGCGGCTTGCGCCCGTGAAGAGGTTCTCGATGGCGGGCAGACCAGAGGAGAGCTCAGGACTTTCACCTGCTCCTTTGACGAGGAGGCCCAGACAAAGACCGACATCACCAAGCAGGGTAAGACAGTCTGGTCAGAGGGTGACAAGATTTTCGTCACCAACGGAACAGAATCAGACACCCTTACGGTTGACTCCAAGTTCGCCGGACAGAGATATTTCGAGTTCAGCACCACTCTTGAGGGTAAGATATATGTTGTCTATCCTTGCACCGCCGCCAAAGGAGTCGAGGACGGGAAGTTCACTCTTGAGGTTCCGAGCAACCAAAATGGATTGTTCGGCAGCGCCAATATCGCTTGCGCCGTCGCCGAAGACCGCTATGTGAAGATGAAGAACGTCACGTCAGTCCTTCGCTTCAAGGTTTCAGCCGATGCCGCAGCTGCGGTGAAGGTTGTGTCTATCAACTCTGTGAACAACAAGGTTTCCGGACTTTTCAGTGTTGACATGACATCAGGTTCTCCTGTTGTCAGCACAATCGAGGGTAACACATATTCATCAGATGTCACTGTCGCTGTCGATGGAAACAATGGTAACGCTTTCTATGCCACCGTCATTCCTGGAACTTACACGGCAGGTTTCACTATGACCGCCGTTACACTTGACCTTCACAACGCCAGTGAGAGTAAATCCACGGTTTCCGACAAGAAACTGGCTGTCAATGCCTACTATGATCTCGGAACTATCGGTGATGCTCTTAAGCCACTTGCCGGAGAAGGCACACAGGGTAACCCTTGGCAGATCTCCAGCCTTGCTGACTTCCTTGCTTTCGCTTATTATGTGAACGACGGCAACAATATGAAGGGACAGTATGTGAAACTGATGGAGAACATCAAGAATGTCACAACTTCTGTCGGTTACTATGACGCTTCAATCAATGTCAAGAAGCAGTTCATCGGTGATTTTGACGGTAACGGCAAGACCGTAAGCCTCAACATCAACCAGACAGCCAGAAAATCCTGCGGACTCTTCGGAGCCATCGCCGAGGGCGCCAACATCCACGATGTTACTGTAGAGGGTACTGTCAATTCAACATTTGATGACGCTGCCGGTGTCTGCGGTCTCGTCAATGCGGATAACGGTGCTAAGATCACCAATTGTGTCAACAAGGCTAATGTGACATCAACAAGCAGCTATGTCGGAGGCATCGCCGGTTGGGTGGATTCCAAATCTAACTTCGCTATTGATAATTGCTCAAACGAGGGAAACATCAAGGGTGGCCGTTCTGTAGGAGGTATTTGCGGTTCTGTCAGGACAGGAAACATCACTAATTCAAAGAATTCCGGAGCGGTTGAAGCCACTTTGACCAACAATAATATTTCTGACAAGGGCGTTGATTTAAATGGAGTCGGCGGTATCGTCGGCTTTGCGAATGGCTCTTTTGTAAGCCGTTGCTCCAACTCCGGAACTGTCACTTGTGTCAACAAGGGCGGCGGTATCCTCGGACACGGAAGCTGGTACACTGTCTCCTATTGCTCGAACACTGGTACTGTCTCAAGTAACGGATTCGGAGTCAATGGTGGTATTGTCGGATCCGCATGGGACAATGCAAACATCCTGAATTGCCAGAACGATGGAGAGGTCAAGGGCACATTCAAATCTGGTTGGACCGGCGGTATTGTCGGTTCTGCAAGGTCGGCCGGCAAGACAGGAAAAAGAGTCATCGCGATCAAGAATTGTGTGAACAACGGTAAGGTCAATGTCGCCGGTACCGAGGGCAGCACCCAGGGTGTAGGTGGTATTGTAGGTCATACCTGGTCTTACTCAAATGCGCCGAACAGGGTTGAGATTTACTATTGTACAAATAATGGTGATGTCACTGTGACCGGTAAGGAAGGTGGTTCCGTAGCGCAGTCTGGTATTTATGTAGGTGGTATTGTAGGTCAGTCCTATGATAATAACAATTGGACTGCGATTCCGATTTACACCTGCCTTAACACTGGTAAAATTCACGGTGGTCAGTTTGTGGGAGGTATCTTAGGCTGTTTTGACGGACGAGCCACAAAGTCTCGCACTGACATCAACAATTGTGAGAATCGTGGTGAGATCATCACTAATTCAGACCGCGCCGGTGGTATTCTTGGCGGCGGACGCACCAATCAGACACAAGGAGGTTGCGGATCTCGTCTTGACAATTGCCTGAATACTGGTGCTGTCAAATATGCGAATGCCGAAACAGCAAAACCTTTAGTAGGAGGAATAGCAGGTGCATTCAGTGGTGGACGTATCTACAATTGCTACACAAGTGGAACCGTTACACCTGTTTCTGGTTCACCTGTAGAGAATGTAGAACTCACTTTAGGTGCAATTGCAGGTAAGTCTTTGAATGCCAACGCTGAATGCTCATATTCATACTATCTTGAAGGTGTGGCCGCGAATGCGATTGGCACGGAGTCAGCCAGAAAGGTTACAGAAGGTACAGTCTGCTCAGCGGCCACTGAAGGTGTCTTGGCTGCTGCGGTTAAGGTTAATAACGTAAGTTGCACCAATGTTGTTGATGCTCTTAACGCTATGTGGCCGACAAACGACTTCTATTATGATTGGACCACTGGACCTAAATACTCTCTTACCGGCAAGGTCAGCATCGGCGACGGTCTTGACCTTGGCAATGGTGGTAAACTTTAATCTTGGAGGATAATACTATGTACAAGAAAATATTGACAATATTCGCTCTCGCCGCTTCGCTTCTCGCCTGCAACAAGGTTGAGAACGAGGTCGTGGCTCCTGAGAACGGTGCTAAGACATTGACGATCACCGCAACACTTGGAGATCCGGCCACCCGCCTTTCATATTCAGAGGCTACGGACGGCAGCTACAAGGCAAGTTTCAACAACGACGATGTGGTTTGGGCATACTTCGCCAAGGCTGACAATTCGGTAGCCGGTCCGGTGACGAAACTTGCCATCGATCCGAAATCTATCTCTTTTGACGGTAAGACGGCTTGCTTCCGCCAGCCCGCTGTGTCCATCCCTGAAGGTTCCACAAAGATCATCGCTTATCTTGCGAACACCGCCAACACCACGAACTTCGATGGTGGTGACGACATTGTGTCCGACATCAGCTCACAGGCCAACCTCACCGCAGCCCTGAACAATCAGGTCATCTACGGAGCCGTTGACTTCAAGGATCTGACCTCCACTAACCCTGACGCCCTTGCGGCCAGCATTCCTTTCTCCTACAAGACAAGTCTGCTGAAGTTCAGCCTTGCCCTCCCGGAAGGAACCGAGGTTGATCCGAAGGCCGCTGTCTCTGTAACACTGTCCAACGGCAAGATGCACAATAAACTCCACATCTCCGGTGGCGTTCTTGGCGCCAAGAGCGAGGAAGGTGAGCTCAAGCTCGGCGCGACCATCGCCAACAACATCATCTCCGCCTCCGCAGCCGTCTGGGCAGCTGATGACCTGAACTCCAAGATATTCGTGAATATCGGTGAGGACACGTTCATCGCTGACTTCAAACCGGCTGCTTCCATAGTTGCCGGTAAGGTTTACACTGTTGAGAGAACGCTTGCCAAGGTTTCTATGGCGAGCCAGTGGATTTCTGATGAGGCTGGTTCCGTTGATTTCCCTGACGGAGGCTCCGCCGCCGTTACCGAAGGATTCCTTTCCTACGCCAACGGTAAGATTTCCTGGACGAAGAACGAGACCGGCAAGCC
>ERZ1026860.568-NODE-568-length-23284-cov-6.028929_pt1 | contig 23284 bp, 14 predicted proteins | sample MGYA00380160_ERZ1026860 | MGnify/ENA primary metagenome ERZ1026860 (study PRJEB33269, sample SAMEA4719796) | human gut metagenome | biome: human-associated habitat; feature: organic feature; material: feces | place: Cameroon | collected 2013-10 ... | reverse complement strand
TATAAAAGAAGCAACAAAAATCCCTCTTGACATTTATAAAAAATATATTAAAATTATCTCGTTGGTTTATTTTTAGTAAACAAAAAATCTATTATTAAGCCTACAGTAAATATAACGTAAAATGTATTAGAAAAGGAAGTAAACATGGATATCGGACATCGTATGAAGGAGCTTCGTATCCAGTACGGACTTACCCAGCAGGAGCTTGCTGACAGAGCCGAGCTGACGAAGGGATTTATCTCCCAGCTTGAGCGAAATCAGAATTCACCGTCAGTCGGCACACTGCTTGATATCATCCAGTGTCTGGGTATGACACCGGCGGAGTTTTTTACAGATTCGGAGCCTGAGCAGATTGTCTACAAGGCGAACGATTATTTTGAAAAAATTGACGAGGAAAAAAACAGCAAGGTGGAATGGATCATTCCAAACGCACAGACCCGCTCCATGGAGCCTGTCAGGCTCACTCTTCATCCGGGCGGCAGCTCAGAAATATATCTGCCACAGGAGTGTGAGGAGTTTGGATATGTGATAAAGGGCACTGTGAAGCTTTGCTACGGTGGCAAGGTGCACACCGTAAAGGCCGGCGAGTCCTTTTATTTTAAGGCCGGCAAGAAGCATTTTATTGAAAATAAATCCTCAAAGGATGCTGTGCTCATATGGGTCAGCAATCCTCCGAGCTTCTGACGATACCCTGCAGAAGCCATATCAATACCATAGATTACATGAGAAAGGTTGTTACTGTTCACACATCAATATGACCAGCAACAAAAGGTTTACACCATGGGAAAGAAATTAATTGATTTTATCGATATCACAAAGTCGTACAACGGCAATGTTGTACTCGACGAATTAAATCTATACATCAGGGAAAATGAGTTTCTGACGCTGCTTGGACCATCGGGCTGTGGAAAAACCACTACGCTTCGCATGCTCGGCGGCTTTGAGACTCCGGACAAGGGAAAAATCATGTTTGATTCAAAGGACATCACAAATGTGCCTGCAAACGAGAGAAATCTGAACACTGTTTTCCAGAAATACTCTCTCTTCCCTCATATGACTATCGCCGAAAACATCGCGTTTGGTCTCAAAATAAAGAAAAAAAGCAAAGCCTACATCGATGACAAAATAAAGTATGCGCTAAAGCTCGTCAACCTCGACGGCTTTGAAAACCGCTCTGTCGATTCTCTTAGCGGAGGCCAGCAGCAGCGTATCGCCATCGCAAGAGCTATTGTAAACGAGCCTAAGGTACTGCTTTTGGACGAGCCGCTTGGCGCTCTCGACTTAAAGCTGCGCCAGAGCATGCAGTATGAGCTCATCCGCTTAAAAAATGAGCTCGGTATCACCTTCGTCTATGTCACACACGACCAGGAGGAGGCGCTTACCATGTCTGACACCATCGTAGTCATGAATCAGGGCTACATCCAGCAGATTGGCACACCAGAGGACATTTACAATGAGCCTGAAAATGCCTTTGTCGCTGACTTTATCGGACACAGCAACATCATAGACGGTATTATGATAAAGGATAAGCTTGTCGAGATACTCGGTGTAAAGATGCCTTGTGTGGACGAGGGCTTTGGTGAGAACACACCTGTCGATATAGTCATCCGCCCGGAGGATGTGGAGCTGGTGCCTGCGGAGGACGGCTACATGCAGGGCGATGTCGTGTCCAATATCTTCAAGGGTGTGCACTATGAGCTTGAGGTAAAGGCAAACGGCTACGACTGGATGGTGCACACAACCAAATATGTAGAGGTCGGAAGCCATGTGGGTATCAGGGTGATTCCATTTAATATCCAGGTAATGCACAAGCCTGAGTCCTCAGATGAAAAGGCGGTGGAGATAGATGTCTAAAATAAAGAAACAGCTGCTCGCAGGACCGTACCTCATATGGATTATCGGATTTATCATACTTCCGCTTTTCATGATTGTGTACTATGCCTTTAAAGGCTCTGACGGCGGCTTTACATTTGAATATGTGGCTGCAATAGCACAGCACACCAATATCAAGGCACTGCTTTTATCCCTTAGGCTTGGAATCATATGCACCATAATATGCCTGGTGCTGTCCTACCCTCTTGCGATGATTTTAAATGGTTTAAAGATTAAAAATCAAAGCTTTGTGGTATTTGTTTTCATGCTTCCTATGTGGATGAACTTTATGCTTCGAATACTTGCATGGAAGCAGCTTTTGTCCAAAAACGGTGTCATCAACTCGATACTCACCACTCTCGGGCTGCCGGGCTTCAACATCATGAATACCTCCGGAGCGGTCGTGCTTGGCATGGTCTATGACTTTCTGCCATTCATGCTGCTGCCTATATACAACTCAATGACCAGAATCAAAAACGACTGGATTGAGGCGGCTCTTGACCTCGGTGCAAACAAAGTCACAATATTTTTCAAGATTATACTGCCACTTACAGTGTCCGGTGTCATAAGCGGAATCGTAATGGTCTTCGTGCCATCACTCACATCGTTTGCCATCTCACAGATACTCGGTGGCGGAAAGGTCCTGCTCATCGGAAATATCATAGAACAGGATTTCGTCCATGGCTCGCAGTGGGGCGCAGGAAGCGGTCTCTCACTCGTGCTCATGGTATTTGTATTAATCAGCATGGCACTCGTCAATCTGTTTGATAAGGAAGGAGACCAGAGCGCATTATGGTAAAGAAAATAGCATCCAGGGTATATATGGGACTGATATTTTTGTTCCTGTATCTGCCTATCGTTGTATTAATAGTACTCTCCTTCAACAACTCCAAATCCAAGGTTAAATGGGGAGGCTTCACGCTCAACTGGTACATAAAGTGCTTTCAGAGTGAGCGGATTATGTCGGCATTTTCGACAACCCTGCAGATTACGCTTCTTGCGGCTGTGATTTCCACAATAATCGGAACTCTCGCAGCCATGGGTATAAGCGCCATGAAAAAAAGAAACCAGACAATCTATCTGGGCGCCACAAACATCCCGATGCTCAATGCCGATATCGTAACCGGTATCTCAATGATGCTCTTGTTTGTAAAATTCATGAATCTGGGCTTTGTGACAGTGCTTATTGCGCACATCACGTTCAATATCCCTTATGTGATACTGAATGTGCTGCCAAAGCTCAAGCAGACCAACAAATACACCTACGAGGCCGCACTTGATCTGGGTGCATCACCTCTATATGCATTTTTCAAGGTCACCTGGCCTGAAATAAGTCCCGGAGTATTCTCCGGCTTTATGATGGCGGTCACCATGTCACTCGATGACTTCTCCATCACCTACTTTACGAAGGGTGCCGGAGTCAATACCCTCTCAACCATGCTCTACACAGAGCTTAAAAAGGGTGTAAAACCGGAGCTGTATGCTCTGTCAACCATACTTTTCTTTACAGTGCTGCTGCTTTTGGTTGTGGTAAACATCAACTCAAACCAGATACCCGTAAGCGCCGCAAAAAAGCCTTCAAGGGCTAAAAAGCTTCGCATCGTAAAGCGTAGTGTAAGTCTTGCAATTGTTGCGGTACTCGTAATAGGCTGCTTTTCGGTATTTACCATAAGCGCAGGAGGCACGAACAATGACAATACCATAACAGTGCTAAACTACGGTAAATACATCGATGAATCTGTAATCGACAGCTTCGAGCAGGAAACCGGAATCACCATAAAATACGAGGAGTACGAGGAGCCTGAGGAGATGTACACGAAGTACAAGTCCGGTGCCATCGATTATGATGTCATCTGCACCTCCGACTACATCATCGAGAAGCTCATAAGCGAGGGCGAAGTCAACAAGATAGACTACAGCGCTATGCCAAACTATCAAAACGTAAATCAGGATATAATCGACATGTCCGCATCCTTTGACCCGACGCATGAGTACACTGTGCCTTATTTCTACGGTACACTCGGCATACTCTACAACAAAAAGCTGGCTGATGCATCAGACCTAGATACCTGGGACTGCCTGTGGAATGGCAAATACAAGGACAACATGATCATGATTAATTCTGTCCGTGATGCCTTTACCCCTGCCCTTCGCACACTAGGCTACTCGATAAACGAGACCGACACTGCAAAGCTTGATGAAGCCTTCGATATACTAAACAAACAAAGCAGTGACGTGCTCGCATACTACGTGGATGAGACCTGCGATGAGATGGTTGCGGAAAATGCTGCAATCGCAGTGTGCTACTCCGGTGAGGCAGCTACCGCCATGGCTGAAAACGATAACCTGGACTATATCGTGCCAAAGGAGGGCTCAAACCTCTGGATTGACTCATGGTTCATTCCAAAGACTTGCAAGAATAAAGAGGGCGCACAGGAATTTTTGAACTACATCTGCAGTGATGAGCCTGCACAGCTCAACTTTGAGTATGTATACTATGCATCACCTATCCAGTCTGTAATCGACAACCAGGATGAGGAAACGAAGGAAAACGAGGCAATCAATCCTCCTTCCGACATGCTCAAAAACTGTGAGGTATACAGAGCGCTGAACGATAATGATGCCACTCTTTACAACACGCTGTGGCAGAGGCTCAAATCTGATTAAAAATGAATAGCACAGCTATATTTTGTATGATGTCACAAAAATGAAGCATAAAAATTGTACAAAAATACATATTGCAAACTACATCAAACAATGATAGAGTAAAACCCACGAAGCACCCTGCTTCGTGGATTTTACTTTTCCACGGGATCCGATATTTTTATGCTCCGCAAGGAGATTCATGAAATACACGGAGTTTTTACATACTATAGAAACAGAAATAACCTCAAGACTTGACAATGATTTCAAGCTCACTATCCATCCTGTAAAAAAGAACAACGGGATGATCTACGACGGATTGGTGATTATCAATCCCAAATTCAATATAGCACCGACTATTTATCTCAATCCTTACTACCATTGGTATCTTGATGGTGTATCCATTGATTCTATTCTCGATGCGATTTTATCCACCTACAATGATTTCAAGCCAACTGAAGATTTTGACATCAGCTTCTGTGATGATTTTTCCAAGGTGCAGGACAAAATAATTTTCCAGCTCATAAGCTACGAGAAAAATCAAAAGCAGCTAAAGGATATTCCCTATATTAAATATCTGGATTTTGCCATCATATTTGAAGTGTATGTTGGAGCGCAGCTGCCTGAGTTTGGCACTATCACAGTCACAGATGCGCTTCTGTCACGCTGGGGCATAGATACAGAAACACTAATCCGCGCCTCAATGCAAAATACCCCAAGGATACTTCCTTGCTCTATAATCAACATGGTAGAGTTTCTAGCCAAAAAATGCCCGGGCTATGCCAGTCAGATGCGCGCAGTCTGTGATTTTGACAGCCTGCCTATGTACATCCTGACAAACAGCAGGCAGACAAACGGTGCATCCGCCATACTTTACCCGGGTGTGCTAAGCTCGCTGTCTAAAAAGCTCGGCGGCAATATGCTGCTCATACCAAGCAGCATCCACGAGTTTCTGGTAATGCCGCTGGATAGCGATATAGATGTCTGCAACCTGAGCGAGTTCATCTGTGAGGTAAACTCGACAGAGGTACGTGACGAGGAAGTGCTCGGTGAGAGGTACTACATATACGACAGCAAAACAGACACTGTCTACTGATAAGCATGTAACCCGATAACAAAAATACCGGATACCATATCACAGATATGTATCCGGTATTTTACTTTCTGACTAGTTACCAAGCAGCATGTCGTAGAGCTTCTCGTACTCTCTCGCAGATGCTTTCCATGAGAAGTCATGTCTCATGGCGCGCTGTACCATCTCCTGCCATCTGTCCTTATGGTTTTCAAACACATCAAGAGCATATTTGATGACATGCAGCATATCGTGTGCATTATAATCTGCAAAGGAAAAGCCATCGCCAGTATTCTCATACTCATTATACGGCGCTACAGTGTCCTTAAGACCACCGGTCTCCCTGACTATAGGCAGCGTGCCATATCGCATAGACATGAGCTGGCTCAAGCCGCACGGCTCAAAAAGAGACGGCATGAGAAACGCATCACATCCTGCATATATCTCATGTGCATTTTCCTCCGAGTAGCCGATATATACGCCAAGCTTCTGCGGATACCTGCCATGGAAATAATTAAACATCTCCTCGTACTGCTGCTCTCCTGTGCCCTGCACAATAAACTGCACATTCATGGTGGAAAGCATCTCCTCCATCACATATGCCACCAGATCAAAGCCCTTCTGATTTGTCAGACGCGAAACTATTCCAATCAGCATGACATCCTTATCCACAGTAAGACCATACTTCTCCTGCAGCTGACGCTTATTAACGACCTTTCCACTCATATCCCTTACAGAAAAATGCTTATCCAGATATGTATCCTTCATAGGATTAAAGACCTCATAATCTATGCCGTTTACTATACCTCTCAAATGCCTGCGTCGCTCGAGCATCAGTCCATCCAGGCCCTCGCCGCCCTCAGGTGTACAGATTTCATCTGCATATGTAGGGCTGACAGTCGTAATCTCATCTGCATATACTATGCCGCCCTTTAAATAATTAGCCTCACCATAGAACTCAAGCTCCCCTGAATTAAAAATGTGCTCCGGAAGTCCTGTGACATCAGCCACCTCTTTAATCTTCCAGCGCCCCTGAAACTTCATATTGTGAATGGTAAAGACCGTCTTTATTCCGGCATAGAAATTGTCAGAGCCGTACACGGTCTTTAGAAATACCGGCAAAAGTCCTGTCTGCCAGTCGTTACAATGTATCACATCCGGGGCGAAATCTATAACCGGCAGAGCCTCAAGCACCGCCTTTGAAAAGAAAGCAAACTTCTCCACATCCTCGTATATATTATTGTATGGCTTATCTCCCGCAAAGTAAAACTCATTATCGACAAAATAATATGTCACTCCATCGTACTGTGATGTAAAAATCCCCACATACTGCCTGCGCCAGTTGAGATTGACATAAAAATGACAGACGTACTTAAGCTGTGGCAGTAAATTTTCACTCATGCATTTGTACTTCGGAAGAATAACTCTCACGTCATATCTGTCCTTGTCAAAATACTTCGGTAAAGATCCCACTACGTCTGCCAGTCCACCTGTCTTCATATAAGGTATTGCCTCTGATGCGGCCATTAGTATTTTAATTTTGTCCATGCTGATACCCCCTCCAGATTACGGTTATTTAAACAACGATTAATCTGATAAAAAATATAGTATACATCCTGATACCAATAGAATGTATACCATATTATATCACGCGGGAGTACATTTTGCCTAGTTAATTTTGCTAAAACGTGGTTTTAATTGTCTATAATGACGATTTTTACATCCCAAGACGTATTTTATCTGTTATCAGGGCAATAAACTCCGAATTAGTCGGCTTGCCCTTGCCATAGTTTACAGTGTATCCAAACATGGAGTCTATCGTATCCATCCTGCCTCTGCTCCATGCCACCTCGATAGCATGTCTTATGGCTCTCTCCACCCTGCTTGAGGTAGTCTTGTACTTCTTTGCAATAGTGGGATACAAAAGCTTTGTGATAGAGCTAAGCATCTCCATATCCTCCACGCACATCACTATCGCAGTTCTCAGATACTGATATCCCTTTATATGAGCCGGAACACCTATCTCATGAATGATATCCGTCACCTGTGTCTCAAGGGATTTTTTCTGCATATATGTATCGTCAAGCGGCTCCGTGTCACCGGATGTTCTCTTTACATACACAAGTACCACATCAGAACCGGCATTACCGTTTATCATGCTGTATGCTTCATCACTACTCTTTGCTGTTCCTAAAAACTCCATGCCCTTTAATAAACTCTGCATGTTTTTCTTTTCGTCTGCTACTGCGACATTTAAAGTGCTCATCAAACTCTCCTATGCCGCCAATTACTGTCATGTCAAAACAAATTATACGCTTTTATGATAGCACATTTTGTCGAATTTTGTCGAGAGCGAATTTTTTATTAAATTTTATGTCTCTATTCTTCAAACTGAGAATTATACAGGTCTGCGTAAAATCCGTTCTTTGCAAGAAGCTCATCATGTGTACCCTGCTCGATAATGTCTCCGTCCTTCATGACAAGGATCATATCGGCATTTTTGATGGTAGACAGCCTGTGGGCGATGACAAAGCTTGTTCTGCCCTTCATCAGATTGTCGAGTGCCTTCTGGATACGGATTTCTGTACGTGTATCGACAGAGGATGTAGCCTCATCAAGGATAAGGATTGGATTGTCTGCAAGGATAGCTCTTGCTATGGTCAAAAGCTGCTTTTGTCCCTGTGACACATTGGATGCATCCTCATTTAGCTCCATATCGTAGCCGCCCGGCAGTGTCTGGATAAAGTGATGGGCATGTGCTGCCTTTGCTGCCGCAATGACCTCCTCATCGGTAGCATCCAGACGGCCGTAGCGGATATTTTCCATAATGGTGCCCTTAAAGAGCCAGGTATCCTGCAATACCATGCCAAATGCATCTCGCAGATCTGTTCTGTTGTAATCCCTGATGTCATGTCCATCGACAAGGATGGCACCGGAGTTTACATCATAAAATCTCATAAGCAGCTTGACCATGGTGGTCTTTCCTGCTCCTGTCGGTCCAACGATAGCCACCTGCTGTCCCGGCTTCACCTTTGCAGAGAAATCCTTAACGATAATCTGGTCAGGATTGTATCCAAAGTGTACATGCGAAAACTCCACACTTCCCTCGATATGGTCCGGCTTTACAGGATTTTCCACTGTAATATCCTCTTCCTCCTCCTCGAGGAACTCAAAAACACGCTCAGATGCAGCTGCCATCGACTGAAGCTGGTTTGCCACCTGTGCTATCTGCTGGATAGGCTGTGTGAAATTCTTCACATACTGTATAAAAGCCTGGATATCACCGATTGTAATGACATTCTTTATGGCAAGTATACCACCTGAGATGGCAACTCCTGCGTATCCCAGGTTTCCCACAAACTGCATGATAGGCATCATAAGTCCTGAAAGGAACTGTGATTTCCAAGCGGATTTGTAGAGCACATTGTTGGCCTCCTTAAAGGTCTTTACAGTCTCAGCCTCTTTATTGTATGCCTTTATGACAAGGTGACCGCCGTACACCTCCTCGACCTGTCCGTTTATGTGTCCTAAATACTCTTGCTGCTGTCTGAAGTATTTCTGCGAATGCTTTATGACAAACGAAATAAGTATCATCGAAACAGGCAGGATAACGAGTGAAATCAGCGTCATGAGCGGTGAAATAGACAGCATCATGACAAGTGTACCGACCAAAGTGGCAACAGATGTGATAATCTGTGTGATACTCTGGTTTAAGCTCTGTCCGAGTGTGTCCACATCGTTTGTGATACGCGAAAGCACCTCACCGTATGTCCTTGACTCGAAATACTTCATCGGCATACGGTTGATTTTGCTTGTGATATCCTTACGCATCCTGTAGCAGGTCTTCTGTGTGATGCCTGTCATGATAAGCCCCTGGGCAAACATGAAAATAGCACTCACCACATATAATGCCAGCGTAAACAAAAGAACCTTTGCAATATAATCAAAATCTATGCCGCCTGTTCCTGCAATCTTGTTCATCAGTCCCTCTGCAAGCGCTGTGGTGGCTTTTCCCATGACCTTCGGTCCTGCAACCGAAAAGACAGTCGAAACTGCTGCAAATATCATAACCGCAATGATAGCAGCCCAGTATCTGCCGAGATACTTTATGAGCTTCTTTGTAGAGCCCTTGAAATCCTTGGCCTTCTCTGTGACCATTCCGGGGCCATGTCCCATTGGTCCTCTTGGCCTCTTAGGAGGCATCTTGAACTGTTCGTTATTGTTCTCACTCATCTTACATGCCCTCCTTTTCATTATCTAAGCCTGATACAGCCGAAGTATCTGCTGCTTTATCTGTTGCAGTTTCTGCCACCTTATCATCAAGTCCAAGCTCCTTTGCAGAAAGCTGTGACTGTGCAATCTGCATATATACATCGCAATTTTTAAGAAGCTCCTCGTGTGTACCTTTTCCTACGATTTTACCGTCATCGAGCACGAGAATCTGGTCAGCATGAATAATCGTGCTGATACGCTGTGCCACGATAATGACGGAAGCATTCTCTGTAACCTCTGCTAAAGCTGCACGCAGACGCGCGTCAGTCTTCATATCGAGTGCTGAAAAGCTGTCATCAAACACATAGATATGAGGGTCCTTTGCGATAGCTCTTGCTATGGCAAGCCTCTGCTTCTGGCCTCCTGACACGTTTGAGCCGCCCTGTGCGATTGAGCTGTCATACCTGTCATTCTTTGTCTCGATAAACTCAGAAGCCTGTGCGATATCCGCAGCCTTTTTTATCTGCTCATCACTCGCGTCTGCTTTACCAAAGCGCAGGTTTGAGGCGATGGTTCCCGAGAAAAGAATACCCTTCTGCGGAACAAAGCCTATTGACTCGCGAAGCTCGCTTAGTGTGTAGTCTCTGATATCGTGTCCATCAAGCTCTATTGAGCCTCCCGTCACGTCATAGAAACGCGGAATCAGGTTTACAAGTGTAGACTTTCCACAGCCGGTACTTCCGATGATAGCTGTGATTTTGCCCGGCTCCGCCACAAAATCAATGTCTGAAAGCACATCCTCCTTTGCTCCCGGATATCTGAAATCCACATGGTTGAAACGGATAACACCTCTGTGCTCAGCCTCAGTAACAGGCTCTTTCGGATCATTTACAGTGCTGTTTGTCCTTATAACCTCATCGATACGCTCTGCCGCAACACCTGCTCTCGGAAGCATGATGGACATGGCTGAAAGCATGAGGAATGACATAACAATCATCATGGCATATGTAATAAACGCAGTCATGGTACCTACCTGCATAGAGCCCTTGTCTATTCTGCCTGCTGCAACCCACACGATACCAAGTGTGATGCAGTACATGATCATGGACATACCCGGCATCATAAAGGTCATGACCCGGTTTGTAAAAAGCTGTGTGCGTGTAAGCTCGCGGTTAGCCTCATCAAACCTCTTTTCCTCCTCCTTCTCACGGCCGAAAGCCCTGATAACGGAAAGACCTGTAAGAATCTCACGAGAAACAAGGTTTACCTTGTCTACAAGACTCTGCATAATCTTGAACTTTGGCATCGCAATGCCAACCAGTGTGAAAATAAAAACCATGATGGCAGCAACCGCAATGGCAATCACCCACTCCATGCCGGATTTGGTCTGCGCCACCTTGATGATACCACCGATACCAACGATTGGCGCGTAAAGCACCATACGAAGCATCATAGTAGTAACCATCTGAATCTGCTGTATATCGTTCGTGCTTCTCGTAATCAGTGATGCCGTAGAGAATTTGTTAATCTCGGCATTTGAAAAACCTACAACCTTTGAAAAGGTCTTCTCCCTCAAATCTCTGCCGACAGCGGCACCGACCTTTGAAGCCGCAAAGCCTACAACACATGCTGCTATAAGCATAATTGCTGCAAAGGCTGCCATCTTGGCGCCTGCCTTCCACAGATAAGCAACCTGATTGGCATCCACGTCGATTCCTGCATTCTCATCACACTTTGTCGCAAAAGTTACACCCATGGACTTTAAAGTAGATGAACCCACCGCATCGATTTTGTCCTGCACCTTGCTTCTTATCTGCTTTATCATGTTATCATCAAGTGCTACTCCCTGCGGTATGGCTGATGCATCCACATCCATCTGCTCCCCCGACTGAAAAGCCTGATATGCCATGACAAGAGGAACCAAAAGCTCCTCATCCAGCTCATCAAGTGTGTCAGAATCAGCTGTCAGCTTGTATTTTGTCACACTGCTGTCGTCACTTGTGTTCTCGGTATCTGCTGTCTCGTAGCATTCCGTAAACTTTTCTTTCTCATCAGACAACATAAATGTCTGCGCCATCTGATAATCCTCCGAGGTAATCTCCTTTGGCAGGATATGCTCAATGCCATGATCCTGGATACCCACATCAATGATGTCAGATGTGTACGTAGGCAAAGCCAGATCACAGTAAGCCTGAGCAATGAGAAAAACAAAAATTAATACGATCCATCGCCAGTATGGAATCAGGTTTTTGAAAATTTTACTCATAAACGTTTCCTTTCTTTCCGGTTAATTTATCCCCCATACACGAATGCAAAAAAATATCCGCAATCGTGCGCATACTATTTATTTTATCAATAAGCGCGGATAATTCAATAAAGAAAGTATAAAGAAACAGTAAAAAAACAGAGACTATATAAATGTTTTATATAAGTCTCTGTTTGATAAATTGTGCTTAATCGAAAAATATGTGATAGCCAGGAGCCTTTGAAAACTAATCCAAATCAGCAAGACCTACACGCTGTATCTGGAAGGTCTTGTATGCCTCAGGTGTCTTCTTATTAACCTCCTGATTGTTCTGCATGACAGTGATGTTACTGCTTGCCACTGCGTATACCTTGATGGAATTCTGCCCTGCCGGCAGAGTCGCTAGAGGTACCTTAACCTTATAGGTCTTATTGTTTGCAAAGAAGGTTCTATTATTTCCTGCTTCTGATGGTCCTAGAAGGTCAGCCTCTGAGCCATCATCATGCAGTGAATAAATCTGCCAGTTCTTCATCTCCTTCAGGTAGATTGTATTGCCATCGTCATCTATTTCCTTATCATGGTCATCCTTTGTACCCTCGATAAAGAAGCTCATATTGACAGTCGTATCCTTATCTACCTGATTACGAAGCATGTTGGTATCCTTAACGGTAAAATATACATCCTGTGTGGCAATATTGCCATCATTATCTACATCCAGTCTCGCAGCATCAGGATTACCATTTGTCTTTGCTTCCTCATCCTGCTGTATAGCAGCATCTATTGTCGAGTAAATAGTACTGATATCTGCTGACTTAGGGTCGTAGCCCTCTTTTAATGAAATAGCAGGTGCATGCTCTACAACACTGTATGCCGCAATCATGGTGTTGATGTAGAGCTTTAGCTCATCAATCGAACCTGTGACGTTGGAATGCCCTACACCTGAGTATGTGACATTGCCCTTGGTGTAGATATAGTAGTTATTTCGTACATCCTTAGGTGAAGCATTGTAAATCCCCTGATCTGAAAGTGTATACCAGACAACAATATCACTCTCACCATCATTGTCACTGTCCTCATTAAAATCGAGCTGATAGTACTGCCTGTGTGTGTCAGAAATATTTATCTTGTCGGAAATCTTGAACGGATATGTAGTAATCTGTCCGGAATTCACCTTTGTAGCATTATAAGTGTGGCCCATATCATTCCACAACTGTCCATATAGTCTGTAACCGCCATACCCCGTATTTTGATTTGAATTCAAATCGCCATACACGAAGCCCTGATTCTGTCTGGTAATTACTGTCTTATTTGACCTAGGCTGATATGCCAAATCCGTTTTATGTTCTGTTGCATAGCTCACCGCTGCCTCAAAGTCTGCCGTTCCCTTAGTAAGAGTATTTCCCTTTTTCAAAGCAGAACTATTCAATATACCATACCTGTCCATTCCAACGACATCTCTTACAATGGTATTAAATTCATAGCCCCAGGTATTGTTTCTTACTATATTTCCACCCCATGGATATTCATTCCATACTTTGTATGTTTCTGTATACTTATTATTGCTAAGTGATGTAGTATCATGGGTAAATAATACTGCTTTGCCGGACTGGATAAATTCTCTTATTTTATCAACCTGTCCACTATCATTAAAAATCTCATAACAATCTGAGAATCCAATTACAAGCATATCATAATCCTTGACCTTGTCATTTTTACAAAGAGTCTTAAATTCATCAGAATCTCCATCAAGAGTTGTAATGTCGAGTTCAAAATCTGTAACCTGCTTTAAAAGCTCAGCAAATTTTGAATTTGATTTTTCCTTTTCTTCTTGCATATTAAATGTAGATTTACCAGCAAGGTAATTGCCGTTCTTTCCTTTTGATGTATTAATCTGCAAAATCTTAATATGCTGCTTTTGATTACTGTTTGCCTGCTTGTAAAAATATCCTCCTGTCACATCATAACGATATGAATTCGTAGTTTGCGATGCCCTAAGCTGCCACGGAATAACACCTACAAACTGTGTAGGCAGTTCATAAACCAGTTTATAGTTATATTTTCCGGCCTTTAGATTATAGTAATATTCTCTATTTGCATCAAGCTGTGGACTCACAAGAGTACCATCCTGATAAATCTGTACATTGTTTCCGGCTATCTTTTCCTGTGTAGGTGAAAACTTACCATCCGCATTTGTATCAAGATAGAACCCTAAATCAAAGGATGCATTGGCATCTGCTCCACCTCGGTTATTGATACTAAACTCAAGTACTATGTGATTATCCTCAAGCTTTACATAGTCCTTGTCTTCCTCTTTCTTCTGCTCCTTGACCTTTATCTGCGGTTTTTCGGCAGTGAGGTTGGTATATAGGTCCTTTGACAGGTGATTATCAGAGTATGTCTTTATTATGTGATCATCCAGAGTATTTGTTTTTAAAAAATCATATATATTTGAACAATTGTCAATATAATAATCATTTACTGTTTCACTATTATCATACTTATAAAATCCTTTGTCTACCACAATAGGATAACCGGCTTTCAAATAATTGTTTAAAGCCTCTACTTTCTCGGTTGTAATATCATTTCCGGAGCCCCTATATGTATTTACAGCATTCACATAGTTCTTATCATCTGGTTTTGTCAAATTGGTTTCAAGTCCTAATTTACCATCATATTTAGTCAAATAATCGCTGTCAAGTAACCCCGCATGTCCGTTAGAGCGTGTAAATCCGTTCTCATCTTTACTTATAGAACTTGGATCTATAACAACTATATCACCAACATTAGAATAAATAAGCCCATTCATGGAAGAATCATTATATACACTTATCCACTCTTCGTTCCCATTCTCATGACCCCAATTCAAATTATGCCAACACAGCCCCATATGTATCATGTCGTAATTGTTCAAATCCTCAATTCGGCCTATAAACTCTGAGCTGTTGACACAGGTGATATTTATCTTGTCTTCAGCCGGGCAGTTAGAGCCAAGCCATGACTTAAGATTTTTTTTCAGGTCACTAATAATACCCGGGACGCTTCCGGTATTCATGCCCGGCTCTATATCAAGGATGTTGAGCTCATCCATCGGTTTTGCGACATCCCTCTTATCAGAATACGATATGATATAGCTTAAAACTATCGCCTTTGAAATCTTCTTTTCAAAGTATTCATACTTTTCCTGTCCCAGAGTATTATTTTCATTTTTCCTGCTTGTATTCTCTGAGTTGATGTACTCTGCTATCTCGTCAAAATTCTCATTTTTAGCAGCATTGACAAACTGTGTTTCATCTTCATTTTCAATAAACGCAGAAGCAAAATCATCTCTTAAAACAAATGGCACATCCTTATCAGGATAATAGTTTCGTGGAATAACATATTCGTTGCCAACCACATAGCCATGTGTACGAGTTGAACTGTCAACTTTGTAATACGTTATGACCTTGTTATCATTCCAGTTAATAAAATTATCAGCAGAGTCCTTTGTAAAATTCAAGGAACTGAAATTGTTACAGCTCAAAAGACCTGCAAGCTTTTTAATATTACTTGAGTAATCTGCAGATGAAGAAGCCCACACAATACCATTATCCACTATAATAGGCATCATGATACCACTCTGATGTACACGCTGGACTATCTGCTTTACCTTGTCCCATGTAATGTCATTACCGGTATTGTATTTTGCGTCATTGTCTCCTAAATCATTTGAAAGGACGGACTTTGAGCCGGAAAGATAGAGTAAATCAATTGTTGACACATCTATCTGCTCAAGCTCCTTTGGTGTGACCGTTTTTACCTTGAAGGTCATATTGGCAGTCTTATCATCATCGCCTGTCTTGCCCTCCTGGTTAAATACACCGTTTCTAAACCAGTTATTGTTCTTAAAACCACCCTTATAATATATGTGTGTGGTATTTACAGGATAATCCAGCGAGCCGTTTTTATCAGCCACCATTATATAGTCACCTTTTCCCTTACCCACATAGGTGTATGTCTGGCTGTCCTTAACTATATCAAAATATCCGTCTGTGTCATGTAGAATTATTTTCTCGTTTGCATCATTTGAGCCGGCGGTTGATGTATCACCTGTATTTATCTTCTCATACGGATTTTGAGTATCAAGCACTGCTCCATACTCGCCGGTCTCATCATAATTAAACTCGATAGGTACCTGAGTGTCCACCTCATAGTAGGTCTCGTCATCAGTGATTTTATCTGCAGGCACATACTCCATCTCAACCGTATAGTATGTATACTTCTCATAATCCGGCTTATTTGCATCCGGCAGACTTGCCATCTGGTCAGCTCTTGCAACAAATTCATACGGTGATGTGGTATCCGAATTGTCTGTCCTGTAAATATATGCCTTTGGGTCATATTTTGCTATGCTTTGCATGCCCTCAGCGGAAACAATGGCATATGCGCTCTTTATAGAATAAACCACATGCTTCTCAACGGTATCATCACCTGTGCCTGTATCTGTCGTATTGTCTGTGCTACTATCAGTACTGCTGTCTGTATTTCCATCAGCTTTCTGTGAATTATCAGCCGGTACCAGATACCGGGTGTTTGTCATGCCATCCGGCAATTTGACTGCAGTAAAAGCAACACTGTAATAACCTCTTTTTCCTGTATCCACAGATTCAGAGCCATCTTCTGTCTCATCCTCGCCCTGCATGAAAACATAATGGTCAACATTCTGTCTGTAATGACCTGTAGGCAGTCCCTCTTCATTTACAGCAAGCTGGTAATCGGTATTGAACTTATAATCTCCCTCCGCCTGCTCTGTCATCTTATAACCTGTGGTACCCCTGTTTATTCTGTCCATATCTACAAGGGCAAGCTCTGTCCAGTCATCGCCCTGACTGACATAGCTCTCCTCATACGGCTCATAGTAAAGAGGCTTTGTGTTATCCTTTTTCTCGGTAGTAATAGGTGCAAGCTTTGTTTTCAGACCTTCCATATAGGCAGACCTGTTTTTTACACCGGCACCATCTTTATCAGACATCTTTGACAGTCTTCCAAACCAATCGTCAGGCTCCTGACCGTCGATCAGATAGCCAATGGATGCCATTTTCTTGTCAGGCACCACCTCCACTATATTGAAGGGCTTGTCCTTGCCATGTGAGCTGACTATATCAGATATTCCATTGAATGCTACATTTGCATCGACCTTTGTAAGGCTGTCATTCAGCACAAAAGCTGCCACAACGAGACATCCTGTAAGTGTGAGCGATATTGGAACCACTATTTTTTTTCTTAATTTGCTCATTGCGATTGCTCCTTTTGTAAAAAACTACTCTGTTTCATAATATGTATAAAACGTAACTGTATTTGACTTAAACTCCGGCATATCCTCAAGTCCAAGCCAGACGCTGATATTTAATTTTTCTCCGACAAGAAAATTTTTTCCGAGAGTGATATGCATTTCTTTATTTTGATTACCATCTACAATATAATAATTAAGATAGTTCCTATATTTAGGATCACTTGCTTGTTCTTCGGAAATCTCATTTGAACTAAAGTTAAATATTCCCTCAGGCTCACCATTGCCCTCCGTGCCATAAATCAGCTTGCCATCATCACCCATTTTAAAGGATATATCCCCCTTGTACTCGGTTGCACCTGTTGAGCTGACACTTTCTACCTCCATATGCCATACAAAATCCTTAACCTGATATTTGTCTTTTAATGTAGAACTCCTTAACTCATTTTCATCAATATCCAAATGATGAGTCTGTCCTAAATTGAAATGCTTATCTGCATCACAATGCAGAATATTGATTGGATGTGCGACATTTACAGTTACCTTTGCCTTCAATGACGCATCATCTTTTGATGTTACTGTGATGATTAATTGATCTGTAGTTTCATCGCTCATCAATTGTACATCATATACATCACCATTAGCATTAAATTTTCCACCATTTTTGTTTCCTGAATGATCCCATGTTACGTTTTTTGAATCATACTTTCCACCAAGTATCTTATCAGTAAACTTTAAATTATTATTCGTCTTCTTCATCTCATAGTATACTGTTCCATTGGTTACGTCCTTGCCTTTGTAATATATCCTTATTCCTTCAGGCTCTGCCGGTGCCACATACTCCACATCTGCTCCTGTCGGCACCTTATTACGCATAGTGAAGTTCTGTTTTGAAGTATACTTCTTGTCTCCTGCCTTAAAGTTCACGACAATTCCGACAGAGTTCTTGCTTTCTGCCTCGCTTAAATCAGGGGTAAAGCCTGTGACATTTTCTGCCATAAGAGATTCCTTGCCCTGACCATCTGCCTTCACCACACCTGTTGCGGGATCCAGTGTATCCTTTCGCAAATAGATTTTGTGCTCTGATGGTCTGTATATGATATAGTATGTACAATCCTTGTTGTAAATGATCAGCTTGCTGTCGGATGAGGTTTCCTCAGATGATGCTTCTTCGGATGATGTCTCTTCTGCTGATGCAGTTGCAACATAACCGGCCTCAGGGTTTGCTGATGCCACCTCCACCGGTGCTGCCACCGTAGCAGGCTCATACTTTACACCCTTTTGCGCATCAATTATCAGGTCTCCAATCTGATTCATGGTCAGCTGTGCCTCATACTGTAAATCTACGTCCTTTGAAGCATACTTATACTGCTTCGTGCTTGTACCGATAAAGCCTGCAACAGCCAGACCCAGTATTCCCATTATCGCCATGACAATGACAAGCTCAACAAGTGTAAAGCCACTGTTTTTCCTATTATTTGATTTGTTCATGCGCCTTAAAAGTTTCATGGTTCATCTTCCTCTCCGATTTCATCATACAACCTTATAACAGCCTTGCGTCAAAATAAAATATTAAGCATTAAACTATGTAAATTACTCACATACCACCTTGCCGGTTTCCTTGTATATCGTGATAACCTTCTCGGTGCTGTTTTTTTGAATCCAGATACGGCTGCAGCACTTACCATTGGCATCAGGCTTTTGTGCACCTGAGCTTCTGTCAAACTGAAGCACTATACTGTCTGAGCCGTTCAATTGTGTCTTGCCGGTATAATCATCCTTCATGGAATAATATACATCAATCCTGTTCTTTCCGATTTTGCTTGGAGCAGATACTGTACCATTTATAGTCGTCTTATAATAGTAGGCACCATCTGATGCATCCTTATATATCTCAAGAACTGCGCTGTCCTTTCCCATAGTGGTGACTCTTGTTTTATTAATTATCGATTCAATATTTCTGGCACACTGCTTCACCTCAACACCCATTACCGAGCGAATGGATATGGTTGCCGCACCTATGAGTACGACAGATATCGCTATCACTACTATAAGCTCTACCAGAGAGAACCCACCATTATTCTTTTTTTCTTTTACAGACATATTGGATTCCTCCCTTGTATATATCGTCAAAATTTGTCAAATATAAATATTTCGCAGCTGTTTTGTGCCTTAAAAGCTGCTTGTTTTCTACTCCTTTGTCCAGTTCTGGTATGTAATGAGTGTAGCATAATCTATTTTTGTATCCGCCTCCTTCTTGTTTGAAAAAGAAGAAACATTACCCAGATAGTTGGCACCATCCATGAACACATCATACAGGTGCAGTGCATCGTCTGCATCACTTACCTTTTCAAGAAGCAATGCCTTAAATACCTCCTGTGTACCATTATCAATCTCGCACTGGTCTTTGTTTACGATTATCCTGCCCTTTGCAATTATGGTACCTGTAAAGTCAGCATTCAGTGTCACATCTCCCGTAGCTACAATAATATCCACATTGTGTGATTTGTCATTTGCATCATAGGTGTAGTTACCGTTTTTGACAATTGCCTGATACGTTTTTCCCTGATACTCAGTCTCAAATATATGTTTATTACCGGAATTTGGCACTATTTTCAGCAAATTGGTATTGTTAACTATATTTGTAAAAAGCGAAACACTTGCTGCATTTGTCGGTAAATCCGCATAATTCGTCAAAAGCTTTGAATTTAATGCAGTATATGTGCGCTGTAAGGCATCTGACTGTGCATCCATGTCTACACCATCAGCTATCCCCTTCAAAAGGCTTAAATTGCTGCCATCGTAGATGCTGTAATTGCCGGCAGTATAGATGCTTGCAGCCTCATTTACCTGTATGCTGTCAGTATAGAACTTAGTGTATCTATTGAGCTTGTCACTGTCTGCACCAAAATAGTCACTGTAATACTCAGCAGCCTTGTTCGTTGGCAGATTGACATAATAGTATACAAGTCCATCATCACTATTATCAGTAGAAGGAACAAAGACTTTCTTTATACACTTATCGATTGTCCTGCCCTCCGGCAGATATGCCGAGAGCGCCTTGCCTGTCTTTGTGCTGACCACATTGGCATTAACTTCAGTATACTTTGTCTGATCCTGTCCGGTTGCAGTAATATCCTTGTACTCCTTATAGGAGAGTGGATTCTTGTTGTAAAGTGATTTGGCATCCGCACCATCTCCATTTGTGCCTATACACTCAGGCGGCACAAGGTATGCTATCTGGTCACCCTTTACAGAGATTGACTCACCCATAGCCACATTGCTGTTTTGTGTACCCACACCACTTGAGTTTACAATAGCCTGTGTATTGATATATGCAGTTCCTGCTAACATAAGCTCCCTGATATTTGACATATCAAGAGATGCCTCCCTGCCGTTTATGATAATAGCAGAGCTATCGCCTGCGACAGGATTTTCCTTATCATCGCCTCCGTTGCCAAAGCCGACGTACTTCGCATTGTTATTCTTATTATTCTTGCCAAGTGTGACCTTTGAGCCTGTACCCTTTAAGGTCATGTCATCTGCCACATATGTCATGCCATCCAGCTTGACCGTTGCACCATTTACATTTATGTTGCTTGTCCACAGCTGGCACTGTGAATCAACAGAAAGTGTACTATTATTGTGTACCCCCGCCATGTTCTTTTTTATCGTAGCAGTATCTTTTCCGGCAAAGTCTCCCACCTCTATATCGCCCTCTGCAATCATATAGCTGGTATCCTTTACGTCAAGTGTGGCATTGTTTGGAATAATAACACTCGTAGTAGAAGTTCCTGTGTCTGCCGCATTTTCACAGCCGGCATAGAGATTGCCGGATAGATTTACTTTATTAAGTCCTGATGTAATTTTCAGTCCTTCATTTCCTACAAGAGAATACGTAAAAAGCTCCGGAACTCCTCCCGATGCTGTAAAGCTCATGGATGGAACTCCCAGAGAAATATCTGTTTCTATTATTGATTTAAATCCCTTTTCATCGGTATACTCTACCCTTAGTCCGTTCAGCACGACACGGTTTTGGTATACCTTGAGCTGTCCATTGCCGTATACATCGGCATTGGTCGATTTGATAATAGCATGTGGCTGATTGTCTTTTTTCTCGAGAAGCTTCGGGTCTACATATTGTATGAGCTTTCCCCTATTAAAGGTCATACCTGTGCTGTCATACTCCAGACTGGTCTTTAAGCTCTTCAGATACTCCTGCGCAAAGCTGCTCTGTCTGCCTGCCTCATTTATGCTGCTGTCAGAGTAATTCTCCATAACCTTTGTATATCCTGCTGAGTAAGCCTTGGAAATATCTCCCTGCAGACCGGTGCATATCTGATCCAGCACTCCCTCTGCCGAGTAAAAGTTATCTGTATTTTTTTCGTCCGTCACCTTCATCTGGAGGTTCATAAGTGCTATCCACAGCACAGTCACAGCTAAAACAGCCACTATAGCCATTGCAACTACAACCATCACAAAGGAAGCACCACGGTTATCATTACGCTTCATAATTAATACCCCATGCTTCCGGTCATCGTAACAACCGGGTCTTTATCATTAAATATATCATCCAGTGAAGCCTTGCTATCGTATACAGCCACCTTCACATCATACAGCCTTTCAGATGCATTGCTTTTTGTCAGATTCTTTATATCGACAATTGCCTTTACATCATTCTGAATTACATTGTTATTAAAGCCATATATAGCTTGATCGGGCTGTAGTGGATTATCCGGTGCTCCCATATTTACATTCAGATTGGTGGCTATATGAGTATAAGCATGACCTGTACGATTTCCCGGCTCACTTACCTTCACATATGCCTTATATGTACTCTCCTTCGTGCTCAGCTCTGACTGATCCGATATAGTCTTTTGCTTTACAATATTTACCGTGCAGTCCAGCTTGCCCTTATTATTGATTATAATGACATCGTTGCAGGTATTGTAAAGTGCTCCTGTAGATGTGTACCATGGATTGTAAAACAGATAGACATTTCTCAGATTATGGTTCACAGTATCTGAAGAATTGTCGTAAATCACCATGGTATAATCATCCTTCAGTGCACTATTCGGATCCGGAAAAGTCTTTCTTACTCCATTCTTATTGATAGAATATGAATACGACACCGTAACCTTGGTAGCCTTATTGCTCTCAGCTCCATACTTTTCTATATCTATGGTGATAGTTCTTTTGATATCCTGCTGAGTGATGCCGCTGACATCCGGCATATTATTAAATGCAGATATAATATTTGTAGCAGAATACTTGTCTGCACTCATGCAGTCAAAGTTTGCATCCATGGCCGACATATCTGCCACCTCGTCCATGTTGTACTCTTTAACCTTATCTATATTTGATGCATCCGATTTTGCATCCACTGTCACAAGAGCATTGTATTTCTTTGTGCCTGACTGCACGCCTGACATATAGAAATAATACTTGTGCGCATCCGACTCCCTGAAATCCCAAAGCGATGTATCGCCTATTTTGGCAGATGCATCAGTCTTGTGGATACAGCTTGTGATGACATCGTCCTTGTTTACAATCTCAGCACTGATATCCTCAAGTCTTTTTACATTATCAAACTTGCCCGACTTCTTAAGAAGCTCACATGCACTGCTTCCATCTGATTTATTAAAGCCGTCCGCCACATCAAAGCCCTCCGACGGATAGTTGAACTGATACGCCAGTGTCTTCATGGAGTTCTTCTCAATACCCTCCATAATGTTTGTTGCCAGATGTGTAGCATTCATCTCGTTTTTTGCCTTTACATTGGTCTTTGTAGCTGTGACAAATGCATTCAAAAAAGGAAGCACTATTATTGCAAGAATAGCAATCGACACAATAATCTCCACAAGTGTTACTCCTCGATCATCGTTTTTTAGCTTTCTCAAATCTGCTTCCTCCCCTCTTGTATTTTGTTATCTCATAACTCAATAATCTAACATTTGATATTTATCACTTATGG
>ERZ1026860.567-NODE-567-length-23288-cov-3.786726_pt1 | contig 23288 bp, 28 predicted proteins | sample MGYA00380160_ERZ1026860 | MGnify/ENA primary metagenome ERZ1026860 (study PRJEB33269, sample SAMEA4719796) | human gut metagenome | biome: human-associated habitat; feature: organic feature; material: feces | place: Cameroon | collected 2013-10 ... | reverse complement strand
ATTTCCGCCCGTGCGGCATGGTATCCGTTCAAAACGGCGTTGGAAACGGCATCCCCCTTTTCCGAAACCACGGGAACGATAATACCGACACCGATTGCCTGTTTGGTATCGGGGGCTTTTCCGCCGCCCGCCAAATAACAGCTGTCCATTTTCGCCAGCAGGATGCTGTCGCATTTGGCAACCAGTTCTTTTTTCTGTTTTTCGGGAACTTTTGCCTTCATCGCATCGATTTCTTCGCGCGACAAACCGAAAGCGCACCCCGTCAAAGACGCCGCCATCGCGACCGAACAAACAAGCATTCCCGCTTTTGCCAAAGCGCGGTCGTACACGCCGCAACGCGATTTATCCCCCAGCGATTTACCGCCCGACGGATAAGAAGTTACCTCTTTTTTGAAAAAATCGGTCAGCATGGCATACTCCTGCAATTTTCTATCCTTTATAAACTACCCCTTTTTATTGACAAAATCAATCTGTTTTTGTCAAACATTTTTAGTTCTTGAAATTTCCGCCGCAATCGGCGTAATCTGGGAAAAATCAATAAAACAAAGGATTCCCTTTATGCCCGCAGGCAAAGTCATCGTTATCGGAAACGAAAAAGGCGGCACCGGCAAATCCACGCTGGCAATGCACTTGATTGTATGGTTTTTACGCCAAGGCAAACGCGTCGCGTCCATTGATTTGGACGGCAGACAAGGCACGCTGACGCACTATATCGAAAACCGCGCCGATTACGGTGAAAAACACAGGCTTGCGCTGGGACTGCCCGAACATCTGACCGTCAGCGTCCGCGAATTTCCGACCGAATCCGAACGCAAAGAGGACGAAGTCGCTTTTTTGTATCAGGTCGAAAAGCTTAAAAACGAAAACGACGTCGTCGTCATCGACACGGCGGGGGCGGACAGCGCGCTGTTCCGTTTGGCTCATTCGGCGGCGGACGTTTTGATAACACCGATTAACGACAGCTTGATTGATTTGGACGTTTTGGCAAAAGTCGACGCCGAATCTTTGACCGTCAAAGCCCCCGGACACTACGCCCAAACGGTGTGGCAGGCGCGGCAAAAACGCGCGGCGCAAAAACGCCCGCAAACCAAATGGTTTGTCGTCAGAAACCGCACCATGCACGTTTCGACGCGCAACGAAAAAGTGATTTGGAAATTGCTGACCGCTTTGGGCAAACGCATCAACTTCACCCCTCTCGGCGGATTGGGCGAACGAATCATTTTTCGCGAACTGTTCCTGAAAGGGCTGACTTTGCTGGATTTGGGCGGCGGCAAATCCCAGCTGAAACTGACGGCGAACACGCTGGCGGCACGGCAGGAGTTGCGCAATATTTTGCACGCCATCGGTGAAAAAACGGATTGACGGGAAACGATTCCTTGACAGACGGACAGGAATCCAACATTCTGTAACAAAACGTATTTTGTTTTTTGGTTCCCTTTTTTTCTGGAGGCAAAATGAATATTAAAATCGTCCCGACAACTCCTTTCGAAGGTCAACGTCCGGGAACTTCGGGTCTGCGCAAAAAAGTTACCGTTTTTGAACAGCCCCGCTATTTGGAAAACTTTGTTCAATCCGTTTTCAACAGCTTGGAAGACTTCCACGGCAAAACGCTGGTGGTCGGCGGCGACGGACGCTACTTTAACCGCAAAGCCATTCAAACCATTATCAAAATGGCGGTCGCCAACGGATTCGGCGAACTGATGATTGGCAAGGGCGGATTGCTGTCCACCCCCGCGACATCCTGTATCATCCGCAAATATCAGGCGTTCGGCGGCTTGATTTTGTCCGCCAGCCACAACCCCGGCGGTCCGAACGCGGATTTCGGCATCAAATACAACATCTCGAACGGCGGTCCCGCTCCCGAAAAAGTAACCGAAGCGATTTACGCCAATTCGCAGAAAATCGAAAACTACGTCATCGCGGACACGCCCGACGTCGATTTGGACACCGTCGGTGAAAAGATTTTGGGTGAAACCAAAATCAAAATCATCGACCCCGTCGCCGATTATGCGGAAATGATGGCAAAACTGTTCGATTTCGACTTGATTAAACGCCTGTTCCAAATCGGCAAGTTCAAAATGCGCTACGACGCGATGAACGCCGTCACGGGTCCTTACGCCAAATACATTCTGGAAGGCGTTTTGAAAGCCCCCGAAGGAACGGTCGTCAACGCGGTTCCCAAAGAAGACTTCGGCGGTCTGCACCCCGATCCGAATCTGGTGTACGCCCATACCTTGGTCGAAGAAATGTTTTCGGACAACGGTCCCGATTTCGGGGCGGCTTCCGACGGCGACGGCGACCGCAATATGATTTTGGGACACAAGTTCTACGTCAACCCCAGCGACAGCTTGGCGGTGATTGTGGCAAACTTCTGGAACGCGCCGGGCTACGACCGCGGTTTGACGGGCGTCGCCCGTTCGATGCCGACGTCGCAGGCGGTTGACCGTGTCGCGCGCGGCATGGGGATGAGCTGTTACGAAACCCCGACGGGCTGGAAATTCTTCGGCAACCTGCTGGACGCGAACAAAGCGACCATTTGCGGCGAAGAAAGCTTTGGCACGGGATCGAACCACGTCCGCGAAAAAGACGGGCTGTGGGCGGTCCTGTACTGGCTGAACATCATTGCCGCGACGAATATGTCGGTTGCGGAAATCGTCAAAGCCCATTGGAAGAAATACGGCAGAAACTACTATTCCCGCCACGACTACGAAGGCGTCGACGGCGCCGTCGCCAAAGCGATGATGGACGACATGACCGCCCGCGCCGAATCGGAAGTCGGCAAGTTCTACGGCGACTACGAAGTCGAAACGTTCGACAACTTCACCTACGTCGATCCCGTTGACAAAAGCGTCAGCAAAAATCAGGGCGTCCGCGTGTTGTTCAAGGACGGCTCCCGCATCGTGTTCCGTCTGTCGGGCACGGGAACGCAAGGGGCGACCGTTCGCGTTTACATCGAAAAATACGAACCCAACGTCGCCAAGCACGACTTGGATCCGCAGGTCGCTTTGGCGGATTTGATTGAAATCGCCGAAACGATTTCCGGTGTCAAAGCCAAAACGGGTCGCAAGAAACCCGATGTTATCACCTGATACTTTTGATTGCTCCATCCTGCGCGCCGCGGACATCCGCGGCGTTGCGGGGCGGACGTTGACAAACGGGGACGCCCTTGCAATCGGCAAAGCTTTCGGCACGGTTTTGGTTGAATCGCGCAAAAGTAAAGTTTATGTCGCGCGCGACGGGCGTCTTTCGTCCGATTCGCTGCAGCGTTCTTTGACGGACGGGTTGGCAAGCTGCGGTCTGACCGTTATCGATATCGGCGTTTGTCCGACTCCCGCGCTTTATTTTGCGGCGCGCACGGGACAAACCGATTGCGGCGTTATGGTAACCGCGTCGCACAATCCCAAAGAATACAACGGATTCAAGTTCGTGCTGAACGGACGGCTGTTTTGCAGCGCGGACATTCAAGCTTTGGGCGCGCGGATTGCCGCCGCCGATTTTGCTTCGGGCGCAGGCGAACAAACAGCGCAAGACATAAAACCGCTTTACATTCAAAAGCTTTTGACCGCGTATCACGGTGGACGACAGCCATTGACCGTCGTCTGGGACTGCGGCAGCGGCACGGCGGCAACGATTGTTCCCGAACTGGTCAAGTCGTTGAACGGACGGCATATTTTGTTAAACGCCGTTGTTGACGGGAACTTTCCCGCACACACTCCGGACGCGTCCGATCCCGCCGAATTAAAGGGGCTTCGGGAAGCCGTTTTGGAAAATCACGCCGACTTGGGACTGGTTTTCGACGGCGATTCGGACAGGCTGGGCGTCTTTGATTCGCGCGGAAATTTCGTTTATACGGATTCGCTGCTGCCCGTATTCGCCGAACCGATTTTGGCGCATCAAACGGGGGCGAACATAGTCGCCGATGTCAAATGCGGCAAAACTTTCGCACGTGAAATCAAACGCTTGGGCGGAAACCCCGTCATCACCAAAACGGGACATTCTTTCATCAAGCAACAGATGATTGAAAAGAACGCGCCGCTGGGCGGTGAAAAAAGCGGCCACATCTGCTTTGCCGATTCGTATTACGGCTACGACGACGCTTTGTATGCGGCGTTGCGGCTGCTGTCGATAGCGGAGCAAGGCGGCTTTCAAGCCCGATTGGACGCGATTCCCGAAACGAACCTGTCACCAGAAATCAAGTTTCCCTGCCCCGATTCGGTCAAGTTTTCCAAAATCGAACGGGCAAAACGGCTTTTGGCCCAAGACGGCATCCCGTTCGACGATACGGACGGCATCAAGGTATTCAAGCCGTCGGGCGCGTGGTGGCTGTTGCGCGCGTCAAACACGATGCCCGCTTTGCTGGGGGCTTGCGAAGCCGATTCCGCGGAAGAATTGGCGGTTTTGACAAAAGAACTTTTCGCTTTTGAACAACGGTTGGAGGGGTAACCGATGATAAAAACTTTGTTTTTCGGATTATTGCTGTTTTGTTGTCCGCTTCGCGCCGCCGAGCTGATTTTCGATTACGAGGACGAAGAAAAAGCTCCGCAGGCAACCGCCGCCCCTTCCTCTGTTGCAAAGCCCGCCTGTAAAACAAACGACGACTGCCAATTCGGCGAATACTGCGACACGGCGTCAAGCCGCTGCGTCAGCGGATGCCGCGCCGATACGGACTGCGCCCCCGAACAAGTGTGCAAAAATCAAATCTGCATTGAACTTTGTCTGGATTCGATAAACTCCGACGGAGAAAAATGCGCCGGCACAACACCAGTTTGCTTTGTCGAGGACAAGGGACATTCCTCTTACTGCGGCTGTTCGGATTCGTCTTGCTACGACGGCAACAAATGCACTTTTGTCGGCGGACGGCGCGAATGTAACGCGTGTCGAAAAACGGAACGCTGCAACTGTCCGCCCGCGTACAAACCCGATGGTCTCGGCGGATGCGAACCTTGCCCGTCAGGCGAAACCTGCGGATGCGATTCCATGAAAGCCAACGGAAACGGACAATGCGTCACTTGCACTCAATCCGCCGACTGTCCCGATAAAATGAAGTGCGTCAACAGTCAAAAAACCAATTCCGAATGCGTTCCGATTGAATGTGCCGCAGGTCAGTATGCGGATGAAAATTTGTGTTCTTCGTGTTTCATAATACCGCATTGCACCGCTTGCACGTCCTCAACCGATTGTACGGCATGCGAAGAAGGCTTCGGCGTCCTGAACGGCGAATGCGCGGCTTGTCCGGCGGCGACCAAAGACGACAAATGCACGGCTTGCTCCGGATCGGTCTGCACAAAGTGTCAAACGGGATTTCAGCTGAAAGACGGGAAATGCGCCCCTATTGTCTGTCAATCGGGAAAATATTTAAGCGGAAACGATTGTCTGCCTTGTCCCGCGGGCTGTTCTCAATGCACTTCGCCCGACAGCTGTCTGGCTTGCAATGTCGGCTTTGAACCCGTCGGGACGCAGTGCAAAGCAATTGCCTGTGAGCCGCGCACCTATTTGAAAGGCAATTTCTGCGTTTCCTGCCTGCCCGATTGCGAACAATGTGCAAACGGTGACAGCTGTCTGCAATGCAAAAAAGGCTATTTCTTTGATGCCGAACGGCGCGCCTGCGTTTTGCGCGTCTGCGAACGCGGCACATTCAAAGACGACGCAACGGGCGAATGCCGCCCTTGCACGATTGAACATTGCACGGCTTGCGACGCGAACAGCTGTTTCGGCTGCGCGGCGGGATACGATTTGCGTGGGGAAAAATGCGTTCCCGAAAAATGTCCCGACGGTTGCAAAGCCTGTTCCACGCCCGATTCGTGCGACGTGTGCGATACGGGGTACGAATTGTACGAAGGAACGTGCGCCGCCATTGATTGCCCCGATGGCAAGTATTTGTCGGACAGCACTTGCCGCAACTGTCCGCCGGGATGCGGGAAATGTTCCGATGCGCAAACCTGTTTGGCGTGTTCAAGCAGCGAATACTATCTGTCGGGAACGCTGTGCCGCAAATGCGCGGGGGCGTTAAGCGACTGTGAAACCTGTTCGGATGCGAAAACGTGCCTGAGCTGTAAAAACGGAAAAACGCTTAAGAACGGACGGTGTGTCTGAAACTCGCCTAAAGTCGCGATTTTCAAACGGCCGAAAAGCGTTATGATTGAAAAAGCTGCAAGGAGTTTTTTTCAATGAATACCGTTTCACCCGATTTTGATGCCGAATTGGAAGACGCCGCCGCTCAAGCCAAACGCGGCGTGCTGTTCGGATTGACTGGAGCTTTGAGTGTAATGCTGATGCTGTGGGGAATCTTCGGCAGCGGCGCGCTGTACTTTTACGCCGCCGCGGCAGTGGTTGGAATACTGATAATCTTAAAAAATATCGCGGACGGGTACGCCGACCTTTCGGACGACGGTTTTGATTTCGATTACGGAATCAAAACCAACTGATTCCGCCTTTGTCGCGTTTCAAAATGCCGAACCATTCGCCGGCTTGGTTGCCCTGCAAATCAAACAAAACCAGCATTGCGCCCAAAGCCTTTTTTTCCGCCGCGTCGTCGTTTTTGATGTCAATTTCGCTTAATTCGACATCCAAAACGTAATCATACGCCTGCGTTCCGTCCGTTACCCACAAAGCGCGCGTATTCATCAATTCGTGTTCGACGGCTTCGTGAATAATGGCGGGACGGACATCCGCCGTCGGATTGAAGTTCAGCACGTCGCGCAAAGCGATTTTCACACGGTTTTCCTTGTTCGCGAACAAATCGCTGCGCACCATGTCGCCAATCAGGCGGTAGCTGAGCAGAATATAGTCTTGGTCAAGAGGACCCGCGCCTTTTTTCAGCTTCAAATAAGTCAGATAATCGACACTGCGGCGCAAAACGTCGTCTTCATCTTCGATAATTCCGCCGCGGCGGGCGTCGATTTGATGCGCGGCGCATCCCGACAAAAAAACGGCAGTCATTATCAAAATCAGCAGACGATTCATTGTTTTCCCCTTAAAAGGTTGAACCCGCGTATCCCCACATATTTCCGGGAACGGAAGAAAATTCGATGTAAACGCGGTTGGCGGGCACTTTCAGCTTGTCCTCGACCATTTGGGTCAAGACGCGGGACAGTTCGGGGATTTGGGATTGCGACAAACCGACGCTTTTCATTTCCATATACACGCACGGCGTTGTTTTCGCCCCGAAAATCAGATGTTCGTCGCCGCAAACGTTGACCATGACATAGCTTTCGGGCTTTCCGACCGTTTCCGCAACGACTTTGGACGCATAATTCAGCAAAGCGTTCGCCGATGTTTTTTCGATGTCGATATTTGTTTTAATCATCAAAAAAGGCATTAAAATATCCCTTTCCCCGCCAATGTAAAACCAGTAAACTGGTTTAGTTATAACGCCTTTGAAAGTATTTGTAAATGCAAACGTTTTACGCTCTGCGTTTCATTGCAACGGATTTTTTCGCCGCCCAAGCGGACAGGCTTGTGTTCTGGATGCCCGTCGCGTTCGCGGCGGGAGCAGGCGTTTATTTCGGATTGAAGGTCGAACCGTTTTATCTCTACACCTGCTTTGCCCTTTTGTTTGCGGCGTTTTTTCAATGGGATTGCCGCAAAAGCCCCGAAGCGCGAATGCTTGCCTTGTTTGTTTTACTGTTTGTATCGGGCTTTTTTGCCGCGCAGACCCGTACAATCGCGCTCAGCCGCGAAAGCCTGAAATCGCGCATGAAGACAACGCTTGTTTCGGGAACGGTCGACCAAGTCGTCCGCCTGCCCGATTTCAAAGCGCGGCTGGTGGTGAAAGATTTGGCTTTCGACGGCAAGCGGGATTGGCGAACGCCCGAAAAGATGCGCCTGAACCTGCTTCCCGAATCGCCGCTGCCCGACATCGGCGATAAAATCGAGGTCAAAGCCCTGCCGTCGCCGCCCCGTGTCAAAGTCGACAAAAGCGGCTATGATTCCGCCCGCACGTTGTACTTTGAAAAAATCGGCGGCACGGGGGCTGCGCGTTCGCCCGTCAAAGTCGTTGAAAAATCAACCGAAACGTCGCTTCGCCGCAAAATCGCAAAACGGATTGACGCCGTTTTGCCCCCGCGCACGGCGCACATCGCCAAAGCGTTGGTCACGGGCGAAAGCAAAGAAATCGATCCCGCCCTTGCCGACGCGTACAGAAACGCGGGAATAGCGCACATTTTGGCGGTGTCGGGACTGCATATGACGCTGATTGCGGGGTTCGTGTTTTTTCTGGTTCGCAGTCTGCTTGCCCTGTCCGTTACGGTTTCGCTGAAATTCAGCACCAAGAAAATCGCCGCTTTTTGCGCTTTGGCGGCGACGTTTTGCTATTTAAAGCTGGCGGGCGCGCCGATTTCGGGCATTCGCGCTTTTATCATGCTGTCGTTTGCGCTGGGAGCGGTGTTTTTCGACCGCCGCGCGCTGTCCCTTGCCAACGTCTGCTGGGCGGCGTTTTTGATTTTGCTGTTTACGCCCGAATCCCTGCTGTCCGTCAGTTTTCAGCTGTCGTTCGCCGCCGTTCTTGCCCTGATTTGCGCTTACGAAGCGGGCATTGACAAAGCCGTCCGCCGATTGGAACAAAGCGAAAGCGTTTTGCTGTATTTGCTGGCGTTTGCTTTAGGGATTTTATTGACGTCGCTGACAGCGGGAATCGCCACCGCGCCTTTTGCCGCGTATCATTTTAAAAGGATTGCGAATTACACTTTGCTGGGCAACCTGCTGACAACGACTTTTGCGGCGGCTTGGGTGATGCCGAGCCTGTTCGCCGCCGTTATGCTGATGCCGTTCGGAGTGGACGCGCCGCTTTGGAAGCTGGCGGGAATCGGCATAGAAGTCATCAACCGCGCCGCCGAATTCACGTCAAACCTGCCGCACAGCGTCACACTTGTCCCCGCCATGCCGTTTTACGGGCTGATGTGCGCCGTTTTCGGCGGGCTGTGGGTGTGCTTGTGGCGCGGCAAAGCCCGCCTGTTGGGCTTTATTCCGTTTTGTTTCGCTTTTGCAACGCCGTATCTGACCGCCAACCCCGATATGATGATGACGCGCACTATCGCCGCGTTCCGCCAACCCGACGGCGTTTTAAGCTTTACCAAAGGCGACAAATTCACGCAGTCGGGTTGGCTTTCGTCGGCGGGAACAACCGAATTCACAGCAACAAACTGCGCGCTTTGCCTGTATGAAAAGGACGGCGTTTTGCTTGCCTACGCCCGCACGAAAACGGCGGCGAAACAGGCGTGCGGCACGATTGACTTTCTGTTTGTCAAAAGCGGGTGCGAACAGGCGGTTCAGCTGCCCGAAACGGGCGCGCTGTTCGTGTACGTCGAAAACGGCAAAGTCCGAACGGAACACGTCGGCGGCGAACACCGCCCGTGGTCGCCGTCCTATCCGACGATACGGTTTAAAAGCCTGTTTTAGCGGGGGCGCAGATGTTGCGCGCCAGATATTCCCAAATATCTTTGTTCGGGGCGGAAATCAAGCTGTTCGCCCCCATCAAAGGCACATACGCCGAACCGTCCGTATAAGCGGAATAACCGCCCGCTTCGTGATGAAGCATAACGCCCGCCGCGTGATCCCACGGTTTGATGACTTTGGTGCGGTAAGCGGAATAGTCCGCTTCGCCCGTCGTAATCATCATATAGCCGAAGCTTGCCGCGCCCCACCAAACGGGTTGGTTCAGGTTCGGATCGCGAAACGCCACGCGCCGTCCGACGACGCCGTGCATTTTGGTCAATTCCTGCGGATTGGACACGGACAGCCTCTTTTTGCCCCTCAGCCACGCGCCCGCGCCCTTTTCGCCGTAAATCATCGCTTTCATCACGGGATTGTAGAGCCAGCCCGCGACGGTTTCGCCTTTGCTCACCAAAGCGACGACCATGCCGAATTCGCTTCTGCCGTAGGAAAAGTTCATCGTGCCGTCAACGGGGTCGATAACCCAAACGGGCTTGTCCTGCTTCAGATAGTCGACGACTTCGGGATTTTGAAAGCATGCTTCCTCGCCCACCACCAAAGAATCGGGCAAAGCCTCCGTCAGCCGCGCCGTCAAAGCCTTTTCGGTTTCCGTATCCGCCGTCGTCACCAAATCGTCCGCAGACGTTTTGGTCGTAATATCGCTGACGGACAGATTCCTGAACCGCGGCATGACTTCGGTTTCAGCCACGTTCGCAATAATATCGGCTATTTCGTCAAGGTTCGGATTTTTCATATTTCACCTGCGGATACGCTTTTTGAGTTTTTAAAAATTCGACCGCCCCCAATCGGACGCGAAGCACGGATTCTTGTTCGTTGTCCGAACGGCTGACGACTTCGCCAGCGCGGTACAAATACGCCAAAGCCGCCCCGTCGGAAGCGGGAACGCGCAAAATATATTCGGTTCTGTCAACCGCCAAAGCTTCGTCAATCGCTTTCAACAAAGCGTCGATTCCGTCGCCCGTCAAAGCCGACACGGGAAACCGCTTCGCCTGTCGGGTGCTGGATTGGGTCAAAGCCTGCCGTTCTTCGCCGTTCAGCAAATCGGTTTTGTTCAGCACTTCAAACAATCCCCTGTCGACCTGTTCCGCAATGCCCAACGCTTTCAGCACGTTTTCGACATCCTGTTTTTGCGCTTCGGTATCGGGATGGGAAATATCGCGGACGTGAACAATCAAATCGGCTTCCAGCACTTCCTCCAGCGTCGCGCGGAAAGCGGCGACCAGCTCCGTCGGCAAATCGGAAATAAAGCCCACCGTGTCCGACAGAATAATCTGCCGCCCCGACGGCAATTTGATTTGCCGCATGGTCGGGTCAAGGGTCGCGAACAGCATGTCTTTGGCGAACACGTCGGCATGGGTCAGCTTGTTGAACAGCGTCGATTTTCCCGCGTTCGTATAGCCGACAAAAGCCACAATCGGGAACGGCACGCGGCGGCGCGCGGCGCGGTGGAGCTGGCGGGTGCGCTTGACTTCGTCCAATTCGCGTTTAAGCTTGACGATATTGTCGGTAATCACGCGGCGGTCAAGCTCGATTTGCGTTTCCCCCGGTCCGCCCAGAAATCCGCGTCCGCCCCTTTGGCGTTCCAAGTGCGTCCAGCCGCGCACCAATCGGGAGCGCTGATAGCTCAAATGCGCCAGTTCGACTTGAAGCACGCCTTCTTTGGTACGGGCGCGTTCGCCGAAGATTTCCAAAATCAAAGCCGTGCGGTCAATGACTTTGCAGTTCCACAGCTTTTCAAGGTTTCTTTGCTGAATCGGCGACAGCTGCGTGTTGACGACCGCCAACACGATTTCGTTTTCCCGCACCAGATCTTTAATCCGTTCCGCCGCGCCGCGCCCGATGTAGGTCGACGCGTTGATACGCGGCAAAACAACCGTTTCGGCGGCAACAATATCCAAATCTATCGCCGCCGTCAGGTTTTTGATTTCCTCCAGCCCCGCTTCGACCGAACGTCCCGCCGCGGCGTCGTTTTTCAAAACGGTGTGCAGAACCAGCGCTTTTTCAAACAAAGCTTATTCCTTGTCCGCGTCGTCCGCTTCGCCGTCAAACAGCTGAAGGGGTTCGGACGGCATAATCGTCGAAACGGCGTGCTTGTACACCAGCTGAGTGTGTCCGTCGCGGCGCAACAGCATCGAAAAATTATCGAACCAAGTGATGATTCCCTGCAATTTCACACCGCACATCAAATAAACGGTGACGGGCATTTTTTCTTTTCTGATTGTGTTCAAAAACATATCTTGAACGCTTTGCGTTTTATCCGTCATGGGCTTCAATCTCCTGTTTATTGTTTGTTGTTTTTTTATTCCGTTTCGGTCAAAGAGTAAAGCGTCAAAAGCAGTTCCGAACAATTTTTGACCGTTAAAACCGCCGCGCCGTCCTTGTTTTCGTCCGCCACGCGCACGGGAAAGCAATCGGCGTTTACCGCGCACAAAATATCGGCGTCGCCGTCGCCGACAAACCACACGGGACGACCGTATTCCACCCCCGCTCGGTGCATTGCCAGCAAAGCGGGTTCGGCGGCGGGCTTGTCTTTGGGCGCATCGCCCGCGCCGACGACGGCGGACAAGTATTTGTTCCACCCCAACCAATCGATTTCGTCATGCAAAATCGCCGACGTTTTGTTGCTGACAACGCCGACTTTGGCGATTTTCGCGGCATAAGCGACCACTTTTTCGGCGTCCGCAAACGGCGTTAAAAGCTCCAAATGCCTTTCCATATACGCATCCAGATAAACTTTTTTCGCGTCCTCCCACCTGTCGCCGAACAAAGCGGGAAACGTTTCGCGCAAAGACATGCCCGTGCGGGCGCGGTATTCCTCCATCGAACACTTCGGAATACCGTATTTTTCGCACAAAACGCAAAACGCCTGATACAAAGCGGGCGTCGTGTCCATCAGCGTATTGTCCCAATCGAACAAAATCAAATCGGGAAACGGATAGTTTGTTTTTTTCATCAAAAGAATTCCAACCCCACGGTAAACATTTTTTCGACCTGCTTGACGGAATCCGCATCGGCGAACAGCAACAGACGGTCGTTCTTTTCAATCACGGTGTCCCCGCGCAACGGCAAAGACACGCCGTTTCTGACCAAAGCCCCGATAATCACGCCCGCGGGCAGACGCACGTCGCGCAAAGCCGCCCCCAAGTATTCAAACGAATCGAACACGTCGGCTTCCAGCACTTCGCACAACCCCGACCGCACGGAATACGCGGCGTAAATCTTCCCCCTGCGGATATGCTGTAAAATGGACGATACCATAATATCCTTGGGATCGATGACAACGTCAATTCCCAAATCGGTCACCATTTGCGAATACAGCGTTTTTTCAATCACGGCGACGGTTTGCTCCGCCCCGTATTTTTTGGCGGTCAAGTTTGCCAGAATGTTGTTTTCGTCATTGCCGCTGACCGCGATGACCGTTTCGACGATGTCGATGTCGGCTTCCTCCAACACGACGGTGTCCAAAAAATCGCCTTGAATCACGGTTGTTTGCGACAGCGTTTCCGCCAGCAGCTTGGCGCGTTCTTCGTCGGGTTCGATTAAAGTCACGCGCATCCGTCCGCTGCGCTCCAAGTATTTCGCCAAAGACAGCCCCACTTCGCTGCCGCCCAAAATCAGCGCGCTTTTCGCCCTTTGCTGATCGCGCCCGAACAAAGACAAAATCCGTTTGACGTTTTCGGCGGCGACAAAGATGTAAACGTCGTCGCCCGCGGCAATGCGGGTGTCGCTGTCCGCGACAATCAGCTTGTTTTCATGAACGACGCCCGTAATCACCGCGTTGATGTCGGGAAACAAAGCCGTCAGCTGACGCAAGGGCGTGTTTATCAGCGGACACGTTTCGTCGCAATGCATGCCCAGCAAATACACCTTGTCCCCCGCCAAAGTCAGCACGTCGAACGCGCCGGGGAACGAGATGTTGCGGCGTATCGCCCGCGCGATTTCGGCTTCGGGGGAAATGACGACGTCAATCGGCAAAGCGTCGTGCGTATACAAATTGCGCCATTTCGGATTGGTGTATTCCTTTGACCGCAGACGCGCGATTTTCATCGGCACTTTGAATAACGAGTTCGCCGCTTGGCACGCCACCAGATTTACTTCGTCCGACGCGGTAACGGCGACCAGCATATCGGCATCGGCGGCGTTTGCGCGCTCCAGCACGGACGGGTAGGACGAAAATCCCGTAATGGTCTGAATATCCAGCGACGTTTCCAAATCCGCCAAACGGTCGGCGTTCGTGTCAATCACCACGACTTCGTTGTCGTCCTGCGCCAAATAGCGCGCGATTGTCGATCCGACGCGCCCCGCGCCGCAAACAATGACTTTCATTTCCCGTCCCTTTTCGCGTCCAAACCGAAATCCCGCATTTTCCGCAGCAAAGTATTGCGGTTGATACCCAAAATCCTTGCCGTCTTCAAACGGTTGCCCTTGGCGTAATCCAGCGTTGCGGCAATCAGACGGCGTTCGACTTCGCCCATAACGAAATCATACACTCCGACGGGACAGATTTCTTCGTCGCTGTCGGCGTAAAAGCGGCGCATGTATCTTTCGACCGCCGCGCCCAAGCCTTCGTTTTTATCCGCCATTCGCCCCTCCGAAAAAATCCCTTATCAGCGTTTTGACCGATTCGGCGTCGGTCGCTTGATTGACCGAAGCCCGAAAAGCCGCCCCGCCGTTCATGCCCACAGAATACCAAGCAATATGCTTCCGCGCGATAAAAATCGCCTTTGCGCCGTAATATTTTTGCATCAGCTCCAAATGCTCCAGCACCGTTTCGACCACGGGCGGACGAACGACGGCGCGCCCCGACACCTCTGCCAAAACCCAAGGTCTGCCCAAAGCCTGCCGCCCTATCATCACCGCGTCCGCGCCGTATTCCGATTTGACAAAGTCCGCGTCCGCTTTGGTTTTGATGTCGCCGTTCGCCACGACGGGAACGGAAACGGCGCGCTTCAGTTCACCGAACGCGCTCCAGTCCGCTTTGCCGCCGTATTGCTGTTCGCGCGTGCGGGCGTGCAAAATCACTGCGGACGCCCCCGCCTGCTCCATGCGCTTGCCGAAATCGGCAAAGTTTTTCGATTCTTCGTCCCAGCCCAAGCGGAACTTGACCGTCACGGGCACTTTGACCGCGTCGACGACGGCGCGCACGATTTTTTCGGCAAGCTCCTCGTCCCGCATCAAGCCCGATCCGCCGCCCGCTTTGGCGATTTTATTGACGGGACAGCCCATATTCAAATCAATGAACGCCGCGTGCCGTTCGGCGATTCGCGCCGCCGCCGCCATCGTGTCGGGATTCCGCCCCTCCAGCTGAATGGCAATCGGCGCGTCCGTTTCGTCGGGCATCGCCATTTCCGTCGTGCGTTTGTGCGCGCGGGCAAGCGAATCCGCCAAAATCATTTCGGAAAACAGCAGCTCGCCGCCGAATTTCCGCACCATCGCGCGAAACGGAGCATCCGTCACACCCGCCATCGGCGCCAGCATGACATCCGAAAAACGCCGATTTTTTAACTCGAAAGCCATTTTCCGCCTTTTCTAAAACCCGATTCTGTTTTACCCTGTCAAAAACTTTTTACAAGGAGTCTTTATCATGGTCAAGTGTGCGGTCATCATCGTTGCGGCAGGCAGAGGACACCGTTTCGGCGGCGATATGCCCAAACAGTACAGAACCGTCGGCGGACGCATGATTTTATCACGCACCATGGGGGCGTTTTGCGCGCATCCCGCCGTGTCGACCGTCCGCGCCGTCATTCATCCCGACGATATGCCGCTGTACAAGTGCGCCGCCGCGGGACTGCCCGTCGCGGAACCTGTTTTCGGCGGAAAAACGCGGCAGGATTCCGTTCGTTTGGGGCTTGAAAGCCTGAAAGACGAATCGCCCGACATCGTTTTGATTCACGACGGCGCGCGTCCGTTCGTCGATTTCGGCGTCATCAACCGCGTGATTGCTGAAGTCAGGGAACATCAAGGCGCGATTCCCGCTCTGCCCGTCGTCGACACGATTAAAGCGGGTGAAACCAAAGACGGCAAAACGCTGATAACGAAAACAGTCGACCGCGCGGGACTTTACCGCGTCCAAACGCCGCAGGGCTTTCCCTATGCGGAAATTCTGACGGCGCACGAAGCCGTTAAAGGGCAAGAACTGACCGACGACGCGTGCGTCGCAGAGCTGGCGGGCATTTCCGTCGTTTTGACCAAAGGCAGCGAAGACAACTTCAAAATCACGACGCAAGCCGACCTTGACCGCGCGGAAATTCTGCTGAACGGCAAAGGCGACGACATCCGCACGGCGACGGGCTTTGACGTGCATAAATTTTCGGACGGAAGCTTTGTGACACTTTGCGGCGTGCAAGTCCCCCACGATTTCGGACTGGAAGGACACTCCGACGCCGATGTCGGACTGCACGCCTTGACGGACGCTTTGCTGGGCGCAATCGGATCGGGCGACATCGGACTGCACTTCCCGCCGTCGGATATGAAATGGAAAGGTGCGGATTCGACTCTGTTCCTGAAATATGCGGTCGATTTGGTGCGCGGACTGGGCGGACAAATCCTGAACGCGGACGTGACGTTTATTTGCGAACGCCCGAAAATCGGCGCTCACCGCTTGGCAATGATTGAAAAACTGGCGGAATTACTGGGAATTTCGTCCTCCAAAGTCAGCATCAAGGCAACCACAACGGAAAAACTGGGCTTTACGGGACGCAAGGAAGGCATCGCCGCCCAAGCCTGCGTTACCGTAAAACTGTAAAAACTCTTGAGCTTTTGGACAAAGCGCGATATAATTCCGTCAAGTTATTTTATGGGAGGATTAAAAATGTCTTTGGCTTTAAGCTCCAAACAAGGCGTTTCGTTCGCAGACATTCAAACGGCTACAACGGTTGCCGTGTATCTGGGTGATTTTGTCGACTTCATCGGCGGCGTTTCCCGCGGCAAACGGAACGAAGCGGCGAACGCTTATGTCAAAAACAACCCGCTGAAAACAAACAACGACGTAAAAGCCGTTGAATTGATGGACAAAATGGAAATCAGTTACAAAAACGAAACCAAAGCCGCTTCGTGGAAAACAAAGCTGCGCTACAAATTCGGCGAAGACGCCAGCGCGAAAATGGTCAAGCTTACCGCTTTGGGCGCGGCATGCGCCGTCAGCGGCGTGCTGACGGCAAACGGTATGAACGCGGCTGCCGTCCCCGTTTTGGTTGCGGGGCTGATCGCTACCGCCGATGATCGCAAAATGTCGGACGAAGAAAAAGCCGACGTCAAAAAATACGCCGATGCCAAGCACGCTTTGTTCGCCTTGAAGAAAATGAAAAAAGCGCTGACGCCCAAAGTCGGCGGCGACAAAGCGCGCGATATGTTCACGGCTTTGAATCTGAAAAAACAAAGCGGACGTTAATCCCGATTTTTTACGCCGTAAAGCATCCGCTTTACGGCTTTTTTGAACGAAAGTTCTTGAAAACCCCGTTCGTCCCGTTTTATATTAGCTTTCGCCGATAACCAATTTTAGGAGATTTGAAATGGCTTCTGTTATTAATGATTCTTGCGTAAAATGCTTGTCCTGCATCGACGTTTGCCCCGTCGGCGCGATTTCCGAAGCGGATACGCAGTGCGTTGTCAACCCCGACACCTGCATCGAATGCGGCGTCTGCATTTCCGAATGCCCTCAGGGTGCCATCACCACGGAAGACGAAGCTGACGAAAAATGGGTTAAATTCAACGCCGAAAACGCGAAGTAATCCGAAATCAAAAAATGAAAAGCCCGCCAATCGGCGGGCTTTTTCGGTATTTGTGTTTTCAATCCAACTTTTCCAGCAAAGCCGTCAGCGCCCGCGCCGCCGCATCGCAGGCTTTGGGCGCGTTTGTTTCAAAATCGCCGAAGCTGTGTTCCCGATTATCGGAAATCGCGCGAATGATTGTGACGGGGACTTCGTTCATCGTCGCGATTTGCATCACGGGCGCGCTTTCCATGTCAATGCAGACGGCATTGAATTTTTCCTCTAAAAAGTCTTTGTCGGGTTCTTCCGCAAAGCGGTCAAGCGTCGCCAAAGTACCGCGGTTGAACGGCGCGTCCAAACGGTCGGGACGGAATCCGTCGTCACGGAAAGCGGGATTTCCTTCAAACAAAGGCTTTGCCGAATCGACAACATCGGTCGGACACCAATGCGCGCCGAAACACACGTCGCCGTGAACGACTTTATCGGGAACGACGATGTCAAACACCTTCAATTCGCGCGACACCGCACCCGCCACACCGCACACAAACAAATGTTCGGGGGCGTACGTCATCACAATTTTTTGCGTTTTCGCGGCGGCAAACGTCTTCCCCACGCCGCAGCGCGCCAAAATCAAATCGCAGTTGTCCAGCGCAAAGCGTTTTTCTTCAAATCCGTAATCCAAAGGCTCGCCCAAACGCCCCAAAGCTTTTTCGACGGCTTCGAATTCCATGGGCATGGGACATAAAACAGCAACGATTTTTTTCATCAGCGACCTCGTTTCGGTTAAAAGTGCGGCTTGTCTTGTTTATCCTTTTTATGTTAAAAATACAAACAAAAGTTATTTCAAAGGGGAAATTGCAATGAATAAATGGCAACGCAGATTTTTCGATTTGGCGCGATTAGTCGCAACATGGTCGAAAGACCCGTCTTCGCAGGTCGGCGCGGTTATCGTGGACGACAAAAAACGCATAGTGTCCGTCGGGTTCAACGGATTGCCCATGGGGGTCGAAGACACCGACGAACGTTTGAACGTGCGCGAATTGAAATATGAATTGATTGTCCACGCGGAAGCCAACGCCATTCTGACCGCGCCGAAATCGGTCAGCGGCTGTACGATTTACGTTTATCCGTATTTGCCGTGTTCCCGCTGCGCGGGCGCGATTATCCAGTCGGGCATCAAGCGCGTCGTCGTCGAAGACCGCCCCATTCCCGACCGCTGGCTGGAAAATTTCAATCTGGCAAAAACGATTTTGACCGAAGCGGGCGTCGAAGTCTGCGTCATTCCGCCGGATCAGGATGAAGAACAATAAAAAACAATCCCCTTTGCGAACAACAAAGGGGATTTTGTTTTTTCCGAATTACGCCTGCGGCGCGGGCACGGTCGGCGTTTTGTGGCGGAAAGTGATGCGGCCTTTGGTCAAATCATAGGGCGTCATTTCAATATCCACTTTGTCGCCGACCATGACGCGGATGCGGAATTTACGCATTTTTCCCGCAGTATGCGCCAAAATTTCGTATCCGTTTTCCAATTTGACACGGAACATGGCGTTCGGCAACTTTTCAACGACGACGCCGCTGAATTCCAACAATTCTTCTTTAGCCATCAACAATCCTCACTGTAAGCAATTAAAAATCGTACGCGTCCAACTCATCTTCGGACATATCGTCATGCTGATAATCCGAAAAGATATCGGCGCCTTCTTCTTCCCATTCGATTCCGCGGATAACCCAGTTGCTGATTTTTTCCATTTTTTCCAGCGGAATATTCAAAGCCATACCGACTTTTGAAATAAACAGGATTTCGGAATCGGACAAATCGCCGTCCTCGTACCCCAAATAGAACATTTCACGGATTAACACCAGCGCGAATCCCGGATCGGTGATGGTTTTCACCAAAGCCAGCGCTTCTTCTTCGGTTCTGGGACGGATAGCTTCCTTTGCATCGTCTTTGGACAAGTTGTACAGCTTTGCCAAATCGACAAAGAACTGCTTTTCATTGCCGTCAAAATCGCCGTCGACACGCGCCAAATGAGCAATCGTTCCCAAAAAAGCGATACGCTGTTTCAAATCGACGTTTTCAAAAAATTCCATCATGGCGGTTTCTCCATCAAAACTGTTCAGTTACGTTATTTATACGCGTTTTGACAAAATTTAAAAGAAAAAAGTGATAAAAGCTTTCCGTTTATAAGCTTTTGTCCGTCTGTTGCGGCCGGGCGGCGTTTGCTATACTGACGCTGTTTTCACAAAAACAACTGATTGAAAGAAGAATGAAATGAGCATCGGTACAGTAAAATGGTTCAATAACACCAAAGGTTTCGGCTTTATTTGTCCGCAAGACGGGTCAAAAGACGTGTTTGTTCATATTTCGGCGGTACACAAAGCCGGCATTCGCGGATTGAAAGACGGTCAAATGCTGGAATACGACTTGCAGACAGGAAAAGACGGCAGAATATCCGCCGAAAACCTGCGAACGGTTCAATAAAAAAAGGCTTCCCGAAGGAAGCCTTTTTCTTTGCCGTAAAAGGGCTTATTTCGCCTGCGAAACCGCAACGGCGACAGCGACGGTCGCGCCGACCATCGGGTTGTTGCCCATGCCGATCAAGCCCATCATTTCGACGTGCGCCGGAACGGACGACGACCCCGCGAACTGCGCGTCGCCGTGCATGCGTCCCATCGTGTCCGTCATACCGTAAGACGCCGGACCCGCCGCAACGTTGTCGGGGTGCAAAGTACGACCCGTACCGCCGCCCGAAGCAACCGAGAAATACTTTTTGCCGTTTTCGATCGCCCACTTTTTGTAAGTGCCGGCAACAGGGTGCTGGAAGCGCGTCGGGTTGGTCGAGTTGCCCGTAATGGAAACGTCAACGCCTTCTTTAACCATAATGGCGACACCTTCGGACACATCGTCCGCGCCGTAGCATTTGACTTTCGCGCGGTCGCCTTTGGAAAACGCCTTTTCGGAAACGATTTTCAGTTCGCCCGTTTTATAGTCGTATTCCGTTTCAACCGACGTAAAGCCGTTGATGCGGGAAATGATGTAAGCCGCGTCTTTGCCCAAGCCGTTCAAAATAACGCGCAGGGGTTCTTTGCGGACTTTGTTCGCCGTCAAAGCGATACCGATGGCGCCTTCCGCCGCCGCGAACGATTCGTGTCCCGCCAAAAAGCAGAAGCATTTGGTCGATTCGCTCAACAGCATTGCGCCCAGATTGCCGTGTCCCAGACCGACTTTGCGCTGATCCGCGACGGAACCGGGGATGCAGAACGCCTGCAGACCGACGCCGATTTTTTCGGCGGCTTCGGCGGCGTCTTTCGCGCCCGATTTAATGGCGACGGCCGCGCCCAGCGTATAAGCCCAGCACGCGTTTTCAAAGCAAATCGGCTGAATGCCTTTGACGATGGCGGCAACGTCGATTCCTTTGTCTTTGCAGATTTTGTCGGCTTCTTCGATATTGGCGATGCCGTATTCCTTGCAGCATTTTTCAATCTGCGCAATGCGGCGTTCATAACCTTCAAAAAGACTCATTTTCAAACTCCTTATTCTTTGCGCGGATCGATAACTTTGGCGGCTTCGTTGAAGCGGCCTTTCGTCGCAACGTTCTGTTCAAACGCTTCTTTCGGGTCGGTGCCTTTTTTGATGGCTTCCATCATTTTGCCCAGATTGACGGTTTTGTAGCCGATGACTTCGCCGTTTTCGTCCAAGCCTTCAGCCAAAACATAGCCTTCCGCCATTTCCAGATAGCGCACGCCTTTGGGTTCGGTGGAATACATCGTGCCGACCTGCGAACGCAAGCCTTTGCCCAAGTCTTCCAATCCCGCGCCGACGGGCAGGCCGTTGTCGGAAAAAGCCGACTGCGTACGGCCGTAAACAATCTGCAGGAACAGTTCGCGCATCGCAACGTTGATCGCGTCGCAAACCAAGTCCGTGTTCAACGCTTCCAGAATGGTTTTGCCCGGCAGGACTTCGGCAGCCATGGCGGCGGAATGGGTCATCCCCGAACAACCGATGGTTTCGACCAACGCTTCGCGAATCACGCCGTCTTTGACGTTCAGGGTCAGTTTGCATGTTCCCTGTTGCGGGGCGCAAGCGCCGACGCCGTGCGTCAAGCCCGAAATGTCTTTGATTTCTTTTGATTTAACCCATTTGCCTTCTTCGGGAATGGGAGCCGGATCATGGCGCGCGCCTTTGGCGACACAGCACATTTCCTTAACTTCGTTCGAACACTGATAAGAACAAGTCATTGAATGCTTACTCCAGTAAGAAAATTGAATTACGTTCCCTTTATATCCCGATTATCAGGAAATTGACACCTTTTTTTTGGCTTTCGGCGTAAAAAAAAGCGGCTTCGGAAAAAACCGAAACCGCCTTTTCGCCGATAAACATTTTAGCGCTGAGCCTGTTGAGCTTTGATTTTTTCGCGCATAACGATTTGTCTGTCGATTTCTTTGAGCGTCGAAACCGCCGGCTGCCACCCGAAACGGATGCCGTGCGTTTTTTTCAGCCGTTCCATGCCGTTCTGAACTTCGACGTTTTTAATGCCCGTGCGGTAAGTGTGCAGGTAAGAATTGATGTCGTCGACGTTGTACTGAGACGTTACACCGATAAGCGCGCGGTAGCTTTCGACGAAATCGCGCTTGTTGTAATTCAGCCGCCCCAATTCGGGGTTCAGTTTCGTCAATTCTGCGATTTCGGCATTGACTTCGTTTAACGCTTTGGGAATTTCGGATTTGATTTTTTCAGCCGCGCGCACGGCGTACAAATTTTTGCCTTTTTTCAAAAACTCGTTCGCCAAAGCGTATTTCAGCCACGACTTGCGGTAACCGTATTCCGCCATATCGGGCGTTTTGCCGTCGCGGAATTTGTAATGCCCCGCAATGTTTTTAAAGCCGTACTGTTCTTCCAATCGAACGGCGTGCGCGGTGTATTTCGGTTTGCCGTCAACCATGTAACGCCCGCCGCGATCATACGCATTTTGAATGAACAGGTCCGCTTCTTCCTGTGTTTGAAATCTGTCTTCCATCGTAGTCTCCATATGTTTGATACATCAAACATACTCTTTTCGAGGCAAAAATCAACGGATTTTTTTATTTTTTCGTTTTTTTCGCTTTGATTTTCATCATCATCCGATGCAGCTTTGCCGGCGCGTCGTCCGTCCAGCCGATGATGTAATCGTCCGCCGATACGATAAAGGGCGTGCCGACTTCGCGTTCGACCTTAAATTTGCGGGCGTCGTCGGTCATTTTTTTGAAATTCGCCTGCGCGCCGATGTCGATTTCGCGAATAACGATGTTCGGATTGGACGGACGGACGTCTTCGTCAATGTACGCCATCGCTTTTTTGCACCACCCGCATGTTTTTTGCGTGTAAACCACAATGTCGGCTTTGGGCATGAACCAGCTTGACACCATCGGCGCCAGCAATCCCGCCAACGCGATAAAAACGATGAAGTATATTTCCCAGTGTTTTTTCATTCGTCCGTCCTTTCCTGAATAATTTTCGGTATTTTAACTTTACTCGATGCAGCAATCAACGGCTTTGCGCACAAAAGTTTTCATTTTTCCGAACGCCCCCGCCGGAACGTCGGATTCCGCCGATCGTTCCGCCGTTTTTTCCGCCGAGTCCAAGTGTTCGGAAACAGCCGCGGCATCCGTCGATTTGTTTTCTATCCACTTGACATCGGACACGTCTATCATATTCATGTTCAGCCCCCAAAACAGGCAGTACAAGTCATACGCTTGGTTAAACAATTTGTACGCTTCTTCGGGATGTTTCAGGCTTTGCTGTTTTGTACCGACTTCCATCAACCGCATGGAGGACGCCAGCAAATGCTTGGAAATGCACCAGACTTCGCCCTCATAAGACGGAATGATTTTCTGCATCAGGTTTTTGCGCATTTCGCGGACTTGCTCAATCAAGTCGAAAAACGAGTTTTTGCCCGTCTTCGCCCCCGAAAAGACCAAATGTTCCTCGATTGAAATCAAGTTCATAATCGCGATTGTCAAGTCTTGGTCGGACGAAAGGTCTTTCGGGTTGACTTTTTTCGTCGCGTCAATGCGTTCGACGAATTCTTTGACGTTTTCAGCTTTTTTCATAGTTACCTCTTTTTATATGTATTGTTTATGATATATATG
>ERZ1026860.566-NODE-566-length-23303-cov-4.772755_pt1 | contig 23303 bp, 22 predicted proteins | sample MGYA00380160_ERZ1026860 | MGnify/ENA primary metagenome ERZ1026860 (study PRJEB33269, sample SAMEA4719796) | human gut metagenome | biome: human-associated habitat; feature: organic feature; material: feces | place: Cameroon | collected 2013-10 ... | reverse complement strand
TCTACACAGAGTAGATCGTCGGCAGCGTCAGATGTGTATAAGAGACAGCAATAATACACTTCGCCTCCAAAAAATAGACGTATTAAAACAATTAAGCATTGGTTTTGGTGACAGCAGCATTCCTATTGATAATGCAACAATGGAAATCGGAGCTGGAACATCGCTTTGGCAGTTGAGCATGCAAACATACAATTCGAACTCAGCTATTAAAATCGGTAGAGACTGTATGCTTTCAACTGGAATCAATATTTATCACTCGGATGGGCATCCCGTTTACGATATTCAAACGGGTAAAATACTTAACAAAGTCGGCAGATTGACTATCGGTGATCACGTTTGGATTGCTCGTGATGTTTTGATTTTGAAAAATGTTGAAATTCCCGATGACTGCATTGTTGCCAGAAATGCAGTTGTTACCAAAAAATTTGATACCCCCCATTGCGTCATCGCCGGTAATCCCGCAACCATAAAAAAAACAGGAATTACTTGGAAAACCTACGATCCGGCTTATCACGCAAACAAATCTGAGGTTTAAGATGAACTATCCCGTATATCAGCCGTCTTTGACGGGGAATGAAAAAAGATACGTGAACGAATGTCTGGATACGGCGTGGATTTCCTGTAAAGGTCATTTCGTCACCGATTTCGAAAATGCCTTTGCGGACTTTATCGGCGTCAAGCACGGCACGGGTGTTTGCAACGGCACGGTTGCCATTCATTTGGCGGCAAGCGCTTTGGGCTTGAGTGCTGGCGACGAAGTGATTTGTCCGTCTTTTACTTATATCGCTTCGGCGAATCCGTTTGAACAGCTGGGGTGCAAAGTCGTGTTCTGCGACAGTCTGCGCGACAGCTGGCAGATGGATCCCGCGGATGTCGAGCGGAAAATCACATCGAAAACGAAAGCGCTGATGGTCGTGCATTTATATGGGCATCCGGCGGATATGGACTCTTTGAGCGCTTTGGCAAAGAAACATCATCTGTTTTTGATCGAGGATTGCGCCGAAGCGATCGGAACACGCTATAAAGGCAAGTGCGTCGGAAGCTTCGGCGACATCGCCTGCTTTTCGTTTTTCGGCAACAAAACAATCACCTGCGGCGAAGGTGGCATGGTCGTGTGCAACAATGACGAATTGTTTGAACGTGCCAAGCATTTGAAAGGTCAAGGCGTCGTATCGTGGCGTGAATACTGGCACGATGTTTCGGCTTACAACTATCGGATGACCAACATTCAAGCGGCAATCGGCTTGGCGCAATTCGAACAAATTGACAAGTTTGTTTCGGCGAAACGTCAAATTGCCGAATGGTATATGGAGGAATTGGCGGATACGCCGCTGGTGTTCCATAAACCGGTCGGGGATGTATTCCATACATTTTGGATGGTATCGGCTTTGACAAAATCGGCGAAAGACCGCGCGGCTTTGCGCGACGCGATGAAACAGGCGGGTATCGAAACGCGCCCGACGTTCCCGTGCGTGCATCAAATGCCCGTTTACAACAAACGCTTTGAATATCTGCCCGTTGCGGAAGATTTGTCCGCCCGCGGCATCAACTTCCCGTCCTATCCCGCATTGACGCGCGATGATGTCAAAATGATTTGCAATATAATCAGAGGTTATTATGGAAAATAAAATCTGCATTATCGGCTGTGGCGGACACGCTCGAAGTGTTGCGGACGTTATTTTAAATAACGACCCATCCGTGCAGCTGATTTTTGCGGATGAAAATGCGCACAACGGCGAAACGATATTCGGTTATCCTGTTGTTCGGGATGTCCCGCTTGATGCGGAAAACATCTTTGTCGCTATCGGTGATAATGAAAAAAGACGCGAATTAGCAAACGGGAAACAGTTGATTTCCATAGTGGCGCATTCAGCAACCGTTTCGCCAACCGCCGTTATTGAAGACGGATGCTTTATCGGCGCGGGAGCGCACATCGGACCTTTTGCGCACATCGGACGCGGAACGATTGTCAATACAAACGCAGTTGTTGAACATGAAGTCGGCATTGGAGCATTTTCCCACCTTGCCCCGAATTCGACGGTTTGCGGCAGGACGAGAATCGGCGACAACGTATTTTTGGGCGCGGGAACAACTGTCAAGGACGGCGTCGAAATTTGCTCCGATGTCGTTGTCGGCGCGGGAAGCTGTGTTGTAAAGAATATTGAGCAATCGGGCATCTATATTGGCATTCCCGCCAAATCAAAACATCAGGTTTAAGGGCGGTGAAAATGAGTGTAAGAAAGAAAATAAGAAAAGCATTAAAGACGTTCTCCGTTTGGAAAAACAGGAAAATGTTGTTTTTCTTTTTTAAAGAAAACGCTAAAAATTCTTTTAATATTAAACGGAGGATAGGCTTTTTTACGCCCCTTCCTCCGGCCCAGACAGGAACAGCAGAGTATGCGTTAAAAACATATTCCACATTACTGGACGATCTTGATTTCATTTCGGATTTTAAAACGATTGAGGAATATACAGAAACTTTAAACCGTATTTCAGAAAAATACAAAAGCCACGTTATTGTTCAACATTTTTTGAAACAAACGCAAAAAACTTATGATCACATTATTTTAAATCTTGGCAATTCTTATTTTCATGTTCCTTACTTAAAATACGGAATTGAAACAAAAGGAAAAGAAAACCGCCATATTGTATTATGCGAAATGCAATTATGCGGCATGTTAAATGCGTATTGTTCCGAAACAGAAAAGAAGAATTTTAAAACTTTTTTGAAACGGTATTATCCTGAAAAAGCGCACGTAATAGATGAAGCGGAAGAAATTTGGGAACCTTTCGCAAAAAATAATATTTTCGGCATTCGAGCCGTTATAGAGCTGACCGGCATCAAGCATTTTTTCACATATCGAGAAATAGGAAAAAAAATGTTGAAAGATGATATTGCCGGAATGCCGTACGAAAAAGATGTTTCCGTAACGTTAATGCCGCCGGTTTTAGAGGCGGTAAAAGACATTCGGCCGACCGATTTGAAATGTTCCGGCGTTTCAATCGGAAGTTTTGGGATTGCTTCAGACATCAAACAAACGGATAAAGTTATCAAAGCCGTAGATTTATTAAATGAAAAAGGTGTTCCGGCAACTCTTTTTCTGGCGGGATACGATGTCGCGCGATATTGCAGAAAACATCCGTCCGACCATGTCAAAGCCTATGAAAACACGGATTACGATACCTTACTTTCTTTAATCAAATCGGTTGATGTCGCCGTTCAGCTTAGGAAATTTTCTTTGGGCGAAGGTTCCGGTTGTCTGGCGGAATGTTTGGCGTTGAACAAAAAGCTTATCGCGGCGGAAAATCTGGTTGAACCGGTCTTTAAGGATTTTTGTCATTTGGTGTCTTCCGATATTTCCATTGAAAATCTGGCGGAAGCGTTACTGAAAGAAATTCAGCGGAAACAAGAGCCGGATACATCGCGGTTGATAGAAACATACACCGTCGAAAAAGTAGGAAAAAAAATGCTTGATGTTTTGGAGGGGATGCCAAATGCCTGAAAAAGTAATAAAGTTTTTTATTCGTTTGCGTTGTATGTTTATTTTTAATAAAACTTACCGCAAAAAGAAAAGAGCACAACTCTGGGGAAATATTTTCAGAAAGCGTTTTTTTTCTTCGATGCAGAAAAAATTCAATAAAAAGACTTTTTTCTGTATAGGAGATTCCCATACGGATGTTTTTTCAGAAAACACATATGCCGAAAAAGTACCGCTCGCTCCGGATCTGTTCTCAACGATTTTTACGGGAAACATTCATTCCGCGCCGCAATTTGTGACCTATCATCTGGACGGCGTTTTGGCATACAGCTTGAACAGGCGGAACACAACGAACAGAGGCGTTGAAAAAATCGAATGGCTGATTAAAAACGGTTTCTTGCCGAAAGGTTGCAGAATTGTTACGATTTTCGGCGAACCTGATTGCCGCGTCCATGTCAAAAAAGAAGCTGATCGTCAAAATTGTCCGGTTGACGTTGTGATGGATAATATTATCCAAAATTACGGGACCTTTTTAGTCAATCTGAAAAAACAAGGCTTTCAAGTTTATGTTTATTCTCCGATCGCCTCTCAAAAAGGAAATATGGAAATCGATCCCGTTTTTAAACGGTTTAACAGTGAAACTGAAAGAAATAAAATACTGCTCGGATTCGAAAATAAATTAAAAAAATTCTGCGAATCAAACAATATTGTTTTCATTTCAATTCTGCAGGATTTATTGAATCCTGATATGACTTCAAAAAGTGAATATTATTTGCCAGACGGAGTTCATTTAAATGACAAAGGTCGCTTGTTAGTCTTAAACGCTTTTTCAAAAATCGGAGACTTCCAATGAACAAAACGATCTCGATTTACTATTCTGACGTCCTGAAATCAACGGAAGATACGGAAATATACCAATGGTTAACCGAACGTTACACGGTAATTATTGATCCGGTCAATCCCGATTTTTTATTCTATGATATTTTCGGGGACGATTATAAAAATTATCGCGGTTGCGTAAAAATCTTCCTTCCGACCGAAGATGAAACGGCAAATTTTAACGAATGCGATTATGCTGCCGGTTTCGCACATATGGATTATGGCGACAGATATTTCCGCAGAAATTTTTGTTTGGAAGAATTAACAACAGATATTCAAAATCGTTCTTCCGTATCGGAATCTCTGCTGAACAGAAAATTCTGCAACTTCATTTATTCGAATCCGTGCTATGGAGAAGGCTCTTTGTTGCGTCAGGAATTTTGTAAAAAACTGATGGCGTATAAGCATGTCGATTGCCCGGGACAGGTTTTAAACAATATGGACAGAAGAGCCATAGAGGAAATTTATTTTAACGATTGGCGTGAAAGTAAAAGACACTTCCAATCTCAATATAAATTTACAATCGCTTTTGAAAATGACGCGACGGACGGTTGGGTAACAGAAAAATTGCCGGATCCAATGCTCGCGTTTTCAGTTCCGATTTATTACGGAGATCCTGATGTGAATAAAGATTTCAACCCGAAATCGTTCATCAATATCGCCGATTTCGGATTTGATCTGGATAAAGCGGTGGAGCGGGTTATTGAACTTGATAACAATGACGACGCTTATTTGACGATGCTGAAAGAAAGTCCTTTGCAGCCCGGTTTCCGTTTTGACGGAAAAGAACGGTTTAAAGAATGGATTTTTTCCGTTGTGGAAAAAGGGCGGCATCCTTTTAACAAAGATCCCCGCAATATTTCCCGCGATAAAGAAAGAATGCGCGCCATTAAAAACGAATTCAGAGCAAAACACGGCATCAGAAATGATGACGCACCGACTACCGCTAAAAACGTTCATCCCTCTGATTTGGCAATGTTTTTAACCGATTACAAAAATAAGAAATATCGCTTTAAAAAGTGGTGGTACAAAGTTTTGTCAAAGTTTTTATTCGGCAAATTCCGCAAAAAATATAAAGAAAAGTATAAAACACTTAAACAGAAAATTCAGGAAACCAGATAATGAAGAAAACGGAAAAAATATACATCGCAGGGCATACGGGACTGGTCGGATCGGCGATTTTACGCTGTCTGAAAAAAAACGGCTATAACAATATCGTTGTCAGAACTCATAACGAGTTGGATTTGACAAACCAAGCGGCTGTAGATGTTTTTTTTGAAAAAGAAAAACCTGAATATGTGTTTTTGGCTGCGGCGCGCGTCGGAGGTATTGTTGCGAACAGTACGTATCCCGCTGAATTTATCTATACTAATCTGATGATAGGTGTGAATATTATAAATGCGGCTTATAAAAACGGTGTGAAAAAATTATTGAATCTGGCTTCATCCTGCATTTATCCGAAAGATGCGCCACAGCCGATGAAGGAAGAATATCTGCTGGAAGGCGGATTGGAAAAAACGTCCGAAGCGTATTCAATTGCGAAAATTGCAGCAATTAAACTGTGCTCCTATTACAACAAACAATACGGCATGAATTTCATAACGGTCATGCCGCCAAACCAGTACGGTACAGGTGATAATTTCAGTATGCAGACGGCACATTTTCTGCCGATGATTCTGCGTCGGTTTCATTTGGCAAAATTATTACAAAATAATGATTTCGATGCAATCCGAAAGAATTTGAAAAAAGATACGCTTGGTTGGGGCTTTGATGAAAAAATAGACTTCACGGATGAAAAGTCTTTGGAAGCCGCCTGCAACGCCGTCGGGGCCTATCGCGACAAAGTTACTGCGTGGGGCGACGGGAAAGTTTATCGGGAGCTGATGAATTCCGATGATTTGGCGGATATTTGCCTGACGCTGATGAATACGATAGACGCTCAAGAAATCGGCGAATTTTTGAATGTCGGCGTTGGAGAGGACATTCAAATGAAAGCTCTATTGGAACTGGTCGCAGAAATAACGGGCTTTAACGGAAAGGTTGAATTTGACGCGTCTAAACCGAATGGAGTTTACCGCAAGCTATTGGACAGTTCGAAAATGAAAAAACTCGGTTTGAGCGTCACCCGTCCTTTAAAAGACGGAATCTCGGATTTTTACAAACAGTACTTATCAGATGCGGAGTAAAAAATGGACTATCGGGAAATCAAATCGAAACATCTTGTCAAAAAAGCGATTTTGAATGCCGCTTACAAAGCGACGGAAACACATGTAGGTTCGGCTTTAAGCTGCGCCGATATTATGGAAGCCCTTTATTTTCAAGTGGCTAATGTGACCAAAGATAATTGTAAAAGCGACATGCGTGATCGTATTGTTATGAGCAAAGGACATGCCGCTTTGGCGCAGTACGCTTGTTTGATGCTGAAAGGTATCATACCTCGCGATGTTTTTGATACATATGATTTGGATGGCGGCTTACTGCCCGCACATTTGGACCATGACGCCACAGACGGAATAGAGGCGTCCACAGGGATGTCTTTGGGACACGGTGTCGGATTGGCGGAAGGTTTTGCGTTGGCAAACCGACTGAAAAAAATCAAATCCCGCATTTTTGTCATCGTCGGTGACGGAGAGCTACAAGAAGGTTCAATCTGGGAAGGTTTGGTGTCTGTAACGGCTCTGAATCTAAACGAAATCACCGTCATTTTAGACAGGAACGGAATGCAGGCATCCGCCGAAACAAAGGAAATCATTGACAATTCCAATCTCAACGGCGTGTTCGAACAAATGGGGTTCGCTGTTGAAACTGTTGACGGACATAATGTTGATGCCGTGGCTCAGGCGTTGAAAAAGACCGACAACAAGCCACGCATCGTTATCGCAAACACAATCAAAGGACATGGATTGCCGGCACCTTTTGAAAACACGGTAAAATCCCACTACGTCAAACTGACGGCGGAACAATATCAAACGGCTTTAAAAGTCATGGACGGTGAATAATGAGAATCGTATTTGCAAACACGCTTGTGGAACTGGCAGAAAAAGACGAAAGAATCTGCTTTATCACACCGGATATGGGGTACAGCATCATTGATAATTTCCAAAACACATTTCCCGAACGGTATTTCAATATCGGCATCGCGGAACAAAACGTCATTGCTGTTGCTGCCGGCATGGCTCTTGCGGGGTTCAAGCCATATGTGTACAGCGTCATTCCTTTTATCGTCCATCGCTGTCTGGAGCAAATCCGCGTTAATGTCGCGTATGCAAGAACTGACGTGAAAATCGTCGGTATCGGTTCGGGATTTGAATACGGGTCAGCCGGAGCGACTCATTACGGCATGGAGGATATTTCCATTATGCGCAGTCTGCCCAATATGGAAATTTACGCTCCCGGAGATATGCGCGAGATGGCGGAAATTACAAAGCTGACAGCAAAGAACAGCCATCCGTCCTATATCCGTATCGGTCGTCACAATCACGCCGATATGAACACGGATAAAACGGTAAGGTTAGGCAAAGCTTCAATCATCAACAAAGGAAAGGATATTGCCTTTATCGCAACAGGCAATATGGTGCATATCGCCAAAGATTACGCGGATAAGCTGAAAGAAAAAGGTATCAATCCGACTGTCGTTAGCATGCACACAATTAAACCATTTGATGCCGAGTGTATTCTTGCGCTGGCTGATACGCACGACCGCTTTTTCACGTTTGAAGAACACACAATCATCGGTGGCTTGGGTTCCGCCGTCGCCGAAGTTCTGGCGGAAAGCGGCAAAGGAGCCAAATTAAAACGCATTGGAATAAATGACGAATTTTCCCGTCTTGTCGGAAATACGCCATTTATTCGTCATCAATACAAATTAGATTTGAACGGCGTTGCCGAAGTGTGCGGGATTTAAAAAATGATAATGCCTTTACATGATTTTTTAAAAGAAGAATACGCACAGATACGGTTGGCGTTTGATTTTTCCGAGCTAAAATCGAAAACATTTCTGATTACCGGATCCAACGGTCTGATCGGCAGCAATCTGGTCAATGTTCTATATGATTTAAACCGTAAAAATGACCTGGATATGAAAATCATCGCCCATTCGTTTTCTGCTCCCGTGCCATGGCTGCCAAAAGATGAAAGGATTCGTTATTTATGTTCCGATTTATCTTTAGGATTGGATGAATTACCGTTTGATTTTCTGATTCACACGGCGACTTACGGACAGCCCAAAAAGTTTATCCAGAATAAAATAGGAACGGTAAAACTGAATACGGAAACGCTGATAAAGTTATTGGAAAACGCGAAACGAAACAAAGCCAAAGTGCTCTTCGTCAGTTCGTCCGAAACATACGGACAGGTTCCGCCGGAAATAACACCCGTCAAAGAAACATATTTCGGTAACGTTGATACGTTATCCGATCGTGCTGTTTATGCCGAATCCAAACGTATGGCGGAAACAATCTGCAATATTTTTGCCCAAGACGGTTTATGGGTCAAAATCGTCCGTTTAGCCATCGCTTACGGTCCCGGCATCAAATATTCGGACAGCCGTTTTATGAATGAATTTATCAAACGTTCGTTAAACGATGGCGTTTTGACAATGATGGACGCGGGATGCGCCGTTCGTTGCTTTTGCTTTATTTCCGATATGATTGAAATGATGCTGAACACAATGTTTGCGTCAAAAGAAATACTCTACAACCTTGCAGGATCGGACAATAAAACAATCCGTGAAGTCGCCGAAATGATTACAAGCGATTTGAATGTACCGCTCCACCTTCCGCAAGAAGAAAAGAAAATCAGCGGAACGCCGCCTCAGCTGGTACTGTCCAACACAAAATACTGTGACGAACTTAAAAAATACGATTTCATTCCTTTTGAAACAGGACTGAAAAAAACGATCGAATGGATGAAATTATTAAAGAATGAGGAGAACTGAAATGAAATACGAATTGGCAAGCTCATCTTGGGGCGAAGAAGAAATCGAAGCAATTAAACGTGTAGTCGAAAGCGGTTTTTATACATTCGGCAAAAATGTTTTTCAGTTTGAGGAAGATTTTTCACGATTTACAGATCATAAATACTGCGTAATGGTTAATTCAGGCTCCTCTGCAAACTTATTGGCGGTTGCCGCAATGTTTTATAAAAAGGATAATCCGTTAAAGCGCGGCGATGAAGTGATTGTTCCCGCAGTTTCATGGGCAACAACATATTATCCCTTATATCAATATGGACTGAAATTAAAATTCGTCGATATTGATATTGAAACACTGAATTTCGATTTGAAACAGCTTGAAGCCGCTGTTACCGATAAAACAAAAATGATTTTCGCTGTCAATTTGCTGGGCAATCCGAACAATTATGACGAAATTATGCGCATTATTGGCAACAGAAGTATTTATTTACTGGAAGACAACTGCGAATCTTTAGGTGGAGAATTCAAAAACAAACAGTTAGGATCAATTGGATTGATGGGAACTTATTCAACCTTCTTTTCGCATCATATGTCGACGATGGAAGGCGGATTGATCGGTACGGATGACGAAGAATTGTATGATATCCTGCTGTGTCTGCGTTCGCACGGCTGGACTCGTCAGTTGCCGAAAAAAAACAAACTTTGCACGAAATCTGACGATTATTTTGAAGAAGGTTGGCGTTTCATTCTGCCCGGCTTCAATGTGCGTCCGACTGAAATGAATGGTGCAGTCGGTATCGAACAGCTTAAAAAACTGCCTGAATTTATCCGTCATCGTCGTGAAAATGCCGCGTATTTCAAAAAATTGTTTGAAAACGACGATCGCTTTATTCTGCAAAAAGAAATTGGTAAATCCAGTTGGTTTGGCTTCTCGATGGTTATCAAAGACGATAATATTGATCGCTGCAAATTACTTGACAAGTGTACTAAGGCAAACATAGATACCCGACCGATTGTCGCGGGCAATTTCGCGCGCAAAGAAGTCGTCAGATATTTTGATCACGAAATTTTCGGAGACTTACAAAATGCCGATTTTGTTGAAAAAAGAGGCTTCTTCGTCGGCAATCATCAATTTGACATAAGGGATAAAATTGATTACCTGAAACAAACATTGGATAGCGTGTAAGAGAAAGGAGGAAACTCCTCCTTTCTCTTGTGATTTTATAAAACGCTTCCTGCCGTTGCTTCTCCTTTGCATGGAACGAACGTTATGGAATACGGTTGAGAAAAATCTGCCTTTTCCAATGAGAAAACATCCCCTTCATCGACTAAAACCTGTATGTTTCCGCGCGACGACCAACTTGCTGTCGCCATACAGCCGCCAATATAAATATGATTGATTTTATAATCGGCGGTCCCCATACACTGCCCGACAATCCAGCCCTTTGAAGGAGCGGTAAAACTGAGTGCCGTAATCACCTGCGATTGCTTCCAATTCGGCATAAGCCATGACATAACGGTTTTGATAAATTCCGCTGAAGGCTTGATATTGCTTAAATTTTTATCGGCTTTTTCAGTTAAACAGTTTTGGGCGGCAACAAATGCAGCCGTCGCGCTTTGTGCCTGATCCGCCGCGGTTTGCGCTTGTGTCAGAGCTTCCTGAGCTTTGTTTTTCGCCGTTGTCGCGTAGTCGGCGCAATCCGACACCGCTTTTCGGATGCTTGGAATCAAGCTGTCCGCTGCTGTATCGTCAAAAATGTCCACCGTTACCGCACGCGCGGATTTTTCCGCCAGCTGTTGCACCTGCATCGTCAGCTTGTCAAAGTTGCGTTCCAGCGTTTCGGCATGCAGAATTTCGTTGTCGCGATAGTCCGTTTCCTGCGTCAAAGGCACTTCGCGCACAATCGCGATTTCCGCCCCGCTTTCGGGAGCATTCTCAAATACCAGATTGCCGTCTTTGACCGACCAATCCGTCCGTTCCGCCTGCACATTTTCCAGCTTTTGTTCCACTTTGATGTGCTTTTGCTCCAAAAAAGAAAACGGGATTGCAAACTCTTTCGCAACCCCGTTTCCGATATAGATAATTTTGTTTATTTGACTGCTTACCGTCATGTTTTCTCCTTTCCATAAATAAAGACGAGGGGAAAATCCTCTCGTCCGACTGCGACATCTTTTTCTTGCGCTTATATAACTTATTGTGATTATTTTTTCATAAGAGTCAAGAAGCATTATATCTTTTCAAGAACGCGCTCAGATGAAAAGCGAGCAAAACGATTTTATCCAATCAATAAACGAACGTATCCCCCTCCCCGACATCGTTTTTTTAACCGACGTTTTCATCTTGCGGAAAAAAAATCGACTATTGCCGTAAAAAGAGTATTTCCGCTTAAATTTCATCCTTTATAACCATATACGAAAGGATGTAACAGATGAAAATATACGGCTATATTCGCGTTTCGACGGACAAACAAACCACGGAAAATCAAAAATTCGAAATCTGCCGGTTTTTAAGCGAAAAATCTTTGTCGGCCGATGTTTGGGTCAACGAAACCGTCAGCTTCAGAAAGCGGCGTTTGGGAAAAACGCTGCGGGCTTTAAAAAGCGGCGATGTGCTGATTTGTTCGGAATTGTCGCGTTTGGGGCGTACGATTTTGGACGTGCTGACGATTTTGAATCGCTGCATTGAAAAAGGCGTCAGCGTTTGGACTGTCAAAGAAAACTATCGTCTGGACAACGACATTCAATCCCAAATGATGGCGTTTGTTTTTTCCATGGTGGCACAGTTGGAACGATCGCTCATCAGCCAGCGGACACGCGAAGCTTTGGCGCGTTTGAAAGCGGAGGGCAAACAGCTGGGACGCAAAAACGGCAGCCGCAACAGCACGCACGTTTTGGACGGGAAAGAGGAGCTGATTTTGCAATTAAACCGACAAGGCGAAACAAAAATCAACATCGCCCGAAAAGTCAAAGTCAGTTATGGAACAATCCACAATTTTTTTAAAACACTGCACTGAAAAAAAGCCGGCTTGTTCCCAAGTCGGCTTTCATTTTCAACAAAGAATCGTTTATTTCGCGCCTGCTTTGGCTTCGGATTTCGGGGAAACCGTAAACGAAACGATTGATCCGTTGACCAAATCCTGCTCCAGCTGAATGGTGGCGATTCGGCTTTTGTTCGTAAAGCTCATCACGCTGATTTTGGAACGCACGACGGTAATTTCCTTCCATCCGAACTTGGGCATTTCAGACATATAAAAGTCGAACATGCTGTTCAAGGAATACGGCGTCGAAAACACCAACCGTCCGATCCATGCCGAAGAACCGCCCAGCAACAACGTTTGCTTCAAATCCATTGTCGCTTTTTCGGGAATGGGAATGTCGTTGAATTGTGCAAAGCTGGGCGACAAACCGTTTGCATCTTCGGCGCTTCTGTCCATCGATTCGGAATGAACGCACCCCGTTACGGCAATCAACGCCAAAACCAGCAGTAATTTTCTCATCAAGGTCATCCTCAAAGTTTTCAATCTTTCCGTTACTTTAAGCAAGGTTCGTTAAAAACACCTTAAAAAAGCTTTACTTTACCGCCCGTCCCGATATGATACCCGAAAACCCATACAGGAAAGGCTGATTATGACTAAATACATCTTTATTACGGGCGGTGTTGTTTCTTCGCTGGGAAAAGGCATGGCTTCGGCTGCCATCGGGGCTTTGCTGCAGGCTCGCGGGTTCAAAGTCCGCATGCGCAAGATGGATCCCTATTTGAACATCGACCCCGGTACGATGTCGCCTTTCCAGCACGGCGAAGTGTTTGTAACCGACGACGGCGCGGAAACGGATTTGGATTTGGGGCATTACGAACGTTTTATCGGCAATCCGTGTCACAAAACCGATTCGATTTCGGGCGGGCGCATCTACTACAACGTTTTGATGAAAGAACGTCACGGCGAATATCTGGGCGCAACCGTCCAAGCCATTCCTCACGTCACCGATGAAATCAAACATTTCATCGAATCCGATTTGACCGACGAAGACTTTGTCATGTATGAAATCGGCGGCACGGTCGGCGATATCGAAGGAACGCTGTTTTTGGAAGCGATTCGCCAATACGCCAACCAAGTCGGCAAAGAAAACTGCCTGTTTCTGCACTTGACGCTGTTGCCCTACATTCCGACGGCGGGCGAACTGAAAACAAAGCCGACTCAACATTCGGTCAAACAGCTGTTGGAAACGGGGATTCAGCCCAACATCCTGCTGTGCCGCTCCGCCGTCGCCTTGTCCGAAAGCGAACGGGCGAAAATCGCGCTGTTCTGCAACATCGCGCCGCAAGACGTGATTGCCGCTTTGGACGCCGACAGCATTTACAAGATTCCTTTGCAGTATCACGAAGCGGGATTGGACGACCGTATTCTGCATTACTTTAAAATGGACAATGCGACCCGTCCCGATTTGTCGCGCTGGGAAAACATCGTCAACGTCATCGGCAACTGGGAACACACGGTTTCCATCGCCGTCGTCGGCAAATACTGCGGCTTGCTGGAAGCGTACAAATCCTTGAACGAAGCGATTTTCCACGCGGGCATCGCGCATAAAACGAAAGTCAACGTCAAATGGATTGAATCCGATACGCTGGAGGACAAAACCCCCGAACAAATCGCGGAAACCTTTGCCGACGTTCAAGGCATCCTTGTCCCCGGCGGATTCGGCACGCGCGGCGTCGAAGGCAAAATGCTTGCCGAGCAATTCGCCCGCGAACACAAACTGCCGTTCTTCGGGATATGCTTGGGCATGCAGACCGCCGTTATCGAAGCGGCGCGCCACTTGTTGGGCATAGCGAACGCCAATTCGACCGAATTCACCAAAGACTGCACCCCCGTTGTCGCTTTGATGACCGAATGGGAACAGGACGGCAAAAAGCAGATTCGATCCGAAGAAACGGATGTCGGCGGCACAATGCGTCTGGGCGCGTATCCCTGCCGTTTGAAAGCGGGATCTTTGGCGGCGAAACTGTACGACAACGCCGAAGAAATCCACGAACGCCACCGCCACCGCTACGAAGTCAATATGGACATCGCCAAACGGCTGGAGGACAAAGGTCTGCGGATTTCGGGCGTATCGCCTGACGGATTGTTGCCCGAAATCGTCGAATTGCAAGATCATCCGTTCTACTTGGCGGTTCAGTTCCACCCCGAATTCAAATCGCGCGCGTTTGCGCCGCATCCGCTGTTCAAAGGATTTATCAAAGCGGCTTTGGATCAAACCACTTTGCTATAAAGCTTGAAATGCGAATTTGTGCTACAACGGAACAGTCCGCTTCTATATAAGGAAAAACAACAGATGAGTCACAAAATCAAAAAAATCTGCATGGGCATCTTGGGCATCGCCGCGTTTTACGCATTGTTTTTGGCGGTATGCTCTTTGTTTGTTCCGCTGTTCACCGAATTGTATCTGTATATGCCGTTTGTTTTCTTTGCGCCGATAGCGTTCTTTTTCACGATGTTTCTGGCGCGTGAAACTGTATGTTTGGTCTTTATGCCCAAACCGCGCCTGAAAGCCATTATTCGCGACGGACAGGCGGAAGTGTCCGCTTCCCAAGTCGTGCTGAAAGTCTTTTCATGGGCGTTTTTGGGACGGATTTTTATGTATTTCGGACTGTTCGTGCTGGAAATGATTTGCCGTTTGGTTGCCATCAACCTGTTTTTGCTGGCGGTCAACGCGGCGTTGCCCATGCTGGAATCGGTCAGTGAAACATCGGATATGCTGTTGATTGCGATTTTGGCGGTTTCCGCGTTTGTGATGATGGAACTGCCGTGGTACGCCCTGTTTTACCGCGTCAGTTTCGGCGGACGGGCGAATCGCAGAACGGAATACCGTTTCGGTTTGAAAGCGTTTGCCTTTATGGTTGCGGCGCTGATTGTTCAGCTGTTGCTGCAGCCGCTGTCCATCCGCTTTGCCGACAGCACAGCCGCGCAGTATTTGCTGCTGGCATTGTGGGGAGCTCTCAGCTTCGGCATTTGGGTGCTGATGTATAAAAAGCCTTGGAAACAGGGAAACTGCCCGCTGTGCAACCGCGTCAAATCCTGCATCGAACGGTATAAAAAGCCCGACGGCATGCAGGACAAAGCCGCAGAAACGCCGATTAAGGAACAGAACGATTAATAAAAAGGAAGCCCCGTTTTCGGGGCTTTTTCTTATTTCGGACCAAAGGAAATTTTATATTTCCTTTTTCTGCAGCAAAAAATCAAGATTGCGCCGATAACCGCCATTGTCGTCCAAGCAGGGCAGCGAAGCAACGGAGCTTCGGCGGTCATCCCCGTAATGATGGTTAAAACATCCGCCGTCGCAATGCCGACGTATTCGCCCGACCCGAAAGCGGCAACCGCCTCCGCCGAAGCGGTAAAAAATGCGGAAATTAAGAAAAACCAGCCAAAAACACGTCCGACAAACATAGGCAAATCTCTTGATTGGAAAACAAACCGTCAACCTTGAAGCATAAGTGTAATATTTTAAAAAAAACTGAAAAATTCAAGAGAAAAATAATCCTCGGCGCAAAAAAAAATCGAAAAAGTGAAATTAAAAGCTTGCCATCGGCATCCAAATGCTGTAACTTTCCCCTGTTCTCAACAAGCGGATGGATGGCCGAGCGGTTGAAGGCGCACGCCTGGAAAGTGTGTAGGGGTTAACAGCTCCTCGCGAGTTCGAATCTCGCTCCATCCGCCATAAAAAAAGCTCCCGAATCGGGAGCTTTTTTTATGCGGGGCTTAACGTATGCCCCTTGCGTTATTTTTCATCGCTTTCGTCGCGTTTGATGCCGGGCGGTTCAGCGGCGGGAATGGCGCCCATTTCCAGTCCGCACCACGCGCACCAAATTTCTTCGCGTTCGTTAAACGCGTCGTTTTGCATGGTGTACACTTTGTTTTTTTTGTGGCAATGCGGACATTCGACCGTGTAAACAACTTCTTTCATTACGCTCTGACTCCCATTTTAGCTTTTTTCAGCAAAGCGATGTCTTTTGTTTTGGCGCGTTCAGCGGCTTTGGCGCGAACCTGAGCCATGATTTTAAACATGCCTTCGCGGTCTTTAATCATTTTAAGGAAGTCCTGCGGCGTTTTAAAGCCAGCCATCGGCAAACCGACCAGATTGATGTCGCGTCCCGTGGTGTCCTTGATAAACGAATCGCGCTTGCCCGAATTGTACACGGCGGGGTACTGCATCACGGGAACGGGTTTGCCCGTCGATGTTTTGTCGCCCGAAATTTGTCCCGCGGGAATAATCGGATTTCCGTTTTTGTTCAAACGAATGTCATCGATGTTGACGTCCATTTTCGCCCACGGATAATGCAGCTGTTGATAAAACGCGTCGCGAATGCCGAACGAAACCAGCTTGTGCGAACGGTTTTTGCGAATCAGCCAGCAAAGGGTATGTTCCTCCAAGCTGTGATTTTTCCCCAATTCGTCGACGATATATTTGCCGTCCGCCGTTTTTTCGGGTTTATACAGCTGATCTTTGCCGTCTTTTTGCTGCATTTTGACAGGCATCATCACTTGAATATCGGCGGTACGCATTTCGGTATCCAAAACAGAGTAAAAATCGGCGATGTCGTGATCGTCTTTGTCGATTCTGCCGCCCCTCAAAATACGGCGGCACATTGTTTGCAAAGACGCGTCCATCTGTTTTTTCTGCCACGTGTCGAACATGATTTGTTTGACCTGAGCGTGATGGCGGCAATCCCCCATGCCCAGCGCGAAAATAGCGGAAATGTTCGTTCTGGAATCGACGTTCTTGTCCCTTTCGCCAATGACTTTTCCCGTCGCCTGCAAAACGGATTTGACCGTCGTGTCGTACAGCGATTCGCCCGTTTTCGGATCTTTGTCAAACGCGTTGTTTTCCATGTGCAGACCGCTGTTTGCAAAGCTTTCCGTCGAAAACGTCTGACGAATGAAACGATCCGCCAGCTGAATAAATGCTTCGGGATCGCGGATGTCGGTCAGCGGTTTGTTCATATCTACACCATCAACGGGGGTGTCCAATTTAATTCCCAGTTCATTGGGGGACATGGAAATAAGCCCCTCGAACAAACGCAAGTCTTTGCGGGATACGGCGTGATCGGGCAACTGTCCGCCGAACGCCATGTTGCCGCTGATGCGGTTTGCCCCGCGGAACGCCGAGCCGCAACCACGGTAGCTGTAGCTTTTTTCAATAACGGCGCAAAGTTTGGGATCTTCCGCAAACGACCGTTTGTCCCAAGTGGTATAGGAAGCCGACGCTCCGGTCTCCGCCGCACGGGCTTTTGGCATTTTATCCATAGTCAAGCGGCGCTCGTTTGCGGCTTTCAGTCTTTTTTGAGCCAATGCCAAAGACGGCGAAGGGAATCCCTCTCCGATTTTTTCCAAATCCCGCAAAATATCGGGCAGCTCCCATAGATGCGTCACAGTGTTTTCCAAGCGTCCGCACAAATGCTCGATTTCTTTTTTGCCGACATCCGCGATGCAGGCGACCTGCAAAGCGGCAGAGGTGCAGAAATAATCGTTGGATTCTTCGGCGCCGTCGCGCAAAGTCGCCAAATACACGACTTTTGCCAATTCGTGAGCTTTGTCTGTATTTCCCGCCAGTATATTGGCATGAACGGCTTGAATGCCGACCGAAGATTCAAGCGTTCTGGCGAACCCTTCCTCCAATGCGAACAACGAGTTCGCATAGTACTGATCGGCTTGGAATCCCGTCGAACGCTGAGCAATGTAGCGGTTGCATCTGCCGATGTTTTCATAGCTGACGCCGTAGCCGTGTCCTTCGTTAATCAAATCCTGCGATATTTGCATGGACAGCTTGTAGTCGAACATTTTGTTGGCAAGCACGTCCGGATTTCTTTCATCGCCGCGCTTGATTTTCCGATAAGCGACGGCAAGCTCCTCCCGCACCATGGGCGCGTCCTTAAAATCCTTGTTTTCCGCCTTTTTATACAAAGTAATCATGCGGTCGAATGCGTGCAAATCCATATAAGCCGTGTACAATCGCATCAACTTTGCCGACGACAAATCGTCCACGCCCTGCGCCGCAATGGCGTCCAGCCGTTCGATTTTCAGGTCTCTGTCTTTTTTGCCGCCCTGAATCGCATCTTCCACCGCCGTGATGAAATCGCGTCTTTTCAACGTCCTTTGCCGGCTGACGTCAAACGAGTTCGGCAAATCGGAAAAGCTGAATAAATTATCGTGTTCCATGGACAGAATCCTTACCTTATCTATTGACGGGAATTTTAACAAAAAAACATTCGGCTTTCAAGCCGTTTTTAGACAAAATCTCCGTTTCCCGACAAGACATTAAAATTCAAAGAAAACCTTGACAGTATCGGGGGAAACGCCTATTACTGATAAAAATTTTAATCAGCTTAACGCCGTATACCGCTTGAATCGGGAGTGCCGAATGGACGCCTATCTGCAGACGAAAGAACAAGTCTTAAACGAGTTGGAAGTATCTGAAAACAAAGGGTTATCCGAGGAGCAGGCGGTCGATAACGCCGTCCGTTTCGGAATAAACTCCCTGTCCAAACCGCCCAAAGAATCTTTGATTGGAAAAATCATCGCCTCTCTGCTGGAACCGATGGTTTTGATGCTGGTGATTGCCGCTGTTATCGCCGTCGGCGTCAACGTCGTCCGCGATATGAACGGCGAAACGACGGAATATATCGAATGTGTCGGTATTGTCGTCGCCATCGGACTGTCCGTCGCCATTTCCCTGATTATGGAGGGCAAATCCGCCAAAGCGTTCGAGGCTTTGAACAAAATCAAGGACGACATCCCCGTCAAAGTTTTCCGCAACGGAAAAGTCCGCCTGATAAGCCAAAAAGATTTGGTTGTCGGCGATATCGTCTGCATCGAAACGGGGGCAAAAGTTCCCGCGGACGGCCGCTTGATTGAAAGTCAGGATTTGCAGGCGGAGGAAGCGTCTTTGACGGGGGAAAGCGAACCCGTCAAAAAATCCGCGGATTGGGTGGCGAAAGACATTGACACGCCGCTTGCCGAACGCAGAAACATGCTTTATTCGGGAACGTTCATCACCGCGGGATCGGGGCGTATGATTATCACCGCCGTCGGCAACGAAACGGAATTCGGATTGATTGCCCGTGAATTGTCCGCGACGGAAAAAGCTTTGACGCCCCTGCAGGAAAAGCTGGCTCATCTGGGCAAAGTCATCGCCGTATGGGGCGTTTCCATGGCGGGATTGGCTTTTATCATTCAGCTGTGCTACTTCATCGCGCGCGGCACGGCGAACATTTCGACGATTTCCGAAGCCTTCATTTCCAGCATCGTCCTGATTGTCGCCGCCGTCCCCGAAGGATTGCCCACGACAGTCGCGATTTGCTTGGCAATCAACATTATCAAAATGTCCAAAGAAAACGCTTTGGTCAAAAAAATGGTCGCGTGTGAAACAATCGGGTGCATCAACGTCATTTGCTCGGACAAAACGGGGACGCTGACCGAAAACCGCATGACCGTCATTGAAGTCTGCGAAAACGGCGGGATTAAAAAACCCGAAGACATCACCGACGAAAACCTGTTGTCGAATTTCTGCCTGAACTCCACGGCGGACATCGGGTTTGAAGACAACCATTACACGTTCATCGGCAATCCGACGGAATGCGCTTTGCTGGTCGCGACGGACAAAGCGGGCAAAGATTATCAATCCATCCGCCGTTCGCGCGCGTTGGTTCATACTTATCCGTTTTCGTCGGAAACAAAGAATATGACGACAGTCGTCGAAGCGGACGGCATCGTAACGGCATATACCAAAGGCAGTCCCGAAAAAATCCTGTCCATGTGTCCGCTGACCGAAACGGAACGGAAGCATTACGAGGAAATGATTCGCCGTTTTCAGGAAAAAGCATACCGCGTTATCGGTTTTGCCCATAAAACTTTGGCGGAAAAGCCCGCGGATTTTGACGCCGCCCGTTCCGACATCGAAAGCGGCATGACTTTTGACGGCTTTACGGCGATTGCCGATCCTTTGCGCAAAGAAGTCTTTGAAGCCGTCCGCAACTGCCGCAACGCGGGCATCGACATCAAAATGCTGACGGGCGACAACATCGTTACCGCGTCGGCGATTGCGCGCGAACTGCAGCTGTTGGGCGACGAACACATTGCCGTCGAAGCCCGCGACATCAACGACATTTCGGACAAAGAACTGGCAAAGATGCTGCCCAAAATCCGCGTCATCGCGCGCAGCACGCCCGTAATTAAAATGCGCGTCGTCAAATTGTTGAAAGAATTGGGCGCCGTCGTCGCCGTAACGGGCGACGGCATCAATGACGCTCCGGCGATTAAAAACGCCGACATCGGGCTTGCCATGGGCATTTCGGGAACGGAAGTTTCCAAAGAAGCCAGCGACGTCGTTTTGCTCGACGATTCTTTTTCCACCATTGTCAAAGCCATTCAATGGGGACGCGGCATTTATGAAAACTTCCAGCGGTTCATCCTGTTCCAGCTGACGGTTAATCTGTCGTCCGTCGTTGTTGTTCTGGCGTCAATTATCGCGGGATTTCCGACTCCGTTCACCGCGCTTGAACTGTTGTGGGTGAACTTGATTATGGACGGCCCCCCCGCTTTGACGCTCAGCTTGGAACCGATTCGCAGTTCCTTGATGAAAAACAAGCCGACGCCCCGCAACGCGAGCATTGTTACGCGCGAAATGTTGGAGCGGATTATTTTCGGCGGATTGTTCATTTCGGCATTGTTCATGCTGCAAACGTTCTGCAACGTCTTGAACGCCGCTCCGCATGAAAAAGGCACGGTTCTGTTCACGCTGTTCGTGATGTTCCAGCTGGTCAACGCGTTCAACTGCCGCGAACTGACGCACGACAGTTTGTTCAAACATTTCTTTGACAACAAACTGATGCTGATTGCCTTTGCCTGCACGTTCCTGCTTCAATTTATGATTACGCAGTACGGGGCGATAGTCTTCGGAACGGTTCCTTTGTCGCCGTGGATGTGGGTGAAAATCACGGCAATGTCGGCAACGGTTATTCTGGTGTCCGAAGTGTTCAAAATCGTGAACAACATCTATCATAAAATCAAAGAACTCTAAAATCGGAAAAGGCTTGTGAAAACAAGCCTTTTCTTTTATTAAAGCAAATTCTTTCCGCCTTTATCCGTAATCCCCCGTCAAATCGGGCGCGCCGACACACCAAATAAAAACCCCCGCAAAATTTGCAAAGTATGCGAACGGACGCGAGCCGGGATTGCGCGCCTACGGCGCGTCGGTCAAGCCGACCGCTCGGCGCGTTGCGCCTGTGCGTCGTCGCCTGCGGCGACCGAACCCGTCCGGGTTCAAATCGGGCGCGCCGACACACCAAATAAAAACCCCCGCAAAATTTGCAAAGTATGCGAACGGACGCGAGCCGGGATTGCGCGCCTACGGCGCGTCGGTCAAGCCGACCGCTCGGCGCGTTGCGCCTGTGCGTCGTCGCCTGCGGCGACCGAACCCGTCCGGGTTCAAATCGGGCGCGCTGACACACCAAATAAAAACCCCCGCAAAATTTGCGGGGGTTTTTATTTGGTGAGCGAGCCGGGATTCGAACCCGGGGCCACATGATTAAAAGTCATGTGCTCTACCAGCTGAGCTACTCGCCCGTAGCGTTTCAACAGGCGTAAACATACACAGGCGAACCGCCTTGGTCAAGTGTTTTTTTCATTTTTTGCAAAAAATTATTTTCTAACCAATAAATCCAGCGTTTCCGCCATTTCATTGGCGACTTTGTACGCTTCGACATTCGCTTTGAACGTCTGTTCGGCAATCATCATGTTCGTCATTTCGCTGACAATCACGTCTTCGGAAGCGATGTATGCCGTCGATGCCGTTCCGACAGCCCTTGTCCCCGTCACCGCCGTCACGGGAATATCGGGCATTTCCATTGTTTGCGCCGCCTGCATGCCCGATTCCACGATATTTTGCGCGCTTTTGTAAAAGCTTGCCGCCGCCGCTTGCATTCCGTTCAAAGAAACCGATGAAATCATCGTTCGTCCTCCTTAACCGAAGCCCTGCGTTTTTTTGGGCGTTTTATCCTCGTACGCTTCCATTGTTTTTTCGTACGATTCCAACTGCTGCCCCGCTTCGCGCAAAGACAAATAAGAATCCGTCCCGTCGCCGAATCGCAAGTTTGTTTCCAGCACCAGCCCCGCTTCCATCATCGGAATCAAAGACGGCTCCACCGCGGCGGATTGAGGATTTTCAAACATCGGCGTTTGTTCGTTCAACAGGTATTGATCGGTCGAACTGCCCGTTCCCGAAGAATCGGACACGCCCGCAACGGACGCAGATACGCGCGACGACGCGATGTTTCCCAACTTCGCCATCACATTGGTCGAATGTCCGACCGACGTATTTGTTGACACTTTTCCCGTCGACATTTTTATCACCATTCTTGGCAACACAAACTTTTCTGTTTTTATTATTTCATATCCCCTCCTTGTCTGTCAACGGTTTAAGGTTGATTTTGCCGTTTTTTGCCTTTATTCTGTTTGGGCTTTTTTACAAAAGGGATACTCGCATGGCTTTGAAAAACAAAATCATCATCGACACCGATCCGGGGGTGGACGACGCTGTCGCTTTGTTTATGGCAATGGCGGACGCCGACACCGACATTCTGGGCATTACCGCCGTCAACGGAAACGTCCCCGTCGAACAGGGCGAATACAACGCCCGCCGAATCTGCAATTTCGCTTGGCATTCGGGGATAAAAGTCTTCAAAGGCTGCGACCGTCCCTTGAAACGCTCCGTCGTCAACGCCGAATGGGTGCACGGCAAGGACGGACTGGCGGGGCTGGATTTCGGGGAACCGACGTACAAGGGCGAATCGACGCCCGCCGTCGACTTTATCATCGATACGATTATGAAATCAACGGAACGCGAAGTATCGATTATCGCCATCGGACCTTTGACAAACATTGCGACCGCGTTTTTGAAAGAGCCGAAAATCATTTCCCGCATCCGCGAACTGGTCGTTATGGCGGGCGCGTTTTGCGAAGACGGTCCGCGCGGCAATTCGA
>ERZ1026860.564-NODE-564-length-23359-cov-13.027463_pt1 | contig 23359 bp, 19 predicted proteins | sample MGYA00380160_ERZ1026860 | MGnify/ENA primary metagenome ERZ1026860 (study PRJEB33269, sample SAMEA4719796) | human gut metagenome | biome: human-associated habitat; feature: organic feature; material: feces | place: Cameroon | collected 2013-10 ... | reverse complement strand
CGGCTCCACGGGCGTAAGCTCCTCGGGAATCAGCGCAAGGCGGAATCCTATCACTCCATAGTCGTGGTGCCAATCGCCGCAGCAACCCCTTTCGGCGGAACGGCAGGCCTCGGGCACGTAGTTCGCGCATCCCCCGCGGAGAATGTGCAATGTATCATCCCAATACTCGCGCAGGGCTTCGAAAGTTCCCGGGACAGGCGGGTTTGGGCGGACCCAGTCATAGCAGAGCTCACAGGCATTCCCGTGCATGTCGTACAGGCCGAAGCGGTTGGGGGCCTTCCGGCCCACCGGGTGGGTGTCGGGAAAATCGCACTCCTTTGTATTTGTCCAGGCAATGGATTCCGTGGAGGAGGTGAACTCCCCGTCGGAGTCGACCGACAGGTCGGTGCCGTTGCTGAAGGCGGTGGCGGTTCCGGCCCGGCAGGCCCATTCCCATTGCATTTCCAGTGGAAGCGAGAATTTGTACCCCTTGGGCAGCCTCCCCTCGCACGCCTTGTTGAGTTTGCCGCAGACCTCCATCGCCCATAGCCAGTCGGCGTATCCGGTCGAGGGATGGTCTGCCCTCGCCTTGAAGGTCTCGCTCCATCTCGGGTCCGGATACATGGCCATGAACTGGCCGTTTGTCACCTCGCACCGCCCCAGCCAGAAATCCTTTTCAATCCTGACAAGGCGCCGGTTCTCCCGAAAAAACATATACCGAATGATGTCCAGGGCGCGCCAGGTGGCACTCGGGTCCAGGCGGCTTCCGAGGCGCGTGGCATACGGCAGCCCGTCCGGGGCGGTCGCCAGGACGTGCCTGCCCAGTTCGCCTTCCGGGCTTCCCGCCATGAAGACGCCGGCCGGTATTCTCCTGAAGACGATTTCGCCTGCGGACGGGAAGGAGACGGTCAGCTCGTCGCCCGACATTGTAACTTCCGGCCTCTCCCCGGTGAAGCTGGGAGGGGTGGGGTCCTCCTGGCGGACGACCGCAGTCCCCGGCGGGCCGCCGCGTCTGCCCGCGGACTTCGGAGGCGCCCACGGGATGATGTCGGGGGCGTCATGGACAGTGGAGTATCTGCCGTTGAAGGCGACGCAGATGTAAAAGACGGCGTCGCTTCCCTCTTCCCAGCATTTTCGGTATAATGCGACAACGCTGGGACCATCGTATTCGCCAAGCATGAAATGCTTCTGCCATTCGCGCATGTCGGAATTGAAGAAGTAGTCTGAGAAGTCCACCTCGTATTCATCCTTCCATAGTTCCTTATTCTCTTTCCATTTGTTTTGCCTCTCCTCCGCTTTCTGGACGATCTCGGACAAGGTGAATATATCTGGGCGAGAAAAAAGATGCCCCCATGCGAGGTCAAGCTTTACCTTCTCGTCGTCGATTGTCGGCAACTGCTCTGCCTGGGGGGCGGCGCCCGGCATGCCCCGCAGCTGCCCCGATGGGAGCAGGATGGCAAGGGCAAGGGCGGCAATGAATCTAGGCATCTCGTTCCAGTCCATGTCTGTCGTTTTGGGTTACTTGTATTGCTTGTTCATTCCGACGCCGTACATCCTGTCGCCGGAAACGACTCCGCCGTTCAGGCGTGCGACCGACGTGTGGAGGATTATCTTTTCGGCGTCCGGCAGGTACGCTGCAAGGAAAAAGAGGATTTTGTCCGCGCCCGCGGGGTCGCGGGCGACGTTGCACTGCACGAATTCCACCGTTGTCCCGGTGGAGCAGAGAAGCCCGTTGACGGCTTCAAGGAATTCAATCGGCTTCCTGGTTTTTGTAAAGTCATTATTCAATTCCATGTGCATCCCGAAAAAAAGCGAGGACAACCTGAGTCTGTTATTGAACTCCAAATGTTCGTGCAAGCATGATGAAGCCTTACCAATCCCTAGTCAGGCTTCGCCTTAAGCTATCTTCCTTGTTTTTGTGGAACAATGAGTATCACAAAATCTTCTTCTATTTTAACATCCTGGAGAATAGGAGGTTATTCGCCGTTACCTTATACAATGCCCTGTCAGTATCCAGAGGAAAAGTATGTTGTGCTGGAATGGGTATCCTCCTTTCATCCGAAAATCACTGGCTTTCGATGCACGGGTGGTTATTTGGATCAGACGACATCACCATACTATCAATTACAGGATAAGCCGAACTCCTTGGCCATGCTGCAAGTAATTTAAACTCCTGTTCTGTTAATATGTTTTCAGAAAACTTAAGAAAGCAAAGTCGCCCCAAATATATTTCATAATCGTATCCGTTTACCATTTCAAATTGGTGTGGGTCGCTTACTAATTCATACAATCTGAACAAGTATTCCTCCCTTCCCGTTCGTTCCAGCATGACACAGGACAGCTCTATGATTTGTATGATATTAGACTCGTTTGCAGAACAAAAGACAATCCCTTGGAGAATGTCATCCAGATCTAGGCAAGGTGAATCTTTAAGAATATAAAAGGCCCCGCCTCTTGTAGCTGCCCGTGTATTCGACAGGTCGGTTATGGCTTTGTTTAATCCTTTTTTATTACTTGACAGATAGCTTATAATCCTGTTGCTAATGCTATCAAAAATTTTATATCTCAAAAATTGAAATAGTATTTCCTCTTTATAACAGAAGGCAATTGATGCAGTTATGAGTAGTGCCGCAAAGGAAGATAGGTAAATTGACATCAAATGTTTCGCTTTATTTGACATAATCATAGATTACCCCCCCATTTTCTGCATGATTACATGCATTTTTAGATGTATTTCCGATGTCATTAGAATAAATGATGTCTCTACCGTTGTTCCACATTGCAGCTATCGCATTTGGCAATGTGCCGTCTATCTGGGGATTGCAATCCCCTTTCTTATATTGACATCAAAAGCGGTTTAGTGAATGTGAGGATGAAGTCTTCCAGTCCGTCATTGTCCGTGTCGGCTGCCATTGCCGGGATGGCCAGTGCCAATGCGAGCATGGAGGCCATTGCCAGTCGTTGCAGTCGCGAGGGTGTCAGATGTCCTTCAATGATTATTGACATTCTGCGGCTCCTTTGGCGGTGTATCTCAAGCCGGGGCGCCCCGTTGGCCGGGGGGGCTGTCATGAGCAGGTGTATTTGCCACTCATACAGTAAGTTGTTGAATTCATGGCTTACGCCTTACACATAAAGATAATCGGCGATTGGCATTTTCGCAAGCGATATATTTACAATGCCTTTTCACGGGGGAGACGCGCCTGGCAAAAAGAGCGCAAATGTGTCAGAGGGAAAACCGGAAGTCGGGACTGATATAAATATCTGCAGGGGGCTTATTGGATTCGGCTCCACAACCATCCCATGACAATATGTGATGTCTGATTATGACTCCTTTGCTTTGACTCCGGTCTGGAACTCCTGCCCCCTAATGTAGAGATAGGTGGCACCACACATATTGTTTCCCAGGGGTGGGCTTCCTCTATTCGAGAATATCGAGAATGCAGCAGGCTGAGCGGCTGAGCCAGTTCATGGCATAGTAGATGATGATTCCCATTGGAAGTAGTGAATCCACGACATCCAGGGCTCCTCCAAGTCCCGGAATGACTCCCGAATCCTTGGCGGAGGCGGCGCGCTTGAGGAGTGATTCGCAGAGGTCTCCGACAAGTCCCAGTGTTGCGGCTAGGAATCCAAGGAGGATTGCGACTGGGAAGGTGAGCTTGAGGGAGGTTGCGAATATGCAGAAGAGAACCGATGCGATGATGGATGATGCGATTCCGCCGAAAAGCCCCTCCCAGCTCTTCTTCGGGCTCACATGGATGGCAAGCTTGTGGTTGCCACCGGGCAGCTTTGCAGTGAGGGTGCCGACAAAATACGCGCCAATGTCGGCCACCTTCGTGATGACTACAAGATAGGCAAGGCAAAGAGGCCCGTTGAGAACCTCCGAATAGAATATACGTGCAAGGAACGAAAGACTCCAGCAGACCGTGACTCCGATGAGGAGGGTCTTTGCGACTGCGGCAAGGGACGCGGCTGTCACCTTCTGGTTGAACTGGAGGACAAATGCCAGGAGAAGGAATGCCAGGAGAAGCACCGGGTCTGGGAGGAACGCCGTCCAGGCATTCGCAATCAACGCCACGGCATAGAGTTGCAGAAGGATTTCCTCGCGGTGCAGTGGCTTGAACCCCGCCAGTGCGCATCCTTCATGGTTTGCCGTGAAGAGGATTGCCGCAGCAAGAATCGAAAAGGCGGCGCGCCCCCAGGTTCCAGGAAGGAAGAAGACCAGGAATACGACGAGGATGAGGGGGATTGCAACTTTTAGGCGCTGTGAAAGCATGGGTATGTCTCCTGGTCAAATTACGGAGGGGTTGGCAGGCATTATCTTATGCCCGCGTGGTTAGTAATCGAGGGAAATATAAGTCGGTCGTATCAATGCGCTTTCACGAAGAGATAACGAGTTTGCAGAATCCGAAGGTCAAGCAGGTCGCCAGGTGGCGTGACAGGCCTGACCGCGACAGCAGCCAGGTTGTTTTGGCGGAGGGCTACCGCGCCCTTGTGCGGGCGCTTGCGGGCGGCTATCGTATTCGCGAGGTTTTTGCCTGCCCGGAGTATTTCCCTGCGGAGAAACACCACGAGGAGGAGCTTCTGCAGGAGCTTGCCGAAAGGGGCGCACGGCTGATTCGCGTTGCGCCGGCCGCCTTCGAAAAGATGTGCTACAGGGATCGTCCAGAGGGGCTCCTTGGAATCGGGCCACAGCTCCACCGTGGCCTGGATGACCTGAAACTCTCGGAACACCCATTCTTCCTGGTGGCCGAGCAAATCGAAAAGCCCGGCAACCTCGGCACAATCATGAGGTCCTCCGACGCTGTGAAGGTTGACGGCCTAATCCTCTGCGACTCCAAGACCGACCTCTACAACCCGAATGTCGTCCGCGCCAGCACCGGAAACCTCTTCACTCTGCCAATTGCCGAGGCGACAACCGCTGAGACCATCCCCTGGCTCAAGAAAAAGGGCGTCAGAATCCTTTCCGCCTCACCGCATGTCGACACCCTCTACACCGACGTGGATTTGACCGGGCCGGTGGCGGTCGTGGTAGGCGCAGAACAGTATGGTCTGACGAAGCCCTGGATTGACGAGGCGGACCTGGCTGTCCGGCTGCCGATGCTGGGGGAGGCCGACTCGCTGAATGTCGCCACCGCCACCGCAATTCTTCTATACGAGGTTGTCAGACAGAGGCTTGCCGCCGGGATTGTCAAGGATCCGGGACGGGTGCCCGACTCGGCTGACTGCTAGGGGGAAATCCTTGACGGACACTTGACATGGGAGAGGAACCGAAGTTCAGACCAGCAGGTTTCGCCCGGCCGCTCTTCCGTGCGATGAGCGTGCTCCTCCTTGCACTGCTATGCGTAGTCGCATGGCACCAGCTCCGCCCAAGAAAGGCGCTTCTCGAAAAGTCAATACGTGAGCAGAGCCGCCTTGTCTATGTCCCCGCATGCAGGGGAACCCTCGCCGCCCGGGACGGGACGCGCCTAAACTACACAGTCCCCAGCTACTCGATTGTCATCCGCCCCGAACTTGTCAGGGATCCCCGTGACACGCGGATGACAACGCTCGCAAAACTCGAAAGCGTCCTCGCATCGGTCGCATCCGCCCTCGGTCCGGAATACTACGCCACGAGACCGGGAAGGAACGCAATCCTGCGGCATCTCGAAAAAGAACCCGCAATGCCCTTGACACTGTGGGAGGAAGTAGACGCGGAGACACGCGGACGCTGGCTGGCGCTGCGAAATGAGTTCCCCTCCACAGAACTCACCCTCGCCTGGAAACGATGCTACGACGAACCTGGGCTGGCACCGCAGCTGCGGGGGACCACACGCAGGGAACACCCGAAAAGCTCCCTGGAACGCTATTGGAATGCAAATTCAATGGAGCTGACAGGAGCCTCCGGAATGGAGAAGGCGCTGGACTATCTGCTGGCGGGGCAGGGCGGTGCGGAGTTGCTCCAGACAGACGTCCTTTCATACAGAAGCAGCGTCCTAGACTCGCGTCCCGCGGTGCGCGGCGACGACTGCCGGCTCTCGATGGACATGGATGCGCAGAGGCTTGCCGAGGCACGCTTCCGCGACGGCGGTCTCAAGGGGGCGGCGGTTGCAATCGAGATGGCCACAGGGCAGGTGCTGGTCATGGCGTCGCTCCCGGCAACCCCGCTTGGAGAATCCGGTGGGGCGCCAGGTGGGATGCTCAACCGTGCCCTCGCAGGATACTACCCGCCCGGCTCTGTCATCAAGCCGTTATATGCGGCGTACGCCATCGAAAAGGGACTCGCCACAATGGAGAAGCCAATCGTGGAATGCCCGGGATTCTACCAGTTGACAAAGTCACGCCGAATCGGTTGCTCGCATGTCCACGGAGGGCTTGCAATCGTCAACGCAATCTCCCTCTCCTGCAACACCTACTTCTGCACCCTGGCATCGAGCTTCCCACGCGAACAACTAGACGACTTCGCCGATTTCTTCGGCTTCGGAAGAAAAACAGGCGGAGATCTCGGGGAGCAGGAAATTCCTGGAATCCCATTCTCCCCCGCATGGGTGAAACGCAGCCGCAAAGCCGACAACACATGGCATCCCGGCGACGCCGCAAACGCAGGAATCGGGCAGGGCGGATGGATCGTCACGCCAATGCAGATGGCACTCGCGACAAACTACTTGCTGACAGGCAAGCTGCTGGCGCCACGATACTTCCTAAAGGACGAACCAAAGGTCAGGGCAACACACGATTTCCCGGAATACGCACGGCGCATCGTGGTGGAAGGAATGAGGCGATGTGTCATCTCGGGGACGGGACAGACCCTCAAGACAACCAGGCTGCCTATCCTTGCAAAGACGGGGACGGCGGAGAATGCGCCTGGAATGAAGCCCCACGCATGGGTCGTGGCGGCGGCACCCGCGAACGCACCGAAGTATCTGGTGGTTGTCGCCGTCGAGAATGGCGGAGGCGGAGGCAGAATCGCCGGCCCAATCGCCAGGGACATCCTGCTGCTCCTTACGGGTAAATAACCATCTAACTACTTGCAGTGCAAGTAGTTATGCACAAAAGAAAAAAGGGGGAATGGAGGCAGTGCGCCCGCATCCCGGCAATTCCCTCGGACATCAAATGCGACCCGCCTCTGCAACGCAGTGACGTCGCCCCTATTTGACGATTTTGATATTGTATTTGACCGGGGCTCCGAGGAGTGCGGTGCGTGCTGCCTGGTTGGGCTGCGGATAGTCTGGCGAGAGGAGCTTCCAGTGTTTTTCGCCATAGAGTGTATCGGCAATTGTCTGGACTCCCGCATCTGTGCCCATGAAGGTGATTGAGATGACCCCGTTTTCATCGGGGGTGGCATTTCCAGAGGCATTGCCATTGTTCTTATCAAGGAAACTCTGGATTCTTTCGGGGGAGGGGAGTTCATCTGCAAGCCATACGTGGGTCACTTCGTCATGGACCTTCGCCAGTGACGCGCCGTGCTGTCCACGCAGGGAGTCGGCGCCATTGGAGGAGGCCATGGTGACATTCTGGCGGGAATTCTGCGTCTGCGAGGCCACGAAAGCCTGGCTGTCCCTCAGCGAAAACCCCTGGGAGGGGTCGGCAGTCTTGCCTGAAAGCTCAACTCCGGTGTCAAGACGCGGCGATGTGTAGGCGCGTGCCGGCGCCTTGGGGATTGACGCGACTGCCCTGGGAGCCACCTCGTCAATGAAAAGGGAGTCCACGGAGACAGGCGTCTCCGTGGAAGCGAGGACCGCATCTCCACCCAGGTATGCACTCTGACGGCCAATATAGAAGAATGCGCCGGCAATCACTGCGACCAGCGCGGCCACCTTGAGGACATATTCGAAGAGTGCGCGGCGCGGCGCGGCGATGGAGGGTTTGGGCGCCAGGAATTCCTCCTCGTCCATCTCGTCACGGCATGCCTGGGAAATCCCCTCCGCAAGACCTGACGGCGTTTCGCAGTATCCGTCAAGGAGTTGGTTAAGTCGACGCTCCCTGCCGACGAAGCCACGGCACTTCTCACACTCTGCGAGGTGGGAGGTGACTTGAGGCATCTCCTCCCCGTAGGCGTAGTCCAGAAGAACTTCCTGGGACGGACATTGGAGAGATTTTTCGGTCATTTTCTTATTACGGAAAAGGAGAGGTTGTTTAGAAGTGGCGCTAGAGATTGAGCGCCTGCCGCAGCAGTTCGCGCCCGCGGTTGATCCGTGACTTCACGGTTCCCACGGCGCAGTGCAGAATCTGCGCGATTTGCTCGTAGTCCAGTTGTTTGACATTTCGCAACAGCACAGCCTGCCGATAGACATCTGGAAGCGACTTCATTGCGGCTTCGGTGCGGTCACGCAGTTCGACGAATGCGACCTCGCGGTCGGGCATCATCCTGTCGTCGGGCAACTCCATCTTCAGCGGCGCGTCTCCGGAGGAGTTCTTCGACTCCAGCGGCGCATCCACGCTGATGTTCCTGCCCGCTCCACGCACCTTGTTCCAACGGTAGCGGTTGTTGCAGAGATTCATCACAATCCGATACATCCACGTGCTGAACTCGGCGTCGCCCCGGAATTTTGGAAGGCTTCGGTAGATGCGTATGAACGCATCCTGGGCGACCTCCTCCGCATCCTCGCGGTTGCCAAGGAATGCCAGCGCCTGCTGGTAGGCGCGTCCTGAATGGCGTGCCACAAGCTCGTCAAAGGCACCCTGGTCCCGTGTGCGCTGGAAGCGTTCCACGAGTTCCCGGTCCGTGGCTCTGGATTGATCGTCTCCTACGACCATTTATATGATTTGGGGTTCCCTGGAATATGTGAAAACTTTTCCTGAAAAGGATACTGTCCTTGGGAAACAGCGCCGTGTGGGGAAGCCAAAAAGGGCGACCACCCTGCGGAATGATTGTCTCCGCAGAGGCGTGCCGCCCTTGTGCATTTTCCTTTCTTCAGACAACTAGCAGGCTGCCTTGACAAGTGCCAGGAAGTCTGCGGCCTTGAGGGCGGCACCGCCGATGAGTCCACCGTCGATGTCGGGCTGGGCAAGGAGACCTGCGGCATTGGCGGGCTTCATCGAACCGCCGTAGAGAATGCGGAGCTTGCCGGCGCAGACAGGGCAGAAGGCCTTGCCGATGAGCGCGCGGATGAAGGCGTGAACCTCCTGGGCCTGCTCGTTGGTGGCAGTCTTGCCAGTGCCAATCGCCCACACGGGCTCGTAGGCAAGAATCACATTGTCAAGCTGGTCCATCGTGACACCGTCAAGGTCCCAGCGGACCTGCTTCTCGATGATGGCCTCGGTGACGCCCTTCTCACGCTCCTCAAGCGTCTCGCCGACGCAGAGGACGACCTTCAGGCCGGCGGCAAGGGCGGCCTTGACGCGCTTGTTGACGGTCTCGTCGGTCTCCCCAAAGTACTGGCGGCGTTCGCTGTGCCCGATGATGACGTGGCTCACGCCCATCTCGACAAGCATCTTCGCGGAAATCTCGCCAGTGAAAGCGCCGTTCTCGGCCCAGTGGACATTCTGGGCGCCCACAACGAGGGGAGTGCCCTTGGCGGCCTCCTGGACGGCGGCGATGCTGGTGAATGGGGGGAAGACCATGACCTCGGGGGCGCATGCGCATCCGCAGGCGCCGCCGCAATTCGACCTGATGTCAGCGATGAGCTGGGCGCCCTCGCTGGCAGTCATGTTCATCTTCCAGTTGCCCGCGATTACCTTCTTGCGTTCCATGATTTGAAAAACTCCTTTCTGTGACTTGTAGACTTGAAAAACCCGGAAAGGACTCGGACACGCCACAGACGCGCGACGCGCCCGAGCCCGGTGGCTGACACGACGGACTATTTGTCGTCAAGCGCCGCAACGCCTGGCAGGACCTTGCCCTCAAGGAATTCGAGGGAGGCGCCGCCGCCAGTGGAAATGTGGCTCATCTTGGATGCCAGGCCGCTCTTGTTGACGGCGCTGACGGAGTCGCCGCCGCCAATCACGGAGATGGCGCCGTTCTTCTCCGTTGCCTCGGCAACCGCCTCGCAGACGCCAAATGTGCCCTTGGAGAAGTTGCTCATCTCAAAGCAGCCCATGGGGCCATTCCAGACAATCGTCTTGGCAGTCGAGATGATGGAAGCGTACTTCTCGATGGTCTTCGGGCCGATGTCAAGCGCCATGAGGTCGGCGGGAATGTCGTCCCCGACGACGGTGATGTTGGCGTCGTTGTCGAACTTGTCGGCGGCCAGGTTGTCGACGGGCAGCACGAAATCGACATTGTTGGCCTTGGCGTCCGCCAGGGTCTGCTTCGCGATGTCGAGGAGCTCCTCTTCGACCAGGGACTTGCCGACCTGGTGGCCCTGGGCCTTGAGGAAGGTATAGGCCATGCCGCCGCCAATGAGGATGGCGTCGACCTTCTTCATCAGGTTCTGCAGGACTTCAAGCTTGCCGGAGACCTTTGCGCCGCCAATGATGGCGACGAAGGGATGGACGGCGTTCTCGACCGCATTGCCCAGGAAGTTGATCTCCTTCTCCAGGAGGAAGCCGGCAACGCTCGGGCAGCCCTTCGCCTTCATGTATTTCGCGATGGACGCGGTGGAGGCGTGGTCGCGGTGGGCAGTGCCAAAGGCGTCGTTCACGTAGACGTCGCCGTAGGTGGAAAGCTTCTCGGCCATCTGCTGCTTCTTGGCCTTCATATCCGCCTTCTTCGCGGCGTACTCCTCGTCGCTCATGTCGTCGGTCTTCTTGACCTTGCCTTCCTCGGCCTTGTAGAAACGGGTGTTCTCAAGCATCAAGACCTGGCCCGGCTGAAGGGCGGCAGCCTGCGCGTCGGCATTCTGGCAGTCCTCGGCAAACTGGACGGCAATCCCAAGATCCTTCGACAAGTAGTCGCAAACAGGCCTGAGGCTGAAGTCCGCCTCGTACCCCTTCCCCTTCGGACGACCAAGATGGCTCATCAGAATGAGGGCGGCACCCTGCTCAAGAACATACTTGATTGTGGGCTCGGCGGCCTTGATGCGAGTGTCGTCGGTAATCTGATGCTCGGCATTCAGCGGAACGTTGAAGTCAACGCGCATGATTACCTTCTTGCCCTTCAGATCCACGTCGCGGACCGTTTTCTTGTTCATTAGAATTGTCTCCAATCTGTGGTGGGTGTGAAATTTGGACGCATACACACGCGCCCGTAGGAAAAATGCCTTAATATACCCTCAGGATACAACACCTGCATTCGGATGCTCCAGAAATATCGTCCAAAAGGGACTTCCAGGAGAAAAGCCCCCCGCAAGAGCCATCATTGCCGCAGTCAGAAGACTCAGCGGGCGATGGCCTCGGCTCCGCGCATGAGACACTTCATCATGGACATCCCGTCCATTGAATTCGGTTCAATGAAGGAGCCCCGGGCATAGTCGTTCCATGAGTCCAGCAGGACGATTTCGCAGCTGCCGTCATTGATGGCCTTGAGTTGTCTTTTCAGTGACGCACCCTGCCTCCTGGGTATTGTCCAAGTATCATAACTACTTGATTTGGAATAACTTACAACAATACCCGCGTAAATCCACCTGTATTTCGAGGGCAGGGGAAGCATATCCGTGAGAGGAGTGTCCCTCCTTTCCGGCAGTTCCTTGCCGAAGCGCAGGAGGGAAACCTGCTCGGAGACTGCGTCCTCGGGGTCGGCCACATTGAAAGACGCATCCACAAGGAGGGCAGGGCGCCCGTTGACTGAAAGATACCCCCGCTTTCCAAGGGCTTCAACACGCTCGGCATACTGGATGAGGTTGCCTCTCTCCAGAGGGACGTTCTCTCCTTCCGCCTGGACAAGGGAGACGACGACGCCCACGCCGGCGACCTCCGCAATCTCCTGGAATCGCCCGAACCGCGAAAGAAACCACTCGTCGGAAAGCTGCATGGGAGTCGCCTCGACCATCACCACATCGATGGATGACGCCTTGATCCTCTCAATGTCGCGCTTCATCCGCAATTCCGTCCACCCATTGTCCATCGGAACTGGCCTGACACCAAGCCTGAACTGCGCATCACGTTCCGTCTCAGGGAGATATCTAACCCAAACCTCGCAGCGGGGCAGGGCAGAAGCCCCGGAAAAAGACTCCCTGGATACGCATGAGGCCAGGAAAAGCGCCGAAAAAACTACAATCGGCACTGTAAAAACATGACAATTTCGTAAAAAAGACGTCATTTTGGACGCGCGACATAGTCGTCGCATACGTGCATGGGCTCCACATCCTCGTGGTGGGCCTGGCATCTACTCAAAAACGGCCCCGAAAGGTAGTTGGCGCAGGTGCGGCAAAAACGCGACTCGACATCGCCCGAAAGCACCAGCCCATCGTCCACACCGGAATCATCGCCGAACAACTCATCCAAGGCATCGGGGCATGCATGCCTCCTCTTCGGAGAGTCATGGCGGACTTTGCTTGGAGAACCAACGCCGTCAGGAAGTTCCCATCCGCAAAAGGCGCAGACACGACGCATTGCACCGCCGTTCCCAAAGATGTCGCCGCCTACAAGCTCCTCCTTCGGTTCAGAGGACATGCCACATTTTGGACAATTAAACATAGGCTATACTCCAATGCGGTGGAAATGACCCAGGGAATTCCGCCCCGCCAGTTTGTGTCGCATAATGCGCGTTATGAGCCCAGCACGCAGGGGGGAAGCCGCCACAGAAAGGGGGAATCCATCCTGCGGCGGCTTTGAGATGCCGTGGAAAAAGCTACTTGATGTCAAGCAATTCCACGTCGAAGACGAGGGTTGCCTGTGGCGGGATGACTCCCCCGGCCCCGGATTCCCCGTATCCCAGTTCGGGTGGAATGACAAGGGTCGCCTTGCCGCCGACGCCGATGAGCTGCATTCCCTCGGTCCATCCGGGAATCACTCTGTTAAGTGAGAATTCGATGGGTTCTCCACGCTGGACTGATGAATCGAAGACCTTTCCGTCAATCAGTTTTCCCGTATAGTGGACTTTGACGACGCTGGATTCGGTTGCGCGGCGGCTGTCTCCCTGTTCATGGATTTCGATTTGGAGTCCGGAGGGAGTTGTGGTGACGCCTGCCTTCTTTGCGTTTTCCGCGCGGTATTCGTCTCCCGCCTTCTGGTTCCTTGCGATTTCGGCCTCGTTGTCGTGGCTGCATCCGCCTTCGCAGTCGTGGCAGCTTCCGTTGCAGGAGTGTTCCTTGTGGAGTTTCTGGAAGAGTTCATCGAGATACTTGATGCATTCCTCGCGCGGGAGCTTTGTTTCGTTGCCCTCGATCATGTCCCGGACTCCTTCGAGCAACGCATCCACATCCACGTCCAGTGGGAGCTGCGAGACCTGCGCCCCCATGTTGATTCCAAGGGCGTAGCTCATTTTGGCATCATCGGTCTTGATTTCCATCTTCTTCTCCTGTAGGTAGTTAGTTATAATTGCACCAAAAAGGGCGGTCCAATTCGGCGCAGGTTTTCGGCAAAGTGCCTTACCGTAACGTCTCTCCGGCAAAGCACCGTATGAAAGCAAGCCAATTATGACTCCATTGCAACGCCCCCGCGGGATTGAACCATTTACTGTCTCGCTGTAGGACGCGAAAATGCGATTATACTAGCGGAATGCGCCCTCCCCTGACGTTATGGGGGGGCAACCTTCACCTTACGTGATGAAATCGCTATGAAGATAATCATCGTAGGCGCCGGTGAACTTGGGCAGCTTGTCGCAGGAAAGCTGTGTTCCTTCAACCACGACGTCGTAATGATCGACACCCGCCCCGAGAATCTCGAGGACGCGGGCGAAAACCTGGATACCCGCCTGCTTGTCGGCGAGGGGGCAAGCGCCGAAACGCTGCGCAATGCCGGCGCGGCTACCGCAGACCTGCTGCTGGCACTCTCCGGAGACGAGGCGACAAACGTCCTGGCCTGCGCCATCGCAAAACGACTCGGAGTCAAGAAAACCGTCTGCCGGGTCTTCTCGAAAAGCCTCTTCTCAGAGGAGGACGGTGTCACGCCCAGCTCCTTCCACATCGACGAATTCTTCTCGTCGATTGACGAGAGCGTCGAGCAGATACACGCAATCCTCCAGAACCGCATCCTGCAGCAGAAGATCACCTTCCAGACCCCGGACGCGCTTCTGGACGTGGTGAACATCCCCCTGAACAGCGCACTCACCGGAGTCCCAATCAAAGACCTGCCCTGCAAGGACTTCCTCAAAACCATCCGCATCGCGGCAATCATCCGCAAACGCGACATGATTGTCCCCCACGGAGACACGGTCCTGATGCCCGGAGACAAGGTCTATGTCGCAGGACGGGCCGAAAACGTGAGGGCTTTCGTGGAGTGGCTCTCAAAGGACGGCAGCGTCCCAATCCACCGCGTGATTGTCGCAGGAGTCAGCCAAATCGGAGGACGCCTCGTAAAACGGCTGCTCGGCGAGGGGATTGACGTGCGGGTCATAGAAGGTGACCCGAAGAAGGCTGGACGGCTGCTGGACGCCCTGCCCCAGAATGTCATGCTCTTCGAAGGGGAAATGACAAACTCCGACATCCTGACGGAGGCGGACATCACGGAATGCGATGCCTTCGCGGCGCTCTCGGACCGGGATGAAAACAACATCCTCTCGTGCCTCCTGGCGTCCCGGCTTGGCGCAAAGAAGGTGATCGCGCTTACCAGCACTGCCGAATACATGGACATCCTGCCGTCAATCGAGCAGGCCGGATGCTGGTTCAACACCACCCAGATCTCCGCCAACTGCGCCTTCAGGCTGATGTCCGGCGGCACGATCCGCGTCGACCCGGAACTCAGGGCACTCAACGCCAGAATCACCGAGCTTGTCCTCTCGGGAAAGTCGCGCTTTGTTGGAAAGCAGGTCATTGACGCAGGACTGCCCCAGAACTTCCTCATTGCGCTGATTATCCGCGGCGACGAGGTGCTCGCGCCGACAGGCCAGACCGTCCTCCAGGAAGGCGACCAGCTCATCGCGGTCGCAAACGCCGAGGACATCCAGAAGATCAAGCAATATCTCTAGGCGATGAACTCCCGAAAGATACTCCTCTCAGTCTCGGCACTCGTCCTTGTAATAGGATTATGCATGGTCGTCTCCATGCTGGTCGGCTTCCTCATGGGCGACAATCCCGCCGACCTCCAGGGTTTCACCTGGAGCATTGGAATCTGCCTGGCGCTTGGCATTGCAGGACTCGTGGCATTCTGGCGAAAACGCCCACGGCAAAAGGCCTCCACTGGACAGTCCGCACTGCGGGACGGATTCCTCATCATATTGCTCTCATGGGTCGTGGCGATGCTACTGGGCGCCCTGCCCTTCATCATCGGCGTCGGCATGCGCGTCTCAGACGCACTCTTCGAGACAGCCTCGGGACTCAGCACGACAGGAGCCTCCGTCATAGAAAACAACATCCCCCTGCTGGGAGGCGAAACCCTCGCGGGAGGCCTTGAGGCGCTCCCAAAGGCACTGCTCTTCTGGCGGCAGATGCTGCACTGGCTCGGAGGCATCGGATTCGTCATGTTCGTCCTCCTCCTACTGCCGAAACTAGGCGGCGGCAAGCAACTCTACAACGCGGAGGTCACAGGCATGAAGTCCTCCTTCGACCAGACAACGCCGCGAATCGCATCCACAGCCAGGATGATGCTGGGATTCTACATCCTCCTGACTGTCGCAGTCACACTCGCTTATCGATTCGGAGGAATGGACTCGCTCTACGACGCCGTCTGCCACGCATTCGCGACAGTCGCAACAGGCGGCTTCTCAACCCACGCCGCAAATTTCGGATACTACAGCACAAAGCCCGCGCTGCAATGGATCGCGACGGCCGGAATGTTCCTCAGCGCCACAAACTTCATGCTGATGATGAAACTCCTCTTCCACGGAAGATTCGAGTTCCACCACGACGAGGAGTTCAAGACATACTTCGCAATCGTCCTGGCATGTACCATGATTTGCACGGTGCAATTGCTCCTCTCGGGACAAAACACCCTGCTCTTCTCAAACGGCAGGCTGTCTGCACTCGACCTGGAGTCCGCAATCAGGGTCTCCGCATTCCACGTGGTCAGCGTATTCTCATCCACGGGCTTCGTCGCCTCCGACTACACATCCTGGAACCTGCCGGGACTCCCGATGATGGTGCTGATGCTGATTTGCATCGGAGGATGCGGCGGCTCCACCTGCGGCGGCATGAAGATTTCACGCAGCATCGTCACTTTCAAACACTGCATCAACGAAGTCAGGCGAAAGTTCTTCCCACACCTGATGCAAAATGTCTTCCTCAACAATGTCCGCATCGACCCCGCCGTCGTCCAGCAGACAATCGCATTCATGACCCTATACATCGGAACACTCTGCGCAACCACGCTACTTCTCCCATATCTCTCGAATATGGATCTGGAGACCTCGCTCTCCGCGGCAGTCACAACCCTCGGAAACGCAGGCCCCGGACTCGGAGCCCTCGGCCCGGCAAATACCTTCGCAGCTGTCTCAACCCCGGCAAAACTGCTCCTCACATTCAATATGATCGCAGGAAGACTCGAACTCTTCACTGCATTCGTCATCCTGCTGCCATCATTCTGGAAGACCAGAAACGTCCTCTGATTCAGGCAGAACACACACGAGACGGCCAGAGACGCCCCCCACGCAATAATCCGACTCTCACACAATTATGTTCGCCATCCTGCATTCCTGGTTCGCAACATACCTGAACCTCTTCTTCCTCCTGACACCATTCTTCGTCCTTAGCTCGTTTATCTCGATAACGGACGGAATCCCACAGAATCTGCGGGCAAAGCTGGCGTTCAGGATCGCATTCGGGGCAACCGTCATCACACTGCTGATCTACCTGGCGGGAACCTACGTGATGCAGCTCTTCGACATCACGGTAGACGCATTCCGCGCCGGCTCGGGGGTCCTCCTGCTCCTCACCGCAGTCAATCTCGTCCTCGACAAGAAGGTGAAGGCGGAGGCATTCGCGCCGGAGGTGCTGATGGACATGGCGGTCGTCCCCCTGGCAACCCCCATCACTGCAGGACCCGCATGCCTCGGCGCGCTCATGGTCATGGGCAATACAGCCGACGGAGTCCAGGAAAAGGCCATAACGAGCATCGCAATCGTTCTCGCATGCGCATCAATCTGGGGACTCCTCGTCGCCGCAGATAAAATCGAAAAGTTCCTCGGGCACGCAAATATCAGCGTCCTAAGCAAAATCACAGGGCTAATCCTCAGCGCAATCTCACTCCAGATGATTGTCACAGGAGTCAAAAACCTCTGGCTAATGTAGCAACTTAAGAAACCACGAAAAACACGAAATACACGAAAGTAGGGAGGAGGGAGAAGAAAGGAGAAAGTAGTGCGTGGACACTTTGCAGTGGGCTTCCGTCAAGAAGGAGGGAGAAGAAAGGAGAAAGTAGTGCGTGGACACTTTGCAGTGGGCTTCCGTCAAGAAGGAGGGATTGAACTACGAGTATTTTTTCGTGTGTTTCGTGCTTTTCGTGGTTTAAATAATTTCTATTATTCGTGTTCATTCGTGTCCATTAGTGGTTCTTTCCCTTCAATGGACGCGCGGCGGAATCGCCGTGCGGGCGCGCTCGAGCGCGCCATCAAAGCACTACTTTCTTCTTTCTTCTCTCTTCTCCCTACTTTATCAAACAGGCTTATATTACGTCACTTGCTATAAGAAACCATGGCTGAGGGAAAATGCCCCTTGCAGATAATGAATAACAATCGGGCGCATTTCTTATTTCCCGGCGCTGACGGACAAGACGTCGGCTCTTGCTGATTGTGCGGAGTTTTTGCTTTCCTGAATCCTGCCATAAGGAGTCCTTCCAGGACACGCAGACTCCTTGATTCCCTTTTCTCTTTTGTTCCTATCATTCACTGCAAATCAACCTTACACAATGAAGATGCTAAAAATTGCCAGGCTCACCCTCCTGTCGTTCCTGTTCTTATGCCTTGCTCTTTTTGCGGCGGAGACCGCCCGCGTCACCAATCTGACCGCGACGCCCCGCGCACCCTGGAACGGACTTGTGGACATCACCTATTCCCTGGAGTGTGACACTCCATACGCCGCCATGACCGTCTCCTTCCAGGGATTCGACTACGATAGGAACGAGTCCATCCCCATGACCACCCTCACGGGAGACGGGGCGGACGGGAAGCTGCTGCTGGCCGGCGGTCCCTACCACATCGTCTGGGATTCCGCCAATGACTGGCCCGAGGGACACTCCTCTGAGTTAACCGTGACCGCAACGGCGGAGGTGAAGGAACAGACGGTTGATTTCACCTCCGACTATCTTGTGGTTGACCTGAACACGGGCGCAGTCACTTCATCCTCCACGGGACCCGACCTCTCCGACGACACCTGCCGCACCACGGAACTGTGGCTGCGCCGCATCCCAAAGGGCACCTTCACCATGGGGTCCCCAGAAGGGGAAGTCGGAAGGAAACCTAACGAAACACTGCACAGGGTGACTCTCACGGAGGACTTCTACATCGGGGTCTTCGAGATGACCCAGAAGCAGTATTCTCTTATCTACGGCAGCAATCCGTCATACTACAAGGGCGACACCAGGCCCGTGGAAAATGTCAGTTATGACACTATCCGTGGAACGGGAAGTACAGCAGGCAATGGCTGGCCAACCTACGGCCATGCGGTGGACAACGATTCATTCCTGGGCAAACTCCGTGCAAAAACGGGGCTGACCTTCGATTTACCCACGGAGGCACAGTGGGAGTACGCATGCCGTGCGGGAACCACCACCGCCCTCAACACGGGAAGTATTCTGACATCGCCTGAACAAGATCCTGCCATGGACGAGGCTGGAAGATATTACCACAATCAAAATGACGGCAAAGGTGGGTATTCCACCGAGCATACTAGGGTAGGTTCATATTTTTCTAATGCCTGGGGACTCTACGATATGCACGGAAATGTCTCTGAATGGTGCCTGGACTGGTACGACAATCTTGATGCATCTGCCGTAACGAATCCCACAGGGTACTGGGGGACGGATAGATACATTCATGTGAAACGCGGTGGCTGCTGGGGCAGTGCTGCATACGGTTGTCGTTCAGCACTCCGTAGCTGGCGAGAGCCATCTGCTTCTAATGATCGACATGGATTTCGCATAGTTCTGTTACCCCATAATCCCGATTATCTTGTAATTGACCTGAACACGGGCGCAGTCACTCCATCATCCACGGGACCCGACCTCTCAGACAATGCTTGCCGCACATCAGAATTGTGGCTCCGCCGCATCCCGAAAGGCTCCTTCATCATGGGCTCTCCAAACACGGAAATAGGAAGACAAACTAACGAGACGCAGCACCAAGTAACTCTCACGGAGGATTTCTACATCGGGGTCTTCGAGATCACCCAGAAGCAGTACTCCCTTATCTACGGGAGTAATCCATCGAAATACTATGGTGACACCCGCCCCGTGGAAAGCGTCTCTTACGATACTATCAGAGGAACGGAGAGTACGGCTGGTGCCGGGTGGCCAAACTACGGTCACGCAGTGGACAACGGTTCCTTTCTGGGTAAACTCCGTGCCAAGACTGGGCTAACTTTCGACTTGCCCACGGAAGCCCAGTGGGAGTACGCCTGCCGTGCAGGAACCACTACCGCCATTAACACGGGTAAAAATCTTATGTCAACCAGACAAGACCCTGCCATGGACGAGGCAGGAAGATATTACTACAATCAAAATGACGGCAAAGGCGGGTATTCCTCCAATCATACCAGTGTAGGCTCCTATCTGCCCAACGCCTGGGGACTCTATGACATGCATGGAAATGTCTCTGAATGGTGCCTGGACTGGTATCAGGAAGATCTGAGCTCTTCAGCAGTAACGGATCACAAGGGTCCCTCATCTGGGAATAGTCGAGTGTTTTGTGACGGCAATTTTGACTCCTATGCTACAGGATGCCGCTCTGCTACTCGCGGCGGAGTAGATCCTCCCCGTGGCATTTTCTCTGTTGGCTTTCGTGTTGTCTTACTATTAACAGAGGAGGAAGAGAATCCAGAACCGTGGCCGGAGCCGGATTTCACCTCAGACTATCTCGTGGTGAACCTGAACACGGGCGCTGTCACTTCATCCACCACGGGACCCGACCTCTCCGACGACACCTGCCGCACATCAGAATTGTGGCTCCGTCGCATCCCGAAGGGAACCTTTACCATGGGCTCACCAGAAGGGGAAGTGGGGAGGGAACCTGGAAGTAGCAAAGAAACACAACACCAGGTGACCCTCACGGAGGATTTCTACATTGGCGTCTTCGAAATTACCCAGAAGCAGTATTCTCTCATCTACGGCAGTAATCCATCATACTACAAGGGGGACACCCGCCCAGTGGGATACATCTCCTACGATACCATCAGGGGAACAGGGAGCACTGCTGGCGCAGGATGGCCAGCCTGCAGCAATGCGGTGGACAGCGACTCATTCCTGGGTAAACTCCGCGCCAAGACTGGACAGACCTTTGACTTGCCTACGGAAGCCCAGTGGGAGTACGCATGCCGTGCGGGAACCACCACCGCCCTCAACACGGGAGGTATTCTGACATCGCCTGAACAAGATCCTGCCATGGACGAGGCTGGAAGATACTACTACAATCATAATGACGGAAAAGGAGGGTATTCCGAACATACCAAGGAGGGTTCCTACCCGCCAAATGCCTGGGGACTCTACGATATGCACGGAAATGTCTATGAATGGTGCTTGGACTGGTGGAAGGAAGATCTTGGCAGTTCCGCCGTGACAGATCCCATGGGCCCCCCATCTGGCTCCGCCCGGGTGTTACGTGGTGGCGGTTGGGGTAGCGATGCGCGTAGTTGCCGCTCGGCTAGCCGCGGCAGTAGTAGCACCCCGTCCGACAACAACTACTGCGGCGGGTTTCGCGTCGTCCTGCTCCCCCAAAAACCCGAATATCTCGTGGTTGACCTGAATACGGGCGCAGTCATCCCATCCACCACGGGACCCGACCTCTCCGACGACACCTGCCGCACCACGGAACTGTGGCTGCGCCGCATCCCAAAAGGCACCTTCACCATGGGGTCCCCAGAAGGAGAGGTGGGAAGGGGAGATGGAGGTTACAACGAAACACAGCACCAGGTGACACTCACGGAAGATTTCTACATCGGGGTCTTCGAGATTACCCAAAAGCAATATGCCATCATCTGCGGGAATAATCCATCAGAATACAAGGGGGACACCCGCCCCGTTGATAATGTCTCTTATGACACCATCCGGGGAACGGGGAGCACGGCTGGCGCAGGATGGCCAACCTACGGTCATGCTGTGGACAGCGGCTCCTTCCTGGGCAAACTTCGCGCCAAGACGGACCGGACTTTCGACCTGCCTACGGAAGCCCAGTGGGAGTACGCCTGCCGTGCAGGAACCACCACCGCTCTCAACACAGGAAAGAACCTTACATCGACTTACGGGGATTCCGCCATGGACGAGGCCGGAAGGTATGACAACAACAGACCCATCATTATAAACTATTATGAACAGCATGCCAAAGTAGGTTCTTACTTGCCGAATGCCTGGGGACTCTATGATATGCACGGAAATGTATATGAATGGTGCCTTGATTGGCTGTCAGAACTCGGTAGCACTGGCGTGACAGATCCCAAGGGTCCCGACGCGGGAGCCAGACGAGCGATGCGTGGTGGCTGTTGGAGCAGCTCCGCGATGAATTGCCGCTCGGCTCACCGCTGTTACTACTTAAGCCCAGCTAACCCCGACGTCATCTTCGACCGCCACGGTTTCCGCGTCGTCTTGCTCCCTTAGTTTCTCATGGATACAACCCATATATTCACCACCATGAAAAGACTTTCCTCCCTCATCTTTTCCTTGCTGTTTTCCCTTTTGTTCGCTGCCGGGGCGTCCCTGTGCGCGGCGGAGTCCCCTGCGTTCTCCATTGAGAACCGCAGCCTGCATTTGATGAACGGCAGCGCATTCGTCTCCCCTGTCGCCACCACCGGTTCGAAGGGGACGAAGCTCCTGGCGGATGGCGCGGCGGCATCGGGCTGGTCGGCGGAATCCCCCGCCTGGGATACGGCCACTGTTGAGGACGGATACTACACATTGGCGTTGTCGGAGGGCGACAGTGCCTCGTCGGAGGTCCTGGTGATCAACGACGCAGGGGTGGTCATCCACGACGGCACGCTGGAGGCGGACGAGGTATGGGCGGCGGGCGTCATCCACGTCGTCAGGAACAGCGTCCGGATTCCCGCAGGGCGCCGCCTGGTCATCGCCAACGGCGCGGTGGTGAAGTTCTGCCAGGGGACATTCATCGTCAACGAGGGAACCCTCTCCGCCATCTCGGCGACTCTTACCGCATTCGAGGACGACACGGTGAAGGGCGACACAAACCTGGACGGCGCCGCCACCACTCCAGCCGCAGACACCTACGCCATCAGGAACAATGGCACCCTGACCGCCATTGGATGCACCCTCAAGTACGCGACTCCCGACAGCGTCTTCGAGTCAACAACCATTGCGGATGGCGCCTTCGAGGGCTGCGGCGAAATCACCCAGGCCGTCATCCCCCCGGATGTCGACCACATTGGCGAAAACGCCTTCCAGGGATGCTCAAACTTGACCAATGTGACATTCCAGGGAAACAACACCACCGTGGCGGATACCGCCTTCGATGGCTGCGACAATATCGGGAACGTCTACTTCCCCAATGATCTTCCTAAACAGGAATATGTCTTCGGCAATTCCCAGCCCACCATCAACGTGGGCAGAAACCCCTATCCCGAGACCTGGGGCGGATATCCCGTAGTCGACGCATACGCGAACAGCATCCTGGCACGGCCGGAAATCCAGTCCCTGCAGAATGAGGTCGCCGCATTGTCCAACGACCTGCGGACGCTTCTGGCGCTGCTGGGTGAGACCGGCTCCGCCTCCCAGGTCCTCACCAAGGGGGAGGACGGAAGCTACGCCTGGAAGAATGCGGACGCATTGGGAAGCGAGGTCATGGAAATCAAGCTGGAGGCGGGCTGGAACCTGGTGGCGATGCCGGGACGAGTCGCCTTCGACGAGAGCACGGAGGCACTCCTTAAGAACATCGAAATCTTCACCTTTGACAAGAAGACCAAGGTCTACCAGCCCTCCGAAGGACTGGAACCCCTGGCGTCTTATTGGATGAGAGCCCCCGAACCCTGCACAATCCACTTCCTCGTCATCGCGGAAACGCCGTAGGCAGTTCTGACCCACGAATGGACACGAATAAATAAAACATTTGAACCACTAATGGACACGAATGGACACTAAAATAGAAATCATTTAAACCACGAAAAGCACGAAATACACGAAAAAACAAAAATATACAAAACAGTGTCACTGCTTCATGAATAGATGATATTCGTGTCCATTCGTGTCCATTAGTGGTTCTGTTATTATCCCTTTCGTGTATTTCGTGCTTTTCGTGGTTCCCTCCTCCTTGACGGAAGCCCACTGCAAAGTGTCC
>ERZ1026860.563-NODE-563-length-23404-cov-5.198638_pt1 | contig 23404 bp, 26 predicted proteins | sample MGYA00380160_ERZ1026860 | MGnify/ENA primary metagenome ERZ1026860 (study PRJEB33269, sample SAMEA4719796) | human gut metagenome | biome: human-associated habitat; feature: organic feature; material: feces | place: Cameroon | collected 2013-10 ... | reverse complement strand
ATAAGAGACAGGCCGAGGAGGGGGAGATCCGCTCGCGCGCGCTCGTGGCGGAACTCGCCGGCGCCCCCGCGACGGTGTGGGCGAGCGCGCTCGACGGCCAGCCGCTTGCGACGAGTTCCCGCATCCTCGTCACGCACCTGACGGACGTGCAGAACACCGGCATCACCTACGCGGACGCCGATCTGCGCATCCTCCTCAAATGGGGGAGCCTCCCGCACCTCATGCGGAACGGGCGCGCGGCCTGCCGCCTGCGCCTTGCGGACGGCGCGTGGACGGTCTATGCGCTGCGGGCGGACGGAACGCGCAGCCGCGTCGTGCCGAGCGCCTTTGCGAAGGGGCGGCTCGACTTCACCGCGCGGGTGGACGCCGATCCCGCCGACGCGACCTATCTCTACGAACTCGTGCGGGACTAGGAGGGGCACGGGATGGTCGGGTTCATCGTGTCGGCCGCCGCCGGCTTCCTCTCGCTCTTCCAGGATTTCGAGATCCGCCCCCGCACGGGCGACTACTACCTCTCGACGTGCGTGCCCTACTCGGAGTCGTATGGGATGCGCGTCTTCGCCCTCGGCCGCGCGTGGACGCCGACCATCGTCGCGCCGGTCGTATTGTGTCCGCTCGGGCTTGCCCTGTCGGCGGTGGACACCTACGCGCTCTCGCCCGTCTGGGATACGCTCTGCCTCCCCTATGACGCGATGAAGCGCTTCGAGCGTGGTAAAGAGGAGCACGGGGACGAATGAGGCAAAGGTCTGGCCGATGCGCGGCATCCCACTTCCGAGGCACTTGCGCGCGAGGGGAAATTCCGCTAAACTAATCTACAACGTTTAACCTCGAAAAGGAAAGAGCATCACATGAATCGACGTGAATTTCTGGCCGCCGGTGCCGTTGCGGGGCTCGTCCCTGCGCTGACGGCCGCGTGTGGCGAGTCGTGTACGTGCTGACGCCGCCGGCGAAGCCCGCCCAGTTGAACCTCTGCCTGCAGTGGTGGGGCATCCCTGTCGCGGACGACGTCAATGCCAAACTCGACTATCTGGAGGCGAACGGCTACCAGGCCGTGGAGGTGCCGTCCGACCTCGGCTGGCTGCGCGACAAGGGCCTCAAGGTCGCCGAATCGCTCAAGAACCGCAAGCTCTTCCTCGCGACGGCGTGCGGCGGCTCCCAGTTCGACCGGCTCGACAAGGCGAAGAACGACGCCGAGGTCGCGCGGTTCATGCCCGTTCTGGAAGTGCTCGGCGAGATGAAGAGCGTCGGCCTCATCATCTGCCCCGCGCGCGGCAAGCCCGAGATGGGGCTCAAGGAACTGCGCGAGGACTTCGTGAAGAACACGGGCCGCCGCCTCGCCGAGAAGGCCGCGAAGTGCGGCACGACGATTGTCCTCGAACCGCTCCAGCGCGCCGAGACGCCGTTCCTGCGCCAGGTCGCGGACGGCGCGAAGATGGCGCAGGAGATCGGTCCGGGCTGCACCGTGATGGGCGACTTCTGGCACATGTCCAAGGAGGAGCCGAGCTTCTTCGGCGCGTTCGTCTCGGCCGGCCGGCTGCTCACGCACGTCCACATCGCCTCGCTCGCGCGCCGGAAGATCCCGGGCTCGGACGGCGCGGCGGACAACTATGTCGACGGCTTCAAGGGTCTCAAGTTCATCGGCTACCGGGGCGCGGTGTCGGTCGAGGCGGGCTTCCTCGAAAAGGGCCGCGACGCGAAGAACAAGCCGATCTGGCCGGGCAACGAGGAGAAGCAGAAGATCCTCGCCGGCATGTGCCGCATGCTCCGCGAACAGTGGGAGCAGGCGTAGGAAGATGAAGTCGCTTCGCTTTAAGTGATTAAGTAGTTAAGTAGTTAAGTAGTTAAGTTGTTGAACGAAGGCGCATTCGTCTGCATGCCTTCAGGAACTGAACCACTTAAAGCCGCGAAGCGGCGACTGAGTCACTTAAAGCCGCGAAGCGGCGACTTAATCACTTAAAGCCGCGAAGCGGCGACTTAACCACTTAATTTCAAACCTATGGGGATAAAGGAGAAAACAAAGAGATGACACGTAAAGACTTCATCAAGACGGGCAGTCTTGCGGCCGCCGTGGCGGCGATGCCGGCGATGGCCCAGGAGGGCGACGTGCGCGTGATCCGCGCGGCGGTCGTCGGCTGCGGCGGGCGCGGCGTGGGCGGCGGCTACAAGCCGAAGAGCGAGCAGGACTACTACCGCATGGGCGCGCTTGGCAACCTGATCCAGGCGGCCGCCGAGCTTGCCAAGCAGGGCATCAAGGTCAAGGTGCAGCCCGTCGCGTTTGCGGACTACTTCCTCGAAAAGGCGAAGGCGGCGGCCGAGAAGTTCGGCGCGCCCGTCGCGAACGCCTTCGGCGGCGCGAACGGCTACAAGCAGGCGATCGACCGCCCCGACGTGGACGTCGTGATCCTCACGACGCCGCTCAACTTCCGCCCCCGCCACACGATGTTCGCCGTCCAGCACGGCAAGCACGTCTTCGCCGAGAAGGGCGTCGCGGTCGACGCGCCCGGCGTGCGCGAGATGATCGCGGCCTCGAAGCTCGCGGCGGAGAAGAAGCTCTCCATCGTGTGCGGCACGCAGCGCCGCCACCAGCGCGGCTATCTGCTCGTCAAGAAGGCGCTCGACGAGGGCAAGCTCGGGACGATCCTCGGCGGCGCGGTCTACTGGAACGGCGACGTGCCGTGGGTCGCGGGGCGCAACAAGGACGAGAGCAACGCCTCCTACCTCTGCAAGAACTGGCTCAACTTCACCGAGCTTTCCGGTGACCACATCTGCGAGCAGCACGTCCACAACATCGACGTGGCGAACTGGTTCATCGGCCGCTACCCGAAGACGGTCGTCGCGGTCGGCACGCGCGCGCGCCGCGTCTCGGGCAACCAGTACGACGGCTTCTCGGGCGACTTCGACTACGGCGAGGGCGTCCACATCCACTCGATGTGCCGCCAGGTCAACGCCTGCGCGAACAACGTGAGCGAGTTCTTCCGCACGGACAAGGCGATTCTCACGGGCACCTCCGCGAAGTCGCTGGACAAGAAGTGGATTCCGCTCGAAGGCGACTTCATCGACCTCAACCCCTACGTCGTCGAGCATATGGACCTCCTCAAGTCCATCCTCGGCAAGGGGCCCTACCTGAACGAGGGCGAGGCCTGCGCGATGTCCACCGCCTGCGGCGTGATGCTCCGCATTGCCGCCTACACGGGTCAGATGGTCGCGATGAACCAGATTCTCACGAACGAGAAGAGCCCGTGGTACAACTACGCCTGCACGCCCACGCCGGCGGACTTCGAGAAGGACGGCGACGTGGCGATGCCGGCCCTCGGCGACAACGAGTGGCCGCTCCCCGGTAAGCCGTGGCGCAACCTCCCGAAGGACGTCAAGGATAAGGACGCCGGCAAGGCGACGCTCACGGCCCCGCTCGGCCCGATCGCCTAACCAGAACGGACGTCAATCGTCCATAAAGATCCGGGTCGCGCTCTCCACCAGGGGAACGCGACCCGGTTTTCCCTCTGAAAAGAAGTCCGAAGAAAACTTAACGCCGCGCGAGTGGCGACTTGGCCGTTTAAAGCCGCAAAACGGCGATTTAAATATTTAATGGTTTTCCCCCTTGACGGGAACGGGGAAGAATGGGTATACTCGTGTTGTTCTTTCCCCATGCTGGGGGTGATCCGGTTTCGACGGAGTGCGTTGAGGCTTGATCGCGCGTCGAGGATTCTCGTTGGCCTCGTTAAAAAACGGGAAAAACAGTAATTGCGAACAACGATTACGCTCTCGCGGCCTAACTGATAGCCCGCATGTCGCCCGGCCGACGCCTGCTGAGCCGATGCGACATCATCCAGCAGGACTTGCCCCGGAGCGCGCCGCTCGCGCGCCGGAGGTTCGTATAACCGAGCGGTGGATTCGGGATAAGCCCGCCTGTCGGCATACCCGTTTCGAGATCAAAGGCAAGCTACACGCGTAGAAGTCAGGTTGATTCCATTTCGGACAGGGGTTCGACTCCCCTCACCTCCACCATTAGGGAATAGGCGATAGTGAATAGTGAATAGGTTGGGAATGGGGCGTCAATGGACCTATTCCCTAATGGTGGAAGTTATTCGTTATTCACTATAACTTATAACCTGCGGCGGCACACTGAGTCAGGGAGAAAGAATGGAACGCATCGAATGAAAGACAGCATCTTACTCACCAAGTCCAAGGCGTTTGCCTTGCGTGTCGTTCGCCTTTACAAGTACCTACGCGAGCGCAAGGAGTCGGTCATCGCCAAGCAAATGCTACGCTCAGGCACCTCGATTGGCGCGAACATCGCCGAGAGCCGCTACGCGCAGAGCAAGTCAGACTTCGCGTCGAAGCTCCAGATCGCGCTCAAGGAAGCCGCCGAGACCGAATACTGGCTCGAACTTCTCCGCGACAGCGAACTTGTCGAATCATCCTCGGCCTTCGACTCCCTCTGCACCGACTGCACCGAACTCATCAAGCTCCTCACCGCCAGCGTCAAGACGGCGAAGGAGAATACCTGAGATATTCGACATGCCGTAACCACTGTGAACCAAGGCGTCTGACATCGTCGCCTTCGTCAGGCGTGTGCTATTCGACGTGCTGATGCGATAGGCGATGATGAGCCTTGAATAGAGATCCATAATCGCGCAGATGTAGAATGTCCGACCCTTGAGGCGGAAGTAAGTGATGTCGCCGACCCAGACGGAGTTGGGTTTGTCCACGTTGAACTGACGGGCGACGATATTGATGCGCTCCGCACTCAGCCGTTCGTAGATCGCCTTGGCCGACTGGCGGATGCAATGCAGGCCAAGGTCACGCATGATTCTGAGCACATACTTGCGGGTCGTGGCAATGTCTTCGGCTTTGAGCGCATCGACGATCTTCTGTGCCCCGAAACGCTGCTTGCTTTCGGTGAAGACCCGTTCAACGGCTTTCTCAAGCTCGCCTTTGCGCTGCATGTACCAGATTTCACCCGTACGGACTTTTCCGCGCTTTTCGTAGTTGTAGTAGGTTCCACGTTTGACATCAAGGGCATCGCAGAGAGCGTGAACGGAGAAGTTGCGCGTATTGTGAAGTGCGTCGATGATGGCGAGCCTCTCGGACAAAGGTGCTTGCGCAGAGCATGGTGCGAGCGATAGAATCTTGTTGATCGTCTTCTGGTGTTTCAGAGCCTGCGAAACGAGATAGAAGTTGCGCGGCGAGTTTTCCGTCGGCAGGCGTAACCCCCTGCCAATCTCTGCTGCGGCTTTCCATCCGTAATAGGTGCTTTTGGATATGCCGAGTCGAGCCAGGGTTTCCCGTGTGCTGCCACGAGAGCTCTCGATCTCCCGTAGCACTTTGTCCTTCTCCTGTGCGGAGAACGTCTGATGTGTTCGATTCATGTTTTCCTTTCTTGGTTTGATGAGGTGCCCTGCGGAATTGTATGGCACTCACCCTTATGTTTATTGCCGCACAAAAGAATTTTACTGTGTTGAAATAACATCAGCTAAAATTTCACAAATACCCCCTTGTCGTCGAATAGGAAATATCCTATAATACGCGCCATGACAAATGAGTGGATAGTAGAGTTTACCGATGAGTTTGAGTTATGGTGGCTTGAACTATCGGAACTTGTCCAGGAAAAGTGTGCCGTCGTTGTCGATCTCCTGACTCGTGAAGGACCTAATCTTGGATTCCCTTATTCGTCCAGCATCATGGGATCGGCACATGCGTTGCGAGAACTGCGTATTCAATGCGGTGGACATCCGTATCGGATTCTCTACGCATTTGATCCGCAACGAAATGCATTGTTGATCCTTGGCGGAGACAAGACGGGTAATGACCGATGGTATGAAGAGAATGTACCAAGGGCTGAAAGAATCTATGAACAATACTTAAAGGAAATCGAGGAGGAGTCGAAATGAGCGGACATCGCAATTTCAATGAGCTTCTGGCGAAGATGTCGCCGGAGCGTCGTGCACGTGTCAAGGCGGAGGCCGATGACCTCCATCGCGAGTACGTGCTTTCGCAGATTCGCCAGCAGGTTGGGTTTACACAAGCAGATGTTGCAGAGCGGCTTGGCGTGAGCCAACCTACCTACGCGGAATGTGAGCGAGGAAGCAACATGCGCATTGGCACATTGCAGAAGATTGTTGCAGCCCTTGGTGGCGAACTTTCGTTTCATGTTCTCATTGGAGGCCGTGACTACAATCTCCAAATGCCACAGCCAGTGTGAAACGTGGCGAGTGACCGCGATATGTTTAAAAGAATAGTATTAACCTTTGCGTCATTTTGGTTGGCTGGCGTAGTTGCGCTTGTTGTCATGAGCGATCCAGGGGCAATGTCAAATCCAGACAGTATCGTCATGTTGCCCTTTATGGCAGTAGTCGGGATGTTCGTTGGCCCAATGACATTTGTCGCCGGTGTGCACGGATTGATGTTTGGCTATGGAAGTGGAGTTCCTACGCCTTGGGCTTTGTGGGTTGCACTGTCATACGTGGGTTATCTTGGGCTGTTTGCTGGTGCTGTTGTTTTCAAGCAACCCAAATTGCGCGTGGCATGCTTAGCAATTGAAGCGCTTTGCGCACTTGTCGCCGCAAAGGGAGTCGCCTACTGTATTTGACATGATGTTCTTGTGTTTTAGAGACAATGGTCCCTATTTCCAAAACAAAATAGAGAAAGTTCCGTTTGAAAGCCGACAGGTGAGAAAGTCACCGATTCGTTGGAAATATGATACAATATTCGCGTTTCCAAATGGCAGATGAGATGCTTCAAACGGAACTTTGAGAAAATAGGGAGCAGCGGTTCCTATTTTTGTGCGTTCCGTTTGAGAGTCCTCACCTCCACCATTTCAAAATAGGGACTCTTGAGCAGTCCAAAACGGTGCGCCCTTGATTTCATTGGGCGAAATGCACAATATTACGCCCAAGTCGCCGCCGACATGAAAAATGGCCGTGCCGTCACTCGTTAAGTTTTTCAACTCGGACAAGGCCCGTGCAAGTATTGCACGACTATCTGCTCGGTTCGAAATACGACAAAAAGTCTTACGCTATGCCTGCGCGATTCTGGTTCAAGGTTTGCACACGGATGGACTATCTCCAAGCGGCATCATCAGTTTGTGCCAGCCATTTCAAGCGCAATATCGAAAAGGCGGCAAGTCTGGATGCGGACAGGCTATTCGTGGAAATATTCAAACTTCTGCCGCCCGATAAGAGGTGATGTGGCATGACTGCATCAGAGAACTACAATGCTGCATTCGCACGGCTGGCGAAGTCGAAGTTCCGTAGCCGATTTCACCTTACAGAATCTGACCGCGCCTACATTGAGAGTAAAGGCATGGAGACGATACGGCAGCATTGCGAGGATTTCATTCGCATGCGTCTGGCACCTGCCAATCCTTCCAATGACGGGAAACAGACTCCGATGCGTGGGCATCCTGTTTTCGTTGCGCAACACGCTTGCGCCTGTTGCTGTCGCGACTGTCTCGCGAAGTGGTGGAATGTGGCGCGCGGGGTCGCCATACCCGCCGAGCGGCAACAAGGCATCGTCGATTTCCTCATGGCGTGGATCGAGCAGGAAATGGGGTATAATGTCCAGAAGAACGCATTGTACCAAATTAACTTATAAGAGTAGTGCAGATACACAATACTGTATTGTCGTTATAGAAAATAGACTATCCATTGTTGCTTTCAAAGAGAATTTTTGCTAAAATATTCATCAAACAATAGGGAAAGGCGAAGTGATGGCTGTCTGCTACAATAACCTATGGAAAACATTGATTGACAAAGGCATGTCGAAGACCGATCTTCGGCGGGCCGTTGGTATGTCGCCCTGCACACTTTCTCGTCTTTCAAAGAATGAAAGTGTTGGCGTAAATACGCTCGACAAAATTTGCGACGCGCTTCACTGCAAAATGAGCGATGTGGTTGAGCATGTGCCTACGCAGACAAATGAAGGAGCGGTAAAACAATGATGAAGGACATCGACGTTACAAGAACGGATTTAGTGGTTGAGTCATCATATGTCGAGGATGACAAGGAACTCAATGTGCTTGTCTCGACTAAAATTTTACCTGATGACAAGCCCGAAGACCCAGAGCCTCGGTGGGTAATCATAGCCGACCCCAAAACAAGGGAGATAATCAGGATTGAATTTTGCGTGGCAACCGACGAGGGGTTTGAGTACCCTGAATACACACCAACAGCCGAACAGATGGAGCTGTTCAAACGATTTGCAAAGGAGTGCGAATGAAGAAGCAGACAGCAGAGTCCTCAAAACAGCAGAGTAAGGGGAAACGCTCCGCAACTCCTAAATTGCGTTGCATCGATCTGTTCTGCGGATGCGGAGGGATGTCTCTCGGCTTCGAGAAAGCCGGGTACGACGTGAAGGCAGGCTTTGAGCTTTGGGAACCCGCAATGCGTGTGTATGCTGCCAATTTCAAGCATCCTGTCCTTAAGCAAGACCTCTCGAATGTCGACGAGGCGGTTGTAAAGATAGCGCAGTTCAAGCCGGAACTGATTGTGGGTGGGCCGCCATGCCAGGACTTCTCGACTGCGGGACACCAAGACGAAAGTCTTGGACGGGCGATCCTGTCCGTGCATTACTCGGAGATCGTTGCCTCCATCCGTCCAAGGTATTTTGTGATGGAAAATGTCGCCAACATCAGGCGGTCGCAGGCGTTCAAGAAAGTCATCCTCAATTTCAAGGACGCCGGATATGGGTTGACGCAACGAATCCTCGATGCTGCATACTGTGGTGTCCCACAGACGAGGAAACGTATGTTTGTTGTTGGCGCGCTTGGGGAGAAGGATGAGTTCCTTGGCGAAGAACTGGACAAGGCTCTGTCCGACAAGCCGATGAGCATACACGATTATCTTGGAGACAAGTTGGGGACGGAATACTACTTCCGCGTTCCGACGAATTATACGCGGCGTGGCGTCTTTAGCATATACGAGCCGTCCATGACAATCCGTGCCGTTGATCGCCCTATCCCAAGCGGGTATAAGGGCAACGCCAACGACTCTGCGCCATTGCACATGGCAAGGTGTCTCACTCCAAAAGAGAGAAGCTACATACAGACCTTCCCGGAGTCCTTCAAGTTCGACGGCAGCAAGACGGATTTGCAGACGATGATCGGCAATGCCGTTCCCGTGAACTTGGCGAAGTACGTAGGCGCGGCATTGATGAGGTTCATCAAAGCCAAGCAAAAGGAGACTTGCAATGCGCGTCGTTGATCTGTTCTCCGGTTGCGGTGGAATGTCGCTCGGCTTTGGGCAGGCTGGATTCAACGTTGTCGGCGCGTTCGACAACTGGGATCCGGCAATCGCAATCTACCGCGAGAACTTCAAGCATCCAATCTTCAAAGCCGATCTAAGCAATGAAGATGCGAGTGCTGCCGTCAAGCGACTGAAGCCCGACTTGATCGCCGGCGGACCGCCTTGTCAGGACTATTCGATAGCGGGGAAACGGACTCTTGGCAAGCGGGCTAATCTGACCATACGATTTGCCGAGATTGTCACATCCGTGAAGCCAACTTGGGTGATATTCGAGAACGTGTACAACATCGAGCGTTTCAGGACGTTGCCACAGATGAAGAAGATTCTTTCTGATGCGGGATACGGCCTGTCATCGATGGTGCTTGATGCAAGTCGCTGTGGCGTTCCGCAGAAGCGACAGCGGTTCTTCCTCGTCGGACGGCTGAATGCGGAAGACGGATTCTTGGATTCCATTTTGCGGAACGGTCTGTCCGCAAAACAGATGACAGTCCGCGACTACCTTGGCGATTCGCTTCACACGCAGTTCTACTATATGCACCCACGGAGCTACAACCGCAGGGCCGTGTTTTCCATTGACGAACCGGCCTCAACTGTCAGGGGCATAAACAGACCGATCCCTGACAATTACAAGAAGCACCCTGCGGACAAGGCTGAAATCAAGGATGGCGTGAGGGCATTGACTACGAGGGAACGCGGATATTTGCAGACCTTCCCGGAGAGCTTTGCTTTCCCAGGGGCGAAGACTGATGTCGAACTTGCAATTGGCAATGCCGTTCCGCCGGCGCTTGCACGCTATGTGGCGAACTGCATAAAACAATGGAATTCCAAACACAAGTAGGGAAAGGATGGAACTCCATGTTGTATTTTTCCGAGATTGAGGATTACAGAACCTATCTGGGTAAGGGCGCTGACTTCCACTTCAATTACAATGCCAACACAGGAGGCGGGCAGTCGTTCTTGGGAGGCAAATTCTCCGACGCATCTGGAATTCTTCAGCCATCAAGTGTCTTAATTGGTCGCACTGCCGTATTTCAGTTTGTCGGAGATGAAAATAAGGCAGTGCCCTTGGACGATAATTCCACAAAGTATGAGATAAAGCCAAGAGCAGCCGGCGATAACAACATGAAGTTGAGCGTCGGAAGAAATGTCGCCCCCAGCAAAGCCATCGCTGCATTTCTCATGCTTCCGGAAACCTGTGGTGTAAAGAAGGCTTCAGATAAGGATCTGCCGCCATTGTGCAGAAAGAACTTCTGGTTGCAATCCATGTGGCTTGATGCCGATATGTCACAAGACGGCATTGCCATTTTGCGACCTAAAGATTGCGTCTTCTGCGGCGGGTTGGGGGAACAAGGCGGAACCCTTAAGTCCTTCACGGTTGACTTCAAGAGAAGGATTGCAGACTTGCTGCAGTTGAAGAAAAGCGGTCAGGCGTTCGATGAGGGAATTGCCGCTTTCATAGATTTGTTCGCAAAGGTATATTCTGGCGAAAAGGCTTTCAACTATGAAGAATGTTCTAATGCCATAAATAGTGTCATGGTTTTCATGGCGGAAAAATATCCCGGAGAATATTCGGGATTGATGGATCCGCTAGCATTCATAATGAGCATTGCGGCAAGGAATCCCCATAATAACAATGGCAAGCCGTCTGATCTTCTCGATACTGCTCTAAAGCTCTTTGCCAGACAGCGCGACAAGAGCAAGGCCGATATTTGGCCTTCGTTTGATGCGTGGATGGATGACGCAAGAAAGACGTTCTCGGAAATCGACGAGACGAAAATTGTTGCCGCCGGATTCGACTATCAGCATTTTGTCCGATTCGTGTTCACATCGCGCCAGAGGGTTGCGTTCTCCAAGTTCACGGACTCAGAGAAGCAGACGGTCGGCAAGTTCATCCGAGAGGAACGCATGGCTCCGCATTCCGCGTCGTGGTACATCGATCCGGCGAACAAGCTCGGAGTCAACGGCGTCGGTCCGGCTGTATCCCTCTACTTCATGATGATGACGCACCCGGACGAATTTGCCACATGGTCGCGGATGATGGCGGAGGGTCTGTCTATCCTTGGCTTGTCGGATTCGCCGGGAGACGGGACGCCCACAGTATCCGCCTACGAAGAATGCAAGGCCAAGCAGCAGCTCATTCTCGTCAGGATGAGGGAAATGGGCATAGGACGCAGCGCGAACGACAGCGCGGCCGCCGACTATCTGACCGTGAATGCTTTTCTCTGGTTTGTGACCGAGAACGAACAGTCTATAAAAAGCGAGGTGATGAAAATGAAACTGACATATCCGAATCCTACGAAGAAGAATGCCGGGAAGAAGACATGGGCGGATGTTCTTTCGGACAACCCGAATGACATGATGAATCGGCTCATAGCCGCTCTTCTGACAAAGCCGTTCGCCATCCTGACGGGCGCATCCGGCACCGGCAAGAGTCGCATGGTGCGCAAGCTCGCCTACATGACTTGCCTCAACACGCAGCTTCAGCCCGATCCGACCAAGAAGAAGCCAATAGAAAACTTCCGGATGGTTCAGGTTAAACCGAATTGGCACGACTCAAGCGAGCTGCTTGGCTACAGGAGTGCGGTGTCTGCGACAAGCAAATATGTCTCGACGGACTTTGTCCGTTTCATTCTCAAGGCTCATGCGTTCCCCGAAACACCATTCTTTGTCTGCCTCGACGAGATGAATCTTGCGCCTGTTGAGCATTACTTCGCGGAGTTCCTCAGTGCAAGCGAGAGTGCGCGTTACGAGGACGGAGAATGGATTACGGACGCGATAATTGACCCTGGCGAGTTTGGCGGCGATATCAACAACCTCGATCCAGCGGACTACTCAATACCGTCACCTCGCAAGGAACTGATCGAGAAGATCGGTCTCTTCATACCGCACAACTTATTTGTTGTCGGTACTGTGAACATGGATGATTCAACGTCTGGCTTCTCGCGCAAGGTTCTCGATAGAGCCATGACACTTGAGATGGACGATGTCAACTACGAAGATTTACGTAAGCCCAGCGACCTTGCCTTGTTCGATGAAACCGGGCCAGATGGCAAGGTGATAGTGAATGGTCTCTTGCTAAGCGCAAAGGAAATCGCTGCATTTATAAGCCGCTGTCAGTTTGAGCCAGGAAAACTCGACGAGACATTCTGTGGCAAGCTGACGAAGGTGAAAGACAAGCTACACGGAACACCATTGGCGGTAGCGCATCGATTTGCCCGCGAGTGCGTTCAGTACCGTGAGGCACTGCAAATGCTATTTGCAGGCAAGGGGGTTGCCGACTTCGACGAGTATGCTATTGATCACATGATGCTGATGAAGGTGCTGCCTCGTCTTGAAGGAAATAAGGATGAACTGGGCGATCTTCTCGGAAAGCTCAAGGATATATTCGGCTTGTTGCCGGGACACAAAATAAGCTCGGAGAAATTCGATAAAATGGAAATTGCCGCTGGCATGAACGGAGGTTATTTCTCATTCTATCTCTAAGGATTGTGCGCAATGGATGTCATAGTCTACACCATACCTAACCTAGCTCGTCTGACGATAGCCTGCAACCAGGATGTCGCCCGCAAGGTGTCGGACTATGACAAGCGCTTTCATGGCGCGAAGTACCTCGTCCGATATGCAGGAAGTCACGACGGGCGTCTTTCTATCGGATATGAGGACTCTAAGACGCATTCGTACCAGCCCATCCACATTGAATCGAATGTGAAGCCGGGCGAGCCTATCTGTCGTTTGCCGGTTGTGTTCGAGCAACTGACATATTTCTTCGACATTGACTTTGAGGAAGCGGTCGACGGACTTGATGAGTCATCCATACGCATCAAACACTATCTAAACGAGTTCACAGAGAGCTTCAATCGTCGCGGACGTTCAATACGCGGGCAGTTCTCCTTTGTGAACGAGCCGGGGCGGTTCCGTATAGAAGTTACCTACAAGACCGGCAGCATAGAGCGTTCCATATGGTTCGACTTCACGGTGGCTTCCACCAAGATGGACGTGTTGAACGACTATCGTACCATACTTCGTGCAGTCGAAGATTGGGACAGGTCGCTTGTGTTTTCCGCGAAGGCTAAGACGCTTCACGATGTGCAAAAGAAGGAAGCAAAGGCTTCGCCGGATGACATAAAGAACTGGGTTGTCTATTTTGAGAAGTCCTTGGATGTATATGAACAGGCGCTGCGTCGAATCCTTCACGAGCCAAACAAGCAGATGGTCTCGACAGAGTTCTATCGCCGAGCCGATCAAGTGAAGCGCTGGACCCCTTCAATGGCGAGAGAGTACGCAAGGTACATGAATGATCCGGCGAAGCTTGAACGCCATAGATTTGTGGACACAATCCGCGAGATGACTTTCGACACAAGGGAAAACCGCTTCGTAAAACACACCCTCATCAAACTGACACAATTCCTACAGCTGGCATTCGCTGAATTCAGCGCGGACAAGGACTATTCGCAGGACTTTAAGGATGGTCTTGACAGCCGCATTGCACGCTTCAAGAGGTATGCGCGTTCCCCGAAATTCATCAATGTGCCGATGCAGGCTAAGGCAGTGAACAGTCTAGTCATGCAAATGCGTCCTGGCTATTCGGACATTCGGATTGTTTGGGGACTGATGAATAGCCTTTTCACGACAGACCTTACTCTCTCATCGAGACACAACCCCGCCGTTGGTTTTTCCAAGCTTTCTGCGTTGTACGAATTCTGGTGCTTCATAACCGTCAAGGAATTGATGGATGACATCATGAAGGTGAAGTTTGGTATTTCAGGCATTGCATTAAGCGCAACTGATGCCCAAAAAGCCATAGAGGTTGCGAATACGGCAGAGGACATTCCTTCGGCAACTCCGATAGCCTATGCCTACAAAGACTCTTTGGGGGCAACGATTGCTGAAGTAGCTTTCCAGCAATCCTATGGACCTCATGCCGCATCCGATGTGTTTGCCGCGCCTTTTCAGCAGAGGCCAGATATTGTTGTTAGGCTGCAAGACAAGGCGCATATTTACACATATCTTTTCGACGCAAAGTATCAGATAGAAAACAGCCCGTACACAGCAAACCGTGAGGCAGCACCGCGAAGCGCTCTCGACCAGATGCATCGATACAGAGACGCGATTCTGTGGCGAAAGAATGATGGTAGCGCAGCCTCGTCCGACTCAATAAAGCGTGAAGTTGTCGGTGCGTACATACTCTACCCCGCAGACATAGGGAAGGCTGACAACGTACCGATATATTCTTATGACTCGCTTATTAGTGAACAGAACATCGGAGCATTTGCACTTCTCCCTAAACGTGTCAGAGGTTTGCATGACTTCTTGCTGACACTTGTAGAAAAGCTTGACATTAACGCGAAGACGTCAGGCTGGTTGTTAAAGGAGAAGCAAGTTATTCCGCAGAAAGGTCTCTTTTATACCGACCAAGCCGAAAGTGCGATTGGCGAATCGCAAACGCTACGCCTTGAAATGACAAACAATCTTGACTTGGCCGGACTGAAGAGCAAAGGGAGATTCCCTGTTCTGAAGTCTGTGGCAGATAAAGCCGGGTTGATTAAACGCATTGTTATCACATCTAGCGGCAAGCCAATCTGCTCCTTGAATGGAGAGTTGTTGATTGGGACGAGCAATCCTTCTTCATTCTTCGCTGAGTTTGGGAACGATTGGGTTCAGCGAAATGTCGGGCAATTGTTCAGCACATTTAGGATTTCGTAATATGGGCGGTAAAAATCATCATAGTGAGCCATTTGATGACTCGACATTAGTGAAGCTGGATTTATATAGGCGTTATGTACGCGCTTGGCTTCCAGTCTTTTTGAATTCACGCAAACTTGCAGTGGATAAAATTCAGATTTTTGACTTCTTTGCCGGTCCGGGGCATGATGTTAATGGTAAGAGTGGAAGCCCATTGATAGCGCTCGAAGAAATTAGTGCTGCGTTGAAGCAGGATCACCTTAACAATCCAGAGATTCACCTCTATCTAAACGAGATGATGAGGGGTAAGTATGACACGTTGGTTAGCTCTTGTGAAGAATCTCCGCTAAAGAGTATTGTGAACTTTCACTACCTTAACAATGAATTCAAAGAAGCATTTGAAGTTTGGAAACCAGAAATAGGAAAGAATACTTTGGCTTGCAAAACAGCCAGCCTGCTGTTTTTGGATCAGAACGGAACAAAGCAAATCACGAAGGAGGTTTTTTCGGACATTATATCGGCCTCTCGAACGGATTTCTTATTCTTCATCGCGTCTTCATATATTTACAGATTTAGGACACAGCCATTTAATGTAGAACCTGCTCCAATACTGCCGCAAGACTTCGATGGAATGACAATGAAGAATGTTCATCGGAAGGTTTGCGAAGCGTACAGACGCCTCATACCGGCTGGGTGGCGATATTACTTGTCGCCATTTTCAATCGCAAAGGATGCGGGAAGTAATGTCTACGGCCTCATATTTGGTTCTGGGCATCCGCTAGGCATGGACAAGTTTTTGAAGATATGTTGGGATGAAGACCCGCTTACCGGCGAGGCAAATTACGACATTGATGATGATAATATCCAGCCTGGGCAAATGACATTCTGGGAGGAGCGCCCCAAGAAGATAGAATGCTTTGAACGCGAATTGAAGCAAGAGATTGATGATCAGCATTTGTGCAGCAATGTTGATGTGTACAACTTTGCCATCAACCGTGGCTTTAGAGCTACTCATGCAAAAAACGCATTAAACAAGATGGTGAAGTCTGGTCATCTGCCAAAACAAACTTTCGCTATTTCTTATGAATCATGCGGAAGCAAGGACAGTATTCCCCGTCCGATTGTAGTGAATGAGAGGAAACAAAAGTGAACGTAGTCTACAAGCCCAAGGGACGTGCGCTAGAGTATGCGCCTTTTGCCTGCAATCTTTACATGGGTTGCACACATGGATGCACATACTGTTACGCACCAGGGTGTGTGCGTCGCACCTCTGAAGAATGGCACGTCGGAGCAACAGCAAGGAAGGATGTTATTGAACTATTTAGAAAAGATGCTGAATGGTTGTCGAGGAACCTGCCCGATGACGACAAGCGCCGTGTCCTTTTCTGTTTCTTGAGCGATCCATATCAACCGTTAGAAAGTAGGTTGCATATTACACGCTCGTGTCTTGGAATCGCTAAAGAGTATGGCATTAAAGTGGACATCCTTACGAAGGGAACCTATGCAAGGGTTTCTAAAGACTTTTCGCTGATGCATGATGCAGGAGTTCATTTGGGTGTCACTTTGAGTTTCGCCACGGACAAAAAACGAAAAGAGTGGGAACCGAATGCATCGTCGGTTTCTGATCGATTGAAGATTCTCAAGGCGGCGCACGACCTTGGTATCTACACATGGATAAGCATGGAGCCAGTCATTGATCCGAAAGAGGCATTAACAGTCATAGACAAAGCGCATGATTTTGTTGATTTCTGGAAAGTTGGCAAATTGAACCATAACAAAGAAGTAGAAGATGCTGTTGATTGGCATCAGTTCTACATTGATGTTCGCGCTAAGTTAAAACAGTATAACGCGAATTTCTACATCAAGAAAGACCTTCGCGCTTTTGCAAGAAAAGCTAAAGTGAAGTCGATGGATACGAAGGAGGTTGTGGGATAATGTCAATCGTCAACGCCTTTACCTGCACCGGCGCATACGCCGTCCTAATCATGTCGGGGCTGAAGCGTGTGGAGAGTTGCGGCAATGACGGGATGTGTCAGTTGCCAATGGGACTATCCGCAGTTGTAGGTGCCCCGAGTTTAAGCAATCAACAACTCCCATCCCCAAGGAGGGTCTGTCTATGAAAAAACTTATCCTAGCGCTCTACGTTTTGTCCGTTGTCTTTGCATCTCATGCAGGCGAAGAGATTCCAATGAAGTTCTGTGGTCTAAAGCTCGGCCAGAAACTTCCCGATGGAATCAATCCGACATCCAAAACGGAGATGTACTATGGGTATAATCTGCCTGCGAAAGAAACGATCTTGAAATTTAACCAATATCAGTTTCATGCTTCTCTAATAACAAAGACAGTTACAAACGCCGGTGCCGGTTACACGGCCACTTCAAAGTCCGATGCCGATCAACTTTTCATCGACACGTGTCGTTGGCTTGAGCGGAAATATCCCGGCAAGAAATGCGAGGATTTCAAACTCCCTAACAGAACGATAAAAGTCATGCGGTTTGGGGATGATACAGATGGGTATTACATGATCGAGAAGAGTGTGCCCGTGCAGGGAATGTATCTTGTGATGATTTCACTATACAACGATAAGTTGTCCCAGCTTGAAGATCGCGAAGCTAAAGAGTTTGCTTCTAGGAAAATGACAGGGCAATCGGCTCCACTTCAGTTTAGCGTTCAGCAAGTTAACAACAATCTTAACCAAGGAAAGCCTATCTATCCGGTGCTTACAAATAGCGTGGTCCAGGTTGCGGCTCAACAAAGTCCTGCAGCATCTGCATTTGACGAGACGAAAGAAACAATGGACGCGATTCGTAGCGCAATAGAACGTCATCAGCAGCAAACAAAATCAAGGGCGGCTCCCAAAAACATTCAAGTTCTTAAAACAATCGCAAAAGGTCTTGTCAGAACATGGAAAGATGGATGGGGGAATGATTTTGCATATGAATGTGATGGTGACAGGTGGGCTTTGCAGTCTGCTGGCGCAGACAAGAAATATGATACAGATGACGATTTGATTTTCATCTGTGAAGGTGGCATGAATGTAACGACAGTTGGCTTTCCAACAGGTAATGGGAAATATCTTGATTCCGAAGTGGTCAAACAGAATAAGGCATTACGCGAGAATGCGGATGAAGATGTTGGTGGTCGCCCGGATGGATGGACGCAAATTGAAATCCCCGGATTTGTGACTGTAGACACTCCGCCTACTATAGAACTCCAGAAAGGCGCATACAAGGTTTTCAAAGAAGCAATGGCTAAAGTCTCGCTCAATCTCGACTTGCGAGACCAAGCCCTTACTTTTCAGCAAGCAGGGTTGAACGATCTAGAGGAAGGCTCAACGCGGCGTTATGCAAGAATTATATTCAAGTCGTTTTTCGACAAGAACGGTGACTTTGATTTGCCAGAAGAGGAGTTGACGCCAGACGCACTGAAGTTCATTGAAGAGGAAGAGTATACTAAGCTTAAAAAAAGCATGGAACCGATGAAGCGTTCTGGACTTGGCGCGCCAAAGTTAATCAAGTGTTATCCTGTTCAAAAGGCGAAATTGGGAGGGCTGTCAGGATATCGCATAGCCTATCTCCGTCAACAGAAAACGAATCCGCCTGTCTTCGTTGAAGAGTACAAACTTGGGTGCGGAAGGTATCTTCATACGGTAACCTTCTCCTACAGGCAAAGCGAAGAATCGTTTTGGAAGAGTGATTATGCCGAAATCAAGCGGCGAATCAAGTTCAACAAGAAAAAATAAGAAAGGAGCACGTCATGTATTGTTCAAAATGCGGTGCATTGAATGCTGAGTCGAGTGCGTTTTGCTATTCATGCGGAAATGAATTAGCAACTGCTCGCGACACCTCTGCCAAGCGTGATGAGATCGCGCCTTCACAAAATATAGAGTCCCCACAAAGCAAGATTGCTGATGCGGGTGCTAGTGAAGTTAAGAAATCTAGTGACAGCGATAATGAGCATAGCAAAAAACCGATGTCTCAGACATTGCGTGTTGTCATAGCATTACTTGTTTGCGTAGGGATATATTTTGCTTATGTTGTTATTGGGGTTCTCCTTGGATGGAAACGCGGGGGTGGGCTTATCCCAATAATGATCATGTTCGCTCTGATGGGCTATGCATGGAGGGCCATAACAGGGTCGGGCAAAAAGAAGGACAAGTAAGCGATGTTCTGTTCGCGATGCGGCAACCAGATGGCTCAGAATGCTCGATTCTGCACGAAGTGCGGCTTCGAGTTGCGCCGCGCTATTCCAACGCAGGTCAAGCAGTCTCCCACCGCAAGCAAGCTGAATGACACAGACAACACTGGTGCTTCTTTATCAAAGAAAGCTTCTCAACGGTTAAGGTTGTCCATCGCTATTGTTATCGGAATCATTTGCTACTTTATAGGTTCCTCGCTCGCTACAGACTTGCATCGCTACTTAAACACTAAAGGGGCGACGATAGAGCCGTCCCAGGCAATCATGGGGGCAATAGGTTATATCATAGTCATTTCCGGTGCGTTATCAGTTCTTGTTGGCATCAAGGGGCTTATAGCGACTAGTAAATATCCTCCAAATGAGAACGCAGAAAGGTGACATTATGAAACGCGGAGTCCTTGCGAAGATGGAACCATTCCTGTACGACTACGAACAGGAATGGCACGATCCGTGTTCGTGTCGCCTTAACAAAAATAGGTGGATGGCTATTTGTACTCTACGTGATGCATGGATGAAGCTTGATGTAAGTCGCCTGCGAAGATATCTTCATAGGGATTTCGTATACTGGTCATTCTCCACGAAGGAGAAACTAGGCAAAAATGATTTCATAAAGCATCTGGACAAAAAATTCGATCTGAGAAATGGGGCGCCTTTTGCCGCCCAAATTGTTAACCTTTTCTGTGGACAGGTACAACTGGATTACCCGTATGCTGTTCAATTGAGCAATCCACAATACATATTCAATCCATACTCAGCCTTGCATATTCCCAGATTCAAAGATGATAAGATAATTGAGATTTATGTTTCCGAGCCTAGAAACTACAAATTCGATGTCAGCTACGAGAAAGGAATAATCAAAGACAAATCCGGGAATGATGCCGAATTCTCTCTTGCAGGAAAATTGAATTCTGTTGATGATGTTATTAGTGCAAAAGATCTTGAAAGACACACGATCAATGCCGTAGTAAGTGTACTAGGCGCGAATGGTGCAAATGTGGATTTGATAAACTACGAGAACAAGTCATCAACGGCAAATATAATGACGGTAACCGATTGCCACCTGTTCGTCTATCGTTGCGACACGCGTTTACGCCAGCAAAACGGATTCGCAAGGCGGACGTGCGGCCCGCTAAAAGAGTTCTCGGACAAGTACGGCTACGGCGACGAAAAATGGAGTGGCCGAACAAGAGAGTATGCAAGACTCTACGATGGAATTGTCCCGCCTTATCTGATGCCTGCCTTGGCTGTTATAACGTGCGATGCAATCTGCGTTAAGGACAAGAATGGTATCCCGAAGAACGGTTCGGCTGTGAACCTTTGGATGAACGAAGTTGTTAGAGTCTTGCGCCCCGAAACAAGCGTGCGTTCCATGAAACAGTGGATGCATTGGGTAAAGCACAATGATGCCTACCTAAAACGTTTGAGCGAGCAGGCTCATGGAGCATGGTGCGCGGACATATATGCAAGGTCGGCCCCAGTTCTGCTCGCAGTAAAACTGCTTCCAGTCAAGTTGCAGACTCAGCTCTTGACGGAAAGAGGGGAAAAGTACTTGAAGGCTCTGAAGGATGCAGGAGCATTCTTGTCAGGTCGTGCCAAAGAACTTAATAGGAATGGCATAAGGACTCCAGGTCTGCACCGTGAGGCCAAACGTCTTTTTGTCATGGCGGAAAATCCAAGGTTCAGTGTCAAATGAAAGTCACCGTCACATCATTCTCGTTCAAAAGAGGAATCCCGGAAGACCCCACCGGGAATGGCGGCGGCTTTGTGTTCGATTGCCGAGCCATGCCTAACCCGTTCTGGGACGAGACTCTACGCGGCTACACGGGGCGCGACAAGCCCGTCTGTGACTTCTTCGTTCGTTTCCTAGAGACGGTCGAGCCGTTCCTTGAGGCGACCGAGACGCTTGTCCGCCAATCGATAGAACAATACAAACGGGATGGCCGTGATCATCTTCAAGTCACCTTCGGTTGCACCGGCGGCCAGCATCGATCAGTGTACTTCGCCGAGCGCATGGCGGAGCGATTGTCGGGCATTGACGGCGTTGAAATTGAAGTTGCACACATGGCAATGCCATACTGGAAGACCAACCACGCCAAGGAGAACCGTGATACAATCTTCCAAGAGGAGTTGAGATGAAGAGCGAAGAAATCAAGGGACTTGTCGCCAAGAGCGAAAATGCCTGCATCGAGTTCAAGCGGGCGAAAGGCGGCGTCCCCGCCGACTTCTGGCCATCGTACAGCGCGTTCGCCAACACGGATGGCGGAACCGTCATCCTTGGTGTCCGCGAGAAGGACGGCAAGTGCGAGGTCGAGGGATTGCCGGATGTAGAGAAAACGATGGCCGACATCTGGAACGCGGTCAACAACGCCGAGAAGATCAGTGCGAATGTCCTGTTCAACGAGTCTGTTTATCCCGTCGAGGTTGACGGCAAATGGCTTGTTGTTGTCGAAGTGCCGCGCGCGGAGCGCACCGTCCGCCCGGTCTTTGTCGGCGCGGCATCGTGATCGACAAGTACCCCAAGCGGCTGGAGGTCTCGAATCCGGGGACGCTGCGCATGAGCAAGTCAGTAGCAATCGCGGGCGGCACGAGTGACGCGCGAAACGGAAAGATATTCAACATCTTCTCGCTGGTGCGCATCGGCGAGCGTTCTGGCATGGGGTTGTCGAGCCTGTATGGTGTCTGGGAGAAAGAGAAGTTCGCCGAGCCGTCCATTATTGAATCCTACGAACCCGATCGTACCAAGGTAATCGTCGAGTTTGAGGCAGACGAGTCGGAAGTGGGGGTGAAAACGCCGGAAGTGAGGGAGAAAACCTCGGAAGTGAGGGAGAAAAAGGCCATAAGTGAAGATGTAAACGCCGAAGTGAAGATGAAAAAGGCCGTAAGTGAAGATGTAAATCGGATAAGTGACGATGAAAAGCAAGGAAGTGAAGGTGAAAAAGGCGAGTTTGATATTCTGATGGGTGCATATAGAAACGACTTCCGCGAAAACGCCAGAAAGGTTCTTGCTGCCTTCGCTGAAGACCCAGAAGCTGATATTCCTTCCGTCGCCAAGAGACTGGGCTTTTCCTCAATCAGTGTCTGGCGCGCCATACGTGCCATGAAAGAGGTTGGCCTCCTTGTCCGGGAAGGCGGAGACAAAGGCGGCAAATGGATCGTGAAGAAGTGATAGTGAGTGGCAAAAAGGTGAAGGAGGGATTCAAGACACTATGAAATCTAAAGAAAAGTACATTCCGCCGTACAAGGTGAGCGAAGAGGCGGTGAATCTCATCGCAGAGATATCCGCCGCCGTGGAGAGGTTTGACATCGAGATTTCAGGCGTCAAAGGCGTCCGGCTTCGCAAGACAAACCGCATCAAGACGATTCACGGCTCAACCGCCATCGAGGGAAACACCCTCACGGAGGACCAGGTCACCGCTGTTCTCGCAGGGAAGAAGGTTGTCGCCCCGCAAAGGGAGATTGACGAGGTCTTGTGCGCGGCGGCGGCATACGAGGCGATAGAAAGCATCGACCCCTACAAGGTGAAAGACCTCCTCAAAGCCCACAAGCTGATGATGGGCGGTCTCGTCGAAACCGCCGGGGCGTTTCGCACGGGGGAGGTTAGCGTCATTGATGGTGCTGGAAACGTCATCCACAGGGCACCGCCCGCCGCGCAGGTGCCGAAGCTTATGAAGGATCTGTTCAAGTGGCTGAACGAGTCTGGAGCCCACCCGCTCGTGAAGAGCTGCGTGTTCCACTACGAGTTCGAGTTCATCCATCCGTTCCAGGACGGCAACGGCAGGACGGGACGCTATTGGCAGACCGCCATCCTTGGAAAGTGGAGAAGCGCATTCTACGCAGCCCCCATTGAGAACATCGTATGGGAGAACCAGAGCGGCTACTACCTTGCCATACGGCGCTCGACGCTTCTAGGCAATTCGGAACCGTTCATCGACTTCATGCTTGAGCGCATCCTGCAGGCAATCAAGGGCAAGGGAGAAGAACTCAAGAATGTCGGTGTAAATGTCGGTGTAAATGTCGGTGTAAAACTATCCGCCCGCGAGCGCGACCTGCTGGAACTGCTGCGTCTCGACGGAACATTGACGGCTGCGCGGATAGCCGAGACCTATTCAATCTCCACGAGACAGGCCGAGCGGCTTTTGACAGGCCTCAAGAAAAAGGGATTCCTTGTCCGCAAAGGCTCCGATAAGGCTGGACATTGGGAGGTTGTGAGTTGATCTGGAACTGGGGGCGGGAACCTTGGAGCTAAGGAATCCACGCGAAAATAATGGTAATGGGTTAGTGGG
>ERZ1026860.559-NODE-559-length-23544-cov-19.675550_pt1 | contig 23544 bp, 15 predicted proteins | sample MGYA00380160_ERZ1026860 | MGnify/ENA primary metagenome ERZ1026860 (study PRJEB33269, sample SAMEA4719796) | human gut metagenome | biome: human-associated habitat; feature: organic feature; material: feces | place: Cameroon | collected 2013-10 ... | reverse complement strand
GCTTTGCAGCTGGCCGACCGTCTGGTGCCGTGGTGCCTTGCCGGTACGGTGGCTACCTACGCCTTTACCCGCAACGTCACCCGCGCCATCTCCATCCTGATGGTGGACTTCTCCTGTGCGCTGAAGCTTTCCATGCCGCTGGCGGTGCTCTCTGCCATGCGGGAGTGCGGGGAATACCACATCACCGTAAAGGGCGGCAAGTATCTGGAAGCGCTGGCAAAGGCGGACACCATCGTGTTCGATAAGACCGGCACCCTCACCCGCGCCACCCCGCAGGTGGTGCAGGTAGTGCCCTTCTCCGGCTGCGAGGAGCAAGAGGTATTGCAGCTTGCCGCCTGTCTGGAAGAGCACTTTCCCCATTCCATGGCAAACGCCGTCGTCCGCGCCGCCAAGGAGCGGGGCATCTCCCACGAAGAGATGCACTCCGAGGTGGAGTATATCGTGGCGCACGGCATTGCCAGCCGGGTGGGCGGCACACGGGTAGTCATTGGCAGCGCCCACTTCATTTTTGAGGACGAGGGCTGCACCATCCCGGCAGGGGAACAGGCAAAGTTCGATGCACTGGACCCCCAGTATTCCCACCTGTATCTGGCAGCTTCCGGGGTGCTGGCGGGGGTCATCTGCATCGCAGACCCCCTGCGCCCGGAGGCAGCACAGGTGCTGCGCCAGCTCCAAAAACTGGGCATCACCCAGACCGTCATGATGACCGGCGACAGTGACCGCACCGCCCGCGCCATTGCGGCGCAGGTGGGGGTAGACCGCTGCTTTGCGGAGGTGCTGCCAGAGGATAAAGCCGCCTTTGTCCGCGACGCCAAGGCCGCAGGACATACCGTGGTGATGATCGGTGACGGCATCAACGATTCTCCCGCCCTGTCGGCGGCAGATATCGGCATCGCTATCCATTCTGGTGCCGCTATCGCCCGGGAAATTGCCGATGTGACCATCCGCGCGGACAGTCTGGAAGAGCTGGTGACCTTAAAAGCCATTGCCAACGCCCTGCAAAAGCGGGTGGGCAGCAATTACCGCTTTGTCCTCAGCTTCAACTCCGCGCTCATCCTGCTGGGTGCTCTGGGCATCCTGCCCCCGGCTACCAGCGCGATGCTGCATAACCTTTCCACCCTTGGCATCAGCCTGCGCAGCATGACAGACCTGCTGGAGCAGAAGAACGAAGGATAAAAACCGAAGATCTCGCATAAAACAAGAAAGCATCTGCAACATTCGCTTCTGAATTTCAGAACACAGCGAATTCGTTGCAGATGCTTTTACTTTTAGCGGGCTCGCCCTCTCCGTCAGTTCGCTCCGCTCACTGCCACCTCTCCCAAAGGGAGAGGCTCTGGCGAAACCGCACACTTTGCAGTTCAACCGGAAACTATACCGCCATGCCAAGGGCTCTCCCTTTGGGAGAGCTGCTGAGCAAAGCGAAGCTGAGAGGGCGAGGACGCCACCCTTCAGATAAACCGGCAGAAGCCCAGCCAGCAGCCCAGCAGGAAAAAGAGCAGCACCTTGCCCAGCACCGGCAGCCACCAGTGCTTGCAAAGAGCCAAATCCCACCGGTGGATGTTCTGCTTGGGGCAGGTGCCCACGCAGGCTTCACAGGCGATGCACTCCCCGCTGCGCAGGCTGCTTTCTTCCAGCTTCAGGCACACCGGGCACTGCTGTTTGCAGGCATTGCAGCCCGGGATGCAGCCCTCGCTCTGCCGGTGCAGCCGCGCAAAGGGCAGCACCGGCAACAGGGCGAACACCGCACCCATGGGGCAGAGGAACTGACAGAAGAACCGGGGCTGTACCGCCATGCCCAGCAAGATGAGCACAAGCAGCCCGATGCCCACGCCGAAGCCCTCCGGCGGCAGACGCAGTGCCGTCAGGCGGGAAAATACCTCCCACGGGCTTGTACCGGTCAGCAGCTTTTCCTGCCGGGTCACATACAGCACCACCAGTCCCGCCAGCAGCAGATATTTGACCTTTTGCCCCCAGAGCACCGCCCGCTCCGGCAGACGGAACTGCTTTTTGCGGTGGAACAGCTTTTTCTGGAGCAGCCCGGACAGCGCCCAGACGGCATCGCCCAAGCTGCCGAAGGCGCAGGCGTACCCGCAGAAAAACCGGTCGAACAGCAGCGTGAAGCCGCACAGCCCCAGCAGGGAAAGCGTGAAGCTGTCTGCCGAGAGCACCTCGCCCGCACCGATGTGCAGAAAAAGCTGCTTTACCCCGGAAAACCCGGCCACGAATGCGCCCGGCATGGACACAAAGAAGAACAGCTGCACCCCGGCGCGCAGCCATGTACGGCGCTTTTTGTCCCGCTGACGCTGCTGCGCCGCCGTCAAAGGCTTTGCCTGTGTTTTTTCCATCATCCTGCCGCCTTTCCCAGTGCGTCCTCTACTGCACCGATGAGCCCCTCTGCCGTGAGGGTAGCACCGGAAACGGTGTCCACCTCGGCAGACTGCACGGCCAGCATCTCGTCCAGCAAAGGCAGCGCTTGCTTATAGTAGGGCTTGTCCTCACCGGAAGCATCCAGCACCGCAATATCGGTCATTTTTCCGTTTTGGATGGTCACCGACACCCGGATGACATCGCCAAAACCATAGGCACTGCCCTCGTAGGTGCCGTCCCGGTAGCCGCTTTGGCTCTGCTCCGCCTGTGCTGCGCTCTGCGCCTGCAAAACGGAAGCGTTGTAGGCTTCCACCTCGGCAATTTCCTGCTTGCGCTGGCTTACCGCTGCCGCCCGGACCAGTGCCACCTGCTGGTATTGCCACAGGATGCCAAGGATCAGCAGCAGGTTCACCGCCCGGAGGAGAAAGTTTTTGTATTTCATTCTGCTGCTCCTTCTGTTTCAGGTTCGGTCTCGGTCTCTTCGGGCGGCAGCGCCGTCTCGGATGTCGGCAGCACTTCCTCAGAGAACGTCGGTTCAGAGGACGCCGGTGCATCTGCCGGGAAAAGCTGCTGCCATACTTCCTTGAACCACGCGGAAACGGTGCGCTTTTCCTCCGGCTGCACCACCTCCACGGTGGGCGCGGTGACCGGTGTTTCCTCGGGTTCTGCTGCTTCGGACGGCGCGGCTTCTTCCACAACTTCTTCCGAGGCAGTCTGCTCCGGGGCGGCTTCCTCCGCCGGGGCAACCGCTGCTTTTGCCAGCGCCAGCTTGACCGCGTTCAGGATGCCGGTGGAGGAGTAGGTGGCACCGGAAACAGCATCCACATTGGGGCTTTGCCCCTCCAGAATGGCGGGGATGACCCGCTTTGCCCGGGAGAGATATTCCTCCTCGTCCTCGGCGCTTAGAATCGTAATGTCCGTGATCTTATCCTCTGCCACCGTGACCTGCACCGTGATCTTACCCTCAAAGCCCATGGCTTCGGCGGTGTAGATGCCGTCAAGATAGGTGGAGGGCGCAGTGAATTCCTCCACCACCAGCGGTGCGGCGGGCTCCGGCTGCGGCGGCAGGGGATTGTTGACCACCTCGCCGGTCAGGGCGTTCTGCACCGCGCCCAGAATGCCCCGGCTGGTGTAGGTGGCCTCGGAAACCGCATCCACCTCCCAGCTCTGGGCATCCACCACGGTGGTCAAAAGCCGCTTTGCGCGCCGTAAAAATTGCTTGGTCTCGTGGGAGGCGTCCAAGATCTCCACCTCCGTGATGCTGCCGTTTTCCATGGTGACCTGCACCCGGACAGCACCGCCATAGCCCCGGGAAGAGCCAACGTAAACGCCGTCGGCATAGGGCAGCTTGGGCAAGGTTTCTTCCTCCGCTTCAGAGGAAGGGGCTTCCACCGGCTGATCTACCACCGCTGCCAGCTTTTCCGGCACGGCAGCCAGTACCGGCATGGTGCGCGGCAGGGCAAACAGTACCGCTGCCGCTGCCGCCACCGCCGGGAGCAGCTGCACCAGCGGCAGCAGCGTGTTGCATCGTTTTTTGTTCATTCCAACTCCTCCTGACACGGAAAAGCAAGGCCGCCTGCATAAAGCGACCTTGCTTTTTTGGTGTTCTGTTTTTTGCCGGATCAGGCAGCCTTCAGGTTCTGCACAGCATCGGTCAGGTGGGTCACCTGCTCCAGTGCGGCGGACTTATACAGGGTCTCGCGGCTCAGCAGCTCCACGCTTTCGGCCAGCTCGGTCTCCAGATCCGCATAGCTGGCTGCGGTGTAAGCGGCCTTTGCCTTGCTTTGTGCCTCAGTGACCACAGCCTGCAGGGCGGCGCGGTCGGCATCGCTTGCCAGCTCGTGCTTGGCAAGGTTCTCGGCAGTGGTCTGGAACTTGACCACCGTGTCGGCGTAGCCCAGTGCGCGGATGGTGATGGTCCAGTAGCCGGTGCCGTCAGTGCCCTCCGGCAGCTGGCAGCGGGCGGAATCGCTCAGACCCAGCTGGATGCCCATGGACTTGTGCATCCAGTTGTCGGCTGCAAACTTGGTGCCGTAGGATGCCTTGGCGTGGGTGTAGCTGCTGTCGTTGCCGTAGTAGGTCCATACCACAGACTGCATCCGGGAGCCCAGCTCGCCGTAGTTGCCGTTCAGGTCCACACGGATGAACTCGCCAAAGCTGCCCACGTCGCTGCCGCTGCGCAGGTTCACGGTAAGACCATCAGCAGCCTTCTGGGCGGCTTCTGCCACGCCGGAACCGGTGCCGGTGTGTGCGGCAGAGAAGGTGTAGCCGTCGCCGTTTTTAGTAGCGTACTTCAGGCCGTTGGTGTTCTTATCCACCGCAGCGGTCAGGGTGTAGGCGGTCAGGTTCTTTTCAGAGTAGCCGCCCACCAGCTGGCCGCCGTTTTCCACCACGGTGTACTTGGAGCAGAAATCGGCAAGGTCGCTGGTGGCTACGCGCACCGGCACATACTTGGTGCCCAGCACCTCGTAGTGGTCCATCTGCACGGTAGAGCCATCGGCCTTGGTAATGGTGCCCCGGTTCCAGCCCACGGTGGTGCCATCGGCCAGATAGATGGTCTTGCCATCGTCCGACCAGTGGGAAACGGTGTAGGTGCTGCCGTCCTTGGCGTAGATGACAGCAGTGCTCTGGAAGCTGCCGCGGTGCAGACCGTGGTTGACGGTGGCGCGGGAAACGGCGTCAAATGCGCCAAGGTCGTGCTCCTCGTGGCTGTCCAGCTGCGCAGAGGAAGCGGTGCTGCCGGCAGCATAGACCTTCTCGTTTGCCCAATACTCGTCCCAAGTCAGGGCAGCGTAGAGATAGGTGTACTTTTTGCCCAGCAGAAAATCGAAAATGCCGTTTTCCTCCTCGGCGGGGGCTGCCGCAAAGGCGGTAGCAGTCAGCAGGCTGAGCGCCATAGCCGCCGACAGCAGCAGGGAAAGAAATTTCTTTGTTCTCATGAAAAATGCTCCTTTCATCACGATAGCAGAAAAGTGCTGCCATATAGTTAGCCGTTCCTAACATTGCGCGCAAAGAAAAAACTGCGGGGCGAAGCCCCTCAGATGGTTAGGATAAGCTAATTGACAAAACCTAAAATAGCACGCCTGCAAAGTGTTGTCAAGCAGAAATCGACAAGTTTACAGAGGTAAATTTTTTGAGGTAGGTGCGGTTCGAGAATGATGCGCAGGGCGTGGCAGTCAACTGCCCTGCGCTCCGCAATGCGGTCTCCCTCGGCGGCGACAGCGACACCCTTGCCTGCATCACCGGCGGCATTGCCGAAGCCTTTTACGGGATGCCGCCTGAGTTGCAGCGGAAAACCTTGAAGCGTCTGCCGGAGGAGATGCTGGCGGCACATGGAACGTTCAACGGGTCAACAGCTCAAAATGATTCCGCTTAGTGACCAGCAGCCCTTCCTTTTGCAGCTTGGAAAGCTCCACCGACATGGCGGCACGCTCCACGCAGAGAAAATCCGCCAGCTGCTGCCGGTCAAAGGGAATGTCAAAGGAGAGGGAGGACTGTCGGATGGACTCGGCAGACAGGTAGGACAGCAGCTTTTCCCGGGTGGTCCGCTTGCTGACATGGGTGATCTTATCGTTAAAAAGCAATATTTTGTTTGCCAGAACGCTGACCAGATTGCGGATGAGCTTTTGGTGATGGTCGCAGGCGGTAGGGCAGGCGGTGAGCAGCCGCTTGACGTTCAGCAGCAGGATCTCGCAATCCTCCTCTGCCACCACGCTGATGTTCAGGATAGCACCGGGGGTGGCGGCGTAAGGCTCGCCGAAAAAATCCCCGGTATTGCACTTGGACAGGATGTTGCGGTGTCCCCAAAGATCCTCCTGAATCACAAGGGTAGAGCCGGACAGCATAAGCCCCATGACCTCGGTGGAATCTCCGGCACGGAAGATATAGCAGCCCCGGGGGCGGGTGATTTTCGATGCACTGACGCAGTGCAGGATGGACAAGATCTCATCGTCGGTAAGCCCGGTAAAGAAGGGGCAGTTCCGCAGAACAGGCAGATATTTTTGCATAAAAGCTCTCCTTGTTGGAATTCAAACATACAAGTTGCCCTTAGTATACTATAATAAGGCTGCAAACGCAAAAAAAATACCCACAACAGGAGAGTATAGATATGATTCGGAAGATCATCCATATTGACGAAGAAAAATGCAACGGCTGCGGGCTGTGCGCAACCGCCTGCCACGAGGGAGCCATCGACATCATCAACGGCAAGGCAAAGCTGGTGCGGGAGAATTTCTGCGATGGCTTTGGCGACTGCCTGCCGGGCTGCCCCACCGGTGCTATCACCTTTGAAGAGCGGGAAGCCCCTGCCTACGATGAGGCGGCGGTGCAGGAGAACAAAAAGAAGAAGGAATTGCAGGAAAAGATGAAGCACCTCCACGAGGGCGGCTGCCCCGGCTCCCGGATGCGGATGCTGGAACAGCCGGAGACAGCCGAAAGCGCCGCTTCTGCCCCCGTGCAGTCCGTTTCCCGGCTCCGCAACTGGCCGGTGCAGATCAAGCTGGCACCTGTCCATGCGCCCTACTTTGCAGGCGCAAAACTCCTGATCGCAGCGGATTGCACGGCCTATGCCTACGCCAATTTCCATCAGGAATTTATGCGCGGCAAAGTGACCCTTATCGGCTGCCCGAAGCTGGACGCTGTGGATTACAGCGAAAAACTTACCGAGATCCTGCGCAATAACGACATCCAGAGCGTGACCATCCTCCGCATGGAGGTGCCCTGCTGCGGCGGCTTGGAGATGGCGGCAAAAAAGGCGCTTCAGACCAGCGGAAAGTTCATTCCGTGGCAGGTGGTCACCATCTCCATCGATGGTAAAATTCTGGATTAAAAGCACAGGGCAGACCGATACCGCCTTTTAATGCAACAGCGTTGAATTGCAGAGTGCTTAATACTTCACTCATTTCTTGCCTTGCGATAAAATATCATAGATTTCATAAGCGGGCGACCTGAAAAGGCCGCTCGCTTTTTTATTGTCATCGCAGTATTTTTGCCATAGATGGCTTTTGGCGGTAAGGGATAAAAAATAAGTGCTCTTTACGAGAAAAAAGTCTTGAAACGCTTTTGTTATAATGTTACAATTGTGTTATATAATGGTATAGATATTCAAAAAAGCTGCTGACAGCAGAACGAGATATTGCAAGCACCTTCCTGAATCCGGCGGAATGAAAATAAAACCGGAACAAGACCGTCTGGGGCGGAGAAAGATTGGACAAAATGAAAAACTCTGGAACGAGCGAAACCATGCGCACCCTGACACGGAAAAGCATCTGTGCGGTGCTGAGCCTGCTGCTGTTGCTGTCAGCCGTGCTCCCTGTAAAAGCTGCCGCAGAATCCGCCCCTGTAAAGGTCGTCCGTGTCGGCTCGTTTGAGGACACCTTCAACTATGTCAACGAGAAGGGCGCAAGAAAAGGCTACGGCTACGAATTGCTGGAGACCTTATCCGGCTATACAGGCTGGCAGTTCGAGTATGTGACCTGCGACTGGTCAGACTGCTTTGAAAAACTGGAAAACGGCGAGATCGACATTATGGGCGATATTTCCTATACGGAGGACCGCACCGAGGAGATGCTTTTTTCGGACGAGCCGATGGGGGAGGAAAAATATTACCTCTACGCCGATCTCTCGCGCGCAGACATCTCCGCCTCTGACTTCAAAACGCTGAACGGCAAAAAGATCGGTGTTCTGATGGGAACGGAACCGGAAGTGATGCTGACCGAATGGGAAGAAAAATACGGCTTAGAAACGGAGCACGTCAACGTCTCCAACAACGAGGATGTAAAGCAAAAGCTGGCAAAACACGAGATCGACTGCTTTGTTTCTCTGGAAGAATCTTTCTGGGCAGAGCGTGGCATCTCGACCATAACCCGTGTGGGAGAATCCGGCATCTACTATGCGATCAACAAAGACCGGCCTGATCTCAAGGAAGAGCTGGACAGTGCAATGCGCGCGTTGGAGGACGATGCTCCTTTTTATACGGCAGATCTGTATAAAAAATATTTCTCGCTGGATTATACGCCTATCCTGACCGGGGAGGAAAAGGCGTGGCTCACAGAGCACGGCGCGATCAGGATGGGCTTTCTGACGAGCGACAGCGGCGTCAGCACCTTTGACCCTGCCACCGGGGAACTTACCGGGGCAATCACGGACTATATTCAGTTTGCAGCAGATTGTCTGGGCAATCAGGAACTGGAATTCCAGCTGGTCGGCTATGACAGCAAGGAAGCGGAACTGGATGCGCTGAGATCCGGCGAGATCGACATGATCTTCCATTTCGATCAGAACCCCAATCTGGCAGAGGAATATCGCGTTGCCTGCACCAGCACAACGTGGATGACCAACCTGATGGCGGTCACGAACAAACAGCCCTTTAATGAGAACAAGGCAAACCGCATTGCCGTTCCTAAAAACAGGCTCTCCCTGAAAAAGCATATTGAATTTTACTATCCGCAGTGGGAGATCGTGGACTGCGATACACAGGAGGATGCGGTAAAACTGGTCGAAAACGGACAGGCGGATTGCTTTGTCACAGGGGTCAGCAGTGAGAATAAATACAGTGAGAAATACAGCTTTTACAGCGTTCCGCTGTTGAACCCTGTCAAAGCTTGCTTTGCGGTCAACAGCGGAAACCGCAGCCTGTTGTCCATCCTGAATAAAACGATCAAGGCAATGCCGACCAATATGCTTACCAGCTCTATTGCAATGTATAAGAGCGCCGCGCGGAAGGTCACCCTGAGCGAGTTTATAAAGGATAACTTCGTTATGGTGCTGCTGATCAGCAGCATTGCTGTTGCGGCTGTCCTGCTCACGATCCTGAAGCTGCTCCGCAAGGCGCGTAAAGCCGAAGCTGCCGCAAAGCAAGCCGCAAATGACACGCAGGAACTGAATGCAAAATTGCAGGTCGCCGTGGAAAAAGCAGAGAGCGCGAACCGCGCCAAATCCACCTTCCTGTTCAATATGTCCCATGATATCCGCACCCCCATGAACGCCATTATCGGTTACGCAGACCTTGCCTCCCGGCACCCGGACGACCCTGCAAAGCTGGAAAAATACATGGAGAATATTCAGGTGTGCGGACAGAACTTGCTGATGCTGCTGAACAATGTGCTGGACCTTGCCCGCATCGAAAACGACAAGACAGAGATCGAGTATTCGATTTCGGATGTCGAGAAGGACTTCCGCAACTGCATTGCGATGTTCCAGAATCAGGCAGACGGCAAGGGGCAGACCCTTACGGTGACAACACATCTGCTGTATCCGTCTGTCTATGTGGATGTTCCGCACCTGACCGAGATCTGTACAAACCTCGTCAGCAACGCGGTCAAATACACAGGTGCCTGCGGCAAAATCTGCTGTGACATCACGCAGAAGCCCGGCGAAAAAGAGGGTTGGTGCAATGCGGTGATCACGGTTGCCGATAACGGCATCGGAATGTCGCAGGAGTTCCAGAAGCATATCTTTGAGCCGTTTGAACGGGAGCGCACCTCCACCGTCAGCAAGGTGGAAGGCAGCGGCATCGGGATGGGCATCGTGAAAAAGCTTGTCGGGCTGATGGGCGGCACCGTGGAAGTGGAGAGCAAGATCGGTGTTGGTTCCACGTTTACCGTGACCCTGCCCTGCCGCATAGCCTCGCAGGAGGAAACACAGGCGAAACGAGAGAATGACCCCTCGGACGAAAAGAGCCTGTGCGGTGTAAAAATTTTGCTGACCGAGGACAACGACCTGAATGCAGAGATCGCCACCGAACTGCTGCGGGAAGAGGGCTGTACGGTAGACCGCGCCAAAGACGGCGTGGAATGCGTGGATATGCTGGAAAAGGCTGCGAACGGAACTTACCGGGTGATCCTTATGGACATCCAGATGCCTGTGATGAACGGCTATGATGCGGCAACAAAGATCCGGCGGATGGACGACCCCCAAAAAGCGGGCATCCCCATCATTGCCATGACCGCAAATGCCTTCTCTGAGGATAAACAGGCGGCGCTGGATGCCGGGATGAACGACCATGTCGCAAAGCCGATCAATATGAATATCCTTGTGCCGACCATCCAGAAATATCTTTGATGCAGAACGGATTGCTTGCAAAAAACGTTTGTTCTCTGCCCAATCACGGCATACGATACCCGCAAAGGGAGCTTTGACCCGGACGTTTGTTCGCGCCAAAGCTCCCTTTTTGCCTGCCTTTTTGCAAAAAAGCACATCCACAGCCGCAAAGAAATCGGATACGCGTGGTTTTCATGAATAAATATGTGAAAATTTGTTGAAAAACCTTCCTGATAATGGTAAAATATTTTTATGTCACTCTTGTGCTGTGCCCTTTCGCGGGAAAGGGGCAGCGCAAAACAGGAAGCACGCAAAAAATTGCGGCATCATTTCCGTGGGCGGGTTTTAAAGCGCACACTCTTGCGGGCGGTGATGTACGACCAGTAGGCCATAGCAGCTTTGCCGCAAAGCGGCAGCTGCCCAAGAGTTGTGAGGATTTTTAATGCACAAAAAAACATTGCACCGCCTTATTTCCGCGCTTGCGGTACTGGCGCTGGGGCTTTCCCTGCTGACCGGCTGCGATACAAAAAGCGCAGAAGCGTTGGAAAAACAGGAGGACGCCCAGACCATTCAGGTGTATCTGTGGACCAATAGCCTGTACGAAATCTATGCGCCTTATGTCCAGTCCCAGCTGCCGGACGTGAATATCGAGTTCATCGTAGGCAACAACGATCTGGATTTTTACAAGTTTTTGCAGGAAAACGGCGGTCTGCCGGATATCATCACCTGCTGCCGGTTCTCGCTGCACGATGCCGCCCCGCTGAAGGACAGCCTGATGAACCTTGCCCTGACCAACGAGGCGGGCGCTGTGTACAACACCTACCTCAACAACTTTAAAAACGAGGACGGCAGCGTGAACTGGCTGCCGGTCTGCGCGGATGCCCACGGCTTTGTGGTCAACCGCAGCCTTTTTGAGCAGTACGATATCCCGCTGCCCACCGATTACGCAAGCTTTGTTTCCGCCTGTCAGGCGTTTGAAGCGGTAGGCATCCGCGGCTTTACCGCCGACTATACCTACGACTACACCTGCATGGAGACCCTGCAGGGACTTTCTGCTGCCGAGCTTACCACTACGGAAGGGCGCAAGTGGCGCACCGCTTACAGCGCCCCCGCCAGCACCGTGCGGGTGGGCTTGGACGATACCGTGTGGCCGGGAGCCTTTGAGCGGATGGAGCAGTTCATTCAGGATACCTGCCTTACGGCAGACGACCTTGCGCATACCTACGATGACGTGATGAACCTGTTCCGCAACGGGGAAGTTGCCATGTACTTTGGCAGCTCTGCCGGGGTAAAGATGTTTCAGGACGAGGGCATCGACACCACCTTTTTGCCCTTCTTCAGCCAGAACGGCGAAAAGTGGATCATGACCACGCCGTATTTTCAGATCGCCCTGAACCGGGACCTCGAGCAGGACACCGCGCGCCGCGAAAAAGCCATGAAGGTGCTGGGCGTCATGCTCTCGGAGGATGCGCAGAACCGCATCGTTGCCGACGGACAGGACGTGCTGAGTTACAGCCAGAACGTCCCCCTGCGCCTGACCGAGTATATGAAGGACGTGCGCAGCGTGGTGGAAGAGAACCACATGTATATCCGCATTGCCTCCAACGATTTCTTTGCCGTTTCCAAGGATGTGGTCTCCCAGATGATCGAAGGCAAGCTTAACGCCGAGCGGGCGTATCAGGCGTTCAATGCCCAGCTGCTTGCCGAGGATGCACCCGCTGCGGATGAAACCGTGCTGACCAGCGGGAAGAGCTATTCCAACGTGTTCCACGCAGACGGCGGCAATGCCGCCTTCTCCGTTATGGCAAACACGCTGCGCGGCGTGTATGGCACCGATGTGCTGCTTGCCACTGCAAACAGCTTTACCGGCAGCGTGCTGAAAGCAGACTATACCCAAAAGATGGCGGCTGCCATGATCATGCCCAACGGTCTGCTGTCCCGCCAGCGCACCATGACCGGCGCCCAGCTGAAGGAACTCGTCCGCGCTTATGTGGAAGGCTGCGAGGGCGGCTTTGTGCCCTTCAACCGCGGCTCTCTGCCGGTGGTCAGCGGCATTGCCGTGGAGGTAAAGGAGACAAGCGGCAGTTACACCCTGACCGGCATCACCCGGAACGGAAAGCCGCTGGGGGATGACGACACCGTTACCGTGACCTGTCTGGCAACGGAAAAACAGATGGACGCTATGCTTGCAGGCGGAAGCGGCGTATCTGCGGGCGAAGATACGTGGGTGAAAAACACATGGCGCGATCACGTCTCCGGCGGCAGCGCAGCGCTTGCAGAGCCTGAAAACTACATGACACTGAGGTGAGCGGAATGGCAGACGAAAAGCATGAATCCAAGCGCAGCTGCCATCCCCGGCAGAAGTGGCTCCCTGCCGTTTGCGCCATCCTTCTGCTGGTCGGGCTGATCACCGGTTTCGGTGTCCGGTACATCTCGTTTGTATCGCAGACCATCTATCAGGAAAGCACCTCACATCTGGATGAGGTACTGCATAAATCCAACAATATGCTAAAAGAGATGGTGCGCAAAAACGTGACCTATCTGCATCTGTACAACGGCTTTCTGGAAAATACCTCGGACGAAGCCGAGATTCAGACGTATATTGAGGCAGCGCAGCAGAATACCGGATTTGCCGACTTCTACTTCCTCACCTATGACGGCAACTACATGACCGTGACTGGGGAGACCGGCTATCTTGGCTTGCAGACGAATCTGGACGAAAAGCTCGCTCACAATGAGGATGTCGTCGTGAATACGGCGCTGCCCGGCAAACCCCAGATGCTTGCGTTCATCTGTCCCGAAACGCAGGGCAGCTACCGGGGTTTTGCCTACGATGCCATTGCCATCTCTTATTATAATGATGCGGTGCTGAGATTACTGGACAACTCTGCCTTTGAGGGCAATGCCAGCAACTATGTCATCTACCCGGATGGGCGGGTGGTCATTGACAACTCCGTAAACCGCAAGGAGACCATTTACAACTTCATTGCGATGCTGCGCCAGCATTCCGACCTTACCGAGGAACAGATCGCGGAACTGTCCGACGCCTTTGTGCAGAACAGCAACGGAAACCTGAAGGTAAAGCTGGGCGACACCAGCTATTATATGGTCTACGAGGGCACGGCAGTCCAGAACTGGACGATGGTGGGGCTTGTGCCGGTCAGCATCGTCAATGCCAGTCTGGATAAGCTGTGGCTCCATACGGTGCAGATCGTGACGTGCATCGCCGCCGGTCTTGCGCTGCTGGTCATTCTGCTCATCGTGCGCAGAAGCCATGTCACCCTGCGCCGCAAGAACACCGAGATCATGTACCGGGACGAGTTGTTCCAAAAGCTTTCGCTGAACGTGGACGATGTTTTCCTGATGCTGGACGCAAAGACCACCAAGGTGGATTACGTCAGCCCGAACGTTGAGCGACTGCTGGGCATCCCATGGAAAGAAGTCCGGCAGGATGCCCGTGTTCTGGCAGCGCTGCACCCGAAGGGTGACCCGGATCGCGACAAAAAATATCTGGAAGGGCTTCTCAGCGGGCAGCAGCGCGAATGGGACCATGAGTATGAGCATCTGGAAACCAAGGAGCGCCGCTGGTTCCACATCATCGCCATAGGCAGCGAGGTGGAGGGCAGAGCCAAGTACATTCTTGTCATGTCCGACCGCACTGCTGACAGGCAGGTGAATCAGGCGCTTTCCGACGCCGTTGCTGCCGCCGAGACCGCCAACCGCGCCAAGAGTACCTTCCTTTCCAATATGTCCCACGATATCCGCACCCCCATGAACGCCATCATCGGCTTTACCACGCTGGCGCTCAGCAATATCGACGATACAGAGCGGGTAAAGGATTATCTGGCCAAGACCCTTGCGTCCAGCAACCATCTGCTCTCCCTCATCAACGATGTGCTGGATATGAGCCGCATTGAAAGCGGAAAGATCCATCTGGAAGAGGTGGGGGTCAACCTTTCGGATGTGCTGCACGACCTGAAAACCATCGTCAGCGGGCAAATTTTTGCAAAGCAGCTGGAGCTTTACATGGACGCCATGGATGTGACCGACGAGGACGTCTACTGCGACAAGACCCGGCTGAACCAGGTGCTGCTGAACCTGCTGTCCAACGCCATCAAATTCACCCCGGCGGGCGGCACGGTCTCGGTGCGGGTGCGGCAGCTTGCCGGTAAGGTGCGCGGCTGCGGCCAGTACGAGTTCCGCATCAAGGACAACGGCATCGGCATGAGCCCGGAGTTTGCCCAAAGGATCTTTGAGCCCTTCGAGCGGGAGCGCACCTCCACGGTCAGTAAAATTCAGGGCACCGGCCTTGGTATGGCTATCACCAAAAACATCGTGGATATGATGGGCGGCACCATCGAGGTGCAGACCGCGCAGGGCAAGGGCACCGAGTTTATCGTCTGCGTGCCCATGCGCGCACAGACCGAGCAGCGCCCGGTGGAAAAGATCACCGAGCTGGAAGGCCTGAAAGCACTGGTGGTGGACGACGACTTCAACACCTGCGACAGCGTGACAAAGATGCTGGTCAAGGTGGGTATGCGCGCCGAGTGGACCCTTTCCGGCAAGGAAGCGGTGCTGCGCGCGCGGCAGTCCATCGAGATGAGCGATGCTTACCACGCTTATATCATCGACTGGCGCTTGCCGGATATGAACGGCATCGAGGTCACCCGCCGCATCCGCAGCCTGAACGATGATACGCCCATCATCATCCTGACCGCCTACGACTGGTCGGATATTGAGGTAGAAGCAAAGGCTGCCGGTGTGACCGCCTTCTGCTCCAAGCCCATGTTCATGTCCGACCTGCGCGAGACCCTGATGAGCGCCCTCGGCCAGAAACAGACGGATGCGGCGCAGGGGCTTCTGCCGGATAAGAACGCCGACTTCAAGGGCAAGCAGATTTTGCTGGTAGAGGACAACGAGCTGAACCGCGAAATCGCGCAGGAAATTTTGCGCGAGTACGGCTTCCGGGTCGATACGGCAGAAAACGGTGCAGTTGCGGTGGAAAAGGTAAGCACCGCCGCGCCGGGCAGCTACGATCTGGTGCTGATGGATGTGCAGATGCCGATCATGGACGGCTATACCGCCACCCGGCAGATCCGCGCACTGGATGATCCTGCCCGGGCAAAGCTCCCCATCCTTGCCATGACCGCCAACGCCTTTGACGAGGACCGCCGCAACGCCTTGGAAAGTGGCATGAACGGCTTTTTGTCCAAGCCCATCGTGATCGGCGACCTTGTGCAGGAGTTGCATAAAATTTTGTGACCCAAACGCCGGTCAGAAGCAAAAAATAAAGCATTCGCGCCCGAATGATAAATACCCCCAATACCGGACACCCGGTATTGGGGGTATTTTTATGAAATGCGGCTATGAGTACAAAAAGCAATGCGTGGAATCGTATCGACAAGGGAAATGGCCAGAAACACCAGTGGGAGTACGAGCAGACCATCGGGCGCAGTCAGAAAAGTGATGTCATCGCCTATCAGGTGCGGCAGTCCTTCAAGCCGGGTGAAGTTACGCCGGAGGAAGCCAACCGCATCGGCTACGAGTTTGCCGAGCGTTTTTTGAAGGGCAAGCACGCTTTTATCCACGTTCAACAGCTCCTTTTCACTTTGTTCGTGTGCAAACTGCACAACACGCAACGTCTGCTATTGTACCATGAATCATCAAATTCTTCTATTGACCCTTACGTCAAAAAAGGAATCGGATTTTTCGTGGGATGTACCGATTGACATCCTCAAAAGCATCCCGCAGGGGGCGCAGTCTGCATTGAAAATGCAGATCAAAGGGGTTTGGGGCACTCCCCAACAAGCATTTTGCAACGCAAAAGTCGCCGTTGTATATACGACGGCATTGCTTGCTGGGTCACTTTTCGTCCGGGGTTGGATCGGAATCAGGGGCGCTGTTGCCGCCGGAATTCAGGATCGCCGCGAACTGCTGCAGCTGCTTGAGGGAGCTTACACCCAGTTTTTCGTAGATGTTCTTGTTGTGGAAGCGCAGGGTACTGTCCTTGATGTCCAGCTGCTCCACGATCTCCCGGGAGCGCAGTCCGGCCACATAGCCGTCAAAGATGCGGCGCTCGGTCTTGGTCAGGGTGGGAATGCCTGCCAGAAAGGTCTGGAAGGCATCGGGCACCGATTCGTTGCGGCACACGTCTGCCAGCCGGGAAAGCTCTGTCTGCATCTGTTGGCGCTCCATCTGCAACTCGTCCATCCGCCGCCGGGACTCCCGCTTGTCCTCCTCGAACTGTCGGAACGCAGGCGAAAGGATGTGCCGGTGGAAGTATATGCAGCAGAACACCACGAAAAAGGCGATGAACAGGCCGATCAGCAGCATTTGCAGGTTGCCGGAAAACACCAGCCGCTGGTAGTCTGCCATGGGGATGCAGACGGCCAGCCGGTAGGCCTGGTTCTCGTTCAGACGGCAAAGCTCCGTAATGCCCGCATAGGCGCTGCCGGCACCGATCAATTGGGTCAGTCTGCCGCCCATGCTGCGCAGCACCAGCGCGTCCCGGGGGGCGTGGTAGTAGCCATCGGTAGTACCGCTGCTAAGGGCTGCTCCGGCGTTCAATCCATCGCCCGCCGGAGCAAGCAGGCAGATCAGGCGGTCAAACCCGGTGGGCTGGGCAAAGTTCTGCTTGAAGTAGCTTTCGCTGATCTCAAAGCCGCACAGCCCGTACATTGTGCCGTCCTGTCCCCGCAGGGGCAGCAAAAACAGCTGCACCTCCTCTGAGGTGCCGGGAATGCTGAACCGCTCGGTCAGCGTATAAGACTGGTACAGCGGGGCGCTGCCGGGGGTCATCCAGCGGTCATAGTCCGGGAACTGGTCTGTCTGGAACTCCATGCGCCATTTGCGGTGGGGCATTACGCTGTGGGTCTTGCCCACCTCCGCATTGCCCCGGTACAGCAGCAGGGGCACGGTGGGGGTGTCGGCACCGCTTTTCTGCACATACAGCCCGGCGCGGGAATGCTCTGCCCCCTCCATGCGGGTGTTGACGGTGGCGTCCAGCAGCACAAAGGCACCGGAGCAGCTGGTCTGGCGCAGGCTGCGGCACAGCGGCTCGATCATCTCTTCCTCCAGCGCGTTCAGCACCTCGGGCGAGTCGTTCAGCCGGTCAAAGGCCATCTTCCGTTCCGCAAGCTGCTGGTCCACAAGGGCGCTCATATCCGCAGAAAGGTTCACCCCCATGACCGCCAGCTGATCAAAATAGCGCTCCACATCGTTCTGAAACACCGAGAACTGGATCTCCAGACTGCGGGTCGTGTCCTTTTTGGTGTTGTGCAGACTGGCAAACAAAAACAACGCCGCACCAAAGGTCAGCACCAGCAGCACCACCAGCAGCAGGCAGGGCCACAGTAGCCGGGCGCTCACGGCACTCTGGCGGAAATTCTCTCGGTGTTTGGCAAAAAAGTGCATCAAAGTTCCCCTTTTCCGGCTGTGCTGCGGGTTCAGGCATTGTCGCACAGCAGCTGCCATGTCTCTGCGGTCAGGGCCTCCAGCGTTTCGCCATCGGCAAGGCGTTGCGGGTAGTCCTTTTGGCGCTGGCGCAGGCTGTCATAGAAGGTTTTGGTCTTGGCGTGGTACCCCACGATGCCCGGCTCGGACAGGGGGGTGTTCTGGATGCGCATTTCGTTGTAAACGTCGTACAGCCGCTGATAACTCTGCTGCTCGAACGGATAGTCAGCAATGGCATCAAAGGCGGCGCTGGACACCGGCATGTAGCCGGTATCGGCGGCAAATTCCAGATTGCGCTGCTGCTCGGTGAGCCAGCGCAGGAACACAGCGGCAGCTTCGGCCTTCTGGTCGGTGGTCTTAAAGGCGCACAGACCCACACCGGCCTGCGGCATCAAAGGCGCGGCGGTACCGGCGGCGTGGGGCAGGGGAGCCAGCAGCAGGTCGGTGGGCTCGGTGGTGTTGTCCGGGTAGGTGACGAAGTCATTGTAATAGAGGATGGCGGCCGAGCTGCCAAGGCCCGCCAGCGTTTCGCCGGTCATCACCTGCGTGTTGGAGTACATGTCCGACACCAGAATATCGCCCTGCACCAGTGCCCGGGCAAACTCCATCCACGAAGCGCGGAAGGCCTCGTTGGTCAGGTCGTACCAGCTGCCCTTGTACAGCTCGCCGCTGCCCTGTTCCAGCGCGTTCAGCTCCACCAGACGCAGCGGATAGTCCAGCGCGCAGAAGGGCTTGCCCTGCGACCACTGCCGGTAGGCACCCGCCATTTCAAAAAAGCCGTCCCATGTGGCAAGGGTGGAAAGCTGCGCCCCGGTATCCGCCGCAAACCGGGCGTACTGGGAGCCGTTCAAAAAGACAAGCTGGGTGGATTTGGACACCGGGAACACCACCTGCCGCCCCTCGATGATGCCGTCCTGCACAAAGCCGGGCACATAGGCCGCCATGTCCTCGGCGGTAAACCAGTCGTTCCAGTCCACAAGGGTCTCGATGCCCAGCGCTTTGGCGTCCGAGGGGTGCGCCGAGAACAGGTCCGGCAGGGCCAGCGCGCCGGGCTTGTCGGCCTTGGCATCCTGCAGCTGGCCGCCGATGGCGGCGCTGTTGGTCATGTTGGTCACGTTGAGCAGAATGCCTTTCTCCTTGCCCACGGTATCGTTGAACTCGACCAGCAGGCGGTTCATGGGCGAGTCTGCCTGCTCACCGTACACATGCCAGATGCTGAGCATGGTGGGATCTTTGGGCGAGAGCAGGGTCTTGCTGCCGCCGCAGCCCGCAAGAGCCAGACCGGGGAGGACTGCCGCAAGCTTTAAAAATGTCCTTCGTTCCATGTTCGTAACTCCTTTCCGCAATATGCCAGACTAAGGTGTATCTGGAAACAAAGAAAATGACGAATATTTCGCAAGCACAAGCGGGATTTAAGGCAAATAGCCGCAGGAATCCTTTGTGGATTTCAAGGTTGTTTAACGCAAAATCCGGCTGTGCTTGTAGAAATAGACTAAATTTTCGACTTTTCAGATACACCCTAGGGAAAACCCGGCAAAAGAAGCGCCGCAGCGGCCTGCTTTGGCGGAAAACCGTCCCCAAATCCCCCCAAAGAAAACAGGGGGGAAGGACAGAAAGGAGCACCCCATGAAAGAACTGAACAGACGCGCATTCCTCGCGCTCTCCGGCGCATCGGTCGCCATGCTGGCACTGGCTGCCTGCGGCGGTGCGCCCTCCACGCCGCCCGCAGTACCCACGAACGGCGAAGAAGCCAAGGTGCTGCAAGCTATCAACCTCTACCGCAAAGAAAAGAAGTTGGGCACATTCGAGATGGACGATAGATTAAATGGAGTGACCGAGGATGTTGTCAATTGTGCCTTGGGCAAAACTGAGTACGAAGATATGTTCAATAATATGGTGGCAAAATTGTATGGTATGTCAACTGCGTCTGGCGGCCCGTATGAGGATTTTGGCCCTCCCTTTGGCGTAGTCAGTAAAGGCGTGCCTACGATGCTCTATGATGAGGACATCAACGTGATGAAGAACGCGCTTCTGGCACTGGAACCGGCAGATACGGCAGATAATATCGGCAAGCCGGGAGTCAATCTCATCAGCATTAAAGTATTTACCGCAAGCGATGGGAAGGTCTACTGGGTTGCAGTCGTTGCCAAGGGCAAGAAGACCGCCTGAGCACAGCGGCCCCGCTGATACAGACACCCCCTTTTGCCCCGGGCACACTCCCCCTGTGTCCGGGGTTTTTAAGAAGAAAGGAGCACCCCCATGAAACGATACGACCGACGGACTTTCCTGAAGCTCTCCGGCGCATCGGCGGTGATGCTGGCCCTGAGCGCCTGTGACGATATCTGCTCCTCTGGCTCCACAAGTTCCGGTTCTGCCACGGAAACTCCTCCCTCGCCGCCGATCCCTGTGATCCGGGACGGGCAAAAGATTTTGACCATCTTCAACGCAGAGCTGGCCCGGCGAAGGGTGGAGAACATCAAGTTCGAGTACAGCAAGGGTCTGGAGCACGCCATTCAGGCAGATGTGCAGATGTTTGTGGATAATGGCAGCCCGGAGTTTCCGTCGGACGAAGGGCTCAGACTGCGGATGGAGGGCGATTATTCCGCAAAGATGTGGGAAGGCTTGAACGAAGCCGGTTACAGTGCCGGCTCCACGGCCATCTTCCGTATGCTCAATCAGTACCGGGTCGGCGTGGATTTTGACCACGAAGGAAAGCAGCGTTACAGTTTGGACCGCCTTTACCCCGCCACCGAGGCCCAGTTCCAGCAATTGGTGGATGAACTGATAGAGGACTACGGCGGTGTGCCGGGGCTTCATCTGGCCGACCCGACGGTGAACAAGGTAGGTATCACCGTGGTGGATGTTAACGACAAGACCTATTGGGCCGCCTACATCATCGACAAGTGGCAAGGCATAGGAGACGGCTGAACCACACCACAGAAAAGGAGCCTGCTATGAAATACCAACGCTTTGCGACCCTTGTGCTGGCCATTGCCCTGCTGTTGGCGGGCTGCGGCGGCACCCAGAGCAGCCCCAGCGCCGCTGCCGACCAAAGTTCCGACAGCAGCCGGAGCACCCCCGGCGCTGTGGCGCAGGCCGCCCAGAAGGAGCGCATCACCGACCAGTACACGCTGGAAAAGAACGTTTCGGGCGTGTGGGGGGAGGACGCGGTGCAGTACATTTCCGTCCATGTGCCGCAGCTGGAATGCGACAGCCCGGACGCCGCCTACATCAACGATGAACTGAACGCCATCTATGGGGCGGATTTCTGGGAATATGAGGCCTACGAGGAGGCCGGACAGCCGGGCAGTGAGTACCCGCAGATCGGTGTGGGCTGGGATGACTGGTGGTACGGCGACTGCGTCAGTCTGGTGGTGCGCAGCCGCTATGACGGCTCCGCCCCGTGGCGTTACAGCGGCTGGTGCTTCGATTTTGCCAGCGGCCAGCAGCTCACCGTGGCCGAGATGCTGCAGCGCATGGGGCTGGACCCGGACGAAGTACAGACGCAGGTGCAGCGACAGGTCATGCAGGCCTTTGACCGGGAAATGGCGCTGGGCGCGTATTACGAGGGCCTGCGCCTCGGCGGAGAACTTTCGCAAATGCGAATGGACACGCTGGAATACAATGAACTGGAAAACCTGTGCCTGCTTTTGCTGGAACAGGATCAGCTGGTGCTCCGTGTAAAGTACATCTGTGAAGAAGGCTGGCAGCAGATGGATATGGAGCTCTCGCTGCCCCCCGCCGACACCCCGGTGCTGACCGACGCCTACGATGGTGTGCAGGTGCAGCTGAAGGGAACACAGGCCACCATCACCCTGAGCCCTGCACCCAAGACCGCCACCTGGGACACCGAGCTCAACCTCCGGGTGGAGCAGGCGCGCACCTACCCCATCCTTGGCTCTTATAATGAATATGTAGACGTGTGCATCGGTCAGCAGACCGACTCGGTCTTCCACCCGGTGGTCTATCTGCTGACCAAAGACGGCGTGTCGCTGGAGCGCAGCGGCAATAGCAAGGTGAACCTGCGCCGGGCGGATGGCTCGGTGCTGGAGCTGGCTGACCTGTCGTCAGAGTGGAGCGCGCAGGAGATCCCCTATTCCGTCACCGGCTCCTACAACTACACCGGCGAAAACGGCTGGAGTTGGATGGACCTTGGCAGCGACGGCAGCGTTCAGCTGGGCGTGCAGGACAACAGCCGCATCTATCGGGGCGACGCCGCGTATCTGGGCGTGGTGCCCGAGGGCGTGGTGCTGGGCATCGCTGCCGACGAGGAGCTCGAATTTGTGGCGGCGTTCAAGACCGACCTGTATAATGAGAACCTGACCATGACCATGATCGCCGGGCAGAACCCCTTTGCCGAGGGCGAGACCCAACTGCAAATGACCCGCAGCTACGGCTGAGAACACAGGAGAACGACCATGAAACACAAACGCCTTACTGCGCTGGTGCTGGCTGTCGCGCTGGTGCTGACCGGCTGCGGCGGCACAAAAAGCAGCTCCGGCTCCGCTGCCCCCGCAGGCTCCGGCTCCGCTGCCGCCAGCCAGAGCACCGGCAGCAGCCAGAATGCCCCGGCGCTTGCCACCCAAAAGGAGCGTATCACGGAACAGTTCACGCTGGAAAAAACCATCCGGGACGAGTACGACCACACGCAGAAGCTGACCATCCATGTGCCGCAGCTTGTGTGCTACAGCCCGGACGCTGAATATATCAATGATGAGCTTGCCGCCAGGTATGCGGCGGAATATCGGGATTATGAAAGCTATCCGCAGGCTGAGGTGTCGCAGGACGAATGGTGCTTGCAGACTTACATCGACTGGGACGCCTACTGGTACGGCGACTGCGTAAGCCTTGTGGTTTTCCGCTACGACGGCGGCTTAGACCCGGGGTATTCCCGGGGCTGGTGCTTCGATTTTGCCACCGAAAAGCAGGTCTCCGTGACGGAAATGCTGCAGCGCATGGGGCTGGACCCGGACGCCGTGCAGCAGCAGATGCTGCGCGGGGCCATGCAGACCTTTGACCGGCACATGGCGCAGGGCGGCTACTACGAGGGCCTGCGCAGCGGCGGCAATCTGGCAAGCATGCGGATGAACACGCTGGAAAACAACCAGCTGGAGGACCTGTGCCTGCTGCTGCCGGAACAGGACCGGCTGGTGCTCCGGGGCGGGTGCAGCTCCACCGCCGGGTGGGGCTGGCGGCAGCTGGATGTAGAGATCCCGCTGCAGGCTGCTGACCCGCAGCCGCAGACGGTGCTGACCGATACCTACGGCAGCGCTTCGGTGCAGCTGGAAGGAACACAGGGCACCATCACCCTCCGCCGCACGCCGGAGACCGCCGCATGGGACACGGATTACGGCATCCGGCTGGAACAGGACCGCACTTTCCCCATCCTTGGCATCTATAATGAGTATATCGACGTGTGCATCGGAGAACTCGGCGCATCCTTCCACCCGGTGGTCTATCTGCTGACCAAGGACGGCGTGGTGGAATATGTGGACGTGTTGCACTGCCTTATGTTCGGAAATGCTCTGGTCTGTCAGGACCCTATCTATATTGCAAATCAGGGCGTGGCGCTGAAACGCAGCGGCAAAGAGGTAATTCTGCATCAGGAGGATGGCTCTGTGCTGGAACTGGGGCAGATTGTCAATCAAGTGCAACACTTTCAAAGAAGACTTCAACAGGGGTTTT
>ERZ1026860.557-NODE-557-length-23601-cov-4.118194_pt1 | contig 23601 bp, 18 predicted proteins | sample MGYA00380160_ERZ1026860 | MGnify/ENA primary metagenome ERZ1026860 (study PRJEB33269, sample SAMEA4719796) | human gut metagenome | biome: human-associated habitat; feature: organic feature; material: feces | place: Cameroon | collected 2013-10 ... | reverse complement strand
CCACCAGGCAGACGGCGATAAAGCTGACAAAAAACAGCGTGCCGGAAAAGCTGAACTGCCCCAGCCGAAACGGCTCGTACCGGTCGTACAGGCTGATAAAGTTCAGCGCGTTCTGCATCCAGCCCACCGACAGGCTGCCCGCCAGCAGGTCGGCCATCCACAAAACAAAATTGGCCCCAAAGGCCATTACCGCACCGGTCATCTGGTTTTTGGCAAAGCAGCTGACAAACAGATCCAGCGCCAGAAACGCCAGACTTTGCAGCGCAAACCCCAGATAGCCCACAAACCATTCGCCCAGATACACCTGTCCGCAAAGGACGATAATCAGCGTGTACACATTGGTCAGCAGCAGGGTCAGCAGCATCACGCAGGCCGCCGCCAGATACTTGCCCATCACCACCCCGGTCAGCGATACCGGGCTGGTAAGCACCAGCTGGTCTGTGTGTTTCTGCCGGTCCTCGCACAGCAGCCGCATGGTCAAAAGCGGACACAGCAGCATGGTGGGCAGCGTCAGCTGGCTTAAAAAGGACAAAAGGTCGCTGGTCAGGTTTTTGATGTTATACAGGTAAAAAATCAGGCCGGACAGGGTCAGAAACACGCCCATAAACACATACCCCACCGCCGTATGAAAATACGCCGTCAAGTCCCGTTTCCAAACGATATGCACGGTTTTCCCCCTCCTTTAGCTGGCGATCACGTTCAGGAACACCTGCTCCAGGCTGTCCTGGCAGCGGGACAAATGCAGAATCGGAATGCCCAGCCCGCTCATCAGGCCAAACAGGCGACGTTCCGGCTCCGGCTGGCCGTGAAAGGTCACCAGCGCGGTGGTCTGGTCGCTTTGGGCGGTAGGCTGCACCTGCACCCGGCGCACGCCCTCCAGTTCCCTAAGGCGGCTGACGATTCGGCCCTCGCCCGCCCCAACGGTTACCAGCAGGGTGATGTCGCCGCTGCCGCCCACCTGATCGATGGGCGCGTCCAGCCGCACCTGTCCCCCATCCAAAATGACCACATGGCTGCAAAGCTGCTGCACCTCGCTAAGAATGTGGGAGGAAAACACAATGGTGCGGCCCTTGCCCAGGGTGCGGATCAGGCCGCGGATTTCGGTAATCTGCTTGGGGTCCAGCCCCACGGTGGGTTCGTCCAGCACCAGCACGTCAGGGGCGCCGCACAGGGCCTGGGCCATGCCCGCGCGCTGGCGGTAACCCTTGCTCAGGTTGCCAATAAGTCTGCGGCGCATCTGCGTCAGGCCCGTCAGCTCCATCACCTCGTCCACATGGGCGCAAACGGCGCGCTTTTCCACCCCCTTCAATTCAGCGGCAAAGCGCAAATACTCCTGCACGGTCATTTCATCATAAAGGGGCGGATGCTCCGGCAGATAACCCAGGTGCCGCTTGGCCTGGGCGGGATTCAGCAGCACATCGCTGCCGTCAATCAGCACACGGCCGCCGGTTGGGGCCAGATAACCGGTTAAAATATTCAGCAGCGTGGTTTTGCCAGCGCCGTTTTGTCCCAGCAGGCCGGTAACGCTTCCCTTTTCCACCGTCAGCGTCACGCCGTTCAGGGCGCGTACCGCGCCGTAGCGCTTGCCAACGTTTTCAATCTGAATCACGGACTTCATCCTTTCCGGGTTGATACCCGTTTATCATATCACACATTGCCGGGCCGCGCTGTGAAGGAATTGTAAATTCGGCAGGAACGCAAAAGCCCCCGGCTTTTCACAAGCCGGGGGAAACAACGCCGATTCGGTTTTAGCCGCGGCTGGCCTTGCGGCGCAGGTTCAGCAGCAGCACCGCGCAAACCGCGCTAATCAGCGCCAGCACAGCATACCCTTCCACACCGGGCACGCCGGTGCGGGGCGCGCTGGCGGGTTCAGGAGTAGCAGTGGGAACAGGAGTAGCAGTGGGAACGGGGGTAGGCGTGGGATCAGGCTGGGGCAGAATGATTTTGCCGTCACGCACGATGGTGCCGCCCGGCAGCTGGGTGCTTTCGCCGTTCCTGATCAGGGTCGCGCCCTCCTCCGGGATGATGATATCGCCGTTTGCGTCCATGGTCAGGCGGCTGTCAGCATCCACAGGCACAATGATACTGGACGCGCCGGTGGTTTTATCATCGGGGCCTTCCATTGCCTTGGGGGTGTCGTGACGGTTCAAAATGGTCTCCACATCGGTATCCTGAGAAGAACCTACCACCGTATCGGTTGCGGAGCTGTTTTTGATAATCAGCTTTCCTTCCGCGCCCTTGCCGCTGGCGGTACCCTCGCCCACGTGTCCAATCAGGCCGCCGGTCTTATCCGTGCCCAGCACCGTGCCGCTGGCGGAAACGCCGTCCAGCAATATTTCGTTAGCGTCATAGCTGCGGGTACCCGCCGGGAACCTGCCGGGCAAATCCTCATAGGCTGGCTTCACGTCCTTTACCAACCCGATAAAGCCGCCCGCCACACTGCCGCTTACATTGCCGGTAGCCTTGCAGCCCGTGTAATGGCCGCGGTCCGCGTCGCCAGCAAAGCCGCCCACCGGCGCGCTACCGCCCTGAGCGGACGTAATGTTGCCGCTGGCGGTGCAGTTTTCAAACTCGGCGTACATGCTGCGGTTATTGGAGTTGGTAGCGGAACCCACAAACCCGCCGGCAGGCACGGTCTTCGTCACAATGTCCACATTCGCGGTGCAGTCGCTGATCTTATGGCCCATATGCCCCAGGTCATTATTCCAGCCCAGGTTTCCAAAGAAGCCGCCCGCGTAACCGTCGGTAACGCCGGTCGCGTCGATTTTGCCCTGGGTTGTGCAGCCCACAACGGTGGTATGCGCGCCGGGCCAGGCAATGAAACCGCCCACGCCTACCGTACCGGAAGCGGTAACATCCATGCCGGACACATGGCAATCCTCAATGCGCGGGCTTTCCCAGCCGCGCTGGGTTTGACCAATCAGGCCGCCTACGCCGCATTCTCCGCTACCGTTGACGGTAACCTTAAAGCCCTTTACATTGCAGCGCTTTAAAATATACTCCTGATCCTTTTCGGTAGCGTTCCGTGCAAAAATGCAGGTGAACCCGCTGATGAAATAAGCTCCTTTTTCCGCGTTTACGGTGAAATTTTCCACCTGGTTATCCATCAGGTTATGGGGCCAGGACGTAAACGCGCTCATGCCCGCCACCCAGGCCGTGTTGGCGGTGGTGGTTACCTGCACGTTTTTGATGGTCACATGGGTAGCGCCGCCCTCCATCAGGCAAGCCAGCGCGCCAAAACGGTAGCCCGTGCTTTGACCCACATCATTTCCGCCTATGGTGGCGGTGATATTCGACAGGGTCAGGTTTTTTACCATGCCGTCTACCCGGTTGCCTGCTGCGTCGGTATACCGGCCAATATCATAGAAGAAACCATACCTGCCGCGATCGGGCAAGTTTTTGGTCGTTCCGTTAAAGGTAAAGTTGCTGATGGTTTTGCCGTTTCCATCAAAAACGCCAAAAAATTCATAACCCTTTTGGTCGGTCTGGCTGATACCAATCGGATTCCACGGTATGCCGCCCAAATCAATATCGGCGGTCAGGGTTACCGTTTTGCCCTTAAAACCGTCTTGAGGTATACCCCCCCCCGTATCACCGCTGACAATTTTGGCAAAGCCCAGCAAATCCGCCGCGGACGAAATTTCCAGGTTCGTTTTGGTTGCGTCGTACCAGGCATAGCTTTCCGCCGGCATAGTTGCCAGCGCCTGACTGGTATACAGGCACATGGCCATGCACAGCGCCAAAGCCAGAAGCATCATCCTTTTCATGGTAACTCTGCATCTCCTTTACTGGTTAGGGTCTATTTGTATAGAAAGGATAGGATTGGAAATAATTATACTTTATTCATTTTCTTGTTGCAATATATTTTTACCATTTTTTATATTTTTTTAATATATTAGACCAGTTTTGGTGTGCACAAAACCGTCGTTTTCCGCCCGGCAGTCCTCCATCACATTGACACCTTTCCGGGAATCCTCTATAATAGAATGGAGGTTTTAGGCAAACCTCCACCCTTTACAAAAACAGAAAGGCTCCGCCATGATCGAAGGTATAAAGGTTTTCCTCAGGCCCATCGCCCACGGCGATACGGACAACATCGTCCGTTGGCGCAACAGTCCCTGGGTGCAGCGGTATTTTATCGACCATACCCCGCTTACCCGGCAAATACACGAAAACTGGCTGAAAACCCGGGTAGAAACGGGCAGGGTGGCGCAGTTTATCATTGTGGACAAGGCGTCCGGCGCGGACGTTGGCACGGTCTACCTGCGGGATATTGACGCCGCCAACAGTCACGCGGAATTTGGCATTTATATCGGCGAAGCGCCGGCGCGCCGGCGGGGCCTGGGGTCGGAAGCCGCCTCGCTGATCTGCCGCTACGGCTTTGAAACCCTGCGCTTGCACCGTATCTATCTGCGCGTGCTGGCGGATAACCCCATCGCCGCCCATTGCTACGAAAAGATCGGCTTCCAGCGGGAGGGTCTTTTGCGCCAGCACGCCTTTGACGGGCAGCGCTATCACGACGTTGTTATAATGGGCTATCTAAAAGGAAACGGGTGAATGAAACCAATGCGGACAAAAGAAAAAAGCATCCAGTGGATCGCCTGCCTGTGCATGGCCGCGCTGTCCTTTGCCGTTTTTTACGCCATGGCCCAGCGCCCCGCCAGCGATTTAAGCATTCACGCGGCCTGGGCGGCTGAGGGCAGCTTTGCCGACCCACGGTCGTTTTTGCATCACCATGTGCATCCCCTGTGGCATTTGGGGGTCGGCCTGCTGCTTGTGACAGGGCTGTCCCTGCCGGTCGCGGCGGCGCTGGTGACCATGCTTTGGAAATGCGTGCTGTTTTGGGCGTCTTGGGCCCTGTGCCGCCGCCTGCTGGGTCAGGGGCAAAAATGGTGGCAGGCCACGGTTTGCGCGCTGGTCATCTGCCTGGTCAGCAGTGTATGCATACCCTGGTTTAACCCCACCGTCTATTTGGGCGCGGGCACGCCCAACACCTGGCACAGCCCCACCCAGATGGCGGTGCTGCCCTTTTCCGTGGCGTGCCTGTGGGTGATGGCCCAAAGCTATGACCGGTTTGAAAAGCTGGGGCCGGAACAGGGCTGCCTGACCGGCAGGCAGTGGCTGGGCATGGCCGCCCTGTTCGCGCTGAGCGCTCTGGCCAAGCCCACCTTTTTGCAGGCCTTTTTGCCCGCCGCCGCGCTGTTTTTTCTGGTGCAGTGGATTCGGCAGCCCCAAGGGAGCAAATATTTCTGGCAGCTGATTGGGGCCATGGTTCCCTCGCTGCTGGTGATGGCCCTGCAATTCTATTACTACTTTTTGCATCCCACCGATACGGGCATTCAGCTGGACGTAAGCCTGGCCAAAACCGGGCTGTGCGTGGCGCAGCTGCTGGTGATGGCTCTGTTTCCCCTTTTTGCCCTGGTCACGGACCGGGAGAAGAAGGACACGCTGGTGATTTTGACCGTCTGGAACGCCGTAAGCGCGCTCATCGAAATGATGCTGCTGGGCGAAAGCGGCCGCCGGTCGTCCGACGGCAATTTTATCTGGGCCATGATGGGCTCCGCCTTTCTGCTGTGGGCCGTCATGCTGCCCCGGTTTGTGCGTCAGCAGCGCGGCCGGGGGCCGTGTCCCCGCAGCGTGGCGGGGGGCGCGCTTATCGGCTGGCATTTGCTGTCCGGCCTGTATTACATCGGTTATTTGCTGCTTACGGGCGCTACGTTATAAGGAGGATGCGGTATGTGGGAGAACATTGATACCCTGCTGTCACAGGGCATTGCGGAGGGGGCCTTTCCCGGCTGCGCCGTCGCGGCGGGCCAGGGCGGCAAGCTATTATTCAGCGGCGTATACGGTCAGCTTTCGCCGGATTCTCCCCGCTGCGTGACCGCCGCCACCCGCTATGACGTGGGGGCGCTTACCCAGGTGCTGGCCACCGTGCCCCTGACCCTGGCCGCCATCGAGCGGGGCATGGTCACGCTGGACGATCCCATTACCCTGTGGCTGGACAATGTGCCCGGCGACAAGCGGGCGATTACCCTGCAGCAGCTGCTGACCCATACCGCCGGGTTTGCCCCCTATTTTCTGCTTCAGGAGGAAGCCGAGCACGCCAGCGGCTCCCTGGCTGCCCTGCTGCGCCACCCGCTGGCCGGTACGCCCGGCGGAAAGGTGCGCCCCTCAGCCATGGATTTTATCCTGCTGGGTTTCATTCTGGAAAAGGTTTTTTCCATGCCGCTGGATAAGGCGGTCAAGCTGTATGTCACCACGCCCCTGGGCATGGGACGCACCGGTTACCTGCCCGCCGGGCAGGATGTGGCCCCCGCCTCCGCCCACAGCGAAAACGAGGAATGGCAGCCCGGTCAGCCCCAGGACGGCAACGCCCGTTTTCTCCACGGTGTGGCGGGTCACGCGGGCTTATTTACCTGTCTGGACGACGCGGCCCGCTTTGCCTCCATGCTGGCCAGCGGCGGACGCATGGACAAACAGGTGTTTTTATCCAGCCGTGCCCTTCATCTGGCGATCACCGACCGCACCCGCGGCATGAACGAGCCCCGGGGCTATGGCTTTGGCATCACCCGCCGCAGCGATCCTTTTCTGGGCAATTTGTGGCCCAGCGGCGGCTTTGGCCTGAAGGACGGGCCCAGCGGCTCCCTGATTGCCGTCAGCCCGGACGACGGCTTCTTTGCCGTGTTGCTGGCCAATGGCTTTACCTCCCCCCGGGAAAAACTGGAGATGGAACGGCTGCAAAAACGGCTGCTGAACGCGGCCTACGCCGCCTTCCAGCATGGGGACGAATAAAGATTGCCGGGATGGCCATGCAGGCCGTCCCTTTTCCTTTTCCCCCACTTGCAACCGCCGGATATTTCGCATATAATGAAGCATGTATCCATATCACAAGGGAGGCCCTGAATGTTATGCAGCAAACCAAGCAAAACCCGCTTGTCTTCTATTTGCGGATGCTCCTGTACATGTTTATTGCCCTGTTCCTGCGTCTGGCGGCGCTGAGTCCGCTGGTATGCCTGTTTGCGTTTCCGGATGGGCCGGCCCTGAAATGGCTGTGGCTCGCCTGCCCGGTGCTGATGATTTTCTTCATTCTGCCGCTGCGCTTTTCCTTTGCACAGGCGGTGGTGCAGCCTGCCCGGAAGCGTTATTTCAGCTTTGACAGCGCTTTGGGGCTGGATCATTACGGCGAAAAGCTGTCCGAAAGCCTGCTGCATGTCCTGCATGTGGTCAAATGGGGGCTTCCCCTGTTTGGCATGCTGGGGGTGGCCGCCTACTGGTACAGCAATGTGGACGCGCTGACCGTGCTGAAAACCATTACCTCCATCGGCGAGGGAGCCACCGCCGCCTGGTACGGGGCGGTCAATTTCTTCCGTGGGCTGTTTGGGGCGCAGGCCCTGACCGTGCCCCAAAACAATATCATGGTGGGCGTTTTCGTGCTGGGCGGCGTGCTACTGATCGGCGTGCTGGTATGGCTGTACGGTGCGGTGCGCAACAGCGCGACCCGCTATCTGTGGGCCGTTTGCACCCGGGATAATAAGGATTTGTATACCGAGCGCCGCCGCCGTCTGCGGGGCCGCCGCTGGCGGCAGCTGGGGGTCGCGCTGCTCAACCTGGTACTGTGGGTTCCCTTCCTGGGCGTAACCGGCATGACCCTGGCGGATGTGCTCAGCGATGTGTCCAACCAGCTGATGATGGCGGTTGTGCAAGGCAAAATGCCCGTGCTGGATCTGGCGGGAGCCGTTATTCCGCTGGTGCTGGCCTTCCTGCTTTTATATATGCCCCTGCTGCCTGTGCGCCGCTACCTGACCGCCGCCTTTGCCGCCCGTGAAGTGCGGCACACCGCGCCCCGTCAGCAGGAGGCGGCGGCCCAGCAATGAGCGCCTGCCGTCTGGATAAATACCTGTCCCTGAGCGGTCAGCGCACCCGCAGCGAGGCTGCCCGGCTGATTCGGTCCGGCTGCGTGCAGGTAAACGGCGCTGTCGTAAAGGACCCTGCCGCCAAGGTGGGCGATGGCGCGGAAGTGCTGCTGAGCGGCCAGTCCGTACGGGACAGCACCTATCAGTATTATTTGGTTTACAAACCCGCCGGAGTGCTGACTGCCGCCCGGGACAGCCGGGCGCAAACCGTGATGGACCTGCTGCCCCCCGCTCTGGTCCGCCGCAAGGTGCTGCCGGTGGGGCGGCTTGACAAGGATACCACCGGACTGCTGCTGCTGACCAACGACGGCGTGCTGGCCCACAGCCTGATTGACCCCGGGCGTCATGTATGGAAGCGGTATATCGCCCGGGTGGAAGGCCGGCTGACCCCGCAGGACGAGGATGCCTTTGCCAGCGGCATGGTGCTCAGCGATTTTACCGCCAAGCCCGCTCAAATGCGGATTTTGCAGGCCCGCGAGGCGGAAAGCCTGGCGCAGGTGGATTTGCGGGAGGGCAAGTACCATCAGGTCAAGCGCATGTTCGCCGCCTGCGGACATCCGGTATTGACGCTGCACCGCTCCGTCTTTGGCCCTGTGAGTCTGCCGGAGGACGCGCAGCCCGGCTTTTTTCGGGAGTTGACAGCCAACGAAGTGGCCGCCCTGAAACAGGCCGTTACCTCATCGAATAAGGAAGAACAACATGCCTAACGATCATTATTACACCCAAAATCCCCAAAGCGCCCACAAGGCCGGTCAGGTCACTGTGGAGTATCGCGGACATACCCTGCGTTTTGAAACGGACAGCGGTGTTTTTTCCCGCACGGAGCTGGACCGCGGCACCGAGGTGCTGCTAAGCGCCCTGCCCCGGGAGATGCAGGGCCGGGTGCTGGATATGGGCTGCGGCTGGGGCGTTATTGGCGTGGCCGTGGGGGCGCATTGGCCCGCTGTGCGGATAACCATGGCGGATATTAACGAACGGGCGGTAGAGCTGGCCCGGCGCAACGCCCAAAGCAACGGCGTGACCGCCTGTGCGCTGCAAAGCGACGGGTATGCCGCCCTTTCCGGACAGCGCTTTGACTGGATTTTGCAAAACCCGCCCATCCGCGCGGGCAAGGCCGTCATCTATCAGATGTTTGCCGACGCCGCCCGCTGCCTGCTGCCCGGCGGCAGCCTGTGGCTGGTCATTCGCAAGCAGCAGGGCGCGCCGTCGGCGCTGAATTACCTGCGCACCCTCTTTGCCCAGGTCGATACCCTTGAGAAAAAAAGCGGCTTTTGGGTCATCCGCTGCACGGATCCGCTGGAAGCCTGAAAGGAACCAACCATGTATACCAAAGAATTTTTCGATCAGGCCTTTGACCGCCGGGGCACCGCCTCTGAAAAATGGGACGCTCTGGAGCGGCGGCAGGGCCGTGAAATGAACCCCATGTGGGTGGCGGATATGGACTTTCGCTGTCTGCCGGAAATTACCGAGGCTCTGGTGAAGCGCGCCGCCCATCCCGCCTATGGCTACACCGAGCAAACCCAGGAGGCTACTCAGGCCATGCTGGATTTTATGCAGCGCCGTCACGGTCTGACCCTGCAGGCGGACCAGCAGATTTTGCTGCCCTGTGTTGTAACGGGGCTTCGGGCCGCCGTGCTGGCCCTGACGCAGCCCGGGGACAGGGTGATTCTGCAGCCGCCTGTGTACGGCCCGTTCTATTATTCCGTGGGCGATAACGGCCGCGTGGCCGCCGAATGCCCGCTGATTCATCACAAGGACGGCCGCTATGAAATGGACCTTGGCAGCGTGGAACAGGCCTGCAGGGACGGCGCCAGGCTGATGCTGCTGTGCAACCCCCACAACCCGGTAGGCCGCGCCTGGACAAAAGAGGAGCTGACGAAGCTGTGGGCGGTGCTCAGCCGGTATGATGTGCCCCTGGTGTCCGATGAAATTCACGAGGATTTTGTTTTTGAAAAGGGCGCTTTTGTGCCCGTGCTGTCGCTGATTACCGATGAACAGGCGCAGGTGGTTTCCCTGACCAGCGCCAGCAAAACCTTTAATCTGGCCGGTTTGCAGCAGGCGGCAGCCATGAGCCGCAACCAGCCCCTGCTGAAAAAGCTGGAACAGACCATGCATAACGTGGGCGTGGTGCAGGGGAACATTTTTGGCCTGATTGCCGCTGAGGCCGCTTACCGCTACGGCGACGACTGGCTGGACGCCATGCTGGATTATGTCCATCAGGGCGAAGCGATTTTGCGGGCGGAACTGGCCAGGCGGCTGCCCAAGGCGGTGCTTTCTCCGCTGGAGGCCACCTATCTGGGCTGGATGGACCTGCGGGCCTACGGCTTCTCCACCGCACAGCTGATGGAGCGCTGCCGGGCCGAGGGCGTGGAATTTACCGCGGGCACCTTCTTTGGTGAAAAAGCGGGTGACGGTTTCCTGCGCATCAACCTGGCCTGTCCTCACGCCCGCATCGTGGACGCGGTGGAGCGGCTGGAAAAAGCCATCAACGGTTAACCGATTATCGGGAGGAAAACGATCATGGAAAATTTGAACCAAATCATTGAAGGATTGCAGTCGGAAATGGTGGAAACCCTGACCCGGTGGATTCGGGTGCCCAGCGTAAAGGGCGACCCCCAGTCCGGCGCGCCTTTTGGCGCTGACGTGCGCAGGGCGCTGGATATGGCGCTGGCGGACGCGAAGGCCATGGGCTTTGACGTGCGCAATTTTGACGGCTACGCGGGAGATGTGCGCATGGGTCCCCAGGGCGTGAACCCGCTGGCCATTCTGGCCCATCTGGACGTGGTGCCTGCCGGAGACGGCTGGCAAACCGAACCCTTTGGCGCGGAAATCAGGGACGGGCGCATGTACGGCCGCGGCGCCAACGATGATAAGGGCCCCGCTGTAGCCGCCCTGTACGCCATGTACGCCCTGAAAAAAGCGGGCGTTCCCCTGAAGCGGGAAGTGCGGCTGATTCTGGGCTGCGATGAGGAAAGCGGCTGGGGTTGCATGCATTACTACACGGCTCATTGCGATATGCCCAAGGTGGGCTTCAGCCCGGACGCTTCCTTCCCCGTAATCAATACGGAAAAGGGCCTGCTGCAGCTGGAGCTGCGCGGCGGCTATGACCCGGACGGCATGGTTCGTGAAATTGCCGTGGGCGAGCGCTGCAACGTTGTGCCCGGCACCGCCAGCGCTACCCTGACGGGCGACGCGGCGACAGCCGCCAAAGCCGAAGCGGCCGCCAGGGAGCACGGCTATTCATTGCAGGCCACCTGTCATGAGGACGGCACGCTGACCCTGTTTGTAACCGGCCTGACCGGCCACGCCGCCTTCCCGGAGGCCGCCAAAAACGCCCTGGGCCAGCTGCTGGTGGTGCTGAAGGAACTGGGTATGAAGGGTTCTCTGGCCACGCTGGCGGACCGTGTGGGCACGGAATATGACGGTCTTAGCCTGGGCATTCGCTGCCAGGACGAAATCAGCGGTCCCCTGACCTGCAACCTGGGCATTCTGCGCTACAACGCAAAGGACGGCCTGTATGCCACGCTGGATATCCGCCACCCCATTCTAAGCGACCACAAAGCCATTACCCGTTCCGTTCAGGCGGCTTTGCAGCCGGACATTCAGGTAACGGTGGATACCCAGAAGGACCCCCACCATGTATCCCCCCACAGCAAGCTGGTGTGCGACCTGCTGGACGCCTATCATGAGGTAACCGGTCTGCCCAAGCAGGCCATTGCCATTGGCGGCGGCACCTACGCCCGTGTGCTGGAGGAAGGCGTGGCCTTTGGCAGCCTGTTCCCCGATGAGGAGGAGCTGGCCCATCAGGCCAACGAATACATGTCCCTTGACAGCCTGATGGCCAACCTGAAAATTTTCGCTCACGCCATTCAAAAGCTGCAAGATTAACCGTTTCTTCGCCCCGGCTCCCAACCGAGCCGGGGCTTTTAGGAGGACGCTTTGACTGAGGTACTGATGGCCGTTTCCCTGGCGCTGCTGATTCGCCTGCTGGTCTTTGAGCCGGTGCGGGTGCAGGGCCGCTCCATGATGGATACTCTTCGCGACAAGGAAGTGATGCTGGTAACCAAGTACGATTACCTGCTGGGCCAGCCGGGGCGCTTTGACGTGGTTACCTGCCGCTATCCCAACCGGCGGCAAACCTTTGTGAAGCGAATTGTGGGCCTGCCCGGCGATACGCTGACCATTCAGGACGGGGTGTTAAGCGTCAACGGCGTGCCCTGTCCGGAACCCCACATTACCCACCGCCCCCGCTATACGGTGGAGGCTTATACCGTTCCGGCGGGGCATTATTATGTGCTGGGGGACAACCGCTGCAATTCCAACGACAGCCATCTGGTGGGGCCGCTGACCCGCAGGCAGATTGTGGGCCATGTACGGGCGGTGGTTTATCCGTTCCGGCAGCGCAGGATGATTCGGTAAAGGATGGGTTTAAACCAGCAGATTTGACGGCTTGATGGGATGACGGATAACGGTTTTCCACTTTTCCGGCGCGACCCGCCGTGCGTCGGACAAATAGATTTCGTGGTGCTGCCGTTCGGGGGTAAAGTGGTTTTCATAGCCGTTTTCTTTGGCAAACGCGTCCATTTGGGCGATGGTTCGCGCCTCTGCGTCAAACGGGCCCAGGTGCATCATCTGTACGCAAAGCCCTTCGCTGATTGACCGAAATTGCACAGCGGAAACGTCCAGCTTTTTCTTTCGCGCGGCTTGATCCAGCGCCCAGTCAAAATCCGCCCAGGTCACAAAATCCGGCAGGCGGATTACCGATGTCCACTCGAAATCCTGCTTACGGCTCAGGTCAAAGTCCGCCTTTCCCTTCTGCCGCCAAAACCCTTCCAACGGAGGCACCACATAATCAAAGAAGCCTTCCATCCGGTAACCGCTTTTGGGGCTCATTTTCAGGGTAAAAGCAACGGCATACAGTAGCCCGATCGCCTGCTGGTACGCGCCGTCCGGCTGATTGGGGTCCCCCTTTCCTTCCACGGCAAGATACCGCATAGGCGGTACGGTGACAATGGTCGGCTGCGCCTTGGGCATATAAAATTCCTTATACTCCTTTTTATAATCAAACGCCATGGATGGGTTCTCCCTTCGTTATTGATTTCTATCAGTATACACGAAAATCATTCCATTGAAAAGAAACGGAAGGGGCTTTTCTCCTTCCGTTTCGCTGTTTTATCGTTTTCCTGGACGCAGCAGCCCGGCCGCCGCGCTCAGCAGCGCCAAAACACACAGGCTCCACAGTGCGACCACAGGGAATGAATCGCCTGTTTGCGGCGGTGTTTCCGCTTCCGGCACGGTTCCGATGTTCTCAATCGTTCATCCGTCATCCGCAGCGTGAATTTTCTTGCGATACCCCTTCGGCACGGCCAGCTCGTCCACCGTCCAGGCGATGGAATCATCCAATTCATGCCAGGTATACCGCCAGCCATTGGCCGCGTTCAGGGTGACCGGGCTGCCAAAGGGCTCGCCGTCAGCGTACAGCTGCACCTGCATCTGATCGGGCTGCCGCATACCAGCGGGCGTGGTCCAACCCTTGCGGATCGTCCGGCTGATCGTTGTCACAGGGGGCTTAAACGTGTAATTGCGGAACAGCGGAATTGTCGCCGTTGCACCTTTCTTCAGTGCATTAAAAAGGTTTAAATTTTCTCATAATATTATAATCCCCGCATTTTTTGTAAATACCATTTCTGATGTATGCGTTGTGCAAATTTCACAGCATGCCATTAGCGTTGCACGCAACAGCGGCATGGCTTCGGCCATGCCGCTGTTTTCCCTTTTTACAAAGGGTTTAGAAGTTATTCAATTCTTCTTCCTTTTGATCGTAGCCCTCCGGCTTCTTGTCCGCCGGTTCCTGAGAAGGCTCGGCGTCGGCGTTGCCTTCGTTCATGGCGTCCTTGCCCATTTCCTCCTCGGCGGGATCGGTAGTGGCAGGCTCTTTGCTTTCCGCGGGCTTTTCATCCTTTTCAGGCTTGGCGGCTTCGCCCAGCTTGACGGTAGCGGTCTTTACCAGCTTGCTGCCATCGGCAAACAGGATGGTGGTTTCCACCTTAAAGGTCTTGGCGGCGGTTACCTTGAAGGACAGGCCCTCGGCCTCGCTGACTGCCTTCGCGTCAGCGCCGCTGGCAATCTTCCAGGTGACGGACTGAATATCGCCCTTGCCCTCCACAGCCTTTACCCGGAAGGTGTACACGCCGGAGGCGCTGCGGCTGCGAGTAAGCCGTACCGCGTGGGAGGCCTTTTCGTCAAAGATTTCCTCCTCGATTTCCAGCTTTTCTTCGTCCTCATCCTTAGCGTCAGACTTCTTGCCGTTGTCTTTCTTAGCGTCCTTTTGGCCCTCGTCCTTGGTTTCTTCCGGTTCTTCGGCCTTTACCTGGTCGGAGATATCGTTTTCCTTGGAGATATCGTCAAAGAAGCTCATGGTGGGGCCTTCCAGCACTTCGTCCTTCTGGTCTTCCTCGGTGGTGGGGCCTTCCGGCACTTTGTCCTTCTGGTCTTCCTCGGTGGTGGGTTCTTCCTGCTGCTGGTTGTCGTCAGCGGCGGGGACTTCATCCTGCTTGGGTTCTTCCTCGGCAGGAGCATTATTTTCCTGCTGCTGGTTCTCGCCAGCGCCCTGCTTGGTTTCTTCCTCGGCAGGAGCGTTTTCTTCCTGCTGCCGGTTCTCGCCAGCGGCGGGGGCTTCGGGCTGTTCCTCCTCAGCAGGCTGGTCGTCCGCCACAACCGGCATGGGCTCCAACGCCTCCAGAGTGGCGGCTTCTTCCTCAGGAGCGGCCTGAATCAGGTCGTTTACATCCGCGCCGTTTTCCAGCGCCAGCAGCGTATCGTCCGGGGACAGCAGCATGGAGGTCATGCTGACCGTGCTGGTGGGAGCATTGGCATTCCGCTCGATGGCGATAATCACCTTGGCCTGCTCCACACCCTTATTTTCCTTGGATTCGGCACGCACAACGATGTATTGAGCGGTCTCATCCGCGCCAATGGTCAGGGTGGCGTTGTAGTCGTCTGTATCGGTCAACTTGGTGTTTTCAGACTTTTTATTGTCCGGGCCCATCCAGTTGACGCCCAGCAGCGAATTGCGCACATAGGCGGAGAAGTCCAGCTTTACGCTGTCTGTGCCGTTCAGAACCACCTTGGTGGAGGCACGGTTAATGAACACCTGCAAGCTGTTGTTATAGTTTTCACCGCTGACCAGAGCGATGGACAATTCAGCCGTCAAGCTGCCGCAGGTCGCCTTGACCTTCAAGGACTTGCCGGTGCTCTCCTGAGGAGAGATCAGCAGCTTGGCGTTTACATTGGGGTTGTTTTGGGCAGTGGTTTCCTCCACATAAGTGCCGTTGGCGTCGGAGTTTGCCACGCTCCATACCAGCTTGGTAATCGGCTGGCCGTTGCTGAGGCGCGCGGTCAGCTGCACAATGCGGCGGTTTTTGCCGTCCATTTCCACCTGACTCATATCCGAGGACAGAATCAGCTGGGTGGGCACGCTATAGGTAGCGATAACCGTTACGGTCTGGCCATCCGTGCTGACGGTAGATCTGGTAGCATCAGCGTCCGCTACCTTAAAGGCGTTCGCGGGAACATTGGCAAAGGTGAAGCCAGTGCTGGCCTTCAAGGTCAGGGTTGCCTCATATTTCTCCGCGGCGATAAACACGCCGCCGCTCTGACCGGTCCACGCGATACTTTCTACCGTGTACTGGCTGGACACGCCGGACAGGCCCCAGGTGGCCTGCTCGCCGATAACCGGGCGGGCAATGCCGGTGATGTTGAAATCGGTGGCCTGATAGGTGCTGGTGCTAAAGCCGGTGACCACCCAGGCCTTGCTGGAGTCGTCGTACACAGCGGCATATTCTTTGCCGCCGCAACGCAGAGCCAGCTTGGATTTCGTATTATTAGAACCCACCAGCCCATAGCTATTGGGCACCGTCAGATACACAACCGCTTCATACTCGGTACCGCCCCAGTAATGGTTGTATTCATCCATTACGGAAGCATGGTCGCCGTTTTTCAAGCGCCACACAATGTTAGCGGACCAGTTTTCCCAGCGGGTTGCCTTGTTGTTTTTATCCCATTCCACCGGCAGACTGCCGCTGGCGCTGGTTTGGGGCGTTGCACCTGCGGTGGGAGCGGTAATATCCACCTTCAGGTCAAAGCTGTGGGCATAGGCATACCAGTTGGTAGCCGCATACAGCTTATGTTCGTTGTTATCAATGTAGTAGCCGGAGCCGCTTACCTGCTCGGCAATCACGCGCAGACGGCCCGCGTTGGCAGGATAGGGAATCTGACGGCCATTGCCCACATAGCTCCAGTCACGGTCATTGCTGGTAGATTGCCACACATACATGACCTTGTCGCTGGCCTGGCCGGGATCCAAATCCGCGCGGAGGATATCGCCCACACGGGGCTGAGCGTTTTGCGCGTTGTTTCCCTGGGTAACGTTGTAAATGCTGACGAAGTTAATCTTCGCCGCGCTGACCACCGCGTTGGTCCAGGCGCTGTAGGCCTCGCCGGTGTAGTCGCCCGCACCGATGACCCGCACACGAATCGTCTTGCCCACATCCGCGGGCTGGACGGGATAGGTATTCTTGCCTGTACCGGATTCCACACGGGTATCGATGCTCCACACAAAGGACAGCTTGGTTACATCCGCGTCGGTGGGGGTCACCTGAGCGGTCAGCGTATCGCCCACCACAGGGGAGGTGTTGTTCAGCTTAACGGCGGTAATGTTCTGGTTGTTCAGGATTTCGCCGCTCAGGTTACTGCTGACGGCGCCGCCGTACACGCCCGCGCCGGTGGCGACCACATACACCTTCTTGCCAACCCAGGCCTTGTCCAGGGTCAGCGACCCGGCGGTAGCGCCGGGAATGGCGGTGCCATCCTGCAGATACCACTGGTAGGTAGCGTCCGCGCCGCTGGGGGACAGCTGTGCCCAAACCGTGCCGCCGCTAAGGGTGGAACCCGCCACGGACACGCCGCTCAGCATGGCGCTGGCCACACGGTTGGTATGGGCGTTTACCGTGCCGGTATAGGGCGCAACGCCGCTTACCTTTACTTCCACATTCTTGCCCAGGTCGCGGCCTTCCACCTTATAGCTGGCGGTATCGGCCACCTTTTCGCCGCCCACATACCAGGCCACGGCGATGGAGGCGTTTTCAGGCACAACGGAGATGGTCAGCACATCGCCCACAACGGGGGTTTCCTTGCTAACCGTAACGGACTGCATTTCATACTGGCTGATAACGCTGGCCTGAGCGGACACCACGGCGCTGCCAAAGAAATTGCCGATGCCGGTGACCTTCAGCTGAATGGGCTTGCCCACATCGTCCGCCTGCACCGTATAGGTGGGGTCGGAGCTCATCAGCGTGCCGCCCACGCGCCAGGCGTAATCCACCGTGGCGGAAGAAGGCTGAATATTGGCGCTGAGCACATCGCCCACAACGGGGTTGGACTTGCTCAGGGTTACAGCGCGCACATAGGGATCGTTCTGCACCTTTTCAGTCTGGGTGTGGGCGGAGCCGGTATAGCTGCCGGTGCCCTTTACATCCAGGGTAATCACTTTGCCCTCGTACTTGGCCAGCACGTTAAAGGTAGAACCGGTGGCCTGCTCCACGCCTTCCACCTTCCAGCTGTAGGTAACGGTTGCCTCGGAGGGGTCCACCCTGGCTTCCAGCACGTCGCCCGCGTTGGGGTAGGGATAGTTGACGCTGACACCCTTTACCACCAGCGGTACGGGAGCGGGAGCCGCGCCAAAATCCAAAAACCGCGTCATCATATAGCCGATGCTGCCACCGATGGAAATATGGCACCACTTATCGCCCTTTTGCAAAACGGTTACCTGGGTGCCGGGCTTATACAGCGCCAGCCGCTTGCCGCCCGCCGTGGCGCGCAGCCATACCCGCAGGCCGTTGCCGCTGGTAACGGTGGCGGTGGCGCCGCTGGTGCCGGGATTGGACGGCGTTACGCCGGTGGAGCCAAAAACCAGATATACATTCTGCATCCATCCGGTGAGCCCGCCAACGGTAATCTGGGACCACTCGCTGCCGCGCTGCAGCACGGTTACCGTGGTGTTTACCGCGTATTTGGTAATCACGTTATAGTTCTTGCCCGGGCCTTCGCGCATACGCACGCCATACCCGTTGGAACTGGTGACGGTGGCATAGCTGCTGGTGGTGGTATCCGCCACAGCGCCAGCGCCTACCAGTGACATGAGCCCAAGCGTCATGGTCACAATCAGCAGGATGGAAATAATCCGTTTCATGTGAAAATCCCTCCGTTACGCAATGTATGTGAGGTTTGTGCCAGCGTAAATCCGGCCTTCATACAATGTCTCATCACGCATTATACAGATTTTGAGAACAAATGTAAAGGCTTTCGCCGCATTTCCTTCAAAAAAATGATACAAATTCGTAAAATTTGTTGAAGGATTTGACAGCATTTCAGGAATAGGTTTCCTGTTTTGTTAACGAAACATTCCTGTTTTTTCATCCCGTCAGGAAAAATTTCTTTGTTTCCGGGCTGCAAAAAAGCCTTCCCGTTCTGTTAGACGTTTTTCAGCGGGATTTGGTTTGGCTCTGGCAGAAGATTTTTTCCATTTTTAACACGGCCCGGTGATAAGCCATGCCGGCCGCCACGCTGACCAGCCCGGCCAGCAGCCACAGCCAGGGGCTTTGCAGCTGCCATTGCTTTTTCATCAGCCATTCCAGCCATACGTTAAACAAAAAAATCTCGAAGGAACCTTCCCCCAGCCGGCGCAGAAAAGCGCATCCTTCAGGCAGGAAGCGGGCGAACAGCCGGCCGGTCAGCAGGCAAAGCGCCGGGGCGATCAGACAGAAGGGATACCAGTAGCCGCCCCAGGCAATCAGTTTGTCCGGCCATTGGCGAAAACAGGCCGCCAGCAGCGTCAGCCCGGCGGCAAGGGCCAGCGCCGCACCGGCCATAAGCCCCCGCGCAGGCTCTTTTTCCTTCATGGCAAACACCATGCCCAGCAAAAACACCGGCAGCCTGGACACCGCCATCATCTGGTTTTGTCCCAAAAACGGCAGAGCCACGGCAAAGCACAGCGCCAGCCATACCGGCCAAAGCCGGGGGCGTCTGGTCAGCAGCCAGAACAGCGCCGGTGCCAGCAAAACGCTGGCGGCCAGCGCGCTTACATACCAGTTAATCATCAGCGGCGCGTTAAAAAAATAGCCCAGCATCAGCCCGTTGCCCAAAACGGTTTTCACCGCCTGACCAAGGCCCAAATGATTCAGCGGAATCATCACCAGCAGCCACAGGGCGCAAAAGGGCCAGTACGCCGGCAGCAGCCGCCGCGCCCGGCGCGCCAGATAGCCCCGGGTGGTCTTTTGCAGGGAAGTATACAGCCCAAAGCCGGACAGGAAAAAGAAAATATCCACCCCGCCGTAGCCAATCTGCTGCAAAGCGGCCACGGGCCCGGTCAGCCCCAGCTGCATATGGAAGAAAACCACCCACAAAATGGCCAGTCCCTTGATTTCGTTCCGATAGGCGCTCAAAGATGCCACGGCTTTCTTCCCCCTTTCTTCACGCAGTTCATTTAACCATATTCTGCCGGAAAATGCAATGCGGGAGGGGCGATGCCCCTCCCGTGCTTTAGCTGCTGTTATCCCTGTTTTTTCACCAAATTTTCCACAGCGCTGACCCACTGATGATCCGGGTCGTTGGAGCGGAAGAAGCCCTGATGCTCTCCCGCCATCAGCCACAGGAAATAGGTGTTGTAGCCAGGTGCGCCCACGGTGGTGTGATAGCCCCGGGGAAACTCCACCAGCTCGTCATTTTTGACCCGATACGCCTCGTCAATCTCGCCGTCGCTGGTATACAGGCACTGCACGCCGAAGCCCTGCTCAGGATCAAACAGGAAGTAATAAATCTCCTCCAGCACACCCTCGGAGGGCATGTTGTCCACATCATGCTTGTGGGGCGGGAAGCCCGCCCAGTTGCCGGGGGTGATATAGGCCTCGCCAATGGTCAGCTTTTTAGCGTTGGTACCGCCGTCCACAATAAAGCTGGTGTCCCGTTCCCAGGGCTTCACGCCCAGACGCACCACCCGCACGTCCGCCTGACGGATGGCCTGGGGCTGGCTGTCCACCTCAACAGGGGTAGCGCACACGGCGATTTTAACATTCCACGGACTGTCAATTTGGACCGTGCAGTTGCGGGGCGCGTAAAAGCATTCGGCCTTGGGGCTTTCAAACACGCTGCGCCGCACGCCAAGCGTACCGTAATCCTTGCCGCCGACGGTAAAGTTGGCCTTGCCACCCAGCAGCACAAAGGCGACCTCCCGGTCCCGGGTTTCATAGGTATAGCTGTCGCCATCGCCCAATTCAAGGATGCCAAATTCCAAATCCTTCAGGCTGCATTTGCCGATTTCGCACAGAGGGGTATAGCCCTTTTGGGAGATGTACGTCTTTTTGTAGTTCATTTTGTCGTCTTCCTTTCCTTTAAATAGTCTATCATTACGTCGATGGTTTGCCGCCAGTCGGCAATGATTCCAAAGTCCGAGCAGGCAAAGACAGGGGCGTTTCGGTCCGTATTGACCGACACCACGGTTTTGGCGCCGCTCATGCCAACGGTGTGCTGCACAAAGCCGCTGATGCCAAAGCCAATGTACAGCTCCGGGCGGATGGTTACGCCGGTCTGTCCTACCTGATGGTCATAGGAGATATAGCCCGCGTCCACAGCACTGCGGGTCGCGCCCACGGCCCCGCCAAGCAGCCCGGCCAGCTGATGCAGCCTGTCAAAGCCCTCTTTGCTGCCAATGCCCTTGCCGCCGGCAATCACCACGCGGGCGTTTTGCAGGGACACTCCTTGCTCCACCGGGACAAAGGTCAGGCGCTCCATGCGCTGCATTACGTCCCTCAGGGTAAGGGCGCTGACCCGGTCCCCGGAATGATGCGCCGGTTGCTTTTCCTCCGGCATGGGAAACACGCCGGGCCGCACGCTGGCCATTTGCGGACGGGTATGCCTGCACAGAATTTCCGCCGTCAGGTTACCGCCAAAGGCGGGCCTGGTTTGCAAAAGCAATCCATCCCTGATCTCCAACCCCGTGCAGTCCGCCGTCAGGCCCGTGTCCAAACGTGCGGCGGCCCAGGCGGATAGAAAGCGTCCCCGCACGGTAGCGGGAAACAGCGCCGCGTCCGGGTTCAGGCTGGCCAGAGCGGCGGCAATCCGGCTGCCCTGGGCGCAATCGTCCGGGTTTTGGCCGATCAGCAGCAATTCGTCCGCGCCAGCGGCCAGCAGCCGGGCGTTTTCCCGGCCCTCGCACAGCGCCAGAATGGCAGCCTGGGGGGCCATTTTGCGCGCCTGACCAATCAGTTCCATTGCGGGAGCCGGATCCGCCTCGCAAAGCACCAGAATCTTCATGGCAGCAGCCCCCTTTCCGTCAGCTGGGCCAGCACCGTCCGCACATCCGTTTTTTGGCAGGGGCGCACGCATACGGGACGGCTCTCCACATGAACGACCCGCGTAGGCGAAGCCTTGATGCCGCACTTAGACGCGGGCAAGCCCAAATCCGCAGGCGTCAATACCTGAATTTGCGCCTTTGCCGCCCGTTTGATGCCCGGCAGGGTAGGAAGACGAAGCCGGTAGCTCCATTCGCAAAAGGTGACCGCCGCGGGCACCGGCGTTTTCCAGGTGATATGTCCCGCCTCGGTTAACTGGCAGGCCGTCAGGGTCTGGCCGTCGCTGTCCGCCTGAATGGCATTGGCTACGCAGGGCATGTCCAGCAGGGAGGCGGTCATGGGGCCAACCTGCCCGGTTTCACCGTCCACCGCCCGGCGGCCGCACAAAATCAGGTCAAAGCCGCCCAGCTTCTCCGCCGCCGCCTTCAGACATTTGGCGGTTACCAGCGTATCCGCTCCGGCAAAGGCGGCGTCGGACAGCAGCACCGCCTGATCCGCGCCCCGGGACAGCGCCTCCCGCAGCATGGCTTGCGCCCGCATGGGCCCCATGGACAAAACCGTCACAGCGCCTCCATGCTTTTGCTTCAACCGCAAGCCCAGTTCCAATGCGCTTTCGTCCGCCGGGTTTATCACCATGGCGATAAAATCCCGCTGAAGGGTAAAATCGCTGGACAGCTTGACCTCGGTGGTATCCGGCACCTGTTTTACACATACAAGTATCTTCATGGCTGGTTCCTACATTTGGTGATACACAGGCGCTAAAGCCTGTTGAATTTGCCTGTAAATTGGGAAGTGGCGGTTGTAAAACGCCACGCCCTCGGGATTGGGCAGGGTTTCGCCCGTGGTTCTTACACAGCGGCTGACCGCGTCCTCATGGCTGGCAAATACGCCCACGGCCACACCGGCCAGCATGGCGCTGCCCAGAGAACTATCCACTTTATCCACTGTGCGCAGGGGTACATTCAGCATATCCGCCAGAATCTGCCGCCACAAATCGCTCTTGGCTCCGCCGCCAATGGCTACCGCCTGGTTTGGGGCAATGCCCAGCTCCGTCAGGGTGGCGAAGCAGTCCTTCATGGAATAGGCCACGCCTTCCAGCACCGCACGGTTAAAGTGGGCCTTTGTATGAAAGCCCGCCGCGCCCACAAAGCTGGCCCGCAGCTTATCGTCCAGATAGGGCGTAATTTCGCCCTGCAAATAGGGATGGAAATACAGCCCCTGGCAGCCCCGGTCCACCGCGGCGGCGGCGGCGCTCATTTCATCAAAGCTGCCGCCAAACGTGTCCCGGTACCAGCGGTTGCTGGCGGCGCAGCTCTTGGTAGCCGTGCCCGGGTACCACAGGCCCTTTACCACATGGCGGTAGGTAACCAGACGCGGGTCTACCACCGCATGGTCGGTAATGGGACAAATTCTTCCCGCCGTGGCCAGCTTGACGGTGGCCTGACCGGGATGAATAGCCCCCGCGGCGTATACCTCCATCACCGTATCCGTAGCCCCGGCAATCACCGCAGTGGACGCGCTCAGGCCGGTATCCTCCATGGCTTGCAGGGTCAGCGGGGAAAGCCGGGTCATAGGGTCCACAATGGGCGGCATCAAAGCCGCGTCCAGCCCCGCCAAATCGCACAACCTTCGGGACCACTGATTGCTGCGCGCGTCCAACAGCAAAAAGCCCATCGCTTCAATGCTGTCGGTCAGGTAATCCCCAGTCAGGCGATAGCGCACATAATCCTTGACCGCCATTACCTTACGGGTTTTGCGCAGGGTTTCCGGCTCGTGCTTTTTCAGCCACATCAGCTGCGGCAGAGTCCACAGGCTGGATACGCTGTTATAGCATTCCCGCATCAGTTCCTCGCCCAGGGTATTTTTCAGTTCGGCGGCCTCATCTGCGGCCCGGCTGTCCGTCCAGTAAATGGCCCGGCGCACAGGTCTGCCATTCTCCCCTACCAGCACGGCGGTATGAGTCGCCGCGTCCAGCGCAAGGGCGGCAATATCCCGAGGATGCACGCCAGATGTGCGCAAAATCTCCCGCACATTGTCCACCATCGCCTGATAGCTGTCATCCGCGTCCTGCTCCGCCCAGCCGTTTTGCGGATAGTAGGTGGGATATTCCCGGCTGGCTGTGGCGTATACCCGCCCATCCTCGCCCAAAAGCGTGGCTTTGGAGGAGGAGCCTCCAAAGTCTACGCCCAACAAATATCTCATGATTTTCTCTGCCTTCCGCTCAAAATTTACACTCTGGCCACGCCGGTATCTCTGGCGGCCTGGGCCACGGCGGCGGCGAC
>ERZ1026860.555-NODE-555-length-23702-cov-4.062164_pt1 | contig 23702 bp, 14 predicted proteins | sample MGYA00380160_ERZ1026860 | MGnify/ENA primary metagenome ERZ1026860 (study PRJEB33269, sample SAMEA4719796) | human gut metagenome | biome: human-associated habitat; feature: organic feature; material: feces | place: Cameroon | collected 2013-10 ... | reverse complement strand
CACCGAAGCCGTGGCGGTTACTTCCGCCGAAATGTCGCTGCCGATAAAATAATTTCCGATTTTCAGGCTGCCGTTTTCGTCGAACGGAAACGCCACGGGAATTTCATACGCTTTTTCGGCGTTGCCCGCCGCGTACACGATTTTCACTATATCGCCGTTCTTTTCCGCCGCGGCTGCGTACTCTTCGCCGTCCGCAAGCGTTTTTCCGTCCGGGTTGTTTTTATCGTACACTTTCGGCAAACATTCCACACGTCTGAGCGAGCCGGAAGAATAATCGGCAGCGTACAGTTTGGGAAGCGTGTATGTCGAGCCGGCAAGCATCGCTTCAGGCACGGCGGCTTCCGATAAAAACAGCGGCTTTTCGCCCGCATATACCTCGAAATCAAAGATTGTCGTGCCTGTCTGCCCCGCATAATCGGTTACGGTGTATATAATCTGCCATGCGCCCGTTTTTTCGGGACGGAACGGCTCGCCACCCGCGCCGCCTTTCACCGCATACGAGGAAGTAAGATCGATGAGCGTACCCGCCTCCACGCGCGTTTCAGCAAACGAAGATACCGCATGCGGCACGGAAATATCGTCCGCATACACCCAGATCACTTTTTTCGCCGACGTGCCGTCGTACGCCGTAGCGGTGTACTCGATCGCATAATAGCCGGCTTTCTCGGGCGTAAACGCGCCGTTTACCACGCTGACGTTCACCGCCTTGCCCGGAAAATTATAATCGTAGTACACGCGCGCCGTCACGTTCAGTCTGCCGCTGTAATAGCCGAACGCGTCCGCGCCGAAAAGGCGGTACGGAAGCCCGATTTTCGCGGAAGGAATATTATTCTCGTCCGCATGCACCGTGATGATCGGCTCGTCTTTTTCCGTAAGGCGGCTTTGCGTAAGATCTACGCCGCACACTTCGCTCAGAAGAAAATTCGCCGAGCTTTTCGTGTAATCGGCGCAGGAAATCGTGAGTTTCGCTTTATCCGACTTGAAACCGTTCCAGAATTCGTCGAAAAATTTCGCGTCGTTCATATCGATCACCAATCCGCCGGTTGTGCCGTAAACCGCCGTTTCGGCGGCATCGTAGCGGATTTTCACCGTCTGATTCAAATCGGGATCGTTGTATTCCGCTCCATAAGGATTAGTGTATGTGCCGTAAAAACTGTGCGTTACGCCGCCGCCCCATTTGTTTTCGATATGCACCGTGTTTTTGCCCGCTTCGTAGCCGCGGCGCGTCTGATTTTCGCCGCCCGCGCGAAGATAGCTGTACGGATAAATCGCACCGTCGCCGGGGTAGCCGTTCAGATCGATCGAAAGATATGTAGCAGGATCGGCCGCGTCGGCAAGGCGGATATGAAACGTTTCGAAATCGCATTCGCCGATCGTATCGGGAATCACGGAAAGCGCAATCAGCGTATCTTCTTTCGTAAGCGAAGAAACGTCTATCGCCTGCTCGATGGTGAGCGTATCGTTCTGCGCAAGCCGCACGTATAAGCCCGATTTTTCGAAATCCGACTTACCGCCGTTCGTGGGAAACTCTTTTTTCACCGTTTGATATTCTACTTTGCTCGCCGAAGAACTCACCGAAGCGAGCGGCGCGTACACCGAGAATTTCACTTCGTCGAAATAAACTTCCCCGCCGTTTTCCGCCGTGTATTGCAGCATATAATCGCCCGCCGTATCAAGAATCACGCTGCTCTTCGAAATTGCCGAGCCGTCCGGCTTTTTCAGTACGGCGCTCGCTTCTATTGTTTTTCCGCCGACGATCACCTCGCGTGCGGGAATTGCAAGCTCTTTGCCGCGTTCGTATTCGCTTTCGAGGGAAATTTCACTCCATACGCCGTCGGCATAGCTCGTTTGCGAAACTCCGGCAAAAAATCCCGCAACCAACGCCCCGCAAACGGCAATCGCCGCGATTTTGAATATTTTCGCTTTATTTTTCTTTTTATTGATCATCTTTTTTCCTTTATCGATTTATTTTCAGCCCTTGATGCCGCCCACGGTAAGATTGCCGAGCAAGCGTTTCTGAAAGATTAAAAACAGCGTAAATATGGGTATGAACATCAGCATCGCGCCCGTCATACGCATCGGCACGGAAGAAAGATTGTTCTCGCGCGTATTCGCCATATTGTACATGCCGTATGCCACCGTAGGATAGGAAGGCATATACAGAAGCGGCACTTGATAATCGTTCCAGAAACCGATGAAATTTACAAGCATCACCGTGAAGAAAATATTTTTCACAAGCGGCAGCACAATGGCAAGCAATATGTGCATATTGCTCGCGCCGTCGATCTTCGCCGCTTCCGTGTACGTCATCGAAAGTCCTTTGAAACCGTCGTAAAACACAAGGAAATACATGCCGAGGAAGTTGGCTTTCATGATCCAGAGTCCCCAGATCGAATCGTACAATCCCGTATTTTTCGCCATCTGCAATTCGGCGGGCAGGCTGCCCACGATCGGCAGAATCATCACCACGATCACCGCGGTATACACGATTTTCGAAAATTTATAATTAAATCTTGCGCAAAGATATGCCGTAATGCACGGCACAAGCGTCTGAAAAAACGCACACCCGAGCGAATACAGTATACTGTACACGAACATAGTTTCCATGTACACCACTTCCATACCGCTTTCCGTGAGTACGCTCACGTAAAATTTCGTGTACACGAATGTATAATTCCACACGAATTTTTCGGGCATGCCGATCGCGTTCGTGCGGAAATCGTTCGGCGATTTGAAAGAAGTGATAAGCGCCCAGCCGATCAGCGTAAACATGGAAAGCACGTATACCGCCAGCACGATCAAAAGCACGATCGTGAAAGGGGAAAATTTCGTTTTCAGCACTTTTGCATTTTCTTTTTGCATCGTTTTCCCCCCTTTACTCTTCGGACGGACCGAATTTATTCAAAAGATACCGCACGCCGAGCGTAAGCGGCAGAGCGATCGCCGTGAGATACAGCCCCATCGCCGAAATCGTGGAATATTCCGCCCGCGATTCCGCCGCCTGCGTAACGTTGAAGAAATAATACCCGTAGTTTGCCGTGCCCGCAGGCGAAGAGCTGCCGTAAAACGAATACATGTTGTATTGATTTGTGAACATCGTGGCAACGGCGGTAATCAGAAACGTTACGATCGTGGGGTACACCATCGGCAAAGACACGTAGAAAAATTCTTTCACCGCCGATACGCCGTCGATCTTCGCCGCTTCGATAACGTCGGCGGGAATGGCAGACATCGAATTCGAATACATCAGAACGTTCACGCCGAAGCTCACCCAGATGTTATAGAACATAATCGTGCCGAATCGCGTATCCGGGTTTTCGATCAAGCCTTTCACTCGCTCGCCCGTCATTCCGAACACAAGCTCGGGCAGCGCCTGTTCCACGAAAAACTGATACATCGATACCATCACGATCGCCGAAATGATAGACGGCAAAAACAGTACCACGCGGAAAAGTCTCGATCCCGCCATTTTTTTGCTGATATAATACGAAAAGAGTATGCCGAGCGGCGTGCCGATGCCCACGGTAAGCGCAAAAGATTGCAGCGTTACTTGCATCATCGAGCGAAATTCCGCGCTCTTCGTCATCATTTTAAACGCCGTGGAAAGGTGACTCGTCGTCCATGTCACCGATCCCGTAAGCACGTCGAACGATTGAAACGAATATAAAATCGAATTGACTTTCGTGGCGATATAAAACACGGAGAATTGCAGCACGGGCCAGATCATCATCAGGCAATAAAAAATCAGATCGCCGCGATTAACGCTTTTCTTACGTTTTCTCACCGATAATTCCGTCATTGCGCGCACCCTGTCAGCCTTTATTCAAAGTATCCCAGATATTTTTCTGATTGATGTAAATGCCGTTGAACGCGTCTTTGAGCGACGTGCCGTTTTCGCGGAACGTTTCGGCAAGATAAATCGGCTTATCGTTTACCGCCGTTTTAAACATCGTGCCGGGGCGGAAAGAGGAAGCGTTATTCAGATACAGCGAATTTTTCGCATACGGATACACAACTTCCGATTTTTCCTGCATTTCGATCACGCTTCTGCCAAAATACGAAAGCTTCGATTTTTCCGTTTCGGAAAGCTTATAATTCAACGCTTTCGTGGTGTTTGTGATTTCCGTATACTGCACCAGCGATTCCTGCGTGTTCGCATATCGCAAAAATTCCACCGCAAGGTCTTTCTTATATTCCTCTACGTTCGATTTCACAAACGAGAACGCATACTGCGCGTCGTAAAGCGTCTGTTTCACGTTGCTGTTTTTCGTTTCTTCCGCTTTCGCCTTCGTGGCTTTCGGCAAAGGCATATACCCGAATTTCCGATTTTGCGCCGAGCAATCTTCGCCGTAGAAATTCACCATATCTTTAAACGTCTGATCCGCTTCCATCTGCCACCATACGCCGTCGATCAGCATTGCGGCTTCCTCCGTCTTGCCGCCGTCTTTGCCGCCGTATAAAAAGTCTTGCTGCGCCGTCATGTGCGAATAGCCGCCGTTGAACGCATTGTGATTGTGGTAATTGTTATGAGCGTTATCGTTCAAACAAAGATTTCTCAAAAACGAAGCGGCGTGATACCACCCCTCCCCGCGCGACAGCTCGTAGCCGTTGCCCGCGTTGATTTCCGTATCTTCGCCGTCTTTCGAAAATCCGCCGTCCGTTGCCGTGCCGAGATTGTTCGCCGTGCCGCTCAGCGTATAATTGCGCATAATGTTTTCTTTTCCCTCGAAATCCACCGCCAAAGTATACGCAAACGTATTCAGATAGTCTTTATAATTCGCGCCCGTCCACCGAAGCGGCAAAACTTTATCTGTAACGATATAATCGCATAATGCGAAAAATTCTTCGTACGTAGCGGGCAAGCCGTCGTCCGAAGTATTGTACTCCCCGTCCGGCCCGGCCGATCTCTTCTGTTTCACGGGAGCGTTCGTATTGATAAACCGGTCTTCGAGCATGCCCGATTCCTCAAAGTCGCTTTGATCGTCGAGGAAATAATACCCGCGATTTTCGAACAGATCTACATTGTAGATAATGCCCCAGTACCCCGCGTAGTGCGGCACGCCGTAGTAACGAAGATTGCCGTCACCGCGATCCACGCCGTAGTAAGCGAGCTGCTCATCGTAGAATTTATCGAGAACGCTCTGCGTATCGTCGGCGTCGAGATCGGAAAGCGGCTTTTTCAAAGCGTCGGTCACGTCTAAAAGCGCGCTCGCGCCATCGCTTGCGCCCACAAGGTTGTAGTAATTCACCGATTCCGTGAAGAACACATCATACAGCGAAGATTTGATATCCGCCGCGGTGAACGACTGTTTTTTTGAATCGATCATCACCTGCACGCCTTTTTTGCCTTCTTCGTACACGTCCTCGGCGTGCAACGCTTCAAACGATGTTTTCAGGGCTTTCACCCAATCGCTGCCGAAGCCGCCGCCGTAGTTGAATACGTACAGCTGCGTGCGGAATTCGTCGATCTTTTCTCCGTCGCTTTCTCGTACCGCGCACCCGGCCGCTCCGAAAATCATCGCCGCACTCAGCGCGCCCGCAAGCACGTTTTTCATTCTGATTTTACTCATATCATATTCTCCTTCCGCTTTCCGAGAGTAATTTCCCGAAGCATATTTTTTTCTTCTTCGCCGAATTTGTCTTTACGATCGTATTCGTAAAACCCGTTGACTTCCTGTTCCACGTCGTACAGCTGCGTATAGCAAAAACCGGATAGCTTTTTGCTTTCGTAAATCGTGCGCATCAATTCTGCGTATCGCTTGATGAACGCCTGCGCGCGCGTTTCCGTTTTACCGTACCCCCAATGGCACTCGCAGCGCACCGCGCCTTCGTTTATCTCATCCGTGGAATCTTTCACGCCGTTGCTAAGCGCAATCCCGCCGCATTCCGAAAAATTCACGGGCTGCCCCGTCTTGTATTTCACCGCCGTTTCGCCGCCGTATAAAAGCGGCACGTCCAGCTCGCCGCGCTCGTCGAGCGCCTTCAAGTAGCCGCGGATCTTATCCACGGGTTCGTAACTGTGAAAATCGAATACGTCCGTTTTCTCGCCGTGAAATCCGCCGCTCACGTCTACGCACGGCCGCGTTTTATCGTACAGTTTCGTAAAATCGTACACCGCCTGACAAAACCGCGTATCGCCTTTTTTATCCGGCTCTTCCCAGTTGCCCCAGATTTCGTTTAACGGACACCACGTGATAATCGACGGGTGATTGAAATCGCGCCGCAGCGTTTCTTCCCATTCGGCAATGAATTGCCCCAGCCGCCGGTTATCGGAAAAATCGATCCCCCAAGAGGGAAATTCTCCCCACACCATATAGCCGTGCTTATCGCAGAAATACAAAAACGCAGGCTCGAATACCTTCTGATGCAGCCGCGCGCCGTTGAAACCGAGCCGCATGCCGCGCAGCACGTCCGCTTCCGTATATTCCGCGCCCGGCGAAGTGTAGCCGCCCTCGGGATTGTACCCCTGATCGGGAACGAGCCGCTGATACGTTTTTTCGCCGTTCAGTAAAAAATCCATACCCTCGTAGCGCACTTCGCGCAAACCGAAATACGAATACACCTCGTCGTTTTCGTAGCGGATTTTTACGTCGTACAAATTCCCTTCGCCCGCCTTCCAAAGCTTTTTGATCGAAAGCGGCACAAAAATCGTTTTTCTGAAAGAAATCTCGCCTTGCGCACGCCCCGCAATCTCGCCGCCGAAAGTTATCTCTATATCGTATTTACCCCGTCCGGACGTTAATAAATCGATTTTTAACGCAGGCGTTGAAATATCGGGGTAAAAATAGAAATCGCGCACGTGGTTTTCGCTCGTGTATTCCAGCCATACGCTTTGCCAGATCCCCGTGGTACGCGTGTAAAAACAACCGAACGAATTGCGCTTGTACGATTGCTTGCCGCGCGGAGAATTATTCACTTTATCGTCGCGCACGTGCAGAAAAAGCTCGTTTTCGCCGTCGTTTACAAAATTCGTGATGTCGTAGCGAAAAGGCGTATACCCGCCCGTATGCACGCCGACGTATTTTCCGTTGATAAAAACGGAAGTCATATAGTCTACCGCGCCGAAATTCAATACCGCGCGCTCGCGATTTTTTTCCACGATAAACTTCTTTTTATAGAAACATTCGGGAATAAAATCGGTGTAGCCGATGCCGGAAAGTTTGCTTTCCGGGCAGTACGGCACATTGATTTTTTGCCACGAACGGTTATCGAAGCTGAATAGGAATCCGTCGTTTAAAATCACGGTGCGTTCCCGCCGTTTCAGCGGATTAGGATAATAGGTAATATCGTTCATACTTTTTGATAAACTCGTTATTGCGATTCGGGGAAATGCGTTTTTTCGCATTCCCCCGAAAAAACAACGTTTTTAAGTCCTTATATCGTTCGTTTAAGCCTGCGCGCTTAACGCCGCCGCCGATTTCGAAACGGGAACGCCGTCCTGATCGAGCTGCCAGAAGCTATTCGCCGTAAACGCGGAATAATTAACATTCGCCGCTATCAATTCGGCTTTCGTAGTATACACGCCGTAGCCGCTGCCCGTTCTGTGTACGTGACTGTTTCCTTCTTTGTTATAGCTGATATTCGTACCGTCGCCGAAGCCGTAAGCGTACACACCGGAAAGATTAGCCATTTTGTCTTTATTGTAATAACCTACAATCGAGCCTTTACCTACGTATTTTGTGTACTTCGTAGCAGTAATTATAATGTTCGTAAATCTGCCGCTCGATAACACGTTTCCGCTTTGACCGTTATTAAACTGCTCGTGTGCGATCAGTACGGAGGACATATAATCGGTATCGCCGCCGTTATTTTTCCAGCACGTGAAAAACTCGGAAAATTGAATATAAATATTCTTCATTTCAAACGCGGAATCCCACGCCACCGCCGATTTTGCGATAAATCCGGAAGTCCAATCGGCATGGTTTTTCGCATTCGTCAGCGAAAGGTTGTAAATCTTAGCAGTACCGTCCAACACCCCGAAAATACCATTCGTATTCTTCATCACCAATCCGTCGATATTATACCCTCTTCCGTCGAACGTTCCCTTGAAAATATACCCGGGCGCTCTGTATTCACCATTGTACGCGATATTATTTCCGAGTACGATATATCCGCCGTAAGTGCTATCGCCGTCCACTACCCCGTCCGTTACATACTGCATCGCGTTCAATTCCGCTTTCGAGGTGATTTCAAAAGTGATAAACAACGTTTTGCCCGCCACTTTCAATTCTTTGCCGTTTTCGGCAAACACGGCGGTATAATTCCGATAGCCGTAATCCGCAAGCGTAAGCGCATGATTTACGGTGATTTTGCCGTCGGCATAAGAAATGTCGTCCGTATACGTGTTCGCGCCCACGGTAAGCGAAGTCAGCGCGCCGCCCACGGAAGTTTTCACGTCGCCAAGATCAATCGTATAGTTTTGCGCCAGAGCGGAAACCGCAGCAGTCGCGCTCTCGCCCGTAATTGCCGTGATCACCTTGTTTTCGCTTATGGTTTCGCTTTGCAATTTCATTTCCAGCGAAGCGGGGTAAGGAAGTCCGTCGAAATCGATCTGCCAGAAATCGTCGTTTTCAAACGCGCTGTAATCATTGTTCGCCGCCTTGATCGCCGCTTTATTGTCGTACATGCCGCCGCAGGCGTTCACGTTTTCACTATCCCAACGGGAAATCTTCCCGCCGATTCCGTAGCCGTAAATATTCGTAAAGCCTTTATAGCCGCTTGCCGCGTTGCCGAGAATCGTGCCTTCGCCTACGCTCGTTACGTAATTGTCGGCGCAAACAAACACTTTATCCACTTTGCCGAAATTAATTTTTGCACTTATATTCCATTGCTCGCCCGTGAAAATAATTCCCGTATAGCCGCCGCAACCGCTATCAAACGGTTTGCTGCCGCAATGATAGAACGTTTTAAAATGCACGTAAATATTTTCAACCGTATAATCGTTTTCCCATGCAACGCCCTGCGCAAGGAAGCCGGCAATATTCGAGCTTACGTTTTCGGCATTCGTAAACGATACGTTTCTTATAGCAGCGCCGCTTGTTAAGCCGCCGATCAACCCGCCGTAATTCATTATAATGCCGTCGATATTATGTCCTTTTCCGTCAAACGCGCCGTTAAACGTCCATTGTTTAGCCGAGTCATAAATCGAAGAACTGTATGTGCCGCTATACGCAATATCCGCGCCAAGCGTAATATATCCGCCGTAAATTTTCGTTGTGTTTGTCGATCCGTCGTCTTTTTTCGTTACGACATCATCCGCCGCGCCGTCGGTTACGTACACCATCGCGTCAAGCTCGGCTTGCGATTTAATCTCGTAGGTAACGAAAAGCAGCTCGCCCACCACGTTCAGCACGTTGTCGCCTTCGCCGAACGCCGCCGCGTACGCCTTCTTGCCGTACAGTTTCAGATCGTTTTCGCTAAAAGCCCGGCTTACGGTAAGCACGCCGTTTGCATATTCCGCGTTCGCAAGATCTACTTCTTCGCCCGCCACCGTAAGCGATTTCAGGGGTTTTTGGGCAATTTCGTTCGCCGTGACTTCATCCATCGTTATCGAGTAGGAAGTAGCGTACGTCGCTTTCGCTTCCGCCTTTTCGCCCGTGATCCCCGCGATCACTTTCGCTTCGTTGCTCTGCCCGTTCACCTTATCCCAAAGCGGTACGAGCGTGGCGTTGCCTTTAATATAATCCGCCGTAAACTTGTTTTTTCCGTCTAAAGACCAGCCCGTAAACTGCCAGCCGTCATTCGCCGCGGCTTCCGCCAGATTCAACTTGTCGCCGTATTTGCCGCTTTGCAGCGTCTGCCCGTCGCCCTTGATTTCGTAGGTATTCGCGTTCAGAATGGTTTCCAGGGCCACGTTGCCGTCCGCAAGATTTGCCCGGTACGCCGTTTCCAGATACGATTGCCGCAACACGTCCGTATAATGCACCTCCGGCGCTGCGCCCTCTTCCGCGCCCGTGATTTTCACGTAGCCGCGCGCCGCAAACGGCGCGTTGTAGTATGTCCCGGGGATACCATAGCAGTACACAAGGCTCTGCATATACCCCTCGTCCGTAGTGCCGTCGCCATTATCAAACGCCGTCCACAGGTTTTCTTCGGGCTTTTCCGAAGAGTAAGTAACGGCTTTTTGCGCGGTGGCGGTGGAAAGATTCAATTCTTCGCCCGCAAGCAGCTCGTGCGCGGGTATTGCCAAAACGCCCGTTTCGATTTTCACGTTTTCGTTTGTAAGATAGCTTTGATATGTAGCCGAATCCAACTTCACACGGAAGCGGATTCCTTCTTGTCCGTCATCGTTTTTCTGATATCGCACGGAAGCGCCCGCCATTTCGAACACGGTTACGTTTTCGGCTTTTGCCGGATTTGCGCCCGCTATCCCCGCCGTCGCACATACGGCGCATAAAGACAGAGCGGCCGTCAGCAATAAATTCTTTTTCTTCATTTTTCTCACCCCTCTTTAATTCCAGATCGTAGATTCGTCTACGTCTTTCGTCCACACCTCTCCATTCCATTGAAAACCGCTTTCTTTCACATTGCTCGTAACAACGATGTCTTTACCGTAGGAAAAGACATCGATATGCGGAGTACAGTACTCCGCCCTCGCTTTGCGCCGAAGAACGCGATCGTTTTGCATTTTTCCCATCATTTCAACCTCCTGCATTTCATAATTTTTTCGGCGAAGGCATAATTTTTCCCCTCGCTCTATTCGCATAATATCACAAAATCAAGCGGCTTGTCAATACAATCGGCGCTGAAAAAGCCTACCAAAAATTGACAAAATGAAAACAAGTTACTCGCAAAATTTGAAACTAACTAAAAAAAATGAAACCTTCGCGCGCCTTTTTCGTACAAAAAAGAAAACCGCCCCGTTTTTTTCAAGGGCGGCAAAATGCGGTTTCATGCAAAAAGGGCTGAAATTTACTTCACAAAATACGCCTTCATCTCCGAAATCGCGGTTTTTCCGCTTTCCGAAGCGATTTCGATCGTAAATTTCGATGCGCGCATCGCGGGGATATGGCAAATCGCCTTATGCCCGATCGTAGCGCCTTTATAAACGAGCAATTTTCGATTCTGATACACATAAGGGTAGGCGTAAATTTCGAAAGACTGTGCGTTCTGCCCCTTCGAAAGATCTTCCCGCAGCACGATGCGATTTACGAGTTCGCTGTTTTCGCGGCACTTTTCCCACGGTTTTCCACGGCAGGGCGCGTCGATCGAATACGCGTTTTCGCCGTCTTTGTACGGCGCGGAAAACGAAACGGGCGAAGAGTACTGCGCGATTTTTTCGCCGAGTTCCAGCAGCCGTTTTTTATCCGCTTCGGGCAGCAGTCCGCGATCGTCGGGCGAAACGTTCAGAAGAAAATTGCTGCCGCCGCCCACCGAAGATTCGTACATACCGAAAAGCTCGTCCGCCGGTTTCAGCGTGTTTTCATTGTCGTCGTAAAACCATGTGTCGCGGATTTTGCAATCGCACTCGGCGGGAATACAGGTATCTTCGGGGAATACGTCCGCCTGCGTGGCAAGCTCGGAAAAATAGCCGCTTTTCACGGTGAGCGGATTGAATTTCGAAGCGTAGCCCGCCTCGTTGCCGATCCAGCGCACGTCCGGATGCCATTCCGCCCCCGAAAACGTTAAAATATGCGGCTGCAACCTGTAAATTTCTTTCACGATGCGTTCTTTATCGTACTCGTGATTTTCCGAGCCGCACCCGTCGAACCAAAGATAATCGATCTTGCCGTAATTTGTTAAAAGCTCGGTGATCTGATTGATAAAATAATCGTCGTATTCCTTGCCGTTTTCGAATTTCACGGCAGTTTTCCCCCATTGCGCGGGCGAATAATATAAGCCTACTTTCAAGCCGGACTTCCGCGCCGCTTCCGCGAATTCTTTCACCGCGTCGCCCTTGCCGCCCTTCCACGGCGTATTTTTCACGCCGTATTCCGTATACGCCGACTGCCACAAAGCAAACCCGTCGTGGTGCTTCGCCGTGAAAATCACATACTTCGCGCCCGCCTTTCTCGCCGTTTCCGTCCAGTCGAACGCGTCGAATTTTTCGGGAAGAAACGCGGAAAGCGGCATGTCTTTGCCGTCCCAATCTTTATGACCGCGATAAAAACTGCGTATGCCGAAATGGAAAAACACGCCGAATTCCCAATTCAAAAAATCGAGCTGCTTATAAGATAATCCAAGATTTTTCGCCATAGCCTTGCCCCTTTAAACTTCGCTGCAATATTATTAAAGCATAAAAACGGGGCGGTTGTCAACCGATCGGCGGCAAAAAACGCTTTCGGAATCCGAAAGAATGAAAACGCGTTACTCGCAAAAAATGAAATTTCTTTTACGAAACGAAAATTTCCGAAAAATTCTTGATTTTTTCGTTTTGTTTTGTTATAATATACGCAGCAAGGGAGAAACGACTATGGACATCAATGAAAAGAAACATTTGCGGCTGTATATCGAAAATCCGGACGATATCGAAAAAATCGCGCAATGCGGGTATGCGTTGTCCTCGAAAGAGCGGGTGCAGATTTTGAAAGCGTTGATTTTTTACCCGAAAAGCATCTCTGCGCTTTCGAAAGAAACGGGCATTCCGATTTCCACGATTTCGCGCTATGCGCAGGATCTTGCCGAGGCGGGACTTATCTCTATCGCCTATCAGCCGGGCATTAAAGGGCATACGAAATTCTGCGCGCAGGAAATTTTATCTTGCCGCTTCGTATTAGAGCCGGAAGTGCCGAATACTTCGGCGGACGGCGAACGGAAATTCGTTACGGAAATGCCGATCGGGATGTTTTCCGCATGCAGCGTAACGCCGCCGTGCGGCATGCTCGGCGCAACCGAAGCGATTTCCATCAAAGACAATCCTTCGATGTTCTTTCTGCCGCAGCGCATGAAAGCGGAATGTTTATGGTTTAATACGGGCATGCTGGGATACATGTTTCCCCTGCCGCCGGACGCAAAAGATTTCAAAGCGTTTCACTCGCTTTCGTTTTCGTTTGAAGTGTGTTCGGAAGCGAATAATTATAATATCAACTGGCCTTCGGACATCACGGTGAAAATCAACGGCAAAGAGATTCTCACGTTCACGTCGCCGGGGGATTTCGGCGGCTCGCGCGGGAAGTACACGCCCGCCTACTGGCCGGTTACCTGCACGCAGTACGGACTATTAAAAAACGTGGAAGTTTCGCGAAGCGGGGTCTATTTAAACGGCGAACAAGTGCCGTCCGAAATTGATTTCAACGCGCTTGAATTGCATAAGCAAAACACCGTGCTTTTTGAGATCGGCGTAAAAGAGGACGCCGTGCATCGCGGCGGCATCAATTTATTCGGCAAAAATTTCGGCGATTTCAATCAGGCGATCATCATGACGTTAAAATAATTGCCTGTCGGTCGTTTTTGCGTATCTGTTTGTATTTTCATCAAATCTTTCCGCGTAAAACTTTCTAAATCCGTTTGATATACCCGATGTTTCAAAAACAGTATCCTTTTTATGCCTTTTTTTTATATTTCTTGATTGTTCTCTCGCCCCCAATTTTATTATAGCTCCTTAAAAATACGCTATCTCGACTTATTTTCTCGGATCGTAATTCTCAAAAATAATATTTTGCGTAACATTTTTCACCCGTTTCTGCGTGGCGCGGTCACGCACCACCCATGTATAGCACGGCATCGTTCCATACACGGAATTCCACAGGGGACTCCCGATTTTCGTCACCGCGTAATCGAAAAAATCCACCTTACGTTTGCCTGCGGCAACGCCCGACGAAATCGCCGGATCGGAAATGCCCGCAGTCTTGCCGTCAAACAAAAACTTCTCTACGAGTTTTCGGCTTTCTTCATCGTAATCGTCGAGAGAATCGTATTCCGAAAGAAACCCTACCGTAAATTCAGGCGCGTGATCCAAAAACCATTGCACGGAAAACGGATTAAACGACTTCACCACAAAATCGCCTTTATACGATTTTAAAATATCGTAAACAAGCGGTTCTACACGTATCTCTTTTGTTGAGTACGTACGTTTTTTAATCTCGATCATCAGCCCCGTTTTACCTTCGCAAAGCTTTGCCGCCTCCGAAAATGTCGGAATACTCTCCCCCGTCTTGTCGTAGCGCACCTTGTTTTTTAAAAACTCGTACGAAATATCTTCCACAAATTCTTTGCAATTCGTCAGCCGTCCCATATTTGTATCGTGATACACCACCGCCACGTTATCAGAGGTAGGCTGCACGTCCAACTCTATATTAAAGCCGTGATCTATCGCGTTTTGAAACGCGTTCAGGGTATTTTCGCTGATGGTATCCGTGTGATACCCGCGATGCGCTATAAATTTTTCATTCAACCATTTTTCAAACATATTCAATCCTTTTCGTTGTCGCCGCGGCGCGTAATCCGCCGCGGCGACGCCGAAATTTTCCGATCATTTTATTTCTTTACTCCGTATACGGAAGAAATGTAAAACTCCGTTCCCTCTGCGTACTTCGATCCCCAACCGTTATTGATAAACACCAGCGTAAGCGTGCCGAAATCGTCGATCGATTCCGCAGAAACTTCTATCGTTTTCCACTCATTTTTAGCAAAATACTCTTTGCGCTTATCCACAAATCGATTTGCCGCAACGTTAGCGTGCGTCTTATACAACGCATACCCCGTCGTCGTGCTCGTCGTTTTCACACGAATATAAATCTTAGAATACTCCGAAAGATCTTTCGTTGCGCCGAGTGACAATCCGATCACATAACCGCTGTTCGCGGGAGCAACGATTTTCAAGCAGTTTTTCTCTAAGCCGTATGCGTCGTCGGCGGAAAGCGAATACGCCGATGCGGGCAAATCTTTCCAGTCCGTCGTCACCTTCACGTTCGCCGTCGTATCCGCGCCGAACGCGAAAAGTTCTTTATCTTTGTTCGGAGTAATCGCCGTCAGCCGCACCTCTTTCGAGCCTCTCACATACTCTCCGCGCATCGAGGCAATCACTCTGTATTCACCCTCTTCCGTGAGGGTAAGGCTGCCGCCCATTGCCGAAGTCGCGCCGCTCGGCGAAATCACGGTATAATCGTATTCCGCATCCGGGTAACTTGCCGAACTTGCAACAAATTTGCTCATATCCACCGTCGAGCCGGTCACATACGCCTTTTCCTTCTTGAATTGCGAAGAAATTTCAATGTCGTTTACGTACTTTCCGAGATACATTCCCGAGAAATGCACATACATTTTATCGGGGTTATTCCATACCGATGCCCACACGTCATTGTTGTTATTCGAGCTGAAATTGATCGTCACAGTGCTCATTGCGCCGGTGATGTACGAAAGCGGTATAATCACCTCTTGCCACTCTTCGTTTTTAAGCGCTACGGGCTGCGCCGTTTCCGTAATTCTCGTGCCGTTCACCGCCACGTTGTAGCAAAGCGGACGTTGCGCCTTCCAACTGTAAGCACGCATAAAGAAACGGATATATCCGTATTCGGAGAGATTCGTTCCCGAAGGCAGCGAAAGTCGTACGGTATAAGGCATAATCCATTCCAAAGGCGCGTCCTCAAACGTAAATTTCGTAGAACCGGCTTCGTTGCCGTACTTCACGTCCGTTACGTACGTAACGCCGTTTTTGGTCGTAACCGGGATATAACCGTCCGCCGAAGGTTTATTGTATTCAAGCGTCACCTGCTCTCTGCCCGCCGCAGTATCGAAATAGAACAGCCCGTTAGATTTTTCGCGCAACAACGTGGAAGCTTTCACGTAGCGGAACGCATCGATCTCGTCCTTTTCTTCCTCCGTCAAAGTTTCATAGCAGCGCTTCAATTCCTCCGCCTTTTCTCCCATCGCCGAAATATCTTCTGCGGCAAGAATTTCTTCAATCAACCCTTCCACGTACGCCTTTGTCGCTTTCACCGATAATTCGTACGTCTTTTCTCCGCGGTAGCACTTGTCTGCGATTTTCGCCGTTACTTTGTATACTCCGAATCCTTCCGGCGTAATTTTGCCGTCCGCCGGCACAATCTCCGATCCGTCTGGCGCGTAGTACGTATATTCGAACGTCGCGTCGGGAGCCTCTGCGGAAGCCGCCGTAATTCTCGTCACGTCCAATGCCTCGCCCGCATTTGCCGTGTGGTCGATTCCGTCGTCGGCAAAAGTAATATCCGTCACGGTTTTTGTAATATACACCGAAGAAATATACACTTTGAAATCGGCGCATACCCCGTCGGAATCGTACGCGGGATCGTTGCCGAAATACAGAAACGTTTTGTTCCCCGCCGCAATCTCATCGTAATTTTCGATAAACGTATCCAACGGCAAATTCAACGTCGCCCATTCCTTCAGCTTCGTCGCGTAAGAAAGTTGCTTTCCGCTCCATTTTTGGTATGCGTTTCTCGAAGCCGTATAATCAATGTAATATTCCACCGATACCGCGGTAAAACCATCCGCTTTCAGAGCCTCCGCTTCCGCTTTCGAAATTCTCGGCGCAAAAGAAAGTCCGGGGTATTTCACCGTGTTGCCTTTATCGTCCGCCGTCCGCAGCCACATCGCCGCTCTGCCCGCAACCGAGCCGTACCCTTTCTCTATCGGCGATAAATTGCTGTCGTTCCACACGGAAACGCACTCAAGCGCAAGCTCGTCCCCGAAGTCCTCCGCTTCTCCTTTCTTCGCCGCGGCGCGCACAACAAAATCAAGCGTTTTCGTCTCCGAATTTCCCGCCGCGTCTTTCGCTTCGATCAAAAGCGCGTATCTGCCTGCCTCGTCCACGGTAAACGCTTCCGCCACGTTCTCTTTTTTCACCTCGTCGCCTTTTTTCAAAGTCAGCTTATATATCGGCTCGGTATCGAGATCGTCCGTCACCGTCACTTCGGGCAACGCAATGCTCTCGCCCGTCACATACTGTTTTTTCATTCCCGTCGCCGAAATCACGGGCTTCGTTTCGTCCGCGGGCTTCACCACGGTCACTTTTTCTATCTTCTCTCCGCCCGCTTCCACCGTGTAAGTAATCGTATAATCGGTCAGTTTCTCCACGTCGAATTTGCCGGACACCACCGTCACGTCCTCGCCGCCGTTTTTCACCGTATAGCTCACGGAATACACGTTGCCCTTGTTGTCCGTCACCACGTACACAGGCACGGAAAACGGCTTTCCGTAAGGCGCACTCAACGTTTCCGGCACTTCGAAGCCCGAAAGAACAAGCTTATCGTCCGCAGGCTGTTCCTGATTGCCGTTCGGGTTGTTTGGAGGATTGTCATTCTTATTGCAAGCCCCCGCCGCCGCAAGCGACATCGCCGTTACCGCCAGAAATACCAACAGTTTCTTTTTTGTGCTTTTTGTTTTCATACATTTTCTCCTTATAATTTTTTCGGGAATAATTCCCGTACTTTAACGTACCTTCGCCCGTTTACAAGGCGTCGTTTTCTCGCTCCGCTCACTCTTTCACGATATGAGTTCCGCCGCAATTCAACCAAATATGATAATTTTTTTCGGGATGATTTTTAAATTTGATAAAGAACACCTCCGGGTAATTCTGATCGTTGTTCACCAAAAGATATGCCCGCTTTCCGTTCTTTTCAAAGGCGGAAAGAATGCCGTTTTGCCCGTGATCGGCATAGGCGTACACCTCCGCCGATTCTTCCAAAGCGGGCGTACCTCCGTAGCATTTGCCGATATGCCGCGCTCCCGTAAATTCATAGCCCTCCAATGGTTTAACCGCCTTATCGAGAAATTCTCTCGTCTGCCGTACAAGTCCTTCGAAAACAGGCGTCCTTTCGCCGTAAATATTCACAGGATACTCGTAGTATTCGTCGGCAAACCGGTGTTGATTGATAAAAAACCATTGTATCCCGTTCGCTCCGTGCGCAAAACTTGTGGAAAGCTGCCATCTGATGTCTGCTTCCGTCGGCGTTCGGTACATCCAATGCCCCACCGATAAAAGCGAAACGAAATAAGGCAGTTTCGCCTTCTCTGCCGCGCTTTTAAAGCAGTTGAGGTCGGCGAAATATTTGTCTATGCCCGTTTCCTTAAACCCTTTTTCGTAATCGCGGGCATGTAAGCACGAATAACGGTCGTTCGCAATCACGGCGAGACGATTTTTCGCAAATTCGGCAATCACGTCCGCATAGTTTTCGCGACTGCCGTACTCAGCCGCGCGCGAATCGCACCAACTGAAATTCACAAAGCCGATTTTTTTCGTCAGTTTTTTAAAAATATCCAACGCTTCGCCCACGTATTTCAGTTCGGCCTGATTCGGCTCGTCGCAAATCAAAAAACCTTCTATGTTTTCGTACTTTTCAAAGTCGGAAAGAGCCGCCCGCACGTCCGCTTCGTAGCCGGATTTTCCCTTTTGCTTGTAATTCGTATAGAACACACGCATATCGTACACCAACATGCCTATCTTCGCGCGCCGCGCCTCGGCAATCAACTTTTGCGTAATTTTCACTTGCTTTTTGCTGCCGTCGCACACCAACGAACACCCTAAAGTCACACGCAAATCCTGCCATTCCTGCACAAGCTTTTTCACGGGAAAAGGATATTTATCCGCTCGGATATAATTCCACAGAGAAATTTGAAATTCCATAACTTTTCCGCCTTTTAATCGCAGATTTCAAACGAATCGAAATAGAGCACGCGATCCTCCGTCAACGAATTGATTTCCCAGTTGATGTTAATTTCGCCGGCGTTGCCCGTGGTCATCGCCGCCGCGCCGCCCGAAAGATCGCTCATTTTAATGCGTACGTTGTGCCATTCTCCCGCATTCACGTACACTTGCGTATTCTTGTAATACGTAATGCCGCCGTAATCGTAAAATTCAAGAAACAACCGTTGTCTCGACGTACCCGAATTGTATACCCAAAACGAAAAATATTTCTCATCGCTATATTCTCCGAGCCCCACCGAATTGACAAATTTTTTATTGAAACTAAAGCCCGTGTAAGTATATGTGGTAAAAGAACCGTCGTTTTTCGGCATCGTCACCTTCAACGATTTTCCTTTCTTTGCATAGCGCGCATCCGAATTGATCTCCAACTTCGGCGCAAACGCGGGATAGCGCACGTTGGGAATCAGCACGTATTCCTGGTACAGCTTGTCAAACGAGCACACTTCGTTTTCACTCACGGAAGTATCCAAAGGCGAAAACTCTTTTTCGGATTCATACACGCGCAAATCGTCGAAATACAGCGTAGGCGCGCCGCTTTCGCAGTAATCGAACACGTACAAAACGCCTTTACAATCGTACACGTCGTACGAAATATCCAAAATCTGCGGATCTATCATATACGCAATCACGTTCCACCCGCTGTTTAAGGTAAAACTCTGCTCGTTGGCACAATGCCCGCCGAAAAACTGCGTTTGCATTTTCATGTTCACCGCGCTTTCCGAATCGTTGTAAATCTGCGTGGTAAACATTTTCACGCGGGAAATATCCCCAAAGTCCTCGCCCGTCGATTCTATTTTCAACGGCTGTTTCAAAGTGGGCGCGTATTTTCTCTCCGAAGCGCACCCCTCGGGTACTACTTTCAACGAACCTTTTCCCGAACGCACGTACCGCGAATCGGTGTTCAGCGATACCTTTCCGAAATAATTGAGCAGCATCATCGGCTGCACGCCCGTAGCATAATCCTCAAAGTCGTTCACCACGCGGTAGCCTTTCGCCGTTACTCCGCTTTGCGCGCCTCCGCCCGCCGTGCCAAAGCCGCCGCCCGAGTTTTCCGAATTATCCGCGCCTCCCGCGGCGCACCCGGCGCATACGACCGCCGCAAACGCCGCGGCAAAACTACAAAACGCCTTTTTCATCATCGTCCCTCCTTATTGAATCACCACGGATTTCACCGTCACGTTTCTTTCCTTGCCGTCGCCTGCCCCGCCGAACCGTATCAACACCGAGGCGATTCGCCCGATCGAATCCTTGTTCAGCGAAGAAATATTGATCTCCACCGTGTTTGTCCCCGCTTTCAGCGTTCCCGTCCATGTCGGCACAGACATTCCGTCCGCTCCCGCAAACAGCACCTCTGCCGCGCAATCTCCGCCAATCTCCAATTCAATTCTCACAAAATTTTTCGCTCCGGCCACCGCCGACAAAAGCTCGCCTTTCAATGCCGCCGAGTGCCGTTTCGAATTTGACGCCGCAAACAGAATTTCCGCGCCGTTCTCCGTCGCCGTCAACTCTCCGTTGTTCGCCGTAATCATTTCCGCAAGCGTCTTTCCCGAAAATTCCGTGCGTTTTGCGCCTAAAGGAATACTCGCCTTAAACGCCCCCGCGCTCACCGAAAATTCGCTCGCTGTATCTTTCAACTGTACGCGGACCGTATACGCCGCGCCGTTTTCCGCCGCGGTTTCGGCAATTTTCGCCCCGTCGAACGTTACCTTTTGCCCGTTCGGCACGTACAGAGAAATATCCGCATAATCGTTCCGCACGTCCGCCGCCGTAATCGCCACGCCCGTGTTTTCGCAAAGCTCCAGCATCTGCAAAAGTTTCTCACGCGCATTTTCGTACGATTCAGAACTCGCATTCACTTTCGTACCGTAAAAAAGTCTGTCGTACAAAAGCGAAAGCACGCCGTCGAAATCCGCCCCGCCGAGTGCGTTATACTTCTCTTCCAAAGCGTATAACATATCGTACTCTTCCAGCCCGTCGAGAATCTGTTGCAGCCTTATGCTTCCCACCGGTCCGTAAATTCCGTACGGAGCACCGGGGTACAACAAGAACCCGTCGCCGTTCGCGGGAGGAAACCTCATCGCCGTAGAATAACAATCCTGCAACGCGTTGTACACCTTGCTGTTTTTCTCCGATACGTATTCGAGATAAAACGTCGTAGACCAATACAAATTCCCCACCACGTCGTTCGCGTATTGCATCCAACTGTACACCACGGGGCTGTATCCGTCGTCGTCGATATGGTAGCTCGCGTACGGGTGGCGCGGCGCGCAGCAACTGTACCACCATTTTTCCGCGTTTTGAGTAATCGTTCTGTCGCCGTTTTCCTCGCGTATCTCATAGACGCTTTGGTATTTTTCCTTAGAGTCCGCCGTATTGTATTTGTCGATCAGCGGACAATACGTCACTTGTTCTTCGAACAAATCGCTGTACGTCGTCACCATCAACTGCGTTACGTTCAGCATCGAATCGATCAATGCTTCGCGCATTTCTTCTGGGCAATTCAGCGAAGTTTCCCACTTGTCCGCTATTTCAAAATGCAGTTTTAAAATCTTCGCATAAAACGCGTTGGCTTTTTTAATATCCGAAGCCGAAACAATCTCGTCGTACATCGCAAAATACGTGCTCGCCTTTTCAAGATAATTCACATTATCCTCTATCGAAGCCGCCGCAATCGCGTCGAACTGCCGCTCGTACAAATCGTAGTCGATTCCCGTTCCCGCAAAATCCGCGTCGTAACGGCTCTCGTATGGCAGAATATAATTCGTAAATTTCCCGTTTTTCGCGTATTTTCTCAACTGCGTAATCAAACCGTTTATATCCGTCATCGATGCGGGCATATACCGTGCCGAAATGCGGTGCTCCAACAAATATTCGTAGTACGCCGCATACATTTCGTAACTCGCGTCCTTTTCGGCAGAAACGATTCCGCCCTCATTCCAATAACTATGTATGCCGAACGAGCTTCTCGAATGTACCTCGTCGGAAAGCGTATAATCGTACACTTTCACGCTCACCGGCACGGAATACTCTTGCCCGTCCGCCGAAATCGTAAAATTGCCGGTATACACTCCCGAAGGCTGATCCTTCGGAATATGGCACTCGAAATACACGCCTTGATTCTCTCCGGCTTTCACGGTATTTTCCCCGTACTCTTCCGCCTTTTCCATCGGCAGCAGCGCGTCCGGATACCACCCCGAAGTAAACGCATTCGTCGTGGTTTTCGTTACTTCTATGTACTTTTGATTGTAGATTTTGAAGTTTTCTTTCTTAAACGTACCCGCCGCTCCCGTCAAATCGGAAAGCGTCACCGTATAGCTTTTCACATCCTTTTCGGCCGTCAGAATCACTTGCGCGTTCTCGTACTCGTTCCGCACCGCGGCAATATTCACCGCCGCTTCTCCGCGCTCGTCCTCGCCGTACGTCACGTCGCGGTGAATTTTCACCGTATCCGCCGCCGACCAAACGCTTGCCTTACCGCCGCTTTCGTTTTCGGGTGTTTTCGCGCACCCCGCAGCAAACGCCGCCGTTAATAAAATTGCCGCCGCTTGTTTTTTCATCTCTTTTTTTCTCCCTCGTCCGTTTATTTCTTGCCCATGTTCGTCAAAACTCCGTCCCAACGATTGTCGTCCCACCAGGCGATCTCTTCGTTATAAATCTGCAGCGCACTCTTTCTGTCGCTTTCGCTCTTCGCCGTAAACAGACTCTCTATGCCCGTCCGAGCCCCCGTAAACCGCGCTATACCCCCGTAATATACGCCGGGCCACGTATTTTCGTTCAGCATATACACCGCGTCGGATTGCAATTTCAGCCGCGTTTTCTGCATCTCGGGCAAACTTGCGTATAATTCCGCGTTTTTCTCGGCCACATCGTACTTAAACGGCATGCTCGCTCCGTTTGTCGCACGGATAAACGTTTCGTTCGCCTTATCTGTGGCAAGAAACAACAAAAAATCTTTCGCCGCTTCTTTCGCCGTAGAATACGCGGGAATCATCGCCGTGTGATTGCCTACGGGCAAAATCAACTTCCGCGCCGCCCGAATCGCCGCAAAGTCGTTTGCGCTCACGCCCGCAGCCCCCGTTTCTCCGTTATCCACGGCGGAAACCGCCGCGGCAAGCGTTTCGTCGGACATATTTCTGTCCTCGAGTTTCTCCACGATCGAGCTGATCACGGGCGTTTTCATAAACGTAAACACATCGGTGATGTTGTCTTGCTTCGCGGTTTTCGTCATTTCCGTTTCAAACCAATCGCCGTTCGGCATCATCGCGCCCTGCCGCAGCAAAAATTTCGCCTGTGCCTGAGTAAACGAAAGAGTGTTCACGTCGCTGTGAATGTTTTCCGTGGGGTATTTAATCAAGGATTCCACCGTTTCCAACGAACGCAACCGCCCCGTCTGTTTAAAAACGTCTTTCGAGTACGATTTCACCCCGTCCTCTTCCACGATGCCTTGATAGAAATTGCAATAATTTTCGATGCCTTCGTACTGCGCCCACCAAATCAAAAACATCATGCACGTCCAATAATTCTCGCGTGAAGTAAAGATGAAGGGCGTTTTTCCCGCCGCTACCAATTTTGCGCAAAGCGCGGAAAGCTCGTCCGTCGTGCGCGGCTCGCTCAGATTCAACTCGTCGAACATCGTCTTATTGTACAGCATGCCTTGCATGCCCGATACCCACGGCACGGAATAATACGAAGTTTCTCCCGAAAGCTTTACAAACGTATTCATCTTTAAAAAATTATCATCCAACTTCTCGGCAAATGTCACATTTTCCCCCGGCACGATCGCAGAGTACACCGAAGTCAGATTTTCAAAGTACGGCTGATTGTTTCCGTACGTGCTTTCATACTTGTCCGCCCCCGAAGCCACGGCGAAAAGCAAATCGATCGTGTTCGTTTCGCCCTGCATAATGCGGTCGATCGCGTACGAACGCGTAGAATTGTGTTTCACGGCGGGAATGTTCAGATTCGGATATTTTTCTTTCACCCAATCGGTGTTTTTAAACGCCTCGATCTCCGCATTCAACCATTCGTAGCCTGTCTCTTATACACATCTCCGAGCCCACGAGACAGGCAGAAATCTCGT
>ERZ1026860.552-NODE-552-length-23798-cov-8.497620_pt1 | contig 23798 bp, 24 predicted proteins | sample MGYA00380160_ERZ1026860 | MGnify/ENA primary metagenome ERZ1026860 (study PRJEB33269, sample SAMEA4719796) | human gut metagenome | biome: human-associated habitat; feature: organic feature; material: feces | place: Cameroon | collected 2013-10 ... | reverse complement strand
TCTAGTTTTATTTTATCACATTTTGTCGATTGTTCCATATCAATTTGTTTCATGTATAGATTTTCTGCGCCTTGCACAGCTGTTTTTCCTTTTCCTTAAAGAGAATGTGAGTTTCTTACAAAAACACGACCAAATCTTTACCGTTTCGCAAATTTCATCTGATTTTTGAGGAAAAGTAGCACTTTTTCACCACAACAGCAAACACCTCGGAACGTCTCCACGCACCTTATTATGATACTTATTTTTCCGGTGCGCAGAGTGCCTCTGCCAGCCTGTCGCTGATCTCCTGCAGACATTCCAGCAGCAGCGGACTGAACTGGCTGCTTTGGGCGGTGCAAAGCAGATATACCGCCGCCTTGTGGGGGTAAGGGCGCCCGTTTTCGCCGCCGGTCAGTGCATCGTAAGCATCCGCCAGCCCCACCACCTGCGCCTCCAGCGGGATCTGCTCCCCTGCCAGCCCGTCCGGATAGCCGGAGCCATCGTACCGTTCATGATGCCAGCGGCAGATCTGTGCCGCCGTCTGCGCAAAAGCCGCTTCCTGCCGGGTGCTGTTTTCCTCCAGCATCTGTGCCCCCAGTGTTGTATGCTGCCGCAGCATTGTTTCCTCTTCTGCAGTCAGGTCGGTATTGCATAGCAGCCGGTTTTCCAGCTCTATTTTGCCGATGTCGTGCAGCGCTGCCGCCAGCGTGATGCGGCGGCGTACAGAGCCCGTAAGCCAGTGCTGTCCTTTTTTCTGCGCCAGCTGTGCCAGCAGCAGCGCAGTAATGATCTGGATACGCCGCACATGGTCCCGGCTCTCGCCGTTGCGTTTTTCCATGACCCGGTTCAGCAATGCAAGCATGATCCGGCTGTTCTGATCCGCTTCCCGGATCTGTTTTTCCACCGCTGCGCAAAGCCGCCGCTGCTTCGCGTACAGCCGCATGGTATTACTGATGCGCTGGCACACCACCCGGGCGTCAAAGGGACGGCTGATGTAGTCTGACGCTCCCAGATCAAAGGCGCGGCGCATGGCGTCCACCTTGTCCTCGCTGGAGATCATAATGACCGGGATATCCTCCAGCATTTTCTGCCGGTCCATCTCCTCCAGCACCGCAAAGCCATTCATTCCCTCCATGTGGATGTCCAGCAGCACAATGGAAATCCCATTGCTGTTTTCCTCCAGCAGATGCAGGCACTCTTCCCCGCCGGCAGCCTCGGCAGTATCAAAGCGACTGCCCAGTATCTCGGTGAGCATTCTCCGGTTCATAGCAGAATCATCCACGATCAATACGCTCTGGCGGCATTCCTGCCAGTCGTCTGTGTTCAACTGCTCCAGCATTCTGTTGCGTTCATCTGCCATTTTCCTACCTCCTGCGGGCGTTTTTCCGCTGCAAAGCTCTCATTTCAGCCTGATTATACTCCGCCCTTTTCTTCTTCGTCAACGGAAGCAGGACCATGCCGCACTCTGTTGTTTTTTCGAAAGTCTGCGTATTGCGGTCATTTTGCTGCATTTTTCGCGAAATCCGTCCTTCTCACACGCACAAAACGACACATCATCAGGAGTGTAACAGCTTATTTTATGCTGCTTTTTCCGTAAAAACTCCCTCTTGATTTTACCTGTCAAATCCGGTATAATAAAAATCGCTCACAAAATGATACGCCGGTGTGTCGGAATGGCAGACGAGGGGGACTCAAAATCCCTTGCGTCATTTCGAAGGCTGTTTTCAAAAAGTTGAGGATTCATGCGGGTTTTCGGGTCACAGCCGAGCTCCAAAAACGGAGCATCCCTCCTGAACATCCCTCCAACTTCCAAAACTCGCTTCTTTTTGAGCATCACGGATGTCTCAGAAGCATCCACCAGTGTCCCCGGAAATTGAATATTTGCCGATGTGTCGGAATGGCAGACGATGTAGACTCAAAATCTATTGGTAGTGATACCGTGTGGGTTCGACCCCCACCATCGGCACTAAAAAGCAGCTTAGAATCGCAAGATTTTAGGCTGTTTTTCTTTTTCATCCCCCGCATCCGGCTCATTTTCACACTTTTGTCTCCTCCGGGAAGATCCTGACGATGGCATTGGCAGAAGATACCTTGCTGGAGAAATCCAAATGTGTATAAATGTTGCTTGTAGTGCTGATATCGCTGTGTCCCAACCACTCCTGAATTTCCTTCAGGCTCACGCCGTTGGCGTAAAGCAGGCTGGCGCAGCTATGGCGCAGGTCGTGGAAGCGGATGCGCTTCATATCGTGCACCGTCAGAAAAATCGGAAAATGCTGCGTGAGATAATCCGGGTGCACACGTTTTCCCATCGGATTCACATAGATATAGTCAAGATAGTCTGTGCAATAATCCTTGCCGCAGACCTTCCGGTTCAGCTCCTGCTCCTTTTTCATCTTTTTGAGCATCTGCTCACAGGCAGGGATAAGAGGAAGTGTCCGGCAACTGGATTTTGTTTTGGTCCGGTCTCGTGCTACGTCCATCATAACGCCATCGACCTTTACGCCCACAACGGTGTGCTGGATGCTGATCTTCTTATTTTCAAAGTCGATTGCATCCCATTTCAGACCAACGATCTCGCTGCGGCGCAGCCCGTAGAATGCAGCCATGATAACACCAAACTCTGCCGGGTCGCCCTGGATCGCCGTGAAGAGCTGCTCCAGTTCCTCTGCGTTGTAGACCTCCGACTTGAACTTTTCCTTACGAGGACGTTCAACGCGGTCTGCCGGGTTGGAACGGATCATGCCGATCTGAAAAGCATACTGCAAGCATTTGCGGATGTTGGCGTGATAATGAATGACAGTGTTTGCCGAAAGGCCACGATCCAGCTCATGCTGATAGAAATCTTGGATGTACTTGGGATGCTGCTCAAGATCTTGCAACGTGTAGTTAAACTGCTTAAAATACGGGACAATACGCTTTGTGATGCTGCCAGTGTACCCTGCGTAGGTGGTGATCTCCACACGCGACTTCATCATTTTCAACCAGTCCATGAGGAAGTCGGTGAAAAGTACCGGGGAGTTATCAAGGCAGGGGTCGACCGTCTTGATAGGGTTGGCTTTCAGCCAGTTACTGTCAACGGCATACTGAAGGGCATCGGACAGTTCCCTGTGCCAATCCAGAAGCTGCTGTACGGTCGCTTCCTCCTGCTGACGCTCATAGCGGAAAAACGTTTCCAGATCGCGCGGAGTGAGTGCTTTCAAAGACAGCCGCTTTCGTTCAAAGTACGGGATGATGACTCTGCCCATATCGTAGGCGTATCGACCGTAAGTATCCGGGGAAAGGTTCATCACGCTTTCCCGCAGCCAGCGGGTCAGGTATTCCGGCACAGACAGGTCACCGACCTGCTGCATCGTTTCCGGGTTGAACTCCTTTTGTGTCTGACGCAGAAGGGATTCAGCCCGCTTTTTGTTTCCCTTTACAGGAAGTCCTGTGCTGATGGATTTGGTTCTGCGCTTTCCGGTTTCATCCTTCCAGCTCAGGACCATCTGATATGTACCATTCTGTTCTCTTAAATGTCCAGCTACATTTATCATAGAAACGCTCCTTTCTTGTAGCCAAACGCTCCTTGCTCAGGCAACCTTAGTTTAAACTAAACCGGGCTGCTTTGCAAGGATGGCGCAAGGGATTTTTGGGGCTGCATCCCTCCTGAGGGTCAAGTCTTGTCCAGCAGATACTCCACAACGCAGAGCTTCGGGATCTTGTAGCTGCGCCCCACACGGACAGACCGGATCTTGTTTTCCTTGACCAGCAGGTAGGCGACCTTCCGCCCTACCCCCAGCATTTTCTGAAGATGCTCCACCGTCACCACATCCGGGTAATCCTTGAACATCATCATGTACCGCGCCGTCTTGCGGTCGGGCGCTTCCTGAATCAACGTGCAGGCTGCGATCTCGCTCATTCCTGTCCTCCCCTTTCCTGTTCAATATGTCAATTACTTGAAAGAAAATACCATATGTAAAGGGCGATGGCCTTTTCCGGGTACCATCGCCCTTGCCAAAGGAAAAGTTTGCGCTTAGAACTTCATCGGCAGTGCGTCCTTCCTGCACTTGCCGTTGTAGGTGGTGTAGATGGGGTAAACGTACCGCCACCAGCCCGGGAGCTTGGCGGGGTTATCCCGGCTGATGCGGTAGATTTCCATGGGATGGACGCCGCCCAGCGCACGGACAAGCCGCTCCGCGCTGTACTGCCCATGATACAGCTGCACAAAGTACATCACGCCCCGCAGGACAGCCGCCCGGAAGGAATCCGGTCTGCCCTCCCACGCTTCCACGATGTGCCGCAGGGCTTCGCAGTAGATTTCTTCGCCCAGCTGCTCGTACAGCTTCAGCGCCGTGCCCACGCAGCTGATGCGGTAGTCGCTCAGCTGCATACTGTCGTAGTTGAGGGACAGCCCCACCCGGTTGGTGGCTGCGACAAACGCCTTAGAGGGTGCATCGCCGCCCACCACCTTGGCGCGCAGCTTGATGCCCGCCGACAGGGGTGCAGCGTGACCGTTCTGCTCCGCAAAGAGCAGGGCTTCCTGCTCCATCGTCAGACCGGTGTAGACCTTGCAGAGGATCGGGCGGTCCTCGCCGCCGTTAAGGAGGATGCAGCCCTCGATGGTATGCTGTCCGTCCATCACATAGTACCTGCCGTTGCGGAAGCTGACCTTCGGCTCGTTGACGATGTACTCGTTGAAGTCCCTGGCGATCAGCTCCACCCGCTTGCGCTCTACGCCCCGCTGGTAGATCTCGCGGGGATAGATCAGCTTGCTGCTGTGGATGACCATAAGCTGGTACGGCGGGTTGATACCGATGAAAGAATTGTTGTCGTTCAGGCGCATCGCATTTCCTCCTTGATTCTCCAAATGTACTTCTCGGCTTCCTCTAAGATCTCAGTCACCTGCTGCTTACGCTTCGGGATGGTGAGCAGGCTGGGATTGAAGGTGAAGCTGTATTCCAGCCGCTGGATCATGGCATGAACCGCGGATTGCAACTCGGTGTACAGCATCATTTCCTCGATGCTTCCGGCGTTCTCAAAGGACGACCGGATGGGCGTATAGGGGTAGACAGGCGGTTTGCCATCCACCACCTCAGGCGGCGCGTAAACCGCCGTAGAGCGCCGGATAGGCTCCAGCTGCCGGATGCTGCCCATGGGGTTCAGCGCAAGGCTGATGCGTACTGCATCATCCACCCGGCGCATTTCCTCCGGGGTCAGATGCCCCAGATACTTCAGCGCCCGGCTCTTGTCGATGGTGAAGATCTGCTCGGCCTGTACAACGGACGGCATATTCAGCCCTGCGTTTTCCAACAGGCAGTGGGTCGGCTGATTTACTTTCTTTTCCGCCTTGCTTGTCATGGTCGCAACGATCAGGGTCGGAGAGTGATAATTGCCCACGTCATTCTGAAGGATGACCGCCGGGCGGTCACCGCACTGTTCCGAGCCGGTGCTCGCCCCGAAATGGGTGAAGAAAATGTCTCCACGCTGGAATTTCCAGTTTTTCTGCAAAATTGTACCTCCATGTTGTTATGTGCAAAGCCCGCTGCCGGATGTTCCGCAGCGGGCTTCGTTCAAGGTATGGTGGTATGGTTGGGTCAGCGGTGCATGACCACATAATCGTAACCGCGCCGCATCTGGCAGACGGTGCAGGTATCCATGCTCCGGTCTGCGCTGGGTACAAGCGTGATCTTGAAAACCTTTGCGTCCACAAAGTGCCGCAGACAGGTGCTGCAGAGGGTGCGGATGGACTTGACCATCTCAGGGGTCAGCTCCATCTCCTCGTAGATCTCCTGCTCGCGCACCGTGGGGTTCAACTCATCCATAAAAGTGTCCTCCTATGTATCAAAAGTGAATATTCGGGTAAAGAATAAATTGGGATACGTAAAAAACGGGAACTGCCGGATGCGCAAAACGTACCCGGCAGTTCCCGGATCAATATGATTAAAGGTCTCGCATATTCGCCCTCGGCCCCCTGCGAGTGGGGCATAAACATCTGGCAGCGGACTTGTACCGCTTCATTGGCATTTCAGCCACCCCGTCTGCTTTGTGACCGGGCCGCGAATTACGGAAGTATCATTATCGGAGTACCAGAATGACGGAACTATTCAGTTTTCAAGGTCCCTGAGGTCGGACGCTTTGCCCTGCGGTGAGTGCCGCTTGGGAAATTGTCCCTTCACTTACGAGCCATCGAGAAGAGTCAATTCGTAGCATTGAAATTGGAGTTTTTCAAAAAATTAGTAATTCGCTTAATTTTGATGCTAATAGTGGGGCGAGATACGCCGTAGACTTTAGAAATTTCAGTAATGTCATATCCCTCATAGGCGTACATGGTGATAAGTTCCAAATCTTCGTCTTTCAGATTTTCCAGCGCCGACAGCAGTCGTTCGTCCTCAATTTCGCCGATCCATCCAAAGCGGCTCTTGGTTTCGCGGTAGGTATCCGTTACCGTGATCGCAGCCTGATATTGCTTAAGGTCCGCTGCTTTCCTTGCATCAACGTCATCTTCGCCATCACAGACTGCCACCGTGTTGGCATCATAGGCGCGTTCACTGTTCAGGACGCCCAGATCAAACTCATACATAGCCTGAATTGCATCTTCGCTCATTCCGGCTTCGCGGTACTGCACACGGAGTTGCTCCCACTTTGCGTTCAGCTTGCGACGTTCATTACCATTATTGAAACTCATGTGTAACCTCCAAATTTTCGATAAATCGTAAAAAGTCGAAAACTTGGAAGGCTACGGATATTTCGTCACTTGGGGCATCCACGAAAAACGGACAAACATAAAGCCTGCTCCTTTTTACGGGAGCAGGCTACCTGAAGGCTAAAAAAATAGCCGGACAATCAACTAACAGAGCGGTTCTAAAGCAGAATCACTCTATCAGCTGTTGCCCGGCTATTTGGTGCGCGTTTCATACATTGCCTTGCGGCAATGGCCCGTTGCTCGGTGACGAACAGTCCATATTCAGGGTGCAATGCACCCGATTTTTAAAATTGTGTTTTGCCTATAAAGCAATCAACGCCTGCGGTAGGCTAAATCAACCGTTGCCACGTTGCCGCACTTGAGGCACTTTATGCGGATAGTGCCTGAACAGCTCTCATCTTTTTGGTAGAGCTTGTGTCCGCAAACGGGGCAAAACCTCCAGCCGATGCTGAATTGTGCCTGCTGTATATTGCTCAGCGGTTTATTTTTAAAAGGACGATTATTTGATTGAATCATGTTTATTCTCCAAATCGGATGATGTCCAATGGATGGCAGTGGATGGGTTTGCCTTTTATGACCTGCATCTGCTGTAGTCTGATCCTGATAGCAGACCACGATACTCCCATCCGCGCAGCCATCTCCAGAATTTTTTCATAGTTCGGGTCAGATGCGGATTGGTATAGGATTCCATTCGGCAGGCACAGCCTTGCCCGTTCTATTTCGGCGTTGACCAGAAATGTTGGCATCAGCAGTTCTGCTGCAAGGGTATTCGCCTGCCATTCTTCCCACGAGGGCTGTCCGTTTCTCTCCCGATAGGCAATGTGCCCACGGCACTTGACTGCTTTTCCGTAGTCGTTCGGAAACAGGTCAGCCAGAATATGGTGTCCCGCTTCATGCGCTATCGTGAAATTCCGGCATCCGGTGCAGCTGTCTGCCGCAAGGGCAGAATCGATCACAACGTCCTTCGGCATGAATATCTCTACAAGCTTTGTACCATCCCCTAAAGTTACGGTAAAACCGCATCTTTGAAAAACGGTCAGTCCGAGGACGCTGCCATCGCTACATAGCGGCAGCATTTTCACATTCAGCCCAAGAACAGCGCTTGCAAGCCGTTCAGGGTCAATGGGTTCCGGGGCATCTTTGCTGATTCCGAAGCGGGTATAGTACTGGTCGATATACTTACCCGCTATGCGCGAAAGGTCTGCGCGGGATAAGTACCTTGCCATTACGAAGCACGGCTTTCCGGCACAGAGCAGTAGGCTTCCACGAACCACTTGCCCTGTTCAAGCCAGAGATTCCGCTTCTGCCCGCAGATCATGCAGGTGAAGCACTGCCCCTTCCCGCCAAGGCGCGATGTGCCACGCCTGACAGCCAAAACACGGTCGATTCCATAGATATGGCTTTTGTCGTAGTTGATGGCAAGAGGGCGAATCTTGCCATCAGGTGTAAAGCGAACGTCCACTTCAACGTATCTCTTTTCACGGCGGAGCTTGTTGTCATCACGCATCGAGGGGCCTCCTTCTCATTTTTTGGTTGTTTTGCAGTGGTTTAATTTGGATTTTTTTACACCAATTTGGTGTTTATGACTTGATTATACTGCGATTGGTTTTAGTTGTCAACTACAAATTTACGAAAATATTTTCGAAGTCCTGTCGATTTTACTCAAACCACACACCACAACGCAGTCACAACCGTTAGTATTCCTTTTCTCCCATCTTCTCCTTAATCTTGTCCGGCACATCGATCAGGCCAAAGCGGTAGAACAGCCCATAGATATACGACACACCCCGGATATCTCCCAGAGCCTTAGGTCTGTCCACTACCTCTCCAATTTTACCGATATTGTGATACGCCAGCAGCACAGAACTCCAAGCAAGGCTCTTGCTTTCCTCTCTGCGGTCGATCCACAGCTCCTTGGTGAATTCATCTCCCCTGCCCTTCTTCAGCCTATATGTAAAGGGCAAGCCGGACATCGTCTTGAACTTGTATCCCCGAAAAGCCACCACGCACTTCCAGAGGTTCTCTTCGCAAGGGTCCTTCTTCAGCGCAGCCACAGCTCGGTAGTGTCGCTGCCGCTCTGCCCCGGCACTGATATTCGTCGCTTCAGCGTCCTCCGGGAAGTACACGCCTTTCTCATACGGCAGATAAGAGGTCACAGAGGGACGGGACAACTGCAAAGCGGACATGGTGGAGGTGACAGCAGCAGAATAACTTTGTGTTTCTCTGAGGGCATTAAAGGTCTGCTGGACGAGCTTTGCCGTGTCCGACTCATAGACCCCGGCTGTGATGAGCAGCTTCCGAACCTTGATAGGGTTGAGGGACAGGGCGTCTGCAATGGCTTGCAGGCCTAATTTGTCCGTATAAAGGTCAGCAGCCGCTTTCATCTGCTGTGCCAGGTTCTTGGCTGCACTGTACTCCGGTTTTGATGGCTTCCGACCACCGCCGGGCTTGCGGGCGCGTGTATTACTCATTAAATTTCACCTCGTTTTTGTTTCCGTCACAAACTATATATCGTGCTTAAGAATATGCCGTGTGAACTTCTGGAATTCAGTCCACACGGCGTATTGCTTTATTTCAGTTTTTCGAGGATATCATCTGCCGTCATGCCGGATGACCGCAGAAGTAGTGGCACTGTTCTTGCTGCCTTTGGGACGGGGCATAAGGATGATACCTCTGATAAGATTATGTATGGATTTGAGGCTAGTATAGCACTGCGGGAATTAGATGGCAATACACTCATGAAGCAAATGGTATTGTTTTTCCAATATGTCGATAAAGTTCCTCTTCGTGTACGACCTCTGCCTTTTCATCGAGATTTATTAGTTTAACCCACTGTAAGAGCCCTTTGTCAGTCAGCTTAAATCGAATGATTCCATACCTTTTCTGCGAGCCACATTGGTTATATAAGGCACACTTACTTCTTACCTCTTTTGTCTTTAATTCCTTGCCAACGGAGTCATTGTATAATTGAATTACTGCGGTATCGCTTGAAATCTCTGGCTACCACATTTGGACACCATAGCTAATCTTTTTTATCATCATGTCTGGAATCAAGGTATCCTCTTGAAATCCAGCATATACTTTAGCAGTATTCGAATGATGACGACCAGACATATATTGGGCATCATACAAGTTAGGAAACATATCTCGTTCCAGCGCATTGGCTTTCTGAATCCAACGGCATTGTTCTTTCAAAATATCAATGATTGCATTTTTCTGTTCATCATTTAAAAGGCTCATCCTTCTGCTCCAGAACACAATTATTCTTTACGGGTAACTAATTCAACACTATATTTTCCTTCATTATACAGAATCATCGGCACATTATAAAATGTCAATTCACCCGTTCCAGCACCATCCGGATTAAAATCTTCAATTCTCTCTAGCGAAAATTCACCGATCTCCACTTCACACGGATAGAAGCAGTTTTCTCTCTTCGGGTTTGCCACGCCATTCAGTTTTGCAGAAAAGAAAATACTCTCCATCAATTTTGCGTAATCTTCCTGACAAATAGTGAACTTTCTTATGCAAACACGCTGTGCACTCTTAGTCAAGCGGTTGTCGTCAATAATCTGCTTTAATGCTTGTTCCAGTGCATAATTATCGACTTCAATGTCCTCAACTTTAATTACTGCACCGGACTGCGGATCATTAAATTCACAAGTAAAACAGTTAAATTGCTTAATGGAAACATCCATAATTACTCACCTATTATAAAGTGCCAGCCTTTGCATCTTAGCCACAGCATCCATACTGTGTTGCCTGCCGCCCACCACGTAGAGGTGTGCAAAGTTTCGAGCGACAAAACCGCGAGAAATTTCCCACGGTTCAAATATAACCCTTTAAAAACTAGTTTTCAAGGGCACAGGTGAAATATACATCAACCTGAATCGCAGTATCAAAGCTGCATTCAGACAGCGTAGCCCTTGTTCTTGATGACTTCCACAACCTGAGAAACGTACTTCTGGCAGGTGTCGTGGTCAGGAGCCTCCACCATCACGCGGACAAGGGGCTCAGTGCCGGACTCACGTACCAGAATACGGCCGGTATCGCCCAGTGCCTCAGCCACAGCCTTAACTGCCTCCTGCACCGCCGGGTCGTTCTGCGCAGCCTTCTTGTCGGTCACACGGACATTTTCCAGAACCTGCGGGTAGATCTTCAGCGGCTCAGCCAGCTTGCTCATGGGCAGCTTCTTGGCAAGCATTACTTCCATCATCTTCAGGCTGGTCAGGATGCCGTCACCGGTGCTGGCATACTTGCTGAAAATAATATGACCACTCTGCTCACCACCAATACGGCAGCCGTTCTTAGCCATGTACTCATAGACGTACTTGTCGCCCACAGCAGTCTTTGCGTAGCCAATGCCCTGCTCGTCAAAGGCCTTGTACAGGCCGAAGTTGGACATGACAGTCGTGACCACGGTGTTATTCATCAACTCGCCGTGCTCCTTCATGTAGCAGCCGTAGATATACAGGATATGGTCGCCGGTGACGACATTGCCCTTCTCATCTACGCACAGGCAACGGTCAGCATCACCGTCGAAGGCAAAGCCAACATCCAGACCGTTCTCCACCACAAACTTCTGCAGACCCTCGATATGGGTAGAGCCAGCGTTGTTGTTGATGTTCAGGCCGTTGGGCTTGTTGTTGATGACATAGGTATCCGCACCCAGTGCATCGAAAACAGACTTAGCGATATTCCAGCTTGCACCGTTGGCACAGTCCAGACCGACCTTGACGCCCTTGAAGGAGTAGATACCCAGAGAGATCAGGTAGCCCATATAACGGTTGCGGCCTGCCACATAGTCCACCGTGCAGCCGATATGTTCCCGGTGAGCGAAAGGCAACTCTGGCCAGTCCTTATCGAATACATGGAGTTTGCCGTCGATGTAGTCCTCCACCAGCAGCAGGGTCTCCTCGGGCATTTTCTCGCCATAGCAGTCAATCAGCTTGATACCGTTATCGTAGTAGGGGTTGTGGCTGGCAGAGATCATAATGCCGCAATCGAAGTCATCCACGCGGGCGATGTAGGCCACAGACGGCGTGGTAGTGACGTGCAGCAGATAGGCGTCTGCACCCGAAGCAGTCAGGCCCGCGACCAGACTATACTCGAACATATAAGAGCTGCGGCGAGTATCCTTGCCAATGACGATACGGGCAGGCTCGTTGTTGCCGTTGCGCTCGCGGAGCATATTGTAATACCAGCCCAAAAAGCGGCCAACCTTGTAGGCGTGGTCGGCAGTCAAATCAATACCAGCTTCACCACGGAAGCCGTCAGTCCCAAAATACTTTCCCATTCTCGATTACCTCGTATATACATTAACTGTTAGTCTCCATGTAGTCCTAGACTTCGACCACCATCCACACACAAGTTTTGTCCTGTAATAAAAGCAGCATCTTCACTGGCAAGAAAGACCACAGCAGCTGCGACATCTTCCGCGCTGCCAACTTTATTCAAGAAATTGGATGCCAACAAATATGGCAACTGCTGCTCACTAAACTCACCACGCTGAATAAATCCAGGAGAAACGCAGTTAACCCTAATTCCGATTGGTCCTAATTCCTGCGCAACGGATTTCGTATAGCCTATAATTCCTGCTTTCGCTGCTGCATAATCAGAGAACCTCGGTTTTCCGTGATCACCAATAACCGATGCAATGTTTATAATTTTGCCAGAACCAGCTTGCTTCATCAATCTTCCGAATTCACGCGTACAAAGCATACTTCCCCGCAGATTTGTATTCAACATTTCATCAATCATATTAATGCTTTGATCAATCAAGTCTGCACAGTTTCCTCGCGTACTTCCGCCTGCACAATTCACAAGAATATCAATTTTCCCTTCGTTTTTCCTAATTATTGAAGCCGCGTTTTCGATTGAATTTTGATCTGTGACATCAATTTTCAATGCCTCTGCATGGATTCCCTGCTGGCGCATTTTGTCAGCTACTTGAGATAATTTGCTTTCATTTCTCCCACCCAAATACACAGTAGCCCCTTCATAGCCTAATCTCCATGCAATTGCGCCACCAATAGCACCAGATGCTCCTGTGATAACAGCCACTTCTCCCGTAAATCTTAGTTTATTGGTCTTAATCACGTACTCGCGATTCATTGAAAACTGACATGTAGGCTTATTCAAAATAGCCCTCGCCACTCTTTTTAAATAACCTTTTGCCCCCATATTAATTTCCTTTCAATTTTCTCACCATCTCATCACCTAAGACGGATTTTAAGAATTTTTTAGCGCCGTCTTTTGCTACAGATGCAGCAGCTCTAACAGCAATCTCATCATAGAATTTGTGCTGAATTTCCGCATCAATGTTCTTGTGTGTGAATACCTCAAAGAAAATAGGCCTGTCACTTTCTTCTTGTACAAATTTCTCCAAATTTGCATCAAATTCGTCTTTGTTGTGAGCGCACAAATATATAAAACCTTGCGCTTCTACCCAGCCTTTTGCTGTTGCGAAATGTTCTGCAGCCACATTTTCATTCAGAGTCGGATAATTTTTAACCCCTTGATTAAAGTGGAATAGAGCGGCGCCCTCATTATTATTAAGCATAATACGCACATTTTTTCCAACATATCGATTCCAGATAGCGTTCATGTCATAGAAGAATGTTAAATCACCAACAATTATAAAGTTGAGTTTATCAGCAGAAGCGCAGGCTTGGCCAATAAAAGCCGATACACATCCATCTATACCGTTAACTCCGCGGTTGCAGTACACTTGAATGCTCTCATCTAAATCAAAAAACTGCGCAATTCGAATTGTCGTGCTATTTGCAATATTGAAAATAGCATTTTGAGGCATAGCATGCATCGCTTTTTGAACTGTATAGAGATTGGAATATTCAAAGTCAGGCACAATAATTTGTTCTGTGCACTTCTTCCAATGCTGATAGTAGGTATTGTCACATGGTTTGCCATACTGTGCCATCAACTCTAGAAAGTCAATCGTATTTCCCTCAAACACGACTTTCAATTTCCTAAAAGGATCCGCAATTCTACCTTCTTCATTAACGATCCAATGCTCGATAGTTTTCGGCATATTTTTTAACTGGAATTTATAATCCATCGCCGGATTTCCCGCTATCGAAATAATTACATCCGGCATAAATTCTTCTGGTCTATGGATATATGCCCTTGCTGCACGCGTTACCTCCAAAGTTCCTTCACCGTGAAGGTTTGAAAGCTTATCTGTTGCAAAAACACAATTGTATTTTTTGCTGATAGTGGAAACCAGAGCATTCTCTCTTTCAAGGATATGATCATCCTGGCCGCACATAATAAATACCTTTTTCCCAAGCAACGAATCAAAATACTTGTCCACTGTTTCAGACTTATCAGATAGCAAGGAAACACGGTTTATCTTATTAAATTCAGGTAATGCATCCGATGTGAAATCCTTTCCAATCGCCAGCATACCTGTTTCAATCGGCACATCAATGTGTACAGGACCTCTACCATGATGGTCCAATTCAAGTAGTGTTTCATTCAAAATTCTCTGGCAATACCATGCATCTTTTTCGTTTTCGATAATAGGCAATTTGCAACCATGCCGAACAACAGAAGCAAAAATGCTCATGTTTTCAATCATTTGGTCTTCATACTGTGCAAGATAATACGGATTTTTGTCTCCGGTAATCACAACAATAGGCAATCCTCTACGAGACGCTTCTGTAACACCTGTTAAATAGTTGGATGCCGCAGTACCAGCTGTGCAACAAATGGCGATTATTTCTTTCTTTTCCTGACACAAACCGCACGCAAAAAAGGCTGCACTACGCTCATCAACAATATTGTATGTAGAAAAAAAATCGTCCTCCTCCATAGACCTTACGATAGCATTGTGACTATTACCCGGCGAAACTACGACATTCTTAATGCCGTATGCCTTTAACGCGGCCAATAAATACTGCACATTTTTTAAATTGCTATACATAGATTTATCCTCCCTTATTTTAACATTTCAAAAATCTTATGAAATTTATGCTTGCCGACTCTGTCGCACAAATCCAGAAATGGTCTATACATGGGATCTTTTTTGTATACCACAAACAGAACCACTAAGCTGCTCAGTACACATATAATTCCATTTACAATTAATTGTACAATACCACAAAACGGAATAAGACCGCATAAAATATAACTAGTGACGCCTGAAAAAATGGACACCATAGCGCCCTTCAATAAAATTGTGAGGTATTCAAGCGCAGATCTTTTAAAAACGAAGCTAAACAAATTACGAATAAGCCAAGGCATAGCAACAAACAAGTAGCTACAAATCGTTGAAATAATAATACCATAGATTCCAATATAACGAACCATTATTAGGTTTAATCCCAGATTCACTATGCCACCAATAAGTGGGCGGAACCGATCTTGATGCCAAATACCTGCTGCGTCTTTGTATACGCATGATAGGTGGTTCACCAAATATAGAAAGAAATAGATGCACAACAATACAACTACATCCATGTCCAGAAGATATTGTTTGCCAACCCACAAAGCCATAAACGGTTGATACAATCCGATAAAACAGCTTATACATATCGCTGCAATCCACATTGTCAAGAAAACAAGTTTTTTGAAATCAAAATAATTTTTGTCTTCCGACTCGGTTACTATACTATTTCCAATTCCTGCAGTGCAAGAATTAAAGACAATAAGTGCAAAGCCAAGAACGGAATTCATAATATAGTAGTAATTCTGATAAATCGCTAACATTGATAGCCCCAAAAATGCAGAGATAACAATAGTATCTGCAGAATTGACAATGGTTCCGCCTAGTTTTGCAGTAAACAAATCCTTTATTCTTTGATTAATTTGTTTTACAACATTCTCATCAAGGTTTCCCCTTGGCTCATAATTAGGATACATCCTTGACGCAGCAACTGCTGTAATACAGTTGGTCATCGCCTGCGTCATTAAAGCAACAATAACATATAAATAATAATTCTTTGTTACCGCAATCGCCAAAAATTGAATGCTGTATTGTACAGTGCTTGTCAATATGGTCACTTTACTTGTTATATCTATTCTTTGATGTGCTAGCAGCAAACTGTTTTTATATGCAAAAAGCCAATATGACAGCACAGTCAGTGCCAGGTTCAACAGATATAAAATATAAACATTTAATCCTTTTGGTAGATCACTTTTTATCAGCATCGGAACAAATGGAGTCAGCATCGTCCCCACTACCGCGATAACAAGACCAATCAAGAAATAGTATTTTTTGTATAAGCGTAATAAAGCGCAAATCGCTATTTCATCGTCTTCTGCAATTGGTTTATACATGCTATAAACCATCGCGGATCCAACACCTAATTCTGCCAAATTCAACACCTGCAAAATCGATGTAAATAAACTATTTAATCCCAGATACTGAACGCCCATGAAGTAAATCATGGCTGTACGCATCAAAAAAGGAATCACAATTTGATAAGCCTTTAAAAAAACACCAAACAATATATTTCTTGTTGCGTTTTTTGTTCTCTCTATTTTTGTCACATTTAAGTCCTCTTGTAATTAATTGCTAAGAGTATTCTTTAGAAATTCAATTGAGTTATGACGTTCTTCTTTCAGTAATTCATCAACCTTTATATAATCCATTCCTTTTTCGCAATCCAAATCTCCACATCCAGTCAATTGGCTCTTTGCACCTACAACCTTGGCTAGCGATTCAATTCTAGAATTCATATTTAACCCCGGCCTGTTGAATGTAATATACCGCTTATGAAATATTATGGAAAATACGGTTGCATGGAAAGAATCTGTGAGAACCTCTTCAGCATTTCTAATCAAATATAGGAATTCTGAAGGTCCAACAGGAAGTTCTTTTCCGTTTTTTTGAACTGATCGAACATCGAAAATCTCATATTTTTCTTTTAACTGTTTGATTTTTTTTTCGAATCGATCCGTTTTATCACCCAAAGCATAAACAAAAACATATTTGCCTTTTGGTCTACACAATGATTTTTTCTCAACCTTCATCCAATCTTCTTCATCAAGTAGCAATGTCGGATCTAATACCACTGTTGCATCTCTGTCTGATAATTTCTTGACAATAATCGATCCCTGATGTTCTCTCACGGAAATTGACTTGAACGATTTTAGGTATTCAGCATATTCTATTTCTTTCTTCTCAGGAATTATGCTGACGCCAAAACTCGCAGCATAAGAGATTTTTTGATCATTTTTTGCAAAAGTTAAGAAATCGCATTCTCCCCCCGCAAAAGCGTAGTAAGGATTCCACACCTGATCGCTTCCAACCACAAAATAGTCAAATTTTTCTGCCAACCCATTGGGATAATCATCCTTTCCCAATATAACATCTGAAAAATCAATATTCGCATCAAACTGGCGGAATTTTGCGGCCTTTGTTTGCAAAATGTTCTGGACCATACGTTTCGCACATGAGGTTACCGTCTTAGATTCGTGAACCCTATGCAATGTTTTTACAGAGCAGCTAAGTGATTTCAAAATTTCCTGTAGCGCATAGTTCTGCAGCCGATTCCCATAGTTCAAAGATTCAATCGTAACAATAGCAATTTTTTTCATTTTTCTGCCCATATCAGTTTGATTTTCGAACTTTCTCCATCATCAAAAAAGCAAATTTCCACCGATTTTTCAGAAGAAAAAGCTCGATCTTATCTGCTTTGGACGCGGTTCCCATTTTGCGGTACTTATCAAGAAAGTCATAATATTCACTTGCCAAAAACGAATCGATATAATTCAACTGCGCCTCTAGTTTTGGAGCATTTTTGCTTACAACTGAACGGATACTTGCTAACGTAATTGAACCGATCATCTGCTCGATTTTTTTCTTATCTGCGCCATTGTAGAGATTCTTTTTTTGGTAAAGCTTTAAGAAAAAAGAATCCATCATACGTCGTCTTTGTAGTTCATGCGGATTAAACCTCGATGAAAGACTTCCGCCGTTTCTTTTGAAATATCGGTATAATGGAATGTCCGTTCCTTCTATTGTTTCAGCCACCATGAACATCTCACAGTTGAATATAAAATCTTCTCCAAGACGAACATCTTCCCTAAAACAAATATTATTTTGTTTCAAAAAATCCAATCGATACCATTTATTCCATAAATAATGCAAATATACAGCTTTGCTTTCCACTGTAAGATTTTTTAAAACACTTTGTATCGTCGTTTCACCTTGATCAGGCACAGTCAATGTTTGAATAGCTTCATTATTTTGATTTACCACATCCGCTATAGCTGTGATTGCACAACTCTTTGATACTTTTGCTTTTTCAAACATTGCAGACAGCGCATTTTCCTCTACTAGATCATCCGAATCCACAAACTGCACGAACACACCACTCGCTTTTTTTAAAGCGTAATTTCTGGCTTTTGACGGACCACCATTCGGAACATGATATGCTTTTACAGCTTCATTTTCCATCGACAGCCTATCACATAAGGCTGCGCTCCCATCCGTAGAACCATCGTCAATAAGAAGAATTTCACAATCCGAAAACTGCTGATTCAAAATACTATTTACGCAGTCTTCAAGATACTTTTCAGCATTGTACACCGGAATAATCACACTTAAATAGATCATTTTTACTCCCAAAGTTTGAGCACCTTTAAAATTTTTCGTTTCACTCTAAAGCGTGTTCCACCATAAATTGTATATTTTTTGAGCGCATGCTCAAATCCATTATTGTGATAGTCCTTCCAAAACGCATCGTAAAACTTTGGTTTATGGGCAGGACGCGTCATATTACAACTTACAGCTTTTTCTGTATCTGTTTCAAAAAGATTCATTGGAGCCTGTTTTAACAGAGCCTCTCCCTTTTCTGTATGTGTAATGATAAGCGAGCATCCTACATTATCATCTTTAAAGTTTGGATGGTATTTCTCAACCCCCCAAAAATCAGCTATTGTTAAATCCGCCGGTCTATTTTCTATCTTATTGTATTTACAGGTATAGCAGCACTCTCGTAAAGCAATATGTGAATACATCACCTCAGCCCAATAGTTTTCATGAACAATACACCCATTGTGAAACTGATAAGTTTCACAATGGGTATGCCATCCGGCATACCCCTTGTCTCTGAAATTCAAAGACAACAGGCTGCTATTATGAATGCTTTCTAGTCTTTTTAGATTTTCTTTATAAAGTCCCGGACTCGGAACACCATGACATATTAAGTCCACTGTTGTTAACCCGACCGTATTGATACGACGTGTCTGAAGATAATGAAGCAGTCCATCGATTATGCAGGATGTCCCAGAATACAAGACCTCTTTGCCCGCAAGCAAATCTCTTGCACATTCTGTGAAAGTTCTTTCAACATTACTCTGCACATACTTGCTCCCCTGAAGCAATGCAATTTCACTCAAGTCAACAATTCTCTTCTGTTTTACCTCAAAATCCTCATCGATTGCAGTTCCATATACAGTTCCTTTCCTTTTTAAAACTACTTCAGCGAGCGCAGCAAATGCACCGCCAGATTGGCTTTTTTCCCGCACACTGTTATTTTCGTGTATTCCTCCCCATCCTTTTATTTCCTGAACTGGAGCATTTTCAAATGTTGTATAGCATGGACATGCTTTCTCACACAGCCCACATTGGATGCACTTCCCTTGATTCACAACTGGATAGGAAAAACCACGTTCGTCTACAGCTAACGAAATAGCATCCCGAGGACAAATATTCAAACAGGAAAGACATCCACTACAGGGTATTTTTGCAGAATTGATCATTGTGCACCTATCCTCTCCACTCATAATCTCCAACATTCAACAAGTCAGATTTTTGGATTCCTGTACAACTGCAATCATCATTGCAACCGCCATAATGTAAAAGAAAAATTCGTTTGCGTCATATATTCCATTTCCGGAATAACCATAAATTACAAACCATATCTGCACAAAGATAGCATACAAAGAAACCCGAACTGATGTAGAATCTAGTTGCTTTCGGCATTTCAAATATTCAACGCATGACCATATAAACGCATAGAAAAAAAATGAAACGAGAATTAATGTTCCAACCAATCCAGTCTCTGAGAGGAGACCATAGTATATATTATGGGTAAGATATTTTCCCGCCCATAACTCAGATCGATAAAAGCTACCCGTATAAACAGCAAATGTTGCAAATCCTGTCCCAAAGAGTTTATGTGAAAGGAATATATTCATTGCCGCCTTCCACATTCCACTTCTTCCACTTGTGCGAGTAAACTCATCCCCTCCAGCGTTAAGTTGCATAGTACGTGTCACTAACTCTCGGATGGGTGGAAATACATTATAAAGAATCAACAGTGACACAGCTAACACTGTAGCTATTTGGGCAGCTTTCCGTGTTTTATGCTTATCACTTGTAATCAGGTACATTCCAACCAGACATAAAATCGCAAGCAAAGAAAATGTCCGCTTTCCGCTGACAAATACACATGTTAGTGATAGTAAATAACCAATCATGTTAACAAAGTTTTTGCGATTTTCAAAAAAATCAATAACGAATATAATACAAGCAATCGACATCATCATGCCAACGGCCTGGTAATCCCCCAGTAGACCTCCAGATTTTTTCCCGGTCAGAATGGTCATAAGTAGTCCTGAAAGTCCCGCAATCCAGCTATACCCTTTGAACAAAGAAATGATGATATCATAGACCTTTACACGCGTCAGCAATATAAGAAAAATCGTATAAACGCAATATCGTCTTGCATAAATCAGTGTTAGACCCTTATCAAAGGAAAAACGGCTTTGAAAAATCAGAAAAATCGAGAATGCTCCCAACAGCCCTACGAGAATCCGATTTGTACGATTTACTACAACATCTCTCCCCAACCTCTTAAAGGTATATGTGGAACACATTACGAGAACCATAATAAGCATCATATTCGTAACATATCCCAAGATGGGAGTGTTTCCACAAAATGTACATAGCAAAGTAAGAATAACAAAAATTTTTGTTGTCAGATTAAGTTTTTTGAACTGAGGCCACCAGCGCAGTCTGATTTTCATTTTCTCTTCCTCGATCTACGATTCTCTTTAGATAATCCTTTGATCTTTCAATATACGTATTAAGTTTTTCGCCGATCTCGCTATATTCCACTTGATCATATACTTCTTCTTTTAGTTCGAACACGTCATCTAATCCACACATTTTTATCAGTGAAGTAAGCCGCTCATTCAATTCTGGGTAAACCTTCTTCAAAACTGGAATCAGCTTTCGCTTATATATAATCGAAAATGCCGCAGCATGGAAAGAGTCTGTGACAACATATTCCGCCGCTCGAATTACCGAAACAAACTCCTGCGGTCCCATGTCACGAATTATCTTTCCTTTTATGGGGCATCGCAAACTTGCTGGCACACACACAATCGGAAGTCCTGTTTTCTCAGAGAGTCTTTTGGCTTCATCATAAACAGACGACTCATGAAGGCAGTATACAAAAATATATGGTTTAGCACTTTTAGACTCTTTCAGAATTCGATTCCACTGCTCAACTTTCAGCAAAAACACCGGGTCAACTACAACTTCTGGTATCTTCCCAAGTTTTTCACACAGTTCTACCGCTGTGCTGTCTTCTCTTACCGATAGAAACTCGAAATGTTTCAATTCATCGCGACAGTCCACTGCTGTATCTTTATACAATTCCTTTTTTCCAACACTTGCGGCATAGGAAGCCCTTTTAGTATAGTCAGTGAAGTTCAAAAAAAACGCTTTATCATGTCCTGTAAGATCAAGATTCCAAACCTGATCACTTCCAGTTATTATCATCGAGAAATCTTTTTCAATTTCACTCAGATCCTCTAATGTGTAACATGGGGCTGTTACACTGATATATTTTTTTTGGAACTGGCGAAATTTGTGCTCTCTGATAGCCTGCATCGGAAAATGCAAAATATCTGATGCCAGACTCTTACCTGTTAGCGGAGTATGAATCAATTTATACGACTCTTCAAGTTTTTTACACCGATAATCAATAACACTCGCTTTTTCACCTATATCCTCTATAGCGCATTGCAACGCATAAGATTGTAGTGCTGCTCCGCAATTTATTGCTCGATGAAATGTAATTGTTGCAATCATGTTTTTTATTCCTTTGATATCCCAAAGATAGCTCTTTTAAATCTTAGCAACTTTCTATATGTGCTAATTCCAAATGCTTTCTTTATTTTGCTTTGTATTTTTCTTTTTTTCAACTGCTTGTCCGTCATCCAGCTAGACGCATAGTGATGAACGGAAAGTGTTTTCGATGTAATATCATATTCGTGTGTATTCACATCAAATCCACAGAACAATTCTGACGGATAGATTATCATATCCTGTATTTTCTGATAATCGTCCTTTATTTCATATCCCTTTTTCAAGAGTATCTCTTTTACTCTTGTATTGATTGTGGCCTCTGCCGTCAACTTTCCATCATGAAACCCATCATATTTATAAGACTTCAACACCATTTGGCTTAACCAATGCCCACAAGGAAGTGCAATAATCAAGCCCGGTGCAACAATTCCGTTATTATCAACTGCCGTAAAAGGCGATTCAAAATACTTAGTGGGAATTTCTTTCAAAATTTCAACATCTGTGTCCAAATACAATCCGCCATAACGATTTAAAATGTCAAACCTTGCATAATCTGAAACAAACGCCCATTTTTTTGCAGCATATGCCTGTTCTACATATTCACAACAATGAACATCATAGTTGTTTTCATTCCACTCTTTGATTTCCCAGTCAGGCATATACTTTTTCCAAGATGCAATGCACTTTGTAACAATCTCAGGCTTGGGATTATTTCCAAACCAAAAATAGTGAATAACTCTAGGTATCGTCGGCATTATTTCCTCTTTCTTAATGTTTTTTGTCCATAATTCATTAATTACATTTATAGTTGGCGAATAATTTGATTTCTTTTTTGTACAACAATTGAATTATCTGGAATATCGCCTTTAACGACACTTCCTGCCCCTATGACACAATTGTCTCCAATTTTCGTGCCACGCAAAATCACCGTATTTGCGCCAATCCAAACATTTTTGCCAATTGACACTGGCGATGCAACAAAGCATCCTCTGTTTTCATTTCTATAATCATGATCGTGATCAACTATCACAACATTATTTCCAAACGTGCATCCATTGCCAATTGTTATACTTTCTATGCATGCAACTGAACATCCTACATTAAAAAAACAATGTTCACCAATCACCAACGAACCACCGTCGCAGACAAAGTATACTCCCCCCCTGCACTGGCAGTAATTTCCAATCTTCATTTTCCCTCCACGTACGATTGAAATCCGTAATCTGTCGAAGCTGGAAATAAGTGGAGCTTTGTAATTTCCTGTATAGCGAATACTTCTCGCAATATTTGCCACAAGATTATTTGCATAACACAAAATATTTTTCATCTTGCCACTTCCGTATATATTTTTTCAAGTTTATCAATGTTTTGCTGTAGAGAATATGACTTCCTTATAATATCAACACTCTCTTGCCCAGCCTTTACTCTCTTTTCATCATCTGTAAGATACTCAATAATTGCATATGCCATGCTTTTACTCTCGCCCGGTTTATACAAATATCCATTAACACCTTGCCTTACGATCTTAGGAATGCCGCCAACATCTGTACTCACAATTGGAAGACCGCACCCCATAGCGTCCAATATTGCCATGGGCATTCCCTCATTATACGAGGGGAGAAGAAAAACATCTGCCTCTCTCAAATATTGCTTTTTTTGCTCATTTCGGATCCATCCCGGAAATTCCACATTGTCTTTATATTTCGCACTGAGTTTCTGCCTGACTTTTTCGATTTCACCACTTCCTCCAAGAATAAACCGAGCATCCGGTATTTTTCTGCATACCTGATCTACAATAGCCGGAATATCAAAGCATCCTTTTCTTTCACATATAAATCCCAAAAAAAGAATCAGCTTATTATTCGGTTTTGTAATCTTCTCTTTGATCAAATCTTCTTGCAAAATACCATAATTCTCTACAACTCTAATTGTCTGTTCCGGCACAATTTCCGCAAGATTCTTCTTCCATTCTTCTGACAGTGCGATAGTTCTAATGCATTTATTGTAAATCTTTTCTATGGTTTTCTTCTTTTTCTGAGATTTTTTTCGATAGAACTCATCAAAATC
>ERZ1026860.551-NODE-551-length-23818-cov-5.708454_pt1 | contig 23818 bp, 18 predicted proteins | sample MGYA00380160_ERZ1026860 | MGnify/ENA primary metagenome ERZ1026860 (study PRJEB33269, sample SAMEA4719796) | human gut metagenome | biome: human-associated habitat; feature: organic feature; material: feces | place: Cameroon | collected 2013-10 ... | reverse complement strand
GTGTAGGTCTCGCCGCCGATGTCCACGGTGGGGGCGACGCTGTTGGCGTACTCGATGCCCAGCACTTCCTGCTTGCCGCCTGCGCCGTTGTCGCCGGAAGCCGGCTCAAACACGCCGATCTTCACGGTCTTGCCGCCGTTGCTGCCGCTGCCCGAAGAAGAGCAGCCTGCCAGAGCTGCTGCCGTGGCTGCCAGGCCGGACGCTTTCAGGAAATCACGACGAGAAATAAATGCTTTCATAAGAAATAGCCTCCTCTATCTGTTTTTGGTTTTCTTATAACTTTCCCAAACAAAAAGCCCGCAGCGCGCAGGAATCACTGGGATCCTGCACCGTTGCGGGTTCTTGGTAATGTTTTAGCACAGTAAAGCGCTCTTGTCCAGAAGATTTTCTGCTTTTGCCGAAAATTCGGCAGATGATAAGAAAGGACTGTCCTTAAACTGAGTACGTTTTGGGCAATTTTCACGCAGACTGTCCTCCTAAAGAATACAATCACGAAAGATGCGGCCCCCGGCGGCAGAACACCTGAGACGAACGGCAGATCGAAAGGTTTGGCGTTTTTCTTTTTGTATTGCAGAAAATCGGCATGAGACGGACGGTTAGCATACGCTAATGTGCAATAAGCACAAAAGTAATCCTCAAACATTGGAGGATAGTATCGCAAAAGTTGATGTTAAAGCATTGACAATCGGCTTTGGGCGGCAGTATAATGCAGGTACAGGAATTGATTAACGCTTTTAATCAATTCAACAAAATCGGTTCGGCAAAAAACGAGGATTCACAAAAAGAGACGGATTTATTACAAAAAAGTAACAAAGAATTGCAAGACGGAATTGATTAACACTTTTAATTAAAAAGGAGAAAACGGTTATGAAGTACTTCCTGGACAGCGCAAAACTCGATGAGATCAAGCTCGCTTACAACACCTTCGGCATCGACGGCGTTACTACCAACCCCCGCCACATCATGCTCAGCGGCAAACCCTTCCTGACGGCCATCACCGACATTGCCAACTGGATCAAGGAAGAGGGCCTGGAGGGCTACGAGAAGTTCCCCGTTTCCGTGGAGATCAACCCCCATCTGGACGACACCGAGGAGATGATCGCCGCCGCCAAGAAGGTCTCCGCCATCTGCAGCAACTTCGTCATCAAGATCCCCTGCACCGAGGCCGGCGTGGCCGCTGCCCGCCGTCTGGAGAAAGAGGGCATCCGCACCAACGTGACCCTGGTGTTCAGCCCGGCACAGGCCATCTGGCCCGCCAAGAACGGCTCCCTCTTCGTCTCTCCCTTCCTGGGCTGGAAGGAAGCCAACGGCGAGGACTGCAAGCAGTACATCAAGGACATCGTGGACATCTATAAGAACTACGGCTTCTACGGCAAGACCCAGATCATCTGCGCCGCCATCCGCACCCCCAAGCAGATCGTGGACTGCGCTGTGGCCGGTGCCGACATCGTCACCACGGGTCTGGCCGTCTATCAGGACGCCATCAAGCATGCTTACACCCGCCAGGGCATCGAGACCTTCATCAATGCCTGGGACAACACCGTGACGGAGTAAGCCCGGGTCCAAGGGAATGCGGAGAGATAAAGGAGAAAAGGCTATGAAGATCGGTTTTATCGGTTTGGGCATCATGGGCGAGTCCATGTGCGAAAACATTGTCAAGAAGCATGACGACACTGTCTACTGCTTCGATTTCGTCCCCGCAAAGGTGGAGCTGCTGGCTTCCAAGGGGGCGGTGCCCTGCAAGGATTCGGTGGAGCTGGCCGAAAAAGCCGACGTCATCATTTCCATGGTCCCCAAGTCCGAGCATTCTATGAGCGTTTATAAGACCATCCTCCCTGTGCTGGGCGCGGGCAAGACCTGCATCGATATGTCCACCATCGACCCCAGCGTCTCGGTGGAGATCAGCGAGATGGTCAAGGCCACGGGCGCTGCCTTCATGGATGCCCCGGTGGTCAAGAGCAAACCGGCGGCCATCGCCGGCAAGCTGGGCATCTACATGGGCGGCGACGAGGCCACCTGTGAGGCCATGCGCCCCATCCTCGCTTACATGGGCGAGAACATCATCCGCATGGGCGGCAACGGCAAGGGCCTGGTCATGAAGATCTGCCACAACGCCCTCGTCACCCAGATCCAGAACGGCGTCAACGAGACCCTCTCTCTGGCACAGCTCAACGGCATCTCGGTGGAGGACTACGCCACGGCCATCTCCTACGGCGGCGGCCAGAACTTCTATCTGGACGGCCAGTGGCAGAAGCTGCGGGACGAGGACTACACCACCGCCTTCTCTCTGGCCAACGCCGCCAAGGACGTGGGCATCTGCATGAACCTGGCCAAGGAGTGCGGTCTGGAAATGCCCGGCGAGGCCAATGTGAAGAAGGTCTACGATAAGGGCATGGAGGCCGGGATGGGCGGCGACGACTGGCGCTCCACCTTCAAGCTGGTCCGCGGCCATTAAAAGGGGAGAGCAGCCATGGAAAATTTGTTGGTGCATCTGAATCAGGTCAACGATGTGCCGGTGCACAGCGTGCTGGGCCCGGAGTTTGCCTCCTACGGCCGGGTGGTCACAGGCTATGATCTCAGCGAGATGATCGCCTACATGGAGCAGAACACCCCCATCCCGGAAAACGGCAACGTCTACGTTGCCAGCGTGCCGGAGATGGAAGCCCTGCCGGTGGCCGCCGAGCTGCAAAAAAAATTCTACGGCGATATGCCCATCGAGGTGGGCTACTGCAACGGCCGCAACACCACCTGGAACGGCTTTGAGTACCACAAGGGCAGCGAGATCAACGTGGCCGTCACCGATTTCATGCTGATCCTGGGCCATGTGTGGCAGATCGAAAACAACACCTACCGCTTCGAGAACGCCAAGGTGTTCTTTGTGCCCAAGGGCACGGCGGTGGAAATGTACCAGACCACCCTCCACCTGTCTCCCTGCCGGGTCTGCGAGGAAGGCTTCAAGGGCGTGGTCATCCTGCCCCGGGGCACCAACACCCCGCTGGAGGATAAGACCCCCAACGACGACCCGGAGAGCAAACTGCTGCTCCAGCGCAACAAGTGGGTCATCGCCCACCCGGAGCGGGAGCCCCTCATTAAGCAGGGCGCTTACCCCGGCCTGCTGGGCAGGAACAAGGAGCTCCACTATTAAAGAGCCGAATGGCTGAGAAAGGGCAACCATGGAGATCATTTGCAAAGACCGGGTCTTTACCCTGAAAAACGGCAGCGATGTGCTGCTGCACACCGACGCCGACACCCCCATGGTCTATGTCGGCTGCGGCGAAGAGCGGGTGGAGATGTACCGCGGCAACTTCAAGCTGGAAGACCACCTGCTGGAGCGCCGCCCCCTCACCCTGAGCGCTGCCCGTGTGACGGAGCAGGGGACTGAGCTGGACCTGGAAGGCCGGCTCAAGCTGCTGGTCACAGAGAAAAACGGGGCGGTCACCCTGACCGTCACCGAAAAGGCGGAGGACATCAACCGCTTCTGGCTTCGGGTGGAAGCAGCTGAGGACGAGCACGTCTACGGCTGCGGCGAGCAGATGAGCTACTTCGATCTGCGGGGCCGTCACTTCCCCCTGTGGTCCAGCGAGCCGGGCGTCGGCCGCGACAAGACTACCTATGTGACCTGGCGCAGCGACGTGGAAAACGGCGGCGCGGGCGGTGATTATTACAACACCAACTACCCGGAGCCCACCTACGTTTCCAGCCGCCGCTACTACCTCCACATGGACACCACCGCTTACGGCGATTTCGATTTCCGCAACCCCCACTACCACGAGCTGCAGTGCTGGAACGTGCCGGGCTTCATCCGCATCGAGGCGGCCCCCACCTTTGTGGAGCTGCTGGAAAAGCTCACCGCTTTTCTGGGCCGCCAGCCGGAGCTGCCGGAATGGGTCTACAACGGCCTCATCATCGGCGCCCAGGGCGGCAACCAGCGCAGCTTCGGCATCGTGGAGAAAAGCCTGGAAAAAGGCATCAAGGTCTCCGGCCTGTGGTGCCAGGACTGGTGCGGCAAGCGGGTGACCAGCTTCGGCAAGCGCCTCCAGTGGGATTGGCATTACCACAAGGAGATGTACCCCGACCTGCCCAAGCACATTGAAGAACTCCACGCCCGGGGCATCAAATTCCTGGGTTACATCAACCCTTACCTCGTCAACGACGGCGCGCTTTACGCCGAGGGCAAAAAGCGGGGCGTCTTCGCCAAAAAGGCCGACGGCTCCGATTATCTGGTGGACTTTGGCGAGTTTTACTGCGGTGTGGTGGATTTCACCAACCCGGAGGCCTACCGTTGGTTCAAGGACGAGGTCATCAAGAAATACACCCTGGACATCGGCATCGACGGCTGGATGGCAGACTTTGGCGAGTATCTCCCCACCGACGATCTGGTGCTTTCCAACGGGGTCAGCCCCATGATCGAGCACAACCACTGGCCGGCTCTGTGGGCAAAATGCAACTACGACGCCGTAAAGGAAAGCGGCAAGCTGGGGCAGGTGGTCTACTTCATGCGGGCCGGCGGCACCGGCAGCCAGAAGTACTGCACCCTGCTGTGGGCCGGTGACCAGAGCGTGGACTTCAGCCGCCACGACGGCCTGTGCACCGTCATCTGCGCGGCCCTCAGCTCCGGCATGATCGGCTGTGGCCTCAACCACTGCGACATCGGCGGCTACACCTCGCTGTTCGACAACTGCCGCACCAAGGAGGTCTTCCTCCGCTGGGCGGAGATGGCCGCCTTCATGCCCGTGATGCGCACCCACGAGGGCAACCGCCCGGACACCAATTTCCAGTATTACGACGACGAGGACTGCATGGAGCAGCTGGCCCGTCTGGTGGACATCTACACCATGCTGGCCCCCTACACCAAAACGCTGGTGGCGGAAAACGCCGCCAAGGGCACCCCGGTTATGCGGCCCCTCTTCCTCCACTATGAGGACGACCCCCGCAGCTATACCGAGCAGTTTGAGTACCTCTACGGCCCGGACCTGCTGGTGGCCCCGGTGTGGCAGAGCGGCAAGACCGAGTGGGAAACCTACCTGCCCGGCGATGAGTGGGTCCACCTGTGGACCGGCAAGGTCTACGGCAAGGGCACCCACACCGTCCCCGCAGCAATGGGCGATATCCCGGTGTTCTGCCGCAAGGGCTCCCGCTGGACGGAGCTGTTCGACAGCATCCGGGCAAAATACGGGAAGTAAGCTATGGGAAATCAGATCCTGTTTTACATCGTCATCCTGCTGACCAACATCATCCACGGCATCACGGGCTTTGCGGGCACCATTCTGGCCATGCCCCCCAGCCTGATGCTGGTGGGCTACGACATCGCCAAACCCATCCTGAACGTGCTGGCCATCTTCTCCGGGGTGTATGTCTTTGTGGGCAACTACAAAAACATCAACTGGAAAGAGCTGGGTAAGATCGTGGTGGTGATGGCACTGGGCATCTTTGGTGCCGTGTACATCAAGGGGCTGTTCGTGGGCAAGGAGCATCTGCTCTACAAGCTGCTGGGCCTGCTGGTCATCGGGCTTTCGGTACAGGGCTTTTACAAGCTCGTGCACAAGCCGGATGCCGCCGCAGAAAAGCCCGCCGCAGAGCCCGATGCTGCACACAAAGCGGGCACCTACGCACTGCTGGTGCTGGCCGGCATCATCCACGGGCTGTTCGTCAGCGGCGGCCCGCTGCTCACAGGCTACATGACCAAGCGGATCCGGGACAAAACCGTCTTCCGCGCCACCATCTCCACGGTCTGGGTCTTTCTGAACACTCTGGTCCTCCTGGAGGACATCCAGGCAGGGCTGTGGGTGCCCTCCACCGTGAAGATGCTGGGCATCTCCATTCCCTTCCTGCTGGCGGGAATGTTCATCGGCAGCAAGCTGGTGGCCCGGATGAGCCAGCTGGTCTTCATGAAGCTGACCTATGTTCTACTGTTCATTTCGGGGCTTTCGCTTCTGGTGAAGTAAAACCCCGTGAAAAGCGCAATCCCGAATATCCACAAAAGACGAAAAAGAGAAAATGTGAAGGAGAACACTACTATGAAACGTCGCGAATTTCTGTCCATGAGCGCTGTTCTGGCTGCTGCCGGGCTGTTTGCAGGTTGTGCCGCCTCCAATGCGGGCAGCACCTCCACCGCCGCTTCCACCGCAGGCTCTGCTGCTGCGGAGGAGCCCAGCAACGGCGGCGAGACCGTCAAGATCATCTGCGGCTACGGCGTCGGCGGCACGGCCGACCTGATCGCCCGCAAGTACGCTCAGGTGGCCAACGGCCTGCAGAAGAAGTACAACTTCATCGTGGAGAACATGACCGGCGGCGACGGCTTTGCCGCAGCCACCTACTTTGCAGATGACAGCACCTCCGTGGCAAAGGAACTGCTGGTCTTCGGCTACGGCCTGTGCTACCGCCACGATCTGGGCAAGGAGTTCGGCACCGAGGAAGTGGATTTCGACCGCAGCGCCATGTTCCCCATCGGCACGGTGGATGACCGTACCTGGATCGTCTACGCCGCTCCCGATCAGTCTCTGGCTTCCATCCTGGAAAAGGCCAAGAACGGCGGCATCAAGATGTCCGGCGGCAACCCCCTGTCCGACTGCCATCTGGAGCTGGGCTCCCTGCTCGCTCTTGAGGGCGGCAAGGTGTCCGTCGTTCCTTACGACGGCGGCGCAAACCAGAAGAAGGGCCTGACCGACGGCGAGGTCGATGTCTTCGTCGGCACCACCCAGGCCGCCAAGGACGAGGTCGAGGCCGGTACCCTCATCCCCATCCTGGCCATCTCCGATAAGGCATTTGAAGGCTTCGTCACTCCGGCCGGCCCCATCACCGTGCCCACCGTGGCAGGCGATGCCAAGGCTCCCGAGCTGAGCAAGGACATCGACTTCTCCAGCTGCATCCTGCCCGCAGGCGGCACGCTGGCTGTCCACAAGGGCGCCGATCAGGGCTTCATCGATGAGATGACCTCTCTGATGAAGGACGTCTGGAACGAGCCGGAGTACAACGAGTGGATCGCTTCCATCCTGCTGAACCGCTTCGAGCTCTACGGCGACGAAGCCGAGGCCTTCATCGACGAGGCCTGCGAGAAAGCCATCAACGCTTACAAGAACCTGAGCGGTCAGGCATAAGCGCTGCATCCATCCAGAAACAAGTGCCGTATCGGTCACGTTTCGCATAAACCTTGTGCTGACGGGCTGCCGATGCAGCCCGTCGGCATTTTTTATCGGCAAAAAATCTGAATCAGAAAAGGAGAACGAATTTCTATGAAGAAATTCAAGATCAAGACCAATCTGGTCTCGGGCATCCTCATGGGAGCGATCGCGCTGCTCCTGCTCGTTCTGATGCCCGGTCAGGTCCGCGTGCCGGCCTTTGATTCCGGCGCACCCAGCCCCCGCATCATCCCCGGCATCTGCCTGGCCATCATGCTGGTGTCGTCCATCGCCCTCCTCATCCAGAGCCTCGTCCTCAAGCAGGAAAAGGTGGTGGAGTTCGATTGGGAGAAGGAAAAGCCCGCCATCCTGCTCATCGTGGGGATGTGCGTCTACATCGGCCTGATGCTCTGCATCGGCTATGTGCTGGCCTCTCTCATCGTCTTCCCGCTGGTGCTGTTCTACGTGGGCGAGCGCAAGCCCGGCCCCTACATCGTGGTTCTGGTCTCGGCCTTCGCCATCTTCCTGCTCTTCAAAAACGTCTTTAACATTTCGCTGCCCGCTCTGGGCCTGTTGGGAGGGATCATCTGATGTCGGATTTTGCAATGATTTCTCAGGCTGTCCCGCAGGTGTTCACCCTGTATAATATGGCGCTCATCTTCGGCGGCCTGATCCTGGGCATGGTCATCGGCTGTGTCCCTGGCCTGAGCGTGACGCTGGGCATCATCCTGATGCTGCCGCTGACCTATACCTTCAGCGACCCGGCCTCCGCCATCATCCTGCTGCTGGCCGTGTACGTCGGCGGCATGTACGGCGGCTCCATCTCCGCCATCACCCTCAACACCCCGGGCACCAACTCCGCCATTGCCACCACCTTCGACGGCTACCCGCTGGCCAAACAGGGCAAGGTCAAAAAGGCGCTGGATACCTCCCTGTTCTCATCGGTGTTCGGCGGCCTGTTCTCGGCGGTGCTGCTGCTGATCTGCGCCTCCCTCATCACCAAGCTGGTGGCAAACTTCACCTCGGTAGAGTACTTCTCCCTGGGCATCATGGGCATCAGCCTCATCGCCGGTGTCTCCGGCAGCAGCCTGCCCAAGAGCCTCATCTCCGGCATGATCGGCCTGCTGATGGCCTGCATCGGCATGGATGCCGTCACCGGCGTCACCCGCTTCTCCTTTGGTTCCGCTACCCTGAAATACGGCATCGACATGCTGCCCGCCATGATCGCCCTCATCGCGCTGACCCAGGTGGTCCAGAAGCTGCGGGACTTCAAGGTGGCCCGCGGCAAGTTGGACGACGCCCGCAAGATCGATAAGCAGGGCCTGACCAAGAAAGAGATGATCAGCATCCTGCCCGCCTGCCTGCGTTCCTCCGCCATCGCCAGCATTCTGGGCGCCATGCCCGGTGTCGGCGGCGGCGTGGCCCAGTTCCTGTGCTACAACGAGGTCCGCCGTACCTCCAAGCACCCCGAGGAGTTCGGCAAGGGCTGCCTGGAAGGCATCGCTGCGGCAGAGTCCTCCAACAACGCCGTGGTCGGCTCCGCCATGATCCCCCTGCTGACGCTGGGCATCCCCGGTGACGGCGTCACCGCTCTGCTGCTGGGCGCCTTCGTGCTCCACGGCATCCAGCCCGGCCCCACCATGTTCACCAAACAGGGCGTCATGGCCTACACCATCATCATCGGCTGCCTGGTGGCCAACGTGCTGCTGGCTCCTCTGGGCCTGGGCATGACCCGCATCGTGGCCAAGATCGTGCAGGTGCGCTACACCTATCTGGCTCCCGTCATCATCATGTTCTGCTTTGCAGGTGCCTTTGCAGCCACCGGCAACACCAAGGAGCTCATCATCTGCGCCGGCATCCTCATCTTCAGCTACATCCTCACCGTTCTGGATATCGACAACACCCCGCTGATGCTGGGCATGATTTTGGAAGACATCATGGAGCAGAACTTCGTCACCGCTTCCATGAGCTACGACCGCCACTACAGCATCTTCCTCACCCGCCCCATCTCCGCTGTCATCCTCATCATCACCGTCGTTCTGCTGGTCTCCATGATCCGGGTCAACCGCCGTGTGGCCAAGCTGAACGAGCAGCAGGAGGCCCAGATGGCCGCCGAGCACGCAAAGATGGAGAACGCATAAGCGCAGAAAAACAGCTGCCAAAAAACAAAGAGAGTCATCAAAAGGAGTAATCTATTATGGGATTTCAAGTAGCGTATGTGCCCATCGGCGTCGGCACCTTCCACCTGGAAAGCGCACAGGATCAGTTTGAAAAATCCATTGCCATGCTCAAGGGCCTGACGGCGGACTGCGTGGTGCCCGAGAAGATGCTGCTGACCATCCAGGATCTGGACGCTTACCTCGACACGCTGGACCCGGACCTCATCGTGCTGCAGAACATCACCTTTGCCAATGCCGCCTATGCCAGCGAGGTGCTCAAGCGCTTTGGCTGCCCCATCGTCCTGTGGACCCTGCGGGAGCCGGTCATCGACGGCACCCGCCTGCGCCTCAACAGCTTGACAGGCGCCTACTCCGCAGGCAACGCCATCACCGCCTTCCGCGGCGAGGGCAAGTTCGAGTACATCTTCGGCGCTCCCACGGAGGCGGAGGTGCAGGCCGAGATCGGCGCTGCCATCCGTGCCGCCAAGGTCAAGACCGACCTGCGCCGCCTGAAGATGATCTCCATCGGCCACACCCCCCAGGGCTTCGGCTTTGGCCGCGCTCTGGACGCCGAGATGATGAGCACCTTCGGCACCACGCTGGATTCCATCGAGGCCCGGGAGCTCATCAACAAGGCCAAGGGCTACACCGAGGAGGAACTGGCCGAGGAGCTGGCCGAGGCCCGCAAGACCATCGTGGGGCTGGACACCATCCCCGCAAACAACATCGTCAACTTTGCCCGCCTGTACAAAGCTTATAAGAGCTATGTGGGCGAGAACCACATCGGCGCTCTGTGCTCCCGCTGCTGGCCGGATTTCTTCACCGAGTTTGGCACCCCGGTGTGCAGCGTGCTCTCGCTGCTCAACGCCAACGGCGTTTCCGCCAGCTGCGAGTCGGACGCTTACGGCGCGCTCTCCATGTTCATCGGCAGCGACCTCACCGGCCGCTCCTGCTTCTTCGGCGACCCCGTCTCGATGAACGAGGCAGAGGGCACCATCACCTTCTGGCACTGCGGCATGGCCGCCTGCGATCTGGCCCGCAAGGATACCGGCGCGCAGGTGGGCGTCCACCCCAACCGCAAGATCGGCCCCGTCATGGATTTTGGCTGCGCCGCCTGCGAGCACGTCACTCTCTTCCGGGTGGGCCGCAAGCCGGACGGCAGCTTCCGCTTCTTCGTGGCCGAGGGCGCTGCGCTGGATAAGCCCAAGCAGTTCAACGGCACCTCCGTGGTCGTCAAGACCGCAGCCAGCGCCAAAGACGTGGTCTACGGCACCGTCAAGGGCGGCTGGGAGCCCCACTTTGTGGTGGTGTACGGCCAGGTGGCCAACGAGCTGGAAAAGCTGGGCAATATGCTGGGCGTCGAGGTCTGCAAATTCTGAGAAATGATGAAGGGGGGACACGATGGCATACAGTGGGCTCAATCTGGAAAACGTCAAAAACCAGAACCGCAGCTCCATCCTGAAGCTGCTCAACGACCACGGCCCCATGTCCCGCAAGGACATCTCGGCCCGGCTGGGGCTGACCCCTGCCAGCGTGACCACCCTGTGCGCCGAGCTGCTGGCCCAGAACATCCTGTTCGAGCTGGGCGAGGTGCAGCAGGACAAGCGGGCCGGGCGGCGGAAGATCCTGCTGGGCATCAACTACACCTACCGCTATGTCCTTTCCATCAGCATCGAGCTGCCCGCCACCTGCATCACCCTGTGTGACCTGCGGGGCGAGCATGGCTGCACCCGCCGCATCCCCACCGACACCGCCGTGCCGCCGGAGATCTTTCTCAAGCAGGTGGCAAACGTGGGCAAGGCCCTGCTGTGGGAAAACAGCATCGGCCGGGAGCAGCTGCTGGGGGCGGGGGTCTCCGTCCCCGGCCCGGTGGAGCGGGAAGCGGGGGTCAGCACCCACGCCTACCGCATCTGGAGCGAGCCTGTGCAGGTAGCATCTTTGCTGGCGCAGGCGCTGGAGTGCACCGTCCTGCTGGAAAACAACGTCAAGGCCTTTGCCCGCGCAGAGCTGACCTACGGCCTGGGCCGGACGCAGGAGAACCTGCTGCTGCTGAAATGGGGCCCCGGCGTGGGCTCCGCCATCATCGCACAGGGCCGCATCTACGAGAGCCGGATGTACAAATCGGCGGAGATCGGCCATGTGCGGGTGGAAAAGGACGGCAGGCTCTGCCGCTGCGGGCGGCACGGCTGTCTGGAAACAAGGGTGGCCAGCCACCCCATTGCCCGGCATCTGCGGCAGGTGTGCCGCCCGGAAACGGCCCCGCTGCTGTGGGCTGCGGTGGACGGACGCCCCGAAAAGATCACGGTGCACAATCTGGCGGAGCTTGTTTCGCTGGACGAGCCCGCTTTGTGGGAGGCGCTGGACGCCGACATCGAGCTGCTGGCCGACGTGGTGGGCGGGATGCTCACCATGCTGACGCCGGATCATCTGATCCTGTACGGCGATATGTTCAAGCTGCCGCATTTCCGGGAGAAATTCCTTGCCGCCTGCAAGCGGTACGACCCCGCCTACGACGAGGACTATATCCGCGTCTCGGAGCTGGACGAAAAGCTGGAGTACATCGGGCCGCTGGCCGTTGTCACCAACGAGCTGTTTTATCAGGGCTGAGGCAGGGCTGAGTGCAGGGCAAACGAAGAGGAGGAGAAAATGGATCGCGAAGAAGACGGACGCCTCCGCTTTTTTTCCGAGCTGTCGGAGCATCAGATCTCAGCCGATGAGTTCTTCAACGTGGTGCTGCTGGATTCGCTGGCCCGCAATTTCGGGCTGCAGAACGTGCTCATCTCCTACTTTGATCCGCAGGGCCGCTTCCTCTCCTGGACCCACCGCAACGGCGTTCTGGCCGATTGCGAGGGGCACCCCTACCGCAGCTGCCAGCCCGCCGATGTGGTGCGCCAGACGCTCTACCGGGAGGCGGTGCAGGACAACCTGACCTACAACGATGTCACGCCCCGGCTCTATCACGCCACGCGGATCATCCCGCCGGAGGATTACGAGCAGAGCAGCTACGTGCGCTTTCTGGAGGAAAACTTTGGGGCGCACTACAGCGTGACCATGGCCTTTGGCATCAACGCCTACATTCAGGTGGCGTTCTTCAAGAGCCGTGCCGAGGGGGATTTTACCCCCGAGGAGCTCTCGCAGCTGGAGCAGATCTACGTCTACATCGCCAACGACTACAAGAACTTCAAAAAATACGAGCAGGCCCGGATCATCGCCAACATCCAGAGCGAGATCATCCTCTCGGGGGAGAAAGCCTACCTCGTCACCGACGATTTCCGGCACATCATGAGCTGCAACCACGCCGCAAGGGTCTGTCTGGAGGATATCCTGGGCGGGGCTGCCGATGGGCTGGATGGCACAAGGCCCTGCAGCTGGCTCCCGTTTTTGCTGGGCAGCGAGCTGGACCACGCCGAAAACCGGGTGCAGACCCGGATCATCCGGGATTACATCTTCAAGATCTACACCTACGATCAGCGCTATTCCAACGGCATCGTGGACCGCTACCACTGGATCACCATCGCCCGGGCGGAGCAGCCCGCTCCCCATGAGGAGAACGGCGGGGCCCTGCCCGCAGGCACGGGCCAGCCGCTGACCAAAGCGGAGCTGCGGGTGGCCCGGCTGCTGGCCAAAGGGCTGACCTATCAGGCCGTGGCCGATCAGCTGGTGGTCAGCTATCACACGGTCAAGAAACACGTGCAGAATATCTACCAGAAATGCGGGGTCAATTCCCGGTTCCAGCTGTACCGCTGGATGGAGCAGAACGACTCCCCAAAATGACGCTGCACGCCAAAACCGATCCCTTGCAGAAAAATGCTGGGCAGTACGCCGGAAACGGCGCTTCTGCCCGGCATTTTCTGCGTCTTCCAGGGGCGTGAAAAATAGGGAAGGTTCCCTATATAAAATGGACCGATTGTCCACTGGTTCTCCCCGGCGGCATTTGGTAGAATCGGAGCAGAAACAAAGATAGAAAAAACAAGGAAAAAGGAGGTGGGATCGGCTGTGCAGAATACCGGCATCGTCTTCAATGTCCAGCGCTTCACCATCCACGACGGCCCCGGCATGCGGACGGAATTTTTCCTGAAAGGCTGTCCCCTGCGGTGCCAGTGGTGCTCCAACCCCGAAAGCTGGGCGCTGCAGCCCCAGGTGGGCGTTTACCGCACCAAATGCATTGGCCGCAAAGCCTGCGGTGCCTGCGAGGATAGCTGTCCCCAGGGCGAGATCTTCCGCTTTACGGCGGGCCGGCTGGCTTCCATCGATCGGACAAAGTGCAGGGATTGTCTGGTCTGCGCGGAGGAGTGCCCCTCCGATGCCCTCAAGCAGTGGGGCAAGCCGATGACGGTGGAACAGTGCATGGAGATCGTCCGGCGGGACAAGGGCTACTACGAGCGCTCGGGCGGCGGCGTCACCGTCTCGGGCGGCGACCCGCTGGTGCAGAGCGATTTTGTGGCCGCGCTGTTCCGGGCTTGTAAGGAGGAGGGCTTCCACACCTGCTGCGAGTCCACCTTTTATGCCGGGTGGGAGGAGGTAGAAAAAATCCTGCCTTACACCGACCTCATCATCTCCGACCTCAAGCTCATGGACCCGGAGCTCCACCGCCAGTATACCGGGGTGAGCAATGAGCGCATCCTGCAAAACCTGCATCGTCTGGCGCAGGAGCAGCGGGAGATGATCCTGCGCATCCCGGTCATCCCGGGCGTCAACGACGGGCGGCAGAACATCGAAGCCAGCGCGGATTTCATCCTCAAACAGCTGGGCGGGCAGGTGCGCACTCTGCAGCTGCTGAGCTTTATGCGGCTGGGCGAGGAAAAGTATAAATCTCTGGGCCTCCCGTATCAGATGGAGGCCGTGCGGCTGCAGCGCCGGGCCTTCCAGCGGCGGGTCGAGGAGATCGCAAAGTATTTCAACAGCCGGGGCATCCATTGTCTGGTGGGTACCAGAGAAAAAGAAGAGAGTCCATCGGAATAACAAATAAAAACATCACATCAAGGAGGAAGATCCATGGCAGCTGTCCACACCCAAGCACGGGGCACCGAGCCCTACGATCAGGTTTACTGTCTGGGCTATCAGGTCCACCACGAGGACTGGTCCCCTTACCCCCGCATCAACAGGCTCCGCCAGACGTTTCTGGACCGGGGCTACGACGTGGACGTGGAGCGTCTGCGCCTTGTCACCCAGAGCTACCAGCAGCATGAGCACCTGCCCGAAAAGCTGAAGGTGGCCTACGCCTTTGAGAACGTGCTGCTGCACTGCGGCATCGAAATCTATGAGGACGACCTCATCGTGGGCGAGATCGCCTCTCCCATCAAGTCCGCCCCCATCTACCCGGAGTTCTCGGTCAACTGGATTTTGGACGAGGTGCAGAACCACCCCTTTGAGCAGCGGGAGCACGACCAGTTCACCATCCGCAGCGAGGAAGAAAAGCAGGAAATTCTGGAGCTGTGCCGCTGGTGGCAGGGCCGCACGCTGGACGATTACATCAATGTCCGGCTGGACGACGACCAGCTCAAGGGCTCCGAAGCCGGGAAGAAGATCTACCAGACCAACCTTTACCACTACGCGGGCACCGGCCATCTGGCGGTGGATTACGCCCGCCTGATGCAGCTGGGCTTCGATGGCCTGCGGCAGCGGGCGCAGCAAAAGCTGGCGGCGCTGGATATGCACGACCCCGAGTTCTGCACGAAACGGGAGTTCTATCAGGCCGTCCTGATCATGTACGGCGCGGTGGAAAAATACATCCTGCGGTACGCCGCATTGGCCGAGGAGATGGCCGCAAAAGAGACGAACGAGAAGCGGAAGGCCGAGCTGGAGCAGATCGCCGCCAACTGCCGCGCTGTGGCAGGCGGTGCGCCCAAGACCTTCTGGCAGGCGCTGCAGCTGTTCCACTTTGCCACCATGCTCATCTGCGTGGAGTCCAACGGCCACTCCATCTCCTACGGCCGGATGGACCAGTGGCTCTACCCCTATTATGAGGCGGACAAGGGCATCTCCAAGGAGTTTGCGCTGGAGCTGCTGGAGGTGGAGTATGTCAAGCTCAACAACCCCACCAAGCTCAAGGACGCTGGCAGCATGGCCCTGCGCAACGGCCGGGGCTTCGGCGGCGAGAGCCTGACCATCGGCGGCGTGAAGCGGGACGGCACCGACGCCACCAACGACCTGACCATGCTGATGCTGGAAGCCTCCGCCCACACCCGGATGATGAACCCCTGGGTCTGCGTGCGGATGCACGAGGGCACCCCGGAGGAGCTCCGCATCAAGGCAGTGGAGTGCATCCGGGCCGGCTACGGCCACCCCAAGCTCTTCAACGACGGGCCTGCCATCAAAGGAATGCTGCGCAAGGGGATGACGCTGGAGGAGGCCCGCGATTACTGCGTGGTGGGCTGTGTGGAGATCAGCCTGCCGGGCCGGGAGTATGGCTGGCACGACGCTGCCTATGTCAACACCGCCAAGATGATGGAAATGGTGCTCAACGGCGGCCGCTGCATCGATTGCGGCCCCCACTGCCCCCGCTGGAGCCGGTGCGGGGCACTGGGCAAGCATCTGGGCCCCGATACGGGCAGCCTGGACCGCTACGCCAGCTTTGAGGAAGTAAAGCAGAGCGTGGACGCCCAGTTTGAGTACTGGACCAACCAGATGTGCTCCAGCCTCTGCGTCATCGAAAACGCCCACCGGGCCCTCAAGCCCCTGCCCTATGTCTCGGCCCTGTTTGAGGATTGTCTGGAGTCCGGCCACGACCTGACCGAGGGCGGCGCCAAGTACAACGGCATCGGCCCCCAGGCCAGCGGCATGGCCACCTGCGCCGATTCCCTGGCCGCCATCCGGCAGCTGGTCTTTGACGAAAAGCGCTGCACCGGGGCCGAGCTGCTGGAAGCCGTCAAGCACAACTGGAAGGGCTACGAGAAGCTGTACGCCCTCGTCAACAGCTCCAAGGTCCACCACTACGGCAACGACGATGATTATGCCGATGAACTGTTCCGGTTCATGTTCGAGACCTACTGCAGCCACATCGCAGGCCGCAAGACTCCCCGGGGCGGCACCTTCAGCCCCGGCGTCTACTCCGTCAACGCCAACGTCGCCATGGGCCTGAACACCAATGCCTCAGTGGACGGCCGCAAGGCAGGGGAGGCCATCTCGGACAACATGGGCCCGGTCCATACGAACTTCGGCTCCCACGATATCAACGGCCCCACCGCCATCGTCAACTCTCTGACCAAGGTGGACCACAGCCTTGCCACCAACGGCACCCTGATGAACCTCCGCTTCCCCCAGGAGGCCGTGGCGGGCATCGAGGGCCGGGACAACCTGGCCAGCTTCATTGAGGAATACATCCACAAGGGGGCCATGCACGTCCAGTTCAACATCATGAGCGCCGCCACCATGCGGGCCGCCCAGAAAAAGCCGGAGGATTACAAGGATATGCTGGTCCGCGTGGCGGGCTACAGCGCCTACTTTGTGGAGCTGGGCAAGCCCCTGCAGAAAGACCTCATCCAGCGGACCGAACTTCATTTTTAACGGATAACGAACGGGTAACGATAGAAAGGAAGCACGACCATGAAAGACTTCAACTTCAAAATTCCGCAGAACATCCAGTTTGGCATGGGCAGCCTGAAAAAACTGCCGGAGATTTTGGCGGAGAGCCACTCCGACCACATCCTGCTGGTGTCGGATCGCGGTCTGGAACAGATCGGCGTCGTCAAAAAGGTGCAGGACATCATCGAAAACGCGGGCCTGCAGTGCACCAGCTATCTGGACGTTGTGCCCAACCCCACGGTGGAGGTGGTCAATGCGGCCACGGCCCTGTATAAGGAGTGCGGTGCCACCAGCATCGTGGCGCTGGGCGGCGGCAGCTCCATGGACGTGGGCAAGGCCGTGGGCGTGCTGGTCAACTACGGCGGCAGCATCACCGATTACGAGGGCAACTTCAAGGTGCCCGGCCCCATCGTCCCCATGATCGCCATCCCCACCACCGCCGGCACCGGCAGCGAGGTGACGGCCTCCGCCGTCATCACCGATACCCAGCGCAACTACAAGCTCTCGGTGTTCAGCTACGAGATCCTGCCCAAGTACGCCGTGCTGGACCCCGAGCTCATCATGACGGCTCCCGCTTCCATTGCCGCTTCCTGCGGCGTGGACGCCCTCATCCACGCCATGGAGGCCTATGTCTCCCGCAACGCCACCCCCTTCTCGGATGCCATGGCGGAAAAGGCCATGGAGCTCATCGGCGGCCATCTCCGCCGCTTTGTGGCCAACCGTCAGGATGAGGAAGCCGCCTGCGCCATGATGCTGGGCTCCAACTTTGCGGGCATCTCCTTTGCCTGGGCCCGGCTGGGCAACGTCCACGCCATGAGCCACCCGGTCAGCGCCTACTTCAACGTGCCCCACGGCGTGGCAAACTCCATCCTGCTGCCCAACGTGGTGGAGTACAACGCCCTGGCCGACCATGGCCGCTATGAGGTCATCTACAACTACATCCGGGAGGGCAGCGGCCCCATCGAAAACTTCACCCCGGATCTGCTGGTGGAGGAGCTGCGTCATTTGAACGAGCAGCTGGGCATCCCCGCCACCCTGTCGGAAGTGGGCGTGACTGCCGATAAGATCCCCGCCATGGCCGAAGACGCCATGAAGAGCGGCAACATCCCGGCCAACCCCCGCCAGAGCACCGTCCGGGATATCATCAAACTGTACGAGAAGACCATGTAAACGGAGGCGAACGCTTCTTCTTGCCTTTTCCCCTTCGCTATGCTATACTACACCTGTCTGAATAGAAAACAGCAGGTGCCTGCCGTGGCGTTCGCGCTTCGGGGAGGGTAAAAGGGAAGCGGGTGTGAACCCCGCACGATCTCGTCACTGTGAACAGGGAGTCTGCGGCCAGGGCGCGCGTCGGCGCGTCGGTCACTGAGGGCTTTGTCTCTCGGGAAGGCGGCGGCAGACGATGAACTGAAAGTCAGGAAACCTGCCTGCTGTTGGTACGGGAGCATACGCTCCAGACCACGAGGAATTGGTTGTACCGAAAAGCCCGAACTCTGCAAGGGTCTTTTTGCTGTGCCATCCGCGCGGCAGAAAGACTCTTTTTGTTTTGGGCGTCCTTGTGCCTTTCTATCAGAAGATCGTTATTTTTGCAAGAAGAAAGGACGAAACACATGCGTAAACTCAATTGGAAGAAGACCGTGGCGGTCTCCACCGCGCTGGCTCTGTGCGCCGGCGTGCTGGCAGGCTGCGGCGCAAGCAGCACGGCCGCTGCATCCAGCACCGCCGCCGGCAGTGCTGCTGCCAGCGAAGTGAGCAGCGAGGAGGCCGACGAAATGGCAGCAAAGAACGTGGCAGACCTGATCGACGCCATCTATGTGCAGGAGCGCAACGAGAACACCGATGCGCAGTGCGAAGCCGCCAAGGCCGCCTGGGACGCTCTGACCGACGCCCAGAAGGAGCTGGTCGAGGGAGAAGAGGCCGATCCCGATTACTTCGGCCGCGATACGGGCGATGCTTCTCAGGATGACCCCCGCAACGAGGACAACATCGGCGACAACGAGCTGCTGGTGGTCTCCTTCGGCACCTCCTTCAACGACAGCCGCGCAAAGGACATCAAGGGCATCGAGGATGCTCTGCAGGCCGCTTACCCCGATTGGTCGGTCCGCCGCGCCTTTACCGCGCAGATCATCATCAACCATGTCCAGGCCCGTGACGGCGAGAAGATCGACAACATGGAGCAGGCCATGGAGCGTGCTGTGGCCAACGGCGTCAAGAATCTGGTCGTCCAGCCCACCCACCTGATGCACGGTGCCGAGTACGACGAGATGATGGAGATGGTCGATTCCTACCGCGACAAGTTCGAGTCCGTTGCCGTTGCCGAGCCCCTGCTGGGCGAGGTCGGCAATGATGCCACCGTCATCAACGAGGATAAGGAAGAGGTCGCCAAGGCCGTCACCGCCGAGGCCGTCCAGACCGCCGGTTACGAGAGCCTGACCGCCGCCGCCGAGGACGGCACCGCCTTTGTCTTCATGGGCCACGGCACCTCTCACACCGCCAAGATCAGCTACAGCCAGATGCAGACCACCATGCAGACGCTGGGCTACGACAACGTCTTCATCGGCACCGTCGAGGGCGAGCCGGAGGAGACCTCCTGCGAGAACGTCATCGAGGCTGTCAAGGCAGCAGGCTACACCAAGGTCGTCCTGCGTCCGCTGATGGTCGTGGCAGGCGACCACGCCAACAACGATATGGCCGGCTCCGACGAGGATTCCTGGCTGAGCCAGTTCAACGCTTCCGGCAATTTCGCTTCGGTGGATTGCCAGATCGCGGGCCTGGGTGAGATCGATGCCATCCAGCAGCAGTATGTTGCCCATACCAAGGCAGCCATCGACTCCCTGAACGGCTGATTTTGAATGGACCCTCTCAGTCGCACTTCGTGTGTCCGCTCCCCCGAAAGGGCGAGGCGGTATTGCGAAGCAATGACGGAGAGGGTTCATTTTTTGCAGTGCTTATGTTATAATAACTCTGAATTTTGATTTTTATTTTTATCGTGAGGGAAATGTTTATGAAGTGCATTCGTTCCATCTCGCTGCTGGCCGTCTCCGCGCTGCTGGCCGCTTCTCTGTCCGCCTGCGGCGGCTCGGCTTCCGGCGCCGCCTCTTCCGCCGCTTCCGGTGAGGCTGCTTCTTCTGTGGCTTCTTCTGCGGCCGCTTCGTCCGAGGTTTCGACCGCGGCCGCCCTGCCCGACGGCACCTACACCGCCGAGTTTGACACCGACAGCTCCATGTTCCACGTCAACGAAGCGCTTGACGGCAAGGGCACCCTGACCGTGGAAAACGGCCGGATGACCCTCCACATCAGCCTGCAGTCCAAGAAGATCGTCAACCTCTATGTGGGCACTGCCGCGGACGCCGCTTCCCACGAGGCCGATTGGCTCCAGCCCACCACCGACACCGTCACCTACTCCGACGGCACCTCCGATGAGGTCTTCGGCTTCGACGTCCCCGTCCAGGCCCTCGACACCGACTTCCAGCTGGCCATTCTGGGCACCAAGGGCAAGTGGTACGACCACACCGTCAGCGTCCGCAACGCCGTTGCCGCTTCGGAGGAGAGCGCAGAAGTCCCCGCCGACGGCAGCTACACCTGTGAGGTGACGCTGGAGGGCGGCTCCGGCCGCGCCACGGTGGAGAGCCCCGCCGCCCTCACGGTGGAAAACGGCAAAATGACCGCCGCCATCGTCTGGTCCAGCCCCAACTACGATTATATGATCGTGGACGGCGAGAAGTATCTGCCCACCAATACCGACGGCAACTCCACGTTTGAGATCCCCGTGGCCGCTCTCAACACTCCGCTGGCCGTCACCGCCGATACCGTGGCCATGAGCACCCCCCACGAGATCGAGTATACGCTGACGTTTGCAAACCCCGCCAACTAAACCTCTCCGTCACGCCTACGGCGTGCCACCTCCCCTACGAAGGGGAGGCAAGGGGACAACATCGTTTTGATGCAGTTGTTCTGAATCGCAGAGCCTATCTTGGCTCCCCTTATTAGGGGAGCTGTCGAACGAAGTGAGACTGAGAGGTTTATTTTGAATCGTCGTGATTTTCTAAAAACCATCCCCGCCGCCGCGCTGGCCCTGACGGGCTGCGGCCAAACACAGGAGGCCCCGGCCACGGCCGATGCCCTCACGCTGGACCACGCCTACCCGCTGGATTACGCCCGGCAGTTCGCAGCGGATGTCTACACCGATGGCTCCGTCCTGCTTACCATCGCGGAGGACGGGGGAAAATTCCTCATCCGGCCCGAGGGGGCAGCCGCGCTTTCCACTCTGCCCGAGGGCGTGGTGGAGCTCCGCCAGCCGCTGCAAAACATCTACCTCGTGTCCAGCTCCATCATGGATTATTTCCTCCATCTCGATGCACTGGATTCCATCGCCCTCTCCGGCACCAAGGCCGAGGGCTGGTATCTCGAAAAAGCCAAAGCCGCCATGGAGTCAGGGCAGATCGCCTATGCGGGCAAATACAGCGCCCCGGATTATGAGCGCATCCTCGCTTCTCACTGCAGCCTTGCCATCGAGAACACCATGGTCTACCACACCCCCGAGGTCAAAGAGCAGCTGGAAAAATTCGGCGTGCCCGTCCTCGTGGAGCGCTCCAGCTACGAGAGCGGTCCGCTGGCCCGGATGGAGTGGATCAAATGCATCGGCCTGCTGCTGGGCAAAGCGGAGGAGGCCGAGCGCATCTTCGCCGAGCAGCTGGCCCGCATCGAGCCGTTGCTCGATCAGGATCCCACGGGCAAGACGGTGGCCTTCTTCTCCGTCACCGGCAACAACCTCATCAACGTCCGCAAGGGCGGCGATTACGTTGCCCAGATGATCGCCATGGCGGGCGGCACCTATCTCTTCGCTGATCTGACCGAGAACGGCAACAGCCTTTCCACCATGAACATCCCGCAGGAGACTTTCTACGCCAAAGCCCGGGAGGCCGATGTCCTCATCTACAACAGCACCATCGAGGGCGTGGTGGATACCCGCCGGCAGCTCATCGAAAAATGCGCCATGCTGGCCGATTTCAAGGCCGTCCAGTCCGGCGATTGCTGGTGCACCGCCAAAAGCTTCTTCCAGCAGACGATGTCTCTGCCCGACCTCGTGGTGGATATGCACCGCGTCTTTACGGAGGGCGACCCCGCCCCCGAAGAACTATCCCTTCTGCAAAAGATCGATTGATTTCAACTGTTAGGAGAATGCTCATGACCACCCCCAAACGCCTGACCCTTGCGACCCTCGCCCTTGCGGCGGGGCTTGTGGTGCTGTTCGGCTTCAATCTGTTCTGGGGCAGCGTGGCCCTTTCGCCCCGGGCCGTGGCGGCCGCCCTGCTGGGCAAAAGCAGCGACGCCCTCTCCACGGGCATCATTCTGCAGCTGCGCCTGCCCCGGGCCGTCATGGCGGTGCTGCTGGGGGCGGCTCTCTCGGCGGCGGGGTATCTGCTCCAGACCTTCTTCGCCAACCCCATCGCAGGCCCCTTCGTCATGGGCATTTCCAGCGGGGCCAAGCTGGCCGTAGCCCTCACCATGGTGGTCTTCCTCAACCGGGGCCTGCTCACCAGCTCATTGGTGCTGATCGCGGCGGCCTTTGCGGGGGCCATGGCCGCCATGGCCTTTGTGCTGGCTGTGGCCCAGCGGGTGCAGCGGATGAGCATCCTCGTCATCTGCGGCGTCATGATCGGCTACATCTGCAATGCCGTCACCGATATCGTCGTCACCTTCGCGCAGGACTCCAACATCGTCAACCTCCACAACTGGTCCATGGGCAGCTTTTCGGGCGTCACCTGGGGCAACGTGGGGGCGGCGGCCTGCGTCGTCCTGCCCGCGCTGGCGGCGTCCTTCTGCCTCTCCAAGCCCATGGCCGCGTATCAGCTGGGCGAGCCCTATGCCCAGAGCGTGGGCGTGAACGTCAAAGCCTTCCGCATCCTGCTGGTGCTGCTGTCCAGCCTGCTGGCAGCCTGCGTCACGGCCTTTGCGGGCCCCATCTCCTTTGTGGGCATCGCGGTGCCCCACCTCGTCAAGCATCTGCTGGGCAGCGCAAAGCCCCTGTACGTCCTGCCCGGGTGCTGCCTGGGCGGCGCGGCCTTCTGCCTGCTGTGCGACCTCATCGCCCGCAGCCTTTTTGCCCCCACCGAGCTGTCCATCAGCTCGGTCACGGCCGTGTTCGGCGCCCCGGTGGTCATTGGGCTGCTGGTCCGCCGCCAGGCACAGGAGGGCAACGGATGAGCGAGCATTTTTACTGGCAGACGCAGGCCCTTGCCATCGGCTACGGCAAACCCCTTCTCGAACACATCACCCTCGGCGGGGCCCGGGGCAAGATTTTGACCCTCATCGGCCCCAACGGCGCGGGCAAATCCACCCTGCTCAAAACGCTGGCGGGCCAGCTGGCCCCGCAGGGCGGCGCGGTGCTGCTGGACGGCACCGACCTGCAGGCCCTTTCCGGCAATGCCCGGGCCCGCAAAATGGCCCTCATGGTGCCCCACACCCGCCGCACCGAGCTCACCACCTGCTTCGAGCTTGCGGCGGCGGGCCGCTACCCTTACACCGGGCGGCTGGGCGTCCTCTCCCCCGAGGATAAGGCCCAGGTCCGCGCCGCCCTCGCCCTCGTGGGGGCCGAGCACCTCGCCAGCCGGGATGTGAACAAGATCAGCGACGGCCAGCGCCAGCGCGTGCTGCTGGCCCGGGCCATCTGCCAGCAGCCGGAGCTCATCCTGCTGGACGAGCCCACGTCTTTTCTGGACATCAAGGGCAAGGCCGAGCTGCTGGGCATCCTGACGCGCCTTGCCCGGGAGCAGAACCTCGCCGTCATCCTCAGCCTCCATGAGCTGGAGCTGGCGGAAAAAATTTCGGACGAGGTGGTCTGCGTCTCGGCGGCGGGTGTTTCCGGCGTCCTCACGCCCCGGGAAGCCTTCTCCAAAGAGAACCTCTGCCGCATCTACGCCCTCAGTGAAGAGCAGTATGCCTTTTTGTACGGCACCCCCGCCGCGCCCGAAGCACCCAAACCCGAACCCACCGCAAAGCCCGCCCCCCGCTTCG
>ERZ1026860.549-NODE-549-length-23935-cov-4.430486_pt1 | contig 23935 bp, 15 predicted proteins | sample MGYA00380160_ERZ1026860 | MGnify/ENA primary metagenome ERZ1026860 (study PRJEB33269, sample SAMEA4719796) | human gut metagenome | biome: human-associated habitat; feature: organic feature; material: feces | place: Cameroon | collected 2013-10 ... | reverse complement strand
GCGTCACCTTGCCAAGGTGAATGTCGCGGGTTCGAGTCTCGTTTCCCGCTCCATCGAAAAATCCGCGCCGAATTTTTTTAATTTGATATTTATGGCGTCATAGCCAAGCGGTAAGGCAAAGGTCTGCAAAACCTTTATGCCCCGGTTCAAATCCGGGTGGCGCCTCCATTGTATTTTTGAAAAGCACTTCGTTTCTGAGGTGCTTTTCTTAATATTATTGCATCTTTCATTTTTATTCAAATTTTCGATTTTGGGTGAAAAGTTTGAAAAACAAATTATTTACCGTGAATTTCAACGATAAAACAGGCGGCTTTTCTTGCGCACGTGGAAAAAATCGTGGAATGCGGGGTGAATTATCCGAAACACGAGATGAAAGATGAATTACGAACAGACGATCGTAACGCCGGCGGTGTCGTTTATTTTAGACGCGTATCTCCTGACGAAGGACGAGCGGTATCTTGCCGCGATTCAGCCGCACCTTGCCGCTCTGGAACGCTTTGACGGCGAACGCTTTGACGGCGTGCAGCCGCACTATATGCTGAATAACATCGCGGTGCGCTACTGGGACGATTATTGGTTCGGGCCGATTCACTCTTTCGGCGATACGCTGCCGCATTATTGGAGTTCTTTGAGCTGATTACATAAAGTATGCCGGTGCGACGGGCGATGATGAGCGACTGCGGCGCGGGGTGTGCGGGCTGCGCGATTGTTTGCGTCTGTTTATGCGCGACGGTTCGGCGAGCTGCGCGGCGGCACAGAAAAAAGTTTTCATAAAATATTTTGCGTGAGCGGGAAAATCATTGACATTTTCTTCTGCGTTTGCTATAATAACAAGGTATCGATGAGATTTCGGCGAAAAAACACCGACGGATCGCCATCGATCACCTTGCCGCTGTGGTGGAATAGGCAGACGCACGGGACTTAAAATCCCGAGTTCGAAAGAACGTACCGGTTCAAGTCCGGTCAGCGGCACCAAGTCAGTATAATCCGAACCAAATGCTTGTAACAAGCGAATGGTTCGGGTTTTCTTTTATGCTTAAATAACTTTAACGACGGGGATTTACGTTCCTGTCGTTTTTGCGTGTTTCGAAAAGAAGATAAGGTATATCGCAAATTGAAGAAATGCATACAAAAATAGACGTGCAAGCAAAACTCTGATAGAATGGAATAAGAAAATACAACATTCAAAGGAGTAATGCAACATGTCTGATAAAATTATACAATTAAATGAGGCGGCAGTCAAGTTGGAATTGAAGGAATTGGCAAGAAAAATCGTAGAAGAGACGTTAAACGAACTTTTAGACAAAGAAGCCGACGAATTGACGGGCGCGGCGAAGGAATGACGTATATGGAATTTCTCACGCAACGTTGGCTGAAAATACGAACGAATAAAGATTAATCAATACCTATAACCGGCGGAAACATATATTTTTCCCTCGTTCGGCGAGTATAATTTGCGCGAATTATCGTCTGCCGTTTTACAAAAATTTACAATACGTTTATCCGATGACAGCTATTCCGCAAAAAAAGTATTCCGATAACGAAATAGAAAGTTTTCTTTATCTGTCAATTTTTCTTCGTTCCATACGTTTTCCGCAAAAGCGGGAATTCGCTCAAACATCAATTTTTGTTCTTCCCTGACGCCTGCTTCAACCGTAGGAAATAGCGGGACGATATGATCGCCCCAGGCAAGAAGTTCCCCGCCCTTTATCTGCGAATAATTTTCCGCCACATACTTTTTTTCAAAAAACGGCGAATCCGGATGGGTAGCCTCAAAGGTACGTACATTCCAATCGTATATTTCTTCTACCGACCAATGTTTTTTCGGCGTAACCACGTAAAGCGGTTTCCACGAGCAATTCAAAAGATTAAATCCGGCGTCAAGAAGTTGAGGCGTTGTCTGATAATAATTTTCCCAACTTGCAATCAACGAATTTTTTGGAATCAAGCCGTTGTATTTTTCGGAAAACCCTTCCCAAACTACGGGTGTTTTCTTGTTTTTCAAAACCTGTTCGCAACTGAATTTTATAAACTCGGCATAAGCACGTTGCATAAGCTCTTTATCGCCGTAGCATTCTTTACCGTACAACTGTTTCAAGCGCTGCGCAGATTCCTCGTCTTTCAACCACATAGCTATTTCTGCTTCGTCGCCTCCGACGTGAATAAAATCGGACTCTTCAAACGTTTCGCATATTTCCGCAATCAAATCGGATATTCCTTGCAACGAGCGCTCTGTGTAAGCGATGATTCCGTTCTTTCCGAAAAGCTCTCCGTAAGCTGAAACAAAAGCGGCGCAATGCCCCGGAATATCCAATTCGGGAACGACCTGAATCCCCCGCGATTTTGCATAGCGCGACAACGCGACCAACTCGTCTTTCGTATAATGCCTTCCGGGCGTAGAAAGTTTCGGAAATATTCGGGACGGCAACGTAAAACTCTCGGAATCTGTAAAATGCAAATGCAATCTGTTTAAGCGGTAATAAGCGCAAACATCCACGTACTCGTAAAGCATCTGAACGGGATGCCAGCTGCGAGCCAAATCAACCATCACACCTCGCCACGAGCAATCGGGATAATCGGAAATTTCGCAAAGCGGCAACAAAACGCTTTTCTCTTCTTTTTCCATCATCTGCGTTAAAACGCAGGCGGCGTTAATTGCGCTCTCTTCCTCGTTTGCCTGTATAATCGCCCCGGAATGATTCACAATAATTTTATACGCGTTCGCGGCAAGGCTTTCATTGCGTTCGAAAATGATATTTCCGCTTTCTTCCGTACCGGAAATTTTTATTTTTTTAAATTTTTCGGCAAGTTCGCGGAATGTGACTTTCGCCGTAACATACGTCCCTTTTATTGATATTTCCGGATTGATTTTAATTTTCCCTGCCGACCGCCGAATGTTTTTCGGTTGCGGAACGATACTTAAAGTTTCCTGTTTGATTTTCATAATATTCTCCCGATCAGTTTAATATTAACGTTACCGTAGACATATATTCCAGCGGCGTTTCCAATGTATACTCATTCCCCTTGCACTCAAATCTTACTTCTTCGACGAATCCTTCTTTCTGAATCTGAAATATTTGTTTTACCGCTAAATTCACAAGTGTGAATTTCACTTTTTCAAACCTGACAAATAAAGAGTTTACAATCATTAAAACGGTTTTTTCGTCTTTTGTAAACAGATACGGATATATGCCGCTCACGCCTGTAAAAACAAGTTTTTCTTTTGCAAATTCCTGTATTATACGATAAATTATTTCTTTTCTGAGTTCGTTATACTGCTCAAAAAGCATTGTTTGCAGGTAATACGGCACTACGGCGAATTTCATTTTTCCAACGCTTTTTACGCTGCCGTATCCTACGAATTCGGCGTCGGCATTGTACACGCTCGAATATGCTTTCACCGATCCGTTTTCGTAATCGATTTTCAGATAATCGCCCGTACTGTAAACGCCCGATCCGCCCTCGCAAGGGGCGCGCAAGTGCTTTTTTCCATCGATAATCAAATCGTTTCCCGCCTGCTCGAACGCTGTTTTTCCTTGATTCGAAACAATTCGTGTTGCGCCTACGATACCGAGTCTCTTTGCAAAATTTCTCTCTGTCAGACGCTCGACCGCAGCTCCGTCTAAAAAAACAAAATTTGTTTCGAACAAAGCGGACAGCTGTTCGTCGTCGAAATCGTCTGCGCTGTTGCCGATCAGGCAAACAAACTGCCCTCTCGGATATTTTTCCCGCGATATCCGATAATTCACGCCGAGTCCGCAGACATATCCCGCAAATTCTATTTCGAAAGGGTACAAATCGCGCCGATCGTTTCTGATTTTTCGGTGATACGCCGCGTTTTCGTCGAAGGGAATCATCACGCCCGCCATCGTTGAAAATTTTAAATTTAAAGATTTTACGGCTTTCATGTACGGCGTAACCGCCGCGATCGCTTCGCCGTAATGCGCCCTGTCGAAATCGCCGTTTCCTACCATATCAAGGATATTATAAGTCATTCCCGACGGTAACAGAGGAATCGTAGATTCGATCTGAAAGGTAAGAAATTTTGCGTCTTTTACGAAATTGTTGTAGTCGGCGCTTTCTATTTCAGGATAAATCTTTGCGCTATCAGGCAAACAACTGCGCACAACCGTACTCGTCATATTGAAATAACGATAATAATACGCGGGAACGTTTTCATTGTATGCGGGAAGATGAATTCTGTTAATAATTTCTTTCCCCTGCGCCAACGCCGTCTGCACGCCATGCCAATCACGCGCTTCAAACGTATGCGCGCACGCCGAAGAAGACATCAGCCCGACTCTCGTTTCGCCGTTTGCTTTTTTTACGTTTTCACCGATAAACAACGCCAGATCGTTCATTGTCGCCCGATTTTCATCAAGCCACGCCCTGCGTTCTGCCGACGGCTCGCCTTTTTGAAATACTTTTTCCACAAAGTCTTTCAGCGTATAATTTGCCGAAAGCCGTTCGTTGAATTTTTTCAAATGAATCGGACAAAAACAACCGCCGTATTCAAGCGGCTCGTGGTTATGCAGACGAAAATCGTCTTCGATCCAAAGCACTTCGGGGCGCAATTCTTCAACGTAGTATTTCTGCACGCAGGCAAAATATTTCCGCCAATTTTCGCAGTACGGACAAACGCTGATTTCGGCGTCTTTGCCGTTCCAATCGCGCATACGCGTAAAATTTTGCTCTGAACGAAGTTTTCTGCCCCGATCCACGTGTCCGATTTCAAGCCATGGATTCAACGAAAAAGAAATTCCTTTTTCGTTAAAAAAGCGTTTGGCTTTTTTCAGATTTTCCACCCACGGGCGTAGATCTTCCTTTGTGCTATGTCCTTTGAAATAAGCTTCGCCGAGAAGAAAAGCGATAACGTTTTCTATTTTATTTTTTACGCAATAATCCGCCAGTCCTTTCGCTTTTTCTTCGAAATCTTCGTCGGGATAGATCTGAAAGCGCAGACAATTCGTAAATGTTTCAAAATTCAGTTTTACTCTTCCTTTGTGTTCTTTTTCTGCGATATCAGCCATTTGATTAACTCCGTTTTTTCATAAGCGATATTCCAGACATCGTGTCCTACGCCGGGATACAAAAATAATTCCGCATTTTTCGCATTATATTTTTTCAGGGCGCGATACATATCTTTCGAATAGAATACGTCTACGGCATCGTCAGCCTCGCCGTGAAAAATCCGTAACGGCAAATTCAGAATCGTATCGTAAACCCGCCACGCCATTCCGCCGCCGCAAATCGGCGCAGCCGCGGAAAACAGCGAAGGATAATCCATAATCATCTGCCACGTGCCGAAGCCGCCCATCGAAACGCCGGTGAGAGAAATCGCATTTACGTCGACGGGGTATTTTTTTACGATTTCATCGATGAAAGCACGCAGTTTTTCCGTCTGCGAAGTCCACGTCCGATCGGATTTGCACTGCGGCGAAACGATAATCGCGCGATGAGAAACGTTTTCGTCATCGCATATTTTCGGCACGGAATGTACTTTCAAAACATTCAGATCATCGCCGCGCTCGCCCGCTCCGTGCAAAAATATGAGAAGCGGATATTTTTCTTGTAAATTAAAATCTTTTGGAACATAAACGAGATAATCGAATATTTCCTCTTCGTATACTGCTTTTTGCATTTTTTATTTCCTTACTATATTCTGTTTACCGTTGCGATTCTGCACCAATCGCTTTCCCATACGGGCTCGCCGTCGGGAATATCGCCGTTTGTTTCGTTTAATATATTTTCTGCCAGTTCCGGAATTTCTTTACCATACCGAATATATTCTTCCACCCGCTTTTTCTGCGTTTTTAAACGCGCCGTAAGTCCGCCGAGATGTAACTCTACCGTTTCGAATGAAGAATATATGTTTTCGCTTTCCCATTCTTTTTTCACTGCCGCGATAAAACGTTTTAAAAGTTTTAACAACGGGGCAAAATTATTTTCGACAAGCAAAGTCAACGCCTGCTTATCGCCCTTTTGATAGCAACTTCTCAAACGGATTCCCAAAGCGTATTTTTTTGACAGTATTTCACAAAGCAACGCGCTTGCTTCAAACAAGTATGCGTATTGTTTTGCCGTGCGCTTTTCTGCCCGCAATCGCGCCGCGTACGATTCGTACAATTTTTCGTGCCGTAGACAAATATGTTTATCGTATATTCCGAGAAACGCGTCTGAATACAAACCGTATTCCGACGGAGAAATCAAGCGATTTCCTTTCTGCGGTATCAGATCGGGAAGATCGAGAAGCATCGCTTTTTCACTTTCGTTACCCATAATCGTTTTCAATGCGCCGCCCGAATCGCCGTAACACAAGCCGGAAACTTTTTCAAGCACGGGAAGATGCGCATACCAGGAACATTCGCCGCCGTAATCGTTTAAAAGCAACACGGTATAATCTTTAATTTTTTCCTTCTTGCAGGCGGATATAGCAAGCGCCGCTTTTTTACGATAATATGCGTTATGCGGCGTAAAATTTCCGCACCGAACAGGCAACGAATACGCCAGATCGTTTCTGAGCGTTCTGTGTGCCGAAAAGTTGCTTCGCCATTCGCCTGAAACCTTTCCCGTAACGTATGTAGAATTCAGACGGATTTCACTATTGAGATTGTTTTGAAGATACTCGGAAATTTCTGTTTTCGGATAGCGTTTTCTCACCGTGCCGAACAAAAGGAACGAATCGCTCCACGCCGTTTCGTGTTCGGTTTCCTCGGTGTAATCCCGATCGTACGCCGTATATTTTTCTTCGTCCGGTTGACTTATGCCGAAAAGAAGATCGGAATACATTTCCACCTGTTTATATCCTCGCGCAACGGCCAGTTTGTATACGTCGTTTACGTGATCGGTAAGTATCTTGTCTTTTTCTTTTAAGCCATACCGATTATAATACCACCACCTGCCGATCAGACTTCCCGTATCGTTTATTCCGATGTGAATTTTATCTGTACGGAAATTCTTCTTGCAAAAATCAAAAATTTTTCCGAGCAGATCCAGCACATTTTGCTGACTGCCGCATAATGCATCGTCTGCATCATAATAAGCCGGCCAATAGAAAAATCTGTGGAACGTGCGCGTAAAGCCCGTAAACGTCGACACGGCGGGAATCAATTCTATGCCGAGAGCATAGGCAAAATCATCGAGAGCGCGAAGTTCTTCGCCTTTAAAGCGAAAGCCTCCGTAGCCGAAATACGGTTCGCCTTCTAATTTCATCTGATTTTCCACGGCGATATACGCCTTGTTATACCCTAAAAGCGCAAGTTTTAAAAGCATATCGCGGAAAGTTTTTTCGTTGGGTATTTTATTCTTCGCACAATCGAAAAGCACGCCGAGCCGATCGAAAACCGGGCGTTTAACGCTTGAAAACACGCCGCATGAATATTCTTTGCAAAGCCTGAGTCCCCTGCCGAGAGAGCCGCGGATCTTCAATGTTTTTCCGTCGCATTCCGCGCCGAAACCTTGCGGAGAATAATCAAGCCGTAATTCGTTTTTCGCCGCAGAAAATTCGCTGTAATTCAGTTTCAATTCGGAAAGCAATGCCTTGCACCCCTCTTTGTATCGTTCCGGCATCTTGCCAATGTTTATTGTTTTATATTTCCTGTTCATTTCAGCCACCGTATTTTACAGCCTGTACTGAGAATAAATTTCTTCGAATTGCGCCTGATCGATCGGCTTGAAATCATAATTCTCGTTGATGTAGCTCAATACCTTTTCTTCCAGCTCGGGAATACGATTTATTTTTCCCGAAATCCACTCGGTAAGTCTCTGCGCGGCGTCCGTCGTACGCTGTATCATTCCGCCTAACCTGAGTTCGATTACGTCGAACCCGTGCGGTTTACATTCTTTAAACCATTGTTTTCTGCTGTAATCAAGATATTTTTCGTAATACTTTTTCAATGCGGCATAATCGTTTTTCACAAGTTGTTCCATTCCCGGTTTATCGTTTTTTTCATACAATCTTCTTGTTTTTTGAGCAACGGAAATTTTTACGGATAACAACCTGCAAAGCGCGCTTTGGGTATCGAAAAGATATTTCCACTCCCCCGCAAGCTTTGCCGCCGCCCGCAATTCTTCGGCGTATTTCGCACAATCTGCCGCATATTCTTCATTCACCTGACGAAGATAATCGTTTTCGAAATAACCGGAATACAACATATATTTGGAATGACGGCTGATCGTTTCGGGATAATCTTTGCAAAAATTCGCATAATCGAGCTTATACATATCTCCGATCGGACACCCGAACAATTTTTCGAAACGAGCCGAGCATTCGTTTTCCGAATTTCCGTACGCGTATTCTATCGACAAAAATTGTGTAACCAGACCCGCAAAAAACGCGCATTCGTTTCCGTTATCTCCCCACGACGTAAGCAAAAACTTTTTAATTCCCGTATCTTTGCACGCGTCGATCTGATAACGAAGATACTTCATCGAAATTCTGTTGTGAGGCGCGGGCGAGCCGAATCGCCAGATCGCCCCCGCATAGCAAAGATCCCGCCGAAACATCAGATGACTTTTTAAAACGTTTTTTATATCGGGAGAATCCCAATAGCACCAATTCACCAGCGTAACGTTTTCGGGTACTTTTTTACGGATATGCTCGCTGACGGGTTTCTTTCCCGTGCCGACGGCTTCGTCGTTATCTATCCACAAAAACACGTCGCTCCACATCATAGGAAAATCGAATCCGTGCTTTTTCGCCAGCTCGTTTACCCGTCCCAAATGATCGGTGAAAACGTCGAGCCTGTTTTTCGGCGCGCCGTGCTTATCCCAGTACGCGCCGAGCGCCACGGAAGAAGTTTCGTCCATACAAATGTTGATTTTATTCGTACGGAAACATTTACGCAGACTCGAAAACATTTTATCGATCAGCTTGTATGTCTTTTCTTCAGCGGGAAGAAGCACGTCGTAACCGTCGCACACCTCGTAGAATCTGCGCCAACGGAATAATCTCGATAAATGCCCGAGCGTTTGCACACAGGGAATCAATTCTATGCCGAAAATCGCCGCATATTCGTCTAATTCTTTCAATTCGTCGATCGTTAAACCGCCGCGCAAATACCCGAAATACGGCTCGTTTTCCACTTCGTAGGTGTCTTCCGTGTAAAGCTGAACGCTGCGATACCCCATTAAAGCCATCTGACGTATATCTTTTTTGATTGCCGCAATGCTCATCACCCCGTTGCGCGAAAAATCTACCATATACCCGTAATCGGAAAACGCCAACGCTTCCGTTACGGTAAACGGCTTACCTCTCTCGGCAATCAGATAGCCGAGTCCACGAAAAAATTCGGGAACGGCGGTGTATTCGATCGTTGCGCGATCTTTCATCGATTCTACGCGAAAAACGTTTGATTTTTTTGCATAAATCGCCATATTTCCGCCGAACAAACGATATTCTTTCAGCAAAATTTCCGCACCCGTTTTAAGCGGCGCATCCAGAAATTGTGTAGTATATCCCATAATTCAAACTTCCTCAAAATCTTGTTTTTCATGCAACAGAAGCGGCATAAAAATTCCGCCCTGAACGCTTCTCGCACGGAAAATACATTCGCAAGGCAAAGCGTTGTCTACGTTATACCAATCGGAAAATGGTACGCGCGTAGCGGTTTCTTTCATAGAAAGCACAATAGAATGAAAGATTTTTTGTTTGTATCCGCTTCGTTTTGAAAAGCAGGAAACAAAAGAAAGCCAGTCGCTTTTCGTGGAATTCGTTTTAATATCGGAATACAATTTCACTCCGTAACGGTGCATATTTTTTTCGTAACACAACGCTTCTTTTTCGAATGTTTCTTTATGGAATAAATGCGATTGAAAATATAAATCGAAAACCAGATTGTATTTCAGCGAATAGCTTTCGTTCTTTTCGTCGTCGAACGTTGCGGGGAGGCACTCGGCGCCTATTCCGCTTTCTTCCACATATTCCGCAATTTCTTTCGCTTTATTGAAATAATATTTTTCGCCGCCCGCATTCAACGCTTTTAAAATTTCCGCAAACGCATATACGCCAAAACACGCTTTGATCGCAAGATTCACGTTGTTTGCCTTTCTGCCGCAAAAATCGTCGGTGGAAAGCTGATCTTTCGGATTCTTTCCGTGAACCGCCAGATAATCGGCCCAACGCTTTAACGTATCGAAATTTTCCAGAAGCATTTCCGTTTTTCCGTCTGCTTTATAGGCAGCGTAAGAAACGATCAGTACGTCCGCGCTTTCTTCTACGGGCATCTGCCTTAAAGCATTATAATAATTCTCGTCTTTCTTCGCCACATAGATTTTTGGCAAAGTAACCTGCCGAGCCGAATTGCCGAAGGGAATTTCACCGATTTTTTCGCAAAATTTATTGTTAAGCGCGCTGAGAGAATAATATTCTCCGTAGCATAAGGGGTACATTCCCACATCGTGCGGCGCGAACGGTTTATCGTTCCACACATTCGTTTTTGCGAATTCGAAAATCGGATAAAGCATACCGCGAAGAAGATCCGGATTGTATTTTAAAAACAACGGAGAAGACGGATAAGTTACGTCTACGGTGGCGGCACATCCCGCAGAACCGTTTTCCCGGGAAATAAACACCGTTTTATTCGTCTGATAATCGTATGCGAGCTTATGCGCGCCGATCGTTTGCACCAAAGACGCGTTACACAAAAGCACGTAATCTTCGCCGTATTTTTTCCATTCCGATTGGTAGCGCGCGTATTTTTCAGCCGCTAAGCGGAAAGTATCTTCCGCTTCGGCATACGCTTCTTCAAGTGCGGTGCAGATATTTTTACCGTTACGGAAATAATACCCTACGAGCGGACGCCCGAAATAATTGAGCGAAATCACATCGTCGAAACCGATCATAAAAAAGCCGCTATATTCTTCGCCGACTTTTATTTCTTCGCAAATCGTATTTTCGCCTGAGATAAAAGTATAGCCGTTTTCTTCTTTCACTCGGCAATTCGCCCCGGATATATACCAATATCCCCAATCGGCGCCGCAACAATCGTTTACGGCGGATAAATGCATTTGCCTTTCAAGCCCTACATACGCGCATTCGAATTTTTCAAACGCCAATACCGCCGCGCGCACGCGCTCTTTCCTGTCTTCCCGAATCGACGTATCGTAGGCGATTCTTTCTTCCGCTTCAAAAATTACTTTCGCGTTTTTTAAACTCTTTTTCGGAAAAATCCGATATCGCAGATAACATACGGGGCGGGCGATCGCTTCTATGTCTTCGATAAACGACGGCGAAAGAAATTGTGCCTGCATATCGAACTCTTCGCAGGTAAACTCGCAGACGGTAGAATACCCTTCCGTAGCGATTTTCGTTTGTTTCAGTTTATTTTCGCTTCCGCCGTTGCCGAAAAACACGTACTTTTCGCCGTTCGCCTCTATGTACGCTTTCATTACTTTTTTATTTCCGACCCAATAAATCGGATCGTTTTCATTGATTTTCTCGTGATTCGCCCATATCGAAAAATACGGGTCTTTTACAAATAGCGGATATGCCGCCAACGTTCTTTCCATAAATTCTTTTCTCTGTCTTTTTTTATATTTTTTCGCGCTTTGCGTTTGCGCGATTGAATACACAACCGCGCAAACAAAATTCGCCCTGTTATTTCTATGATACCTTAAGTATCGTCTTCAAAACCGTGCCTTCCGAAAATTTCGGACTCGTTAATTTATAACTCAAAGTATACGTTCCCGCATTTTCAATCGTGATTTTCGTGCCGTTAATACTTACGCCGCCGGAAACGGAATTACCGCTTTCATCGAGTATTTCCAAGGTATATTCGCCAAACACCGCCGAAGAAATCGCTACGTCCGTTTCGGTATTTGCCTGCGCGTTTTTCTCTTCGATGACAAGCTCCATCGAAAAAATTTCAAACGTTGCGCCGCTTAAATAATTTTCATCGACTTTACAGTTATGCAATACGAAACCATACGAAAAGGATTCGCCCGATTGCAAATAGCCGTTATTGATATAATAGGACGTATCAAGCAACGAAGCGATCGGCAGGTTGATTTCAACCCAGTCGCCGATATTTTCGGCGGTTTTCCATTCGCCCGTAGATAATATACCGACATATTTCGAAGATTGCCCGATGATTGCGGAATATTTATTGAAACTGAAATTCTGATTGCTTTTGAGCCACACCGACACATATACGTCGGACAAATTTTTTGCGAGTGCGGCGGCTAAAATTTCGTTCGTCAGCGTATTATCGAATTGCATATATACATTCGTCGGAGCAGAATATTCGCCGAATTGCAGTTTTGTAACCGTTTTTTCCGTTTTTTCGCCGCGATAACCTGCATTGCGCAACATTTCGTATTCTTCATCGGTAATCGTTCCTGCGCTTGCTTCCGTTTTCGTGCTGTTTTCAAGTTTTCTCGTATCGCTTCCCGTAAGCTCCGTATATGCCTTCACCGTAGACGGGTCACTCATATCGTCGATGATCGAAGCGGAAGAATAAACTTTTGCAATTTTCAGACTTCTTGAAATTTTCGCGCTTTCGGGGTATGCGTTCAATGCGCCGCCGAACGCCCTTGATGAAACGATTTTATATTCCACCCGATAATCGCCCGCTTTCAATCCCGAAACCGCATTGCCGTGCCTTGTATAATCTTTTCCTGCTTCCAACGCCGTATCTCCGCTGAAAATCGTAAAGTTTTCAACGGCGCTCCAAGTCGCTAACGGATTCCCGCCCGAGTAGGTAAGATCTACGCTTTTATTTTCGTACGCTTCCGTTTCGTTCAGCATCAATTCCGCCGTATAAAAGGACGCCTTCGTATCTTCGGTAAGCGCGCTGTGATAGCTGTATAAACCGAGCATTATATCTTCGGGATTGCTGTCTTTCATCCAAGGCAATGCAGAAGCCAAAGAAGTAAGAGGTATTTTTAACTCCGCCCATTGATTCGCCGGAATATTCAGCCAGGTATCTTCTCCGCCGAGTGCCTGCGCTTTTTTTACAACGTCGTACAAACAAAAGCGTACGGGAATATTCAACGCTTTATCGGGTTTCATCCAGACAGAAAGATAGTACCTGTCGCTTACATCGCTATAGCCGGCGGATTCAAACAAGTCAAGCGCGTTGTTGGTATCGAATGCCACCCCCGCGGTGACGCTTTGGGTATTGCCCACGTTGCCGTACGCATAATAGGTTACTTCGGCTACGTTCCCGTTTGCAAGCAACCCTTTATACCCCGCGTTTTTAAGAGAAAGAAAATCTTCATCGGATATTTTTTTACCCGACGCGTCGGCAATCGTTTCGGCTTCGTTTATAAGTCCCCATTGTTTTCCGACGTAAAACGATTTCATATTCTCTGCCGTACCGTATACGGCGGGCAAATCCGTCTGAGTGCGAAGTACCGATCCTACCGCGGCTGCTTCATCGGGCATAGTGATTTTTCCCGTTCCCCAATCAAAGTTTCCGTCGTTGCCGTTCACGGTAACTTTTTTCATCCATTTTCCGTTCAGATTCCAGTGCAGATCAAGTTTCTGTCCGTAAAAAGCATAATCGTAATCGAGCGTTAATCCTGCGCCTTCGGCGGCGGATACTTCGTGAAAACTCTTATCGCCGATGTAGTTTTGTAACGCGGTTTCTTGTTCCGGCGTATGCGCGTTACCGCCGATCGATTCTTTGTAGGCCACATAAGAAAGGTTTCTGCACTGAATCTCCGAGTACACCGTATGGCTCGCGCTTTTATCTGTGTAGGTAACGTAAGCTCTTGCGAGAATATCTTGCGTAAAGCAATCTGCGGGGATTCCCGAAAGCACCACATTGTAGTATGTATCGGTTCCCTCAGTATACAACGCTTCTTCAAGCACGGTTACTTGTTTAATATCCACGCCTTTTTCTTTGTTTTCAAGATCGAGTTCCCCCGAAAGATACGGCTTAGGAATTAACAGCATTCCGAGATTCACTTCAAAATTTACTTTTAATTTTTCGTATTCTTCCGTAGCAACCGCCGCTCTGAATCTGATCGCGTCGGTTTTTCCGCCGCCGATTTTCACCCCGGCGCCTGCCATTCTGACGGAAACCGACGGCGCTTTTGCTTCTTCCGCGCTTGCCGCCGCATTCGGCAACGCTGCAGCCGACAGAGCAACCGCACACAACGCCGACGCCGCAAACGCCGAAATTTTAATTGCGTTTTTTCTGTTTATTGCTTTCATATCGTTATTCTCCCACCGTGTTCCACTCATAGTCTATACCGGTATCTAAAATACCGTTCGTTCCTTTTTCCTGCCATCCGCTCGCGCCGATTACGTCCGTACGGACCCCCGAATTGAAAATCGTGATTTTCAATTCGACCGATTGATATTCTTTTCTCATTGTTTTTTGTTTTCCTCCTGAATCTTTTTATTTTTTACGATCTGCTTTATATAATCTTTACATTTTTCTTTCCTCCTTCGCCGAATCGCAAGATTTTGACAGAGATTTTATATACGTCAGGATAACGAGGAATTTCCCTCTTTCACTTCAACCGAATAAATATCGATCGTTGCCCCGCTTAAATACCCTTCGTCGGCAGCGTTATAAAACGCAAACCCGTAAGAATATCCTTCGCCTGCTTTTAACTTCCCGCTTTGCTCATACCAGGAAGTATCTTTCAATACGGCAAGCGAAATTCTGATTTCCGTCCATACGCCGACAGCGCTTGCTTCTACCCATTGACTGCCGAGCAACGCCGCATATTGCGTAGTGTTGCCGAAAACGCATCCATACGTTTCAAAGCTGAACGCCTGATTGCTTCTTATCCAGATCGATATATATGCGTCAGAAGAATTGTTTTTCAGCGCATTCAGAAGCGGCTCGTTCAATTCCGATTTTGTAAAATCAACGTACAAATTCGTGCGCCCCGATAAAGCCCCTATACGGACTTTCGCCACCGTTTTATCGCTTTTCTGCCCTTTATATCCCGCATTCAGAAGCGACGTATACTCTTCCTCGGAAATTTGTCCGTTTTCAACCGTCGTTTTAGTGCAATCCGAAAGTTTTCTTGAATCTGCCGAAGTCGGCTCGCGATAAATTTTCACCGTTTCCGAAGCGTTTTTCATATCGTCGATAACGGGCGAAGAATCAAGCGCGCGCGTTATTTCCAATCGTTTGGAAAAATACGAATTTTCAAGCACATAATTACCGCCTATATAATAGCGAACCTCGTAAATGCCCGGTTGCAAACCTTTTGCAAAGCCGTTTTCTATCGTATAATCTATTCCGATTTCAAGCGGCGTTTCATTACGGAAAATCTGCGTTTTTTTCAGCGACTCGCCTTCTCCGAGAATGCCGTCGAAGAAGCGAATATCGGCGTTTTTACCTTCTTCCGCTGCAACCGCGTAAGGCAAAAGTTCCGCGGAATAAATATCTACAGTCAGATCCGACTTTGCCAGAATCGACGCCATATAAATGCCTGCAATCGCCTTATCGCCGCCGTTTTCTTCAAGCCAGAAATACGCATTCTGAAAGGTTTCTGCGGGCAACAATATCTCCGTCCATTCGCCTTTATTAAACGTTACCCACATATCGGCGCCGCCCGTCGCCTGCTTATGCGCGGAATAATCATAAGCCGCCAGACGCGTATCCGAGCCGATCGTCTCCGACGCCTTTACCCATACCGACAAATAATATGCCTTATTTAAAGTTTCGTCTGCTCCGTTTTTAAAAAGAGAATGATTTTTCGTGTAATTAAACAGGAATCCGAATGCGCCGCGCGTTTCATCGCCGTTTACGCTTGTAGCTTTCACGTTTGCCCGGTTTACCGTGCGTTTATTCAACACACCGCGATAGCCTGCTTGTTTCAGGGCTTCGTAATCGGAATCTGTAATGGTTGCCACCGTCGTTGTTAAATCGCTTTCAATCGTTCCCCACGCGGCGCTTTGAAAATAGCTCACGTCTTTCGACGTCTGTTCGTTGCCGGCAAGCACGGCAGGATTCCGATTGATGCGCGGAATCACGGTAAGCGACGAGCCGAATTCATAGCAATCTTGCGCGTTATATTCGATTCCGTCTGCACTCACCTTGTATTTAAGTTCATAATTCCCCGGCGCAAGCCCTCTGATGTACGTCGTGCCGGCATAATCGAACAATTCGTAATCCGTTCCTTCCTCTAAAACATGATTTTCGGAATATATTCCCGTGAGAACGCTTTCAAAAGAATCGAGTCCCGGATTCGGAAGCGCGTATTCTATGCGTTCGTCTGCATAAACTTCTCTGCCTTTCTGCAATTCTTCAAGAAGCGGCGAAACGATTTCCACGCTATAAAGATCTACGCAAAATTTTCCGCCGACCGCCCACTGCCCGATATTGAACACTAATCTCTTCGCCGCCGCAAGAGATCCCTGAACGGAAAGCGGAATTTTCCAATTGAACCAACCGCTCCCCGCGTGCGCCGCGCTCACGCCTTGATTTCGAATCAGCAAATTCAAGCCCGAAGCGTTTTCGCGGTAAAAATAATTGTAGCACTGATTCACGGGTTTATAGCCGTTGCCGTCTGTATCGCAGCGCATACGATACCACACGGAAAGATAGGCGTTGTCGTCGAAAGTATCGAGCTTATCGAAAAGCGCAATATTTCTCGGCGCAATTTCAAAATAAAAATACGTACCGCCCCACGGCGATTGCACAACTTCTTTTTCGATACGATACAACATATCGTTATGCACTCTGCCCGTATACCCCGCCGCCGCAAGCTCGCCGGATACGTTTTCTTCTACGTATTCCGAATACGTTTCTCCGCATTCGGGATTCGTTAATACGTCTACGGAAGATTGACTTACGTGAGAAAGAAACTTTGTCGCACCGTCCAATTCGTCTACAACGAAATAGTCTTCATACGCTTTTTTTGTTTCGATATATACAATTCTACGCAAAGTCCGGCTTTCGTTCCGATACGTTATGCGATAAACGCCCGCTTCCGAAGCGGAAAAAAACTTATCTTTCAGCAACCGATCCGCGTTTTTATACGCCCCTTTATTGAATTTTTCCGCAGTGACATCGTATTCTCCGTCTACGCCCGCCATCAGAAAAATATTCTCGCTTCCCGTATAGGCGCGTATGGTTTCAAGTTCGTCGGTCGATTTTTCTTTCACGGTGATTTTACACGAGGCTTTTTCTTTTGCTCCGCCGATTTTCGCTTCGATTTCGGCTGTACCTACGCCAATGCCTTTCACCAGACCGTTATATACGTCCGCAATGCCCTTTTCCGTAACAGACCATTCGATTTTTGCGTTTGTATCTTCCGTTTCCGCGCAAACAACAACGCTTTCCCCTACCGATAAAACAATTTCGGTACGATCGAGCCATATTTTCGCCGAGCCGCTCTTTCCCGAACAACTTATGCCTAAAATCAGACACGCCAACAACAGAACGGCCGATATGAAAACAGTTATTTTTTTCTTCATCGATTTTCCTCCCGCGCTTGCGCCGATGCGCTTTTCGGTGCGCCGTAAATATCCGAAACGAAAATTTCACCGTATCTGAATTCGTCGGAACGACTTTGAAAACATAAATAACTCCCCTCGTAATCGTTCGGATCGATGACGGTTTCATAATACGAGCCTGTGCCGCCGAGTAACGAGAAATTTTTAAATTCTATTTTTACCCAACCGCTTTTCGGCGGAATTTCCACCGTTATGCCGTTAAAACGAACGTCGTATATCTCGTCCGTCCGATTATCCGCCCAGAAATAAACGCTTGAAAATTCGTTCTGCCAATTCGATTTCAACGGGCGCATCAGATACAACTCGTGCTTTCTTGCCGCCGTCCAACCATAATAATCGGCGTTTGTGATATTGAATTTGCAAGTTTTCTCCCCGTTCGGCGCAAGCTCGTCGGATAATTCGGCGCGTATACCTTTGCGCTGCGCCGTTTGATTTTCCAACCCCCATGCGGTTGAAAATTCATAAATTACGTTCAGTTTGTTCGTATTTTGCAAACAAATAATCTGCGCCGTTTTCACAGCGGCGTTTCCGCTTTTGTCCGTCGCGGAAAACGTAACCGTATACTCGCCCTCTTTTTCGGGAGTGAACGAATCGTTTAAAACAGCGATTTCTTCGTTTTTGAACGTAACGGCGACACTCCCGTCATTCGTGCCGTCGCTTTCGATGATTTCCGCTTTCGGCAAAGCCGCGAGTGTTTGCGGCGCAACATATTTTTTTGTATAAGACAATCTTATTTCAGGCGCGACGGTGTCTTTCGCGATTACTTTATGGTAACTCGTTTTGCCGCCGATTGTTTTCGTATAGTAATACTCTCCGCTTGCGCCCAACGCAAAACTGCCGTTTAACACAGAAAGCTCCGTGCCGTCTGCCGAATACGCTTTGTACGTTGCGCCGCGTTCGGGTTTAAAAGAAAAGAGTTCGTAACTTTCCGCTATTGTTTCCGACAAAAAGTTTTTAGGATCGGAAGATTCTTTCGCGCAAGCCGCCGCGGAACATAACGAAGCGCACAGTAATATCACAGCAAGCGCTTTTTTCATACGATTTCCTCCTTCACCAGTCTTAAATTATTCAGGTAAAAACTTCCCGATCTGTTTATATCGAGTTTCGAAGAAGCGAATTTGATCCGCGCTACCCCTTGCGAAAGATCAAGATGTTCCGCCCTGTCGAAATAAATCGTCGTCCACGTTTTTGCTTTCAGCTTATACATATTGTAAAGCGGAAATTTACACCCGATTTCGTACGGATATTCGTTTTCGGTTACGTAATTGAATTTATTAACGTTATCGTCCATTCCGAAAAAAACTTCTTTGTCAAACGAAAAATCGTTGTACACGTCTACGGCGAGTTTATAATTCTTTGTCTGCAACGGCAAAAAATTGATTTTATCCGTTACGCCTACAATTTCTATGCCGCCGAGCATCTGATCGTAAGTATAATTTGTTTTCCAGTCTCTGCGCACGGAATGCCAGGGGTCAAAGCGCACTTCCAAAGCTCCTTTTTTGCCGTTCGTATAGCAGGGATTCGAAGTAAAAGAAGCAGATACCCCCTGCGCGAAACGAATGTCGCGTTCCAGCCAGTCATTTTCGCCGTTGCAAAGATACGGGTTCACGTATTTCACGTCCGATAAATCGCTGAAATAAAGAATTTCCTTTTCATCGGCGAAATTTTTATCTGTCTGTACGGGCGCATCGTCTTTTACCGCGTACATATTGTCTATATACACCACCGCCTGAGGATAATAAAGTTGGCCTTTTTTCGCTACTTCCGAATTTTTCTCCATCACCTTATGATCGTAATCCACCGTGAAAGTTATGCGCCGTACCGCCGTGAAATATTTTCCCGCTATAAACGGATTCAGGCGAATTTTAAGCGTCGCCCATTTTCCCGGTTTCACCGTTACCGACGAACTTGCATACGTAAAGGTTTCTTCCGTGAAAATACACCCGCCGAACGTAACTTCGAAATCGTTGGCATTGTAGCAATCTACGGAAATGCACCGCACTTTGCTCATATCCGTCATATCCACGCTCAGATTGCCTGCAAGGTAGTAATGTGCCACCATCGGTTGCGCGCAGTCCATACGGGTTTGTTGCCATACTTCCGCTACGGAAGCGTCCATCGTCCACTTCGCGCTTCCCGTACCTTCTGAAACGTATCGCGAATCTTTGTTGATCTCCCACCGGCCGATTGTGCCGGTATTATACCAGGACATCAAAATATTGTAAACGTCGTCGTATTCCTCGAAGTTCGCCACCGCCGTAGCGTATTCCCCCGTTTCGGGCTGCCCGGTTGTCTCGCCGGAACATGCCGCCGCCCCGAGCATCGCACAGGAAAGTACTGCCGCTAAAATTTTTTTCATTCTCCCATTCTCCCGTTTTTCGTATATGAAATTTTTTTCAAAGTAATCTTCATATCTTTATAGAGGCGATAGTCCTTGCCTGTTTCCTGCGCATTGTCGGTACGCCACGTGAGCCTGTTTACGTTTTTATATTGATCGAAATATTTTTGCGCAAGTCTGTCTACAAGAAAAATATACGTATACTCCCTTTTGCTTTCTCCGTTATGATACAAGCCTTTTGCGTCGACAAGATAAGAAGTATCGTATTCGTCCGCGCCCATATACATACGCAATACGAAATCTGCGTCGGTATCTTCGCTTTCAACTTCAAACGTAAGCGTTACGTCGTATAAGTCGTTGATGGAACAACCGAAATATTCTTCCGTCAACGAAAAATATCTGTCCTGTTCCAGAACAACGTCGGCGGGATCGTCCAGCTCACATTCTTTAAATAAAAACGATACGCTTTGATCGCCGTCCGCAGAAATTACGGCGTCGCTTCGCGCTTCGATGCCTTTTTTCAGAGTTTCTCCGTCGCCGAACACGTCGGTATAAATATGATTCCGCGCTAATTTTGCGGCAAAAGAAAAAACAGTCCCGTCTTTTTCAAGTTCAATCGAAATATCGTTTCCCGTATTTACGTTGCGTTTTACGGAGTATTTTTTTCCTGTGGCAGATTCGCAGGCATTGCCGCTCAACGTTTCGCCGCAGAAATTCGCTTGATATCCGTCGGCAACGTAAAATTCAATCGTTGCTTCACTTCCGTCAAACCCGATGCCGGAAAGCATAAATTTCGCATCGCTTTCGGCGAGCATAATAAGATCAACGATGTTTTTTCGCATTTCATACAACAGAGAATCGTCGAAATTATAATAATTCACATCGGAAACGGCTTTTCGGTAAACCCAATCAAGCACGTTGCGCATATCGTAATCTATGCCGTAAAGATTCATCAATTCGTTTTTATACAACTCGCCGAGTCTATAAATCAATTCGTAATCTTCGAAGCCGTCTCTTCTCGAAGCCAGTCGCATAGAAGGCAAAAAGCCCGTAACCCCATACCTGCTGCCCGAATATACATATTGCCCGTCCAGACAGAATTGCAACGACGAAAAATTAAAAGCGTCTTCATACGAATTTCTCGGAAGATAGGGCGGCTGATTGAATTGCTGTACGTAAGCAAATTCACAGATCGACCAACTCAGCTCCCCCGCGATTCCGTTTTTCTGCAAATCATAGCCCCAATATCTTAATCCGGAAAGATAATTCGGCATACCGTGTCCGAGCCACGGTCCTGTACCATTGATATAATGCAGATATTTGCCGTTCGCGCTTTTTTGTTCGTAAACGTCGCGATTCGCCTCGTGCTCCACGCCGCCTTCATCGGTTAAAGTCGAGCCCGACCCGAATTCGTTGTGCGGCACGTAAGTTATATTTAAGCCGTCGTATTCTTTTCGCCACCCGATCGTTTCTATAATGCCCACGTTTTTAATCGATTCGCTGAGAACGGTATAAAACTCGCCGCCTTCCGCCACGCCGTCGTATGCCGTGAAAAATTCTTCCCGCACAAGCGTATCGATCACGTTTTGAAGTTCGGATTCAAAGCGTTGCACGGAAGCAACCACTTTTCTGTAATCGTCCTGTTCGTCGTTCGCCTTATCGTAAGTATACAATTTGTCGGTGAGAATGCGCTCGGGCGTGGAATTTCTCGCCGCCGCAAGAACATACTGTCCGAACACGGAAAATTCTTCGGGAATTCCGATATACGTTACACGCGGATGATTATAATATTTCAACAATTCTTCCACAAATCGATCTTCGCCGTAGGTGCTGAACGGCATATACAGAATATTCGCGCGATAATCCAGCATCTGATCGTAATATTTTCTGATCGTTTCCGCCGAAGAATCGCCCCCGAGCGACATTTTATCGTACATTCCCACGTCTACGGTGAGTACGTGCGAAGCGGTAATATCGATATCCCAGATTTGCACGGCAACGGGAATATTCGTTTTTTCGCCGTTTATCGTAAGCGTGAAATTTCCCGAATATACCCCGGGAATGCTATCGGAAAATGTAGTGATTTCTACCGTGATTCCCTGATTCAATCCCTGTTTCACCGTAGTTTCTCCGGCTGTTTTTGCTAAATCCAAAGGCAAAAGCAAATCGGGATACCAGCCCGTCGTCATCGGCGTGCGATCGTCCTGCACGTAAGTGTAGCATTGCTTATATATTTTCACGTTTTCTGCGGGAATAGAATGTTCGCCGCAGGTCAGCTCCCCCGCCGTAAGATCGAAAGACGATATATCGGTTTTTGCCGTAAATACAATCTGCCCGCCTTCCGTTTCGCCTTTCGCCATAGAAATCTGAATTTCGGGGGCCATTTTCACGGGCTGATATTCGTTTTTTTCAAGCTCGACAGGATCCTGCATCACCGCGTATGTGCCGTACGTACTCCAAATTTCGGCATTTTCGCCGATATCGGAAGCGTTGCTTTTCGCTCCGTCGCCGTTTAAAAACATTCCGCTTGTCGCCGAAATCAGTACTACCGCCGCCAAGCCTCCATATAAAATATTTCTTTTCATCTTTTCCTCGCCGAATTCAGTTTCTTTTAAAAGTGATTCCCGTTGCCTGACTGAACGCCGCCGCGGCGGATTGTACGTTCGCAAGATTCAGCCTGTAAATTTCAGCCGCATTCCGATAGGTATCGGTCGATTTTTTCGCCGATAAAATCACTTCCACCGAGTTGCCGAGTTGATAGCACGGCGTAAACGGCATACCGCCTACGGTAAACAGACGACTTCTGTACATAGCCGAAGATACCATCGAACAACCGTTTCGCGCCTCGATGCAAGATTTTACATAATCCCCCGCCACGGCTTTTATGCTTTCCGTTTGTTCCGTCGAGTAGTTATAAGGAAGCAAAAATCCTTTCGAAGATTCCGACATAACCGTCATTCCTTCGTCCGACGCCATAAATTGCAAAAAGTCTTTTGCTATTGACTTTTTTTCGGAATACACGGGAATATACGCCTGATGATTTGTGAGCGGGTTAATATACGTATTCCGAGCCGTTTTTACGCGATCGTAGTCTGCCTGCGTAACCTCGTATCCCACCCCTGAAAGTTCCGTTTTCCCCTCGTCGATTGCGGCGATCAGCGCGGAAAGTTCGGCGTCGTTTTCTACGCTTTTATCGGGCAAAACGCTGATAATCGCGCTGATTACAGGCGTTTTGATTACGTCCAACCGCGTATTCGGATAGTTTTTCTTCATTTCGTTTTCTATCCAGTCGCCGTTTATCATCATCGCGATATTATCGTTGCCGAGAAAATATCCCTGCGCCGTGGTAAAATCAGACGTCATACTGTATTTGTGCATATACCCGTTCTCTTCGGCAAGCAGGTTTTCCATAACGGTCATCGCTTCTTTCCAACCTTTCCGATCCCACATCGCCGCGCTCGGGGTATCGCCGCGCCCTTTTTCGGGAAGTCCTTCCCAGAAACGCAACATATCTTTATAACCCTGATACTGATACACCCACACAGGCCAGTAATTCATCCAATAATTCGATGACTGACTCCAAATGAACGGCGTATACCCCTGCGATTTTATAGTAGCGCACAGCCCGGAAAGCTCATCGGTGGTGTTCGGCGTTTTCCACGAATCTTTCCACACCGATTTATTGCGCACGATTCCCACAATCGAATCTACGTACTGCACGCCGTAATAATGGACTTCGGGCGTACCGTCGCCGTCGGAGTCTTTCAGCACCTGATTATAATATTCGTATCCGTCGCGCAATTTATCTTTGATGGTAGTCCGATTATCGTCGTACGGATTCGCGCTTGTATAAATATCCGTAAGATCTTCCAGAATGCATTCGTACGTTCTCGCGCCTACGCGGACGGGGTTAGCCACGAGCGTATGCGCCGAACCGCGGTTGAAATACAAATCGTATTTCGAAGCGCCGCCTTGTATTTCCGTAGCGTAAGCCGCGTCTACGTCGGTAACCTCCACCCACGTAGGCGTTCCCGTCTTTTCGGTGTAGCGATCGGCAAGAGCTTTCAGCCATTCGTAGCCATAGCCGAGATCCGGAATCTTCATCATCAGCGTAGCTTCCGGATTTTCCGGTCCGTTCGGTTTTTTACCGCACGCCGTCGCGGGAATCAGCG